>Ga0233424_10001355_pt1 | contig 22107 bp, 18 predicted proteins | sample Watercolumn_Towu_FD_181011 | JGI IMG/M metagenome (GOLD analysis project Ga0233424, IMG submission 181011) | Freshwater microbial communities from Lake Towuti, South Sulawesi, Indonesia - Watercolumn_Towuti2014_125_MG | ecosystem: Environmental > Aquatic > Freshwater > Lake | place: Indonesia... | reverse complement strand
AGTTCGCGGTCGATCTCGGCGCGCCGGGCCGCGTCCTGCGCGGCCGCGAGGTCGCGCAGCGCCGGGAGCAATGCGGGATCCGCGTCGGCGAATGCGCGCGCCACGCGCGCGCCGTCGCGCCCGAGGGCCCCCCGCAGGCGGTCCAGCGGGACGCCGAGGCGCGGGACCTTGCGCAGCCACGCGGCGAGGCCGCCCTCGCGCAGCTGCCAGACCTGGCGGCGCAGGCGCACGAGCCGCGGTCGCACGACGGGCGCCGCGGTGCGGGCCGCCATCGGCGGCGGGTGCGCCTGGGCCCGCGCGAGCGACTCGGGCGTGCCGATGTCCACGTGCACGCGGTCGGTCTCCACCACGAGGATGCGACCCATGTGCCGGGGGATCACCTCGGTGGAGAGGTCGAAGGCCGCACCGATCGAGCCCACGAACGCGGGACTCACGAGATACACCGCGGCGTTCGCGAGCGTGCCGTGCGCGTCGCGGGACTTCTCCCACATGCCGCGCAGCACGCCGTCGGTGCCCACGTCCAGGATGCCGCAGGTCCAGGGCGTGTCGGTGCGGAAGGCGAGCATCGTCATGGTGCAGTGCGCGGGCCGCGCCCGGTGCGCGGCGACGAACCCCTCCACGTCGAACAACGCGTAGTTGTCGGCGTGCGCCACGATCGCATCCCCGTCGGCGAGCCAGCCGCGATGGGCCGCGATCGTGCCGGCCGTGCCGAGCAGCATGGGCTCGTGCACGGTGCGCACCGGGACCGGGTAACCCGCCGCGGCCACGTGTGCCTCCACGACGGATGCGAGATGGTGCGTGTTGAGCAGCACCTCGCGCACGCCGGCGGCTGCGAGGCGGGAGATCCACACGTCCAGCAGCGGCACGCCCGCGATCGGCACGAGGCACTTGGGGGTGCGGTCGGTGAGCGGCCGCAGCCGCGTGCCGAGACCGGCCGCGAGGAGGAGCGCCTTCACCCGCGCAGTTCGCGCAGCAGCTCGCCCGCCTGGATCGGCGTGTTGCCGACCCGGCCGACCTGCACGGCGGCCGCGAGCGACCCGAGGAGCGACGCCTCCCACAGCGAGGCGCCGCGTGCGAGCGCCATGCTCGCGACCACCAGCAGGCAGTCGCCCGCACCCGCCACGTCGCGCGGCGCCGAGTTGAGCGCCGGCACCTGGTCGGTGTCGTAGTCGCCGTAGGCCTCGTTCCAGCCGTGCAGGAGCGCACCGTCGGCCCCCATCTTGAGGATCACGTTGCGCGCGCCCGCGCGCTGCGCGAGGGCCTGGGCCAGCACCACGATGCCGTCGTCGCTGTTCTTGAGCGCGAGGCGCGCCTCGCGCTCGGTGGGGGTGAGCAGCGTCATGTCGCGGTAGCGCGACACGTCGCCGAGCTGTGACGAGGACTGACTGTCGGCCGCCATCGTCACGGTCCGTGCCCGCCCCGCGGTGCCGATGCGGTCCACGACGCCCTGGGCCAGCACGCCGTAGTTGAAGTCCGAGAAGATCACGAGGTCGGCGCGCCCGAGCGCAGCCTCCACCGCCGCGACCACCTCGTCCTGCTGGGCGGGATCGATGGAGCGCTGCGAGAGGCGGCTGACGCGCAACAGCGTCTTGCCCTGGGTGCGGTAGCGCTGCTTGACGGTGGTCGGCCGCGAGTCGTCCACCACCAGCCGGGCCCGCACCCCGAAGCGGGCCAACTCGGCGGCCACGTGGCGACCCGCCTCGTCGTCGCCGACCACCGAGACGTAGGTGACGCGCCCGCCGAGGCGCGCGGCGTGCGCCGCGACGATCGCCGCGCCGCCCACGAAGCGCTCGGTGGAGATGGGCGTCACGACGATCGTGGGGTCCTCCTCGGACATGCCGAGCGGGTCGCACGCCACGTACTCGTCCACGATCGTGTCGCCGACCACGACGACCTCCAGGTCCTTGAAGCACCGCACGAGCTCGGCGAGCCGGTCCAGACCGATGCCGCGACGGGAAAGGAACTGCTCGGGCATCTCGATGCCCCGCGGCGCGTCGTCGCCGATCTCGCGGCGGATGAGATCCAGCGACGAGAACACCACGTCGCCCGAGGAGAAGAGCAGTCGTCCGCCGTAGCGCGCGAGGGCCTCGCGCTCGGGGTTGGCGTTGTCTCGGTGCTCGCGGCCCTTCACCACCACCGCGGGTCGCAGGCGTGCGATCTCGTCCACGACGGGCCCCGTCACGAGGAACGCGTCGTCCACGAGGCCGTTCATGCGCACGGCCTCGAGCCGCAGGTCCTCGGGCACGTGGGCCGCCGCCCCCGCCACGGCGTCGCTCAGCACCCCGACCACGAGCCGCTCCCCGCTGCCGCGCGCAAACTTGAGCAGGCGCAGGTGGCCCGGATGCAGCACGTTGAACGTGCCGGTGACGAGCACGAGGCCCTTCTTCACGAGGCGTCCTCCACCTTCGCGACCCCGGCCGTGCGCATCACGACCCCACCGCCAGGGCCTCGGCGACCACGCGACGGACGACCGCGAGCGACGGCTCGGGCGGGAGCGCCGAGAGGCGCGTGTCGCGGAGCGTGGCGTGCAGCGCGGCCGCCTCGCCGACTGCGGCGGCGGCCTCCCCCACGACGCGCTGCTGCGGGACGGACATGGCCGTCACCAATTCTATTGCGAGGTCCCGGAAGGTCATCTCGTCGGGTGCCGAGCATTGCGCGACGCCGACGTGGCGCCGCACGATCGATGCTCGGATCTCGGCCACCGCCAGCTCCACCGCGATCGGGCTGAAGGCCAGGTCGCGCAGCGCGGTGACGGTCGCGCCGCGGCGCAGGTCGGCCACCCACTCGCGCAGTCGCGCGTTGTCGGCCGTGAGCACCTTGGCGAGTCGCAGCACACTCGCCGCACGCGCCGCGCCGCGCACCGCCGACTCCGCCTCCGACTTCTGCCGGCCGTACTCGGTGCGCGGCGCGTGCGGCGCGTCGGGCGCGACGCGGGGCGAGGTGCCGTCGAACACGAGGCTCGTGGACACGAGTATCACGTGTGCGCCCGCGGCGTCGGCCGCGGCGGCGATGTCGCGCTGTGCCCCGACGTTGACCGCACGCGTGAGGGCCGGCTGGCGACGGCACACGGCGACGGAGGTCGCGGCCGCGAGCAGCACCACGTGGTCGACCGTGGCGGCGGCGGCGCACACCCGCGCGAGCGCGGCGGGGTCGGCGAGGTCCGCCGAGGCGAGCGTCGCGCCCGACGCGCGGCGGGTCGTGCCCACCACCTCGTGGCCGTCCGCGGCGAGCGCGGGGGCGAGGCGCGTGCCGATGGTGCCGTCGACGCCGGTGACGAGGACGCGCACGGCGCTACTCGAAGAAGATGAACTCGTAGTCGCCGTCGTAGCCCGTGCGCGCGAAGAGCCACTCCCACTCGCCCACGTCGAGGAAGGTCTCGCAGGTGAGCGCCCAGCACTGCAGGTTGAACAATTCCCGCTCCGAGCGGTAACTCTCCGCCATCACGTAGCCCGCGCGCCCCACCCGCGCGATCTCCCCGAGACACCCCCACAGGTCGGGCAGGCGCAGGTTGTGCAGCATCGCGAGCGAGATCACGAGGTCGAACTCGTCGCCGGCGAATGGCAACGGGTCGCGCGCGTCGAGGCGCCGCAGGTGCGGTCGCACGAGGTCGGTGGCACCCGCGAGCCCGTGCTCGGACACGTCGCCACCCACCACCTGCAGACCGGGCTCCAGGAGCAGCATCTCGTGCAGCAAGAACGCCTTGCCACAACCGAGGTCGAGCACGCGCGAGCCGGCCCGCAGGCCGTAGGTCTGGATGAGCGACCGCGCCACGGGCGCCCAGTACCCGGCCCGGTAGGTGTAGCCCCCGTAGCCGTAGCGGCGATCGCCGTCCCAGTAGTCGGCGCCGTACCGCTTGGCCACCTCCATGCAGTGCACCTTGTCGTCCACCATCCGCGCGAGATAGTCGCGGGTCGTGGCGCGGTGCAGCGGGGTCACGAACGACCGCAGCGCGCCCATCTCAGCGCGGCTCCCCGGGGCGGCTCGTCACGGCGCGGACGGCGCAGCCGGGGCCGCGGGCTCCATCGCCGTGCGCACCAGCCAGCAGCGTTCCACCGCGGCGGCCTCCTCGGCGTCGGTGATCCGCATGCCCTCCACGGCGAAGTGCAGCGACTTGCCGGCCGCAAGGACGCGGTCCACGACGTGCCGACGGCCGGCGGCGTCGCGCGGCAACTGGAACAGGCTGTACATCACGATCCCGTCGATCTCGGTCAGCTCGTCCAGCACCGTCGCGAGGATCAGCGTGGAGTCCTCCATCGCATACTCGGTGGCCGCGAGCAGCAGTTCGTGCCCGCGCCGCTGGCAGTAGTCGCGCAGCACGATGTTCTGGACGTGCTGCGGGGCGCGCTCGCCCATGAAGGGCCGCGCGAAGATGTAGCCGCGCAGGCGGCTCACGGCGCGCTCGCTCGACCGCTCACTGCACGCTCGGCAGCCGGTAGCCCATGCCGCGCCGCGAGGCCGGGCGCAGCGTGATCGGCTCGAAGAACTCGCCGAGCTTCTTGTCCCCGTAGGGGGTGAAGACGCCCTTGAAGCGGCAGTTCATCGACCAGCGCGTCTCGCTCTCGTCGTTGACGCGGTTGCCGTGCGGCAGCGACTGGTCGAACACGATCACCTGTCCGCTGCGCACCTCCAGCCACTCCACCTGGTCGCGCATCGCCTCGAAGGCCGTCTCGCTGCTCGCTCCCGCGAGCCGCGCGAACTGCGCGTCAAAGGCCGCCGCGTGCCGCGGCGGCAGCAGGTACATCGTCTTGGTGCCGTAGCAGTGCACGAGCGGCAGCCACGCGACCACCTCGTAGGGCGAGTCACCCGACCAAGTGTCGGCGTGCACGGCCAGCAGCGAGCTCGTGTCGCCGGGCATCTGGATCGACAGGTTGACCCGCTGCTGCATGGCCAGCTCGTTGCCCACGATCGCCTCCAGGTACGGCCGCGCCACGGCGAAGTAGGCGGGGCGCAGCTCGGCGAGCGCGTTGATGCCGTGGATCACGGCGACGCGGAAGTCGTTGAGGGCGGCGGGCGCGACGCGCCCGTGCACGCCGTCCATGAACTCCACCGACGCCCCGAGGCCCGACGGCGCGGGCACACCCAGCGCCTCGGCCGCGACGCGGGCCGTCGTGGTGACGATCCACTCGTGGGCGGCGGGGTCGGCGACGTCCCGCACGACGTAGCCGCGCTCCAGGTACTCCGCGCCGAGGGCGTCGGACGGTGCCGCGAAGCTCACGCGGCCCCCGCGGCGCGGCTCATCGCGCCCCCGCGGCGCGGCGCCGGGCCCGCATCGCGTCGGCGAGCGAGGCGGGGGTGATGTCCCAGTGCGCGAGGAGCGACTGCTGGCTGCCGTACTGGTTGGGAAACGCATCGGGGATGCCGATGCGGACCACTTTGGGCAGGTCGGCGGGTGCGTCGGTGCTGCACGCCTCCAGCACCGCGGTGCCGAGCCCACCGCTGAGGATGCCCTCCTCCACCGTCACGACGGCGGGGACGCGCGCCACGTCGGCGAGGATGCCCTCTGCGTCCAGCGGCTTCACGGTGTGCACGTGTCGCACGCCCACGCGCACGCCCTCGGCCTCGAGCGCCGCCGCGGCCGCGAGCGCCACCTGGGTCATGACGCCGGTCGTGACGAACAGGCCGTCGGCGCCCTCCCGCATGCGGATGGAGCGGCCGATCTCGAAGCCGTGCGCGGCGTCGCTCACGACCGGGTCCCCGCCCTTGGCGAGCCGGATGTAGATGGGATGCGGCCAGTCCGCGGTGCGGTGCATGAAGCGGCGCATCTCGTCGGCGTCGCACGGCACGACGACCGTCATGTTGGGCAGCGCCCGCATGATCGCGATGTCCTCGATCGCCAGGTGCGTGGGTCCGAGCGGTGCGTACACGCCGCCGCCGCCGTTGGCGATGAGCCGCACGGGCAGGTCGTGGATGCACAGGTCCACCGCCACCTGCTCGTAACAGCGCCGCGTGAGGAAGGTGGCGATGGTGTTGACGTAGGGCACGAAGCCCTCCATCGCGAGCCCCGCCGCCATGCCGACGATGTGCTGCTCGCTGACACCCTCCATGTACCAGCGCTCGGGGAACTCGGCGCGCATCTTGGCCAGCACGCCCGGCCCGAGGTCGGAGCCGACGAACACGACGCGCTCGTCCACCTTCGCGAGCTCGTGCACGCAGTCGAGGGCGGTCTTGCGCACGGCCGACCCCTACGCCAGGCAGGCGTACATCTGCGCGATGTCCGCCTCCGTGAGGCCCGACTTGTGGTGCCAGTCGGGGTTGCCCTCGGCGAACGGGAAGCCCTTGCCCTTCACCGTGTGGCACACGATCGCGCTCGGCCGCCGCGCGTCCAGCGGGAGCGCGCGCAGCGCGGTCTCCACGGCGGCCACGTCGTGGCCGTCCACCTCGGTGGTGGCGAACCCGAAGGCCCGCCACTTGTCCACCAGCGGCTCCAGGTCCAGCACCTCGCGCGTCGGGCCGTAGGACTGCAACTTGTTGTAGTCCACCAGCACCGTGAGGTTCGCCAGGCCGTGCTTGGCGGCCGACATCGCGGCCTCCCAGTTGGAGCCCTCGTTGATCTCGCCGTCACCCGTGAGCACCACGACGCGCGCGGGATTGCGCCGCATCCGCAGGCCGAGCGCGAGCCCCACACCGATCGGCAGGCCGTGGCCGAGCGCCCCGGTGGAGGCCTCCACGCCGGGCACCTTGCCGCGCTCGGGGTGCCCGCCGAGCCGCGAGGTGGACCGACAGAAGCCGAGCAGTTCCTCGAGCGGGAAGAAGCCCTTGTCCGCGAGGATCGCGTAGAGCGCGAGACAGCCGTGGCCCTTGCTCAGCACGAAGCGATCCCGGCCGTCCCAGGTCGGGTCCTCGGCGCGGTACGCAAGGTGCGAGTCGTAGAGCGCCCGCAGCACCTCCACCATCGACATGGACGACCCGAGATGTCCGCGGCCGCCACCCGTGAGCGCGTCGACGACCAGTCGCCGCAGGTACTTGGAGCGCTCGTCGAGTCCGCTCACGCGAGCTCCCCGGGTGATCCGCCGGCCGTGGTGGGGAGCGGGGTCGTGAGCATCGTGCGGGCCTTCGCGAGCTGCGCGGCTTGGTGGGCCCGCAGGTCGTACTCGAGTCTACTGCGCGCGTGGCGGCGGTTCTTCGCCTTGTCGCCGAGGAACTCGTTCAGCGCGATCAGCGCCCAGCGCACCGCGTAGAGGGGAAGCGTCGCGTCGAGGCGCGCGCCGAAGGTGGGATCGTCGGCGAAGCGGGCGCGCATCGACGCGAGCCACGCGGCGCGCACTCCCGCGTCGAGCGCCGAGCCGGGGTGCAGCGCGAGGTCCGCCACGAGCTTCACCGGGTCGTCCCATCCGAAGTACTCGAAGTCGATGAAGGTGATGCGCCCGTCGCGTCCGCGCACCGCATTGTGGAAGCCGAAGTCCGACGGGCTCGGGATTCGCCGCGCCGCCGGGAGCTCGGCGTCCCACGCCGCGCCCAGGGCGGCCCGCGCCCGCGCGGCCCGCTCGTCGCGCGCCGGGACGACCTCGTCGCGCAGCAGGCCCGCGAGCGCCGCGTCGTCGACGCGCGCGAGGCGCGCGACACGCGCATCCACCTGCGCGAGCACGTCGCGCGGCCGCAGGCACGCCTCGGTGGCGGGACCCGCCACGAGTCCGCCCGTGCGCCCGAGCGCCCGCAGGCCGTCCACGAATGCGATCGCGGCGTCGAGTGCGTCGGGGTCCCGCGCCGCGGGCGCCGCACCGTCCACCCAGCCGAAGAGCGACCAGTTGAGCGACTCGCTCGTGCCGATCGCGGCGGGGACGGGCAGTCCGGCGGCGCCGAGCGCGCGGACGGCGGCCCACTCGGTGGCGCGACGGGGGCGCGGGTCGTGGCGCAGGTCGGGATACATCTTGAGCGCACACGCCACGCCGCCGCGCTCCACGCGGTAGATGCGGCTGTTGCCGCGGCCCTGCACGTGCTCCACGGCGCCCACCGGCGCGTCGGGCCACTCGTGGGCCACCATCGCCGCCACCTCGCCCACCGAGGGCTCGCCGAGGAGCGCGTCGCCCACCTCGCGCCACGAGGTACACCGCACCACGCCGTCGGCACCGGCCCGCGGTGGGGCCACCGCGTCCGCGGCGTCGCGTTCGACCGACGGCTCGACGAACCACACGCGTCGCGTCGCCGGCGGGAACCCGGGGTGCACGAGCACCTCCTCCAGGTCGTCCACGAAGGCGTCGAGGTCGAGTGCGGCGATCGCGGCCACCTTGGCGTCCCGGGTGTCGGCGAAGCGCACCCGCGACGCGGGGATCTGGGCGGCGCCGTCGCCCACGATGCCGCTCTCCGCCAGCCACCGCGTGGCGGCCTCGCGCAGCGGCGTGCGCGACTCGTCGTGGTGGCCGAACTCCGTCTTGTGGCTCACCACCCACAGGTCGTGGCCCGCGAGGCGTGCACGGGCGACGAACTCGAGCACCCCCTCGTGGGGCACCGCCTCCCGGACGTGGCGGCCGTAGACGAGGCCCTGCACCCGTTGCCAGGTCTCGTCCCCACCTGGGACCGCGCGCAGTTCGTCCTTGAGGGCCCGCTTCGTGGTGGCGGCGGTGGCGATGCCGAGCAGCCGCGCCACCCGCGGGAACGCCCCGTCGTAGTCGGCGAGCGTGTTGTCGAGGTCGAGGCCGATCCGCAACGCCAGGGCGGGATCCCTCAGGTCAGCTTCACCGACTGCATGCGCTTGATGTTGAAGTAGCGCTCGTCGGTGAGCGAGTCGGGCAGGAGACCCTCGTCGAAGGCCCGCTTCATGTCCACGATCGCGTCGCGGATCGTGTGGGTCGGCGCGAAGCCGAGCACACGGCGGATCCGCTCGGACGAGATGTGGTAGGAGCGGTTGTCGTTGGTGGGGGTGCGCACGAGCTCCACGTCGTCGCCCATCACGTCCTTGACCATCATCGCGAGCTCCTCGACGCTCTGGTTTTCGTACCCCGCGTTGAAGATCTGGCCGGCGATCACCTCGTCGGGGGCATCCAGGATCGCCACGTAGGCGTCCACCATGTCGTCCATGTGGATGTTGGGCCGCAGCTGCGCACCGCCGAAGACGCTGATCTTGCGGTTGTGGTACGCGAGGTTGGACAGGATGTTGACGACCACGTCAAGGCGCTGACGGCGGCTGTAGCCGCAGACCGTGGCCGGCCGGATCGTGACGGTCGTGAAGGTGGGCGACTGGTACTCGGCGAGGATGCGCTCGCAGTCGGCCTTGAACTTGGAGTAGTCGGTGAGCGGCTCCAGCGTCATGTCCTCGGTGACGTTGGGCTCGTCCTTCACCCCGTAGACCGACGAACTGGACGCATAGACGAAGCGCCGCACCCCCGCGTCCCGGCTGGCCTCCACGAGCGGCCGGAAGGCGTCGAGGTTGATCGACTTGCCGAGCGAGGGATCCAACTCGAAGGAGGGGTCGTTGGAGATGCAGGCCAGGTGGATCACGGTGTCGTGGCCGGGCAGGGTGTGCGCCAGCATCGCACGGTCGCGCATGTCGCCCGCCACCATCTCGAGGCGCGGGTGCGGGTCGATCACGTCGTCGCCGTAGAGCATCAGGTCCAGCACCGTCACGGAGTGGCCCAGCTCGAGCAGGCGCGGCACGAGCATCGCCCCCACGTAGCCGGCGCCGCCGGTGACGTACACGCGGCGCGTGCTCACGAGCCCCCAAGGTACTTGAACCAGTCGCGCGTGGCCGTCGCGATGGAGTCGGGCGTCCAGACGGGTGCCTCGCGCCAGTAGTCGATGTGCGCGAGCACGTGGCCGACGCCGGTGGCGATGTCGACCTTGGCCGACCAGTCCAGCACCTCGCGGATGCGCGAGACGTCGGCGAAGGTGCAGTCGGGCTCACCGGGACGCTTGGGAATGTGCACGACGTCGCCGCCCAGCAACTCGGTGAGGCGGTTCACCGACACGGTCGCGCCGCTGCCGACGTTGAGGACCTCGCCGCGCGCGTGCGACGCCGCCGCGGTGACGAAGGCGTCGGCCACGTCGGTGACGTAGGTGAAGTCACGGGTCTGCGTGCCGTCCCCCACGACGGTGAACGGCCGGCCCGCGAGCTTCTGCGCGAGGAACACGCCGAACACGGCGCCGTAGGTGCCCGACGTGCGGGAGCGGGGCCCGTAGACGTTGAAGAGGCGCAGCGACACGGCCGGCAGGCCGTACACCTGCGCCCAATGCAGCACGAGTTCCTCCCCGAGGCGCTTGGTGAGCGCGTAGGGGTACTGCGGGCGGATCTCGGCGTCCTCGCGCGTGGGGTAGGCGTCGGGGATGCCGTAGCACGAGGAGGAAGCGGCGTACACGAAGCGTGCCGCGCCGCCGTCGCGCGCCGCCTCGAGCACGTGGAAGGTGCCGTCCACGTTGGCGCGGAAGTAGTCCCCCGGCCGCTGGATGCTCGGCACGATGTCGGCCAGCGCGGCGAGGTGGAGCACCCAGTCGGCCCCGTCGAACACGCGCTGCCAACCGCCCGGCGACGAGATGTCGGCCTCGTGCAGCTCCACGCGGCCGGCGACGTGGCGCAGGTTGTCGGGCCGTCCCGTGGAGAAGTCGTCGATCACCGCGACGCGCAGGCCGCGGGCCAGGAGTGCGTCCACGACGTGACTGCCGATGAAGCCGGCACCACCCGTGACGACGGCGCGCAACGACCCGTCACTCACCGCGGTCGCACCCCGGCGGCGCTCAGCCGGTGCGGCAGAGCCACTGCATGATCATGTGGCCCACGATCAGCTGCAGGTCCTCGGCGATCTGCATGTCGTTCACCTCGAAGTGGATCGGGTGGCGGGCGAGGTCCTTGCAGGTGCCGCCCGAGTAGCCGAGCACCGCAAAGGTCTCCATGCCGAGCTCGTTGCCCGCCTCGAGGGCACGCACGACGTTGGGCGAGTTGCCGCTGCCCGAGAAGACCACGAGCACGTCCCCCGCGTCGGCCTTGACGCGCAATTGCTCGGCGAAGACGTGTTCGTAGCCGATGTCGTTGGCGAGGCAGGTCAGCACGGCGGCGTTGGCGGGCAGGGCCTCGATGCGCAGGCCGATGCCGCGGCGCACCCCCGCCCCGTAGGTGAAGTCGTTGGCGAGGTGGATCGCGTTGCCCGCACTCCCGCCGTTGCCGCACATGTAGATCGTCTTCTTGGCGTCCCAGGCCCGCTCGAAGGCCGCGGCCAACTTCGGCACCTCCCGCATCGCCGGGAGCGCCATCGCCGCCGTGAGGCGTGCGGCGTAGTCGTCGAGGTGTTGGAGCATCGGGGACGAGGCTAGTTCGCGGCCCAGCCGAGCGTTCCGAGCACCCGCTGCGCGATCGCGTCGCCGATCGCGAGCGACGCCGTCGCCGCGGGTGATGGCGCATTGCACACGTGCACCACCCGACCGGCGTGACGGATCTCGAAGTCGTCCAGCAGTCCGCCGTCCCGCGCGCACGCCTGGGCCCGCACGCCCGCCCCTCCGGGCGACAGGTGGGCCACGCGAATCTCGGGCACGAGCCGCGACAGGGCCGCCACGAAGGCGCGCCGCGAGTACGAGCGCCGGTACTCGCCGAGGCCGGTGCGCCAGTGACGGCGCGCCACGCGGCGAAAGCCGGGCCACGCGAGGATGCCGGCGAGTTCGCGCGGCGACACGTCGGACTTGCGGTAGCCCTCGCGCGCGAACGCCACGACCGCGTTGGGGCCGCACTCCACCGTGCCGTCCACACGTCTCGTGAAGTGCACCCCGAGGAACGGAAACGCGGGGTCGGGCACGGGATAGATCAGGTGGCGCACGAGGTGGCGCGCGGAGGGAACGAGTTCGTGGTACTCGCCGCGGAACGGGATGATCCGCAGGTCCAGTGCGGGGTCGGTGCGCCGCGCCATCTCGTCGGACTGCAGCCCCGCGCAGGTCACCACGGCGCGGGCGTGCACCTCGCCCGCGTCGGTCTCCAGGACCGCGCCCGTGCCGTCGTCGCGCAGCCCGAGCGCGCGCGTGGAGGTGCGCACCTCGCCGCCCGCGGCGACGACCGCCTCCGCGAGCCGGCGCGCCATCGCGGGGTAGTCCACGATGCCGGTCTGCGGCACGCGCAGGGCCGCGACCCCGGCGCAGTGGGGCTCCCGGTCGCGGATGCCGGCGGGTCCGAGGCGCTCGATGCCCGTGAGGCCGTTGGCGGCGCCGCGCTCCGCGAGGGCCTCGAGCCGCGCCACTTCGTCGGGCTCGGTGGCCACCACGAGCTTGCCGCAGACCTCGTGCGCCACGGCGTGCTCCTCGCAGAAGCGCAGCAGCCGCGCGTATCCCTCGCGGCAGGTGCGGGCCTTGAGCGACCCGGGGGCGTAGTAGAGCCCCGAGTGGATCACGCCCGAGTTGTGACCGGTCTGGTGCGCGCCGACGCGCGCCTCCTTTTCCACCACGACGACGCGGGTGCCGGGGCGCAGGCGCTGCAGCTCGTGCGCGGTGGCGAGCCCGATGATGCCGCCACCCACGATGGCGACGTCGCAGGACGCGGGGAGGCGATCCGTCGCGGGCATCACCGGCGGATCACCCGCACGTCAGTGCTTGAGCGAGGCCTGGCGCACCACTTCGGCGAAGGTGCCCTGCTCGGTGAGCCGCCCCGCCTCGATGCGGTACAGCCGGTCGCAGTACTCCACCGTGCTGAGCCGGTGGGCCACGATGATGACGGTCTTGGTGCCTTGCAGCGCCCGCACCGACTGCATGACGCCGTGCTCGGTGGGGGTGTCGAGCGAACTCGTCGCCTCGTCCAGCACGAGCACGCTCGGGTCGTGGTACAGGGCCCGTGCGATGCCGATGCGCTGGCGCTGGCCGCCCGAGAGGCGCACCCCGCGCTCGCCCACCACGGTGTCGAGACCGGCAGGCAGCGAGTCCACGAACTCCTCCAACTGGGCGAGACGGATCGCGCGGCGCACGGCGGCCTCGTGGATCCTGCGGTCGGCCAGACCGAAGGCCACGTTGCGGCGCAGCGTGTCGTCGGTGAGGTAGATCGCCTGGGGCACGTAGCCCACCTGGTCCTGCCAGTTGCGCAGGTTGGCGTGCACGTCCTCGCCGTCCACGAGCACGGTGCCCGAGTCGGGCACGAACAGCCCGAGGATCACGTCCACGAGCGTGGACTTGCCGGCGCCGCTGGGGCCCACGAAGCCCACGGCCTCCCCCCGGCGCACCACGAGCGACACCTCCTCGAGCGACGGCCGCGGCGCCGTGGGGTACCGGAAGGTCACCGCGCGCAGCTCGAGGCCGGTGGTGAAGGGTGCGCGCCGCACGGTGGCGAGCGGGTCGGGCGCCGCGAGGGCGAAGTCGTCGCGCACGCTGCGGATGATCGCCCGGCTGAACACGAGTGTCTGGAACGCCGAGAGCAGCCGCGTGATGGAGGGCATGACGCGGAAGGCCGACGCGGCGAAGAGCCCGAGCGTCGGGAGGATCTGCTCGAAGGACCGGTCCCGTGCGACCATGCTCACCACGAGCGCCCCGAGGCCCGCGATGGTGATGATCTCCATCCAGGTGCGCGGCACCATCTGCAGCACCGCGTACACCTTGTTGATCCGCAGGCTCTCGCGCAGGTGCACCTCGTGCTGGCCGAGGAACTCGGTCTCGCGACCGAGGATCTTGACGTCCTTGGCGCCGCCGAATCCCTGCTGGAGGTGCTGGAACACGAGGGCGTCGTGTTCGTTGCGCTCGTCGCCCCAGCGCTCGATGCGACGCCGGGTCGCGCGTTGGAAGCCGCCCGCCGCCACGGCGAACAGCACGATCACCACCAGCGTGCCGACCGGCTCGAGCACCACGAGCAGCGCAAAGAGCGCCGCAGCCACGAGGCCGTCGGTGAGCAGCACGAGGAACGGCTCCACGCCACCGCTCACGACCACGTTCGCGTTGCGGGCGTTGCGGATGAGGGTGGCCGAGTTGTGCTGCAGGTGGAACATGTAGGGCTGGCGCAGGTAGATCGTGAAGAGCCGCTGCGAGAGGCGACCCGCGAGGGAGGTGGTGAACGTCTTTTGCACCCAGGCGCTCCACACGAGAAAGACGCTGCGCACCACGTACAGCCCCACGAGCGCCCCCATGACGGTGACGACGAGTCGCTCGCGCGACGGGTCGCCGAGCAGGTCGACGAGCCACGGGTACGAGGTGGCGTAGTCGTCGCTCGTGAGCACCGCGACGATCGGCACCACGATGCCGAGGCTCAGGGTCTCGAGCACCATGCCCACGAGCACGAGGGCCAGCACCCCCACGAGCGCGCCGCGATCCCACGGGGTGAGGAGACCCCACACCACGCGGGGCGTGGACACGGGGGCGTCGGTGGCGCGCGGGACGAGCGGGGTCGGGGTGACCGTGCGTTTCTCCACGTTGTAGCGGCGATCGGAATCGAACCGATGACCTTCCGATTATGAGCCGGATGCTCTTACCAACTGAGCTACGCCGCCGTGACTGGCGGAGCCCTCTGTGGGAATCGAACCCACGACCTCTTCCTTACCATGGAAGTGCTCTACCGACTGAGCTAAGAGGGCGAGTGCGTCCCGCGTGAACGGGCCGACCGATCGATCAGTGTATCGGTGCCGCCACGAAGGGTCCGCTCGAGCGCGGCGCGCGTGCGGGTAGCGTCGCGCGCGATGGGATCGGTGCCGCACGCCGTGGTCGTGCGGGCGGCGACGCTCGAGGATGCCGAGGCGATCCGCGCGATCTACAACCACGAGGTGGAACACGAGACGTCCACCATGGACACCGTGGCGCGTTCGTTGGAGGCGCAACGGGAATGGATCGCGGCGCGCAGCGGTGCGCTCTCGGCCTGGGTCGCGACGGATGCCGCCGGGGAGGTCGTCGGCTTCGCCTCGTTGAGCGAGTTCCGCGGACGATTCGGCTACCGCACCACCGTCGAGGACTCGGTGTACGTGCACCGCGACCGGGCCCGGCGCGGCGTGGGGCGGGCGCTGCTGGGACACCTCGTCGACACGGCCCACGCCTCGGGGTTCCACACGATCATCGCCCACATCGACGCCGGCGGCACGGCCTCGCGGGGACTGCACGCTGCATGCGGCTTCGAGCTCGTGGGGGTGCAGCGTGAGGTGGCGCGCAAGTTCGGTCGCTGGGTGGACGTCGCCGTGATGCAGCGCATGCTGCACGCCTGAGACCCGGGGGCGGCCCGCCTAGGCGAGGAACTCCGCGCCGCGGCAACGTGACACGCCCCCGGTTCGATCAGCGTGTCCTGCGTGCAAATCACCGCGTTGGTCGCAGCGGTGGTGAGCGGTGTCGTGTTGGCCTCTGCACCCGTCGACGCGGTTCACGTACAGTCGCAGTGCGACATGCGATTGCAACAGCTGAGATTGGTCCCGAAAAAATGGATTCCGGGAGTGCACCCTGAAGAGTGAGTGGTGGGCCGGGAAGGATTCGAACCTTCGTAGACATACGCCGGCAGATTTACAGTCTGCTCCCTTTGGCCGCTTGGGTACCGACCCCGAGACGATGACGATAGCGGATTCGGTACCGTGTCACGCGTGCCGTCGTTCGACGTCGTGTCCGAAGTGGACCTGCAGGAGTTGCGCAACGCCGTCGACCAAGCCTCGCGCGAGCTGGCCAACCGCTACGACTTCAAGGGCACGAATTCCTCGATCGAGCAGCAGGAACTGGTCCTCACGCTGCGCACCGCGAGCGAGGACCGCCTCCGCGCCCTGAAGGTGCTGCTGGAGGAGCGCCTCGTGAAGCGGCAGATCTCGCTCAAGGCGCTCGAATGGGGCAAGGTCGAGCAGGCCTCGGGCGAGGCCGTGCGCCAGGTCGTGACGGTGAAGGTCGGAGTGTCGAGCGACAAGGCCCGCGAGATCAACAGGCTCGTGAAGGACAAGGGCCCGAAGGGCGTCTCGAGCCAGGCGCAGGACGGCCGCGTGCGCGTCTCGGGCAAGAAGCGCGACGACCTGCAGGCGACGATCGCGATGCTGCGCGGCGCGGGACTCGACATCCCGCTGCAGTTCGTCAACTTCCGCGACTGAACGCGCGCCAGACGGCGCTCAGTCCTCCGTCGGGGTCTCGTGCGCGCGGCGCTGCAGCTCGTTCACCACCGACGCGTCGGCGAGCGTCGTGGTGTCGCCGAGATTGCGACCCTCGGCCACGTCGCGCAGGAGGCGGCGCATGATCTTGCCGCTGCGGGTCTTGGGCAGGTCGGGCGTGAAATAAATCGTCTTGGGCTTGGCGATCGCACCGATCTCGGTGGCGACGTGGGCGCGCAGGTCGGCCTCCTGCACCTCCTGGCCGCCGCGCAGCGTGACGTAGGCGACGATCGCCTGACCCGTCGTGGCGTCGTTGGCACCCACGACCGCGGCCTCGGCCACCGCGGGGTGCGACACGAGCGCCGACTCCACCTCGGTCGTCGAGATGCGGTGGCCCGAGACGTTCATCACGTCGTCCACGCGGCCGAGCAGCCAGAGGTAGCCGTCGGAGTCGAGCTTGGCGCCGTCACCCGCGAAGTAGCGCCCGGGGAAGCGGCTCCAGTACGTCTCGCGGTACCGCGCCTCGTCACCCCAGATGCCGCGCAACATGCCCGGCCACGGCCCGGTGAGCGTGAGGTAACCACCGCCACGCGCCACCGGCGCACCCGAGTCGTCGACCACCTCCGCACCGACGCCCGGCACGGGGTGCGTCGCGCTGCCGGGCTTGGTCACCGTCACGCCCGGCAGCGGGCTGATCATGATCCCGCCCGTCTCGGTCTGCCACCACGTGTCCACGATCGGGCAGCGACCGCCGCCGATGTGCTCGTGGTACCACATCCAGGCCTCAGGGTTGATCGGCTCGCCGACGCTGCCGATGAGCCGCAGCGACGAGAGGTCGTGCTTCGCCGGCTCCTGCGTGCCCCACTTCATGAACGTGCGGATGGCGGTGGGGGCCGTGTAGAAGATCGTGACGCCGTACTTCGCCACGAGCGACCAAAGCCGGTCGTTGCCCGGGTGGTTGGGCACGCCCTCGTAGATCACCTGCGTGGCGCCGTTGGCGAGCGGGCCGTAGACGATGTAGCTGTGGCCCGTCACCCAGCCGACGTCGGCCGTGCACCAGTACACGTCGCGACCCGGGTGGTGGTCGAAGACCTGGCGGAACGTGGTGGTCACGTGGGTGAGGTAGCCGCCCGTCGTGTGCATGATCCCCTTGGGTGTGCCGGTCGTGCCCGAGGTGTACAGGAGGAACAGCAGGTGCTCGGCCTCCATCGGCTCGGCGGGGCACGCCGCGGGGGCCGCGGCCATCTCCTCGTGCCACCACACGTCGCGACCCGCCGACATCTCGACGGGGTTGCCGCCGCGCCGCACCACGACCACGTGCTCGATGCTCGGCGTCGACGCGAGCGCGACGTCAGCCTGGGGCTTGAGGGGAAACACTTCCCCGCGCCGCCAGCCGCCGTCCGCGGTGACGAGGACCTTGGCCCGGGCGTCGTTGATGCGGTCGGCGAGCGCCTGGGCCGAGAAGCCGCCGAACACGACGCTGTGCGCCGCGCCGATGCGCGCGCAGGCGAGCATCGCCACGACCGCCTCGGGGATCATCGGCAGGTAGACGTTGACGCGGTCGCCCGTGCGCACGCCGAGGCGCAGCAGCACGTTGGCAAATCGCTGGACGTCGGCGTGCAGTTGCGCGTAGGTGATGGTGCGGGTGTCGCCCGGCTCGCCCTCCCAGTGGATGGCGACGACGTCGCCGCGCCCGGCCAGCACGTGGCGGTCCACGCAGTTGTACGAGGCGTTGAGGTGGCCGTCGGCGAACCAGCGTGCGAAGGGCGACTCCCACTCGAGCGTCCGCGTGAAGGGCATCGACCAATCCAGGAGTTCGCGGGCGTGACGGGCCCAGTAGCCGACGGGGTCGCGCCGGCCCTCCTCGTGCAACGCGCCGTCCCGCACGTGCGCGCCGCGCACGAACTCGGCCGGGGGCGGGAAGCGACGCTGTTCCTCGGCCAGCGCGTCGATGCCGCCCGAACCGCTCGCCGTCGACGCCATGACCGCCCACCTCCGCGAGACGGCGCGGACCGCCCGCATCGGCGAGACTAGCGAGCCGCCATGCAGCGCCCGAATGCCGACACCAACCTGCGCTTCGGCGCAGCCGAGTGGATCATCGCGGCGGCGATGGCGCTGACCTGGGGTGCGTCCTTCCTGCTCATCGACGTGATCATCCGCGACGCACCGACGCTCTTCGTGCCGTTTGGCAGGGCGTGTTTCGGGGCGTTGGCGCTGTGGTGCATGCCGGCGTCCCGCGCGCGCATGGCGCGCGCGCATTGGCCGCGTCTCGTGCTGCTCGGGATGGTCTGGATGGCGCTGCCCTTCTGGCTGTTCCCACTCGCGGAGCGCACGGTCGCGTCGTCCATCGCCGGGATGATGAACGGTGCGCTGCCCGTGGTCGTCACCGCGGTGACCGCCGTGTGGCTGCGCCAACGCCCGAGCCTCGCGCGCATCGTGGCGGTGCTCGTCGGCTTCGCCGGGATCGTGCTGGTGGCGCTGCCGTCGGTGCGGGACGGCTCCTCGGCGGATGCGCCCGGCATCGGCATGCTCGTGGGTGCGATCCTCTGTTATGCCGTCGGGCTCAACGTCGCGCGACCGCTGCTGGACGCGTACCCGCCGATCGTGGTGCTCGCGAGGGTGCTCACCATCGCGGCGCTGTGGTCGGCGCCGACGGGCCTCGCCGCGGCCGCCGACGTGCGCTGGACCTGGCAGATGCTCGCGTCGCTCGCCACGCTCGGCGCGCTGGGGTCGGGCCTCGCGTTCGTGCTGTTCGGCTCGCTACTGCGGCGCACGGGTCCGGTGCGCGCGATGGTGCCGACCTACTTCACGCCGGTGGTCGGCACGGTGCTGGGCGTGGCGCTCAACGACGAGCACATCCGTGTGCTCTCGCTCGCGGGCATGGGCGTCGTGATCCTCGGGGCGTGGCTCACGAGCCGCCCCGACGGCCGCTAGGGGCCCGACAGCTCCACGACCGCGTATCCCGCGTTGGTGAACCGCACCGTGCCGACCTCCGAGGTCCAGGCTGCGCCGGGCTCGAGGCGCACGAGGAACCACCCGACGCCCTCGGCCACGAGACGATCGCGCAACGCGGCCGACGGTGCGGCGGCGAACTCGCGCTGGAGGGCTTTGCGCTCGTCGAACTGCGCATCCCGCGCGGGGGTGGCGCGCGTGTGACGGGCGATGAGCCAGTCCGTTTGGAGCAACATACGACGGCGAGCGAGCGCAGCGACGACGGGTCGCTCGTCGTTACTGCCCACGACATCGTCCTCGGGCACGGACCGGCGCATCCATGCAGCCGCAGCACGGAGATCCGACGAACCGATTCGACCGTCCTGCTCACGTAGGAAGCCGGGATAGTCCCGGCGAATGCCGTCGACCCAGTTGACCACGCCAACACCGATGCCGTGCAACAGCAGGCTGGCAACGACCATCCACGCGAGACGGGTCGACGAGCGTGGTCGACGAGCGACACCACCGATCAGGACGAACACCACGGCACACAGGCCAGCCGCAGAAGCACCCAGACGTGTCGCGACCGCCCAGGGAGCACCCGAGTTCGGATTTGGAATGAGCCCGTACAGGGCGACGGACGTCGACGCAGACGCGATGACGAGCCACGCGCCTCCACGATCACGACCCGCACCGTCGAGTGCGTGTCCAGCAGCCCCGATCACGACGGGAAGCGCCACCCAGAGTGCCGAGTGCAGGAAGTACAACTGGGACCCGAAGACCGAGACGGTGCCGACGCTGAGGAGCCCACCCACCAGGAGCGTCGCAATCGCCGACCACACGACGACGGGGTCCAGTCGCCGGTCGCGTACCGCGACCACGAGACCGACGGCGACCGCACCGGCGAAGCCCCACAGCATGACCACACCGGCGAGGCGGACCGGCCAGCCCGGATAGTCCACGAGTTCGCCCTGCAAACTCACGGGAAAGGACCACCATGCACGCCCGAGGTTGCCTGCTCCCCGAAAGACGAAGACGTACACACCCGCCACGGAGACGAGTGCGACCGCGACCGACAGGGCAAGCGCCCACGCTCGGATACGCCGCCGTGCGACATCACCGAGATCTCCGGCGAGCCAGAACGCCAAGCCCGCAATTCCGTGTGAGACCTTTGCACCAGTTGCCCCCACGAGCAGGATGCACATTCCCGCGGCACGAGTCAGGTTGATGAGGAACCCGGCACCACGCGTTGGATCGGAGGTGGCGGGTTGCGCACGAGTCGCAAACCACCACAGGACCAGCCCGAACAGCCACATGAATCCGACGAGTTGGCTCGGCGTACTCGTGACCCCCAGGCGAAATCCTGAGCCCCATGAGTCGAAAGTGTCGAAGATGCTCAGGGCAACGACCGCTGGTCCGGCGATCCTCGATGCAACACCGAGCCTGAGGAGGATGCAGTGCATCTGCAGGGCGACGGTGAGGGCACCGATCACGAGCCCGGCTTGACTGAGCACGACCCACGGCGGCGTGCCGGCGAGGCGATCCACCAGTCCGGTCCAGCCGTAGACAAACCAGTGGTATCTGACTGGGTAACCCACCGCCAGCAAGTCCCCCGCCGTCCCCCAGCGGGAGAAGCCCGTCGCGAGTGCCTCAAAGAATCCGAAGTCGCTGTCTTCGATCCACCACGTGGCGGGACGAGTTACGACCGCCATTACGGCGAAACCCACTGCGGCGAAAGTGGCACCTCGTCTCACCGGCGTGTGGAAGCCCGCCCCGGAGCCTGCGAGACGACGCACAGCCAACAGCGACACGACCGCCATGCCCACGACACTCGACCAGTACCACCCACCGCCGAGGATCAGAAGCCCACCGGCCGTGACCCACGCGATCACCCACGACTGGTCCCCTCCCGAGAGTGCCGAGCCGGATCGTGCAGCACTGATTGCGGTGCGTGAGCGACCGGCCCGTCGCCACGCGACGACCACGGCAACGGGTATGACTCCGCCGGGAAGGGTCCAACCCCACCACCGTCCAGTAACCGCGTGTACGACCTGATCACTGAGCAACGAGACAAGGAAGCCGAGAGGTGCCCCTACGGCAATGCGCTCCAAGCGCGACATCGAATGCTGTGCGGAGGCGCTCACGAGAAGTGCACTTCCGATGCCAACCTGAAGGCCCACGATTGCCATGATGCGCGTCGCATGCACCACCGATACGCCTGCGACGATGATGACGGCCCACCCAACCCCGAGGGCGATCATCGGAGTGCGCACACTCCACCTCGTTGGCCGTGACCTCACACCGACAGTCTCGCAAACGACCGTCACGCCACCGATACAGTGTCGACGTGAACGACGCACCTTCGACGGTGTCGGTCGTGATCCCCGTGTACCGCGGGGCCCGCACGCTGGAGACCGTGGTGGGCGAACTGGATGCGCAACGCCGCGCCATGGCGGCCGACCCACGAGCGCTCGCCACGATCGCCGAGGTGGTGCTCGTGCACGACTGCGGCGGCGACGAGTCGCCCGAGGTGATGCGGCGACTGGCCGAGCGCCACGACTGGGTGGTGCCCGTGTGGCTCTCGCGCAACTACGGCCAGCACGCCGCGACGCTCGCGGGCATGTCGTCCACGCGCGGGGACTGGATCGTGACGATGGACGAGGACGGTCAGCACCGCCCCGCCGACCTGGGGCGCCTGCTCGAGACCGCGGCGCGCGAGCACGCCCCGCTCGTGTACGGCCGCGCGACGGGCGGCGCGCCGCACGCACGCTGGCGCAACGCCACGTCGGGTGGCGTGAAGTGGCTGGCCTCGCGCGTGCTGCTCCCGCGCGACCTCGGGTACTTCTCCAGCTTCAGGCTCGTGGAGGGCGAGCTCGGCCGCAGCGTGGGGGCGTACGCGGGCAACGGCAGTTACCTGGACGTCGCGTTGTCCTGGGTGGTGGACCGCGCGGCCGTGTGCGAGGTGACGCCGGGGCGGGAGTTGCGGGATCGCTCCGGCTACTCCTGGCGCAGCCTCGTCGGCCACTTCGTGCGGCTCGTGCTGAACGCGGGCACGCGCCCGCTGCGCATCGTGAGCGGGATCGGTGTGGGGTCCGCGCTCGGCGCCGTGGCGGCGATCGCCTTCGTGGTGTACCAACGCATCGCCCACGGCGTGCCCGCCGCGGGCTGGACCTCGCTGCTCGCCGTGACGCTGCTCGTGGGGGGCATCACGATGCTGTCGCTCGGCATCGTCGCCGAGTTCCTCGGGATC
>Ga0233424_10001354_pt1 | contig 22119 bp, 17 predicted proteins | sample Watercolumn_Towu_FD_181011 | JGI IMG/M metagenome (GOLD analysis project Ga0233424, IMG submission 181011) | Freshwater microbial communities from Lake Towuti, South Sulawesi, Indonesia - Watercolumn_Towuti2014_125_MG | ecosystem: Environmental > Aquatic > Freshwater > Lake | place: Indonesia... | reverse complement strand
GGTGCTCAGTCCGGACAAGATGGGAGCGCTGATTCGTTCGACCTGGGGCACCGTCAGCGTCCGCTTCGACGACAACGGCAAGATCATTCCGATCGAAGCGAACTCCACCAACATCCTGCGACAGATCCCGCCGGTCTTCGTGATTGACTCCGCCAACCACATCAAGGCGCGTTCGGACACCAACCTGAACCGTGCGCTGCCCGCCGCAACGCGCTTCGAAGTCGAGGACTCTTACTCGATGATTTGCAGGGCCATCGAGGCGGCGACAATTGGCATGCCGAACCGAACTGTCAAAGCCGGCGACACGTTCCCCTTGCAAAGTCCGATGATGATCAAGTCAGGCAAGAAGCCGCTGGTCGTCGATCTCGACATGATTGGCACGATGCAGGGCACGCGCAAGCGCGGCGACCGGCAAGAAGCGCTGGTCAGCCTGGTCGGCAAAGTAAAAGGCCGTGACGAGCTGTCCAGCCGGGTCGGCGGCGACATCACCGGGAAACTGGCGTTCGACATTGCCGGCGGATTCCTGTCCCAGGTGCAACTGCGCATCGGATCGGAAGTCGAATCGCAAGGGAATTCGCTCGTGACCAGCTTCGACGTCAACGTCGCGCGCGTTGCCGGCAACCCTGATGGCTTGCCGCAACCGACGATTCCCAAGGGAGGCGGCACGTCGCCGCCCGACCTGAGCAAGGGCAAGATCGTTTATCAACAGCCCGGCGTCCTGTTGCCCAACGACCAGCTGGCCACGTTCGGCGCGCTGGCCAAGGCGACGTCGCGCATGAAGATGATCCCCCTGCAATTCCAGGCGAACAAGAAATACGTGATCACGCTGACCAGCACGTCGTTCGATGCGTACCTGGTGATCCTGGACGCGGCAGGCAAGACCCTTGCCGAGGATGACGACAGCGCCGGCAACCTCAATGCGCAGATTCAGATCACGCCGCCGCAGGCCGGTATTTATCGCGTCGTTGTCGGCGCCTTTGACGCCAAGACGGGGCCGTTCGCGCTGCAAATCGTCGAACTGCCTTGACGCGCGAAATTCCTTCCGGGCCTGACGCGAAGAGGAATCCATCAGAGCCTGAAGCGTTAGCGAAGTGAAGCGCCCGCCACAGTTCGCTCACGCTTCGGGCCAAGTGGTCCGCGGCAACTCCACACCGGCGCGGGTTCGAAAGCCCGCTTTCGCGTCCACTCGCAACTCGGCACGCTGTTGCATCGTTTCATCTAGCAATGCCAGGACAGGCCCATCTTCGCGCCGTAGCTGCACACATAGGCGAACCTGGAACGACACGCAAGCACCGAGTAGCCCTAGCATTCTTTGCAGGCCGCCCGGCAATGTCCGCACGACGACGAAATCGTCCGCAACCTTGCGCACGTCCGCAAGCGCGGCAACCGGACGCGGACATTCCGCCAACTCTTCATGCGGCATTCCAGTGGGGCAAACAAGCTCTCCGACTTCGCCGAACTGCAGTCCAAGCTCGCCACTGAGTTCCTTCAATTCGGTCAGGCGCCGCCGCGCAATTGATCGGCTGAACGCGAGATGGGCCAGGATCGGCGTTTGATCGGGTTCGCCGAGCGCCTTGCCGTACCCGAGCGGGCGATCGATGAAAAGGCCCAGCCCAAGCTCGGCTTGTTCGTCGGCATGCTCGAGGTCGCGCAGGCTCTCCGCCAGGATCGAACGCGCGACTGGTGAAAGCAATCCAGCCAGCGGATCGCCGTCGAAGAGCCTTCGTCGTCGCTTGAGCGGATGCGTGAGCTGCTCCTCCTCGACGCGCGGATGGCTCGCCGGCATGACGCGCGCATTCTCGCCCGGCGTCGTCGGCTGGTCCGGCACGCGATGGCCTTCGTAGTGCCGGCGAAGCAAACAGGCCTGGCGGAGGGCACGTCGCCGCATGCGATGGGCCGGCGCCTCCCCTCTCCCCGGGGGAGAGGGGCCGGGGGTGAGGGGGGGCTCGCCATGAAAGAGCTGCGGATGCCGGTCGATCTCGCGCAAGTACGCCTTGAGCGCGGCATCGAGCAGAAGTGCGTCGGGGTAGTTGGCGCCGCGATGATGGAAGGTGACGAGGTCGTATGCCGTCAGGTGCCGTCCGAGTTGCCGCAAGAGCCAGCTCAGGAAATCGATCTTCGCATCGGCGGTCAGTTTACCGTGCGATTCGAGCAGATCGACGAGCGCCAACGCACGATCGACGAATGCCGTCGGCGGCGAGAGCGATATGCCGTTGAAGAGAGCACGCAACAGCCGCGGCCAATCATGCCATGCCATCTGAACCAGGCGTGGCAACTCCTGCCGCGGGGCTGTGCGCAAGGCGAACTCCAGCAGCTTGACTCGTTCTGGGCAGGCAAGGCCGATTTCGAGTCCCCGCGCGACGAAGTCACTCCACACCTGGGACGGTGGTTCAGCACCCGGTCGGTAGAGATAGTGCAGTTGCCCGAGCGTGAACGCAGGCAGCGGCGCTTCGATTGAATGCAGCGGCAGGCGGCTCGTGCCGACAATCGCTTGCCAGATCAGGCAGAGCAGTTCGTCGCGCAGCGTTTCCAGGTCAGCGAAATCGGCGAGAGATATTGTGCCGACCAGCTCGCGCGTCCACTTGATCGTCTCGCGCGTCTCGATGACGCTGCCGCCGTGCGCTTCCCAGGCATAGCAAAGAATGCCGCGCACGACGTGAATCTGGCGAGCCAGTACGTCGAGCTTGACGGAGAGCATCGGTTCGGCGGCAGGCGCTGCAAGGCGCCACGACAGAAAGGATCGCGACGCTCGGGTGTGAGCGGGATCGAGCAGCTTGCCCCGAAAGACTTCCCACGGAATCGTTTCGGCCTTGCCTGCGATCCACGCCAGACGCAGCTCGGGCGCGGCAAAGAAGTGCCCTGGCTGCATGGCATCGTCAATGAGTTGGCTGACGGCGAGCAGATCAGTCGGCTCACCGGCCGGGGCGTTCGGTTGCAGGGGGCGGAATCGATGCATGCAGGTGACCTGTGGCAAACCATTCCAATGGTGTGGGACGCGCCCACTGCGGATTCCACACCATTGGAATGGTATGCCAAAGGTTCCGGCAGGCTCGCCTATCTCATCGCCGGCCGCGGCGTTGCGGCGGGCGCGGCGGGGGTTCTTCCACGATCGAGAACTTGACCTCGTTGCCGTTGTTGTCGAAGCAGTTGAACTCCAGGTATTCCAGCGACACGGCCGGGCCGGCGCCGGCGATGGAAACCGGCTTCTTGGCCTGCTCTTCCAGGTCCACGATCTCCTTGCGCTTGCGGTTGAGCAGATATTGCGAGACCTCGTCGTGGACGCGGATGTCGATGCGGGCGATGTGCTCGCGGTTGACGGCGAGCTGGATCATGCGCATCACCTCGATGCTGACCGATTCCGCCGTCTTGACGTGGCCGGTCCCCTTGCAATGCGTGCAGTCCTGGAAGGCGCTGCGCTTGAGCGACGGGCGGATGCGCTGGCGCGTCATCTCGATGATGCCGAATTGCGAGATGCGCAGGATCTTCGTGCGGGCGCGGTCACGCTGGACGGCGTCGCGCAGCGCCTTCTCGACGCCGCGGCGATGGCGTTCGTCGCGCATGTCGATGAAGTCGTTGGCGATGACGCCGCCGAGATCGCGCAGCCGCAGTTGCCGGGCGATCTCCTTGGCCGCGTGCAGGTTCATCTGGTACGCCGTCTCCTCGGCGTTGTTGTTGTCGGCGCGGAAGCTGCCGCTGTTGACGTCGATGGCGACCAGCGCCTCGGTCTGGTCGATGACGATCGACCCACCGAGCGGCAACGGGACTTTGCGTTCCTGGATGCGAGCGATCTCGGCCTCGATGCCGTACTTGTGGAACATCGGCACCGTGCCGTCGTAGAACTTGATGCGGTCGGCGTAGCGCGGCATGACGGCTTCCATGAACTCCTTGGCCGCTTCATAGGCGCCGCGCTCATCGACCCAGATCGTGTCGATGTCGGACGAGAAGATGTCGCGGATGGTGCGCGTGACCATGTCGCTCTCGCGATAGATCTCGCACGGCGACTTCTGCTTCTTGATGCGGCGAACAACGACCTGCCACAGGCGCGACAGATAGGCGAGGTCGCTTTGCAACTCTTTGCGATCGCGGTCCTGGCCGGCCGTGCGGATGATGAAGCCGATGCCGCGCGGCGGTTTGAGTTCGTTCATGATTTCGCGCAGGCGCCGGCGGGTTTCCTCTTCCTCGATCTTGCGCGACACGCCGATGCGATTGAGGCCCGGCATAAGGACGAGGTAGCGGCCGGCGATGCTGATGTAGGTGGACAGGGTCGGGCCCTTGGTGCCGATGCCTTCCTTGATGACCTGGACGAGGACTTCCTGGCCGCGCTTGAAGATGTCTTCGATGTTGGGCTTGGGCCGCATCATGAAGGGACGCCCACCACCGCCGCCGGGCCGGCGGCCGGCATCGCGCCCGCCGCCGCGGCGATCGCCGCCGCGCCCGCGATCTCGATCGCGCCCGCGCCCCCGGCCACGATCGCCGCGATCGCCGCGGTCACCCCGACCACGCTGGTCGCGCCCGCCTCGGCCGCGCTCGCGCGGCTGGTACTCTTGCGGCTCGGCAAACTCCTCGCCGCGATCGTAGGGTTTATTCTCGTCCGGCATGATCTCCGAGACGACAACATCATCCTCGACGACGACTTCTTCGTCTTCGAGCGCTTTCTCTTCCTCGACGAGTTCCTCCAGGCTTTCCACCGGCTCGATCTTGGGGATGGCCGGCGCCATCGGTTCGGACGTTATTTCTTCCGACTCGTCCGAACTTGGCGGCGCGGGATCGCCGGGGAAAGGCGCATCCCCCTCGTCTTCGATGATGACTTCTTCGTCTTGCAACGCGGGCGCAGGCGGTTTGGGTTCAGGCCGAGCCGGCGGCCGCGCCATCGAGAAGCTCAATTCTTCATCGCTGATCTCGTCTTTGCCCGGCCGCGGCTCGATCGGTCCCAGCGATGGGTCGTTGGCGCTGGTGCGGTGTTCGCTCGAATCCATGGGGCGAGGCCGCGGCGCGTCGTCCGCGGGAGTGTCGTCCGCAGGTTTGTCGGACACCGGAGGCATTTCCTCGTCGGCGCCCTTCTTCCGAGGCTTCTTGCCGCGCGAGGAGGACCGGCCGCGACCGCGGCGGGCGCCTTTACGCTTCGGCTTTTCCTCGTTGGACGGCTCCTCTTCGGCAGCGGCCGCGTCCTCTTCTGCATTGCCTTCGTCGCTCAGTTCCTCCGGCGGCGGGGCGGCTTCGGCCGGCTCGGGAGGTTGAGCGTCGTCCTGTTGCGATTTGTCCCACGCTTCACTTGGAGGCTCGCCGGCAAACTCTTCAACCAACTCGTCGCTGGCTGACGGTTGATCGCCCATGGCAGGCGCCGTCCACTCCTGGTCCGGAGCGGGATCGTGCGACTCGGGCGGCGGGAACGGGTCCTGCTGGAAGGCGTCGTCCTCGTAAATCTGCTCGGTAATGACATCGGGGACATTCTCGTCGGCGCCATCCATGGGTGGTTGATAAGCAGGCGACTGCGGATAGGGCAACGGGTCATTCTCAACGTCGTACGGCTGGCGCCGCGGTTGCTCGCGGCGCGAGTCGTGGTCGCCGCCGCGGCGATCGCGCCTCCCGCGCCCGCCACGGTCGCCCCGGCCACGCCCGCGGTCGCGATCGCCGTGCCGCCCGCGCTCTTCCAGTTCGCGGTAGTAGGCAGGTTCGACATCGGAAACGTGTAAGAAGCCGTTGCGGCCGACGCCGAAATCGACGAACGCGGCCTGGATGCTCGGCTCGATATTGACGACGCGGCCCTTGTAGATGTTGCCGACGTAACTTTCGTGGCTGGCGCGTTCGACGTAAAGCTCCTCGAGTACACCGTTCTCCAGAATGGCGATACGGATCTCCTCCGACTGGAGGCAGTTGATCAACATTTCTTTTTTCATTTCGGTCCTTTCGGTCGCCGTAGCGATGAAGCGATCGCATGTGATGCAGCGAGCGCCAAGCCGCAAGCGGCAAATTCATGTCATGAATCGAACGACATGGGGCTGCTGATAATCGCCGTGGGGCGGGCGGCGATCTCAGGCACAGGTTCGTTCGCGGTAATTTCCTCGGCTGCCTGCATCGGCGGCGGACCGTCGATGCCCGGCGGCAGTTCGTCGTACACTTCCAGATCGGTCCGCTCGATGACGCCGCCGTCGTCGAGCCAGGCGCGCAAGCCCAATCCCGCGGCGATTTCCTCCGGCCGCGCGGCGCCATTGGGAGTGATCCACAGGGCCATCTCGATGCGCCCGCCGCGCATGTGCAGTTCGGAGACGTAGGGTCGAACATCCATGCGCTTGGGGTGCGGGCGCGTTCGCTGCACGAAGTGATGCGGCCGTGCGAGAAATTCGTCGATGCGGCATTGAAGAGCCGCGCACGAAGTAAGCGGAAGGGGCGCCGCGCCGCTTTCTCCGTGCGCGGCTCCTTGGTCGGTGTGCGCGGCCCCGATAGCCTCCAGACCGTACCACGCACGCCGCACGCGCGCCGCCATGCGCGATTCGATCGCACGCAGGTCGAATAGTTCCAGTCCAGGCGGGCATTGGCGCGTCAATCGGCGCGTTACTTCATCGATCGGCAGCGACTCGACAAGCTCGAACTCGACGATTTCGCGCAAACCGGCAATTCCCAGAGCGAGCGACAGGGCAAACCAGATGCGCGGCCTCGGGTTGAAACCTTGCGTGACGGGTACCTCGAGATCGGCGCGGCGAAACATGCGTTCGAAGACGTGCATCAGGTCATGGTGGCTTACGAAGCGCAGATCGCCGGCCTTGCGGAACCGGACGCGGTACTTCGGGCGCGGAACTGGCGCGGCGGAATTCGATGTCTTCGGCGTGTCCGGCGGCATGCCCAAATCTCCCCCAAACGGCCGGGGGAGCCAGGACCGATCGGCGTCAGGCGCATGCGATCGGCCAGGATCCGTGGTTGCGGAATCCATGCCAGGAATGCTGTGAGGCGGCGTGAATGACGCCGAAATCGAATGGCAGCGGCGAGCGAGCTCGCCGGCTAAGCTCCTCAGTTCATGACGGCTTCTGGCAGGATTCGGCGGGTCTGTTCCCGCAAGTAGGAATTCACATCGCGTGCAGTTGAAAACCGCATCGCTTCCTGGGCGACTGTCTTGGCTTCCTCGATGGTTATGGATCGTATGATCTTTTTGATCTCCGGAATATTCTGGGGCGTCATGCTCAACTGACGCAAGCCCAGACCGATAAGGAGGATCGTGTATATCGGATCGCCGCTCATCTCGCCGCACACGCACACTTCGGTGCCGTGCTTTTCGGCAGCTCGGATGACCTGGTCGATCAGCCGCAGCACCGACGGGTCCCCCGCATTGTACAGGAAGGCGACGTGCTCGTTGGTGCGGTCGGCAGCTAGCGTATACTGTATCAGATCGTTGGTGCCGATGGAAAAGAAATCCACCTCTTTTGCCAGTTCTTCGGCCATCAAAGCAGCCGATGGCACCTCGATCATCGTTCCAATCGGCATTTTCGGATTGAAATCGATCCCTTCCTCGTCAAGCTCCTCCTTGACGTCGGCCAGGATCATCTTGCACTGACGCAATTCATGGAGAGTGCTGATCATGGGAAACATGATTCGCACGTTGCCGTGCTGGCTGGCACGAAGAATCGCGCGAAGTTGGGTCTTGAAAAGCTCGAGGTTCTTGATGCACAGGCGAATGCTGCGCATGCCGAGGCACGGGTTCTTCTCCTCGTGCTGAATGTCGGTCCGGTGAAAGAGCTTGTCGGCGCCGAGGTCCATCGTACGGATGACGACGGGCTTCTTGGGGCCGATGGCGCGCAGGACCGCCATATAGGCGTCGTACTGCTCGCTCTCGTTGGGGTCCTCGGTCTTGTTGAGGTAGAGAAACTCCGTCCGGTAAAGGCCGACGCCGTCGGCGCCGCGCTCGATGCAGTGGGCCGATTCCTGCGGAAACTCGATATTGCCCAGGAGCAGCGTCTGCACGCCGTCGCGGCTCTCGCCGGGCAGGTCGCGGAGCTCGTTGAGGCGCTTGGCGAAGTTGCCGAACTGTCGTTGCAGTCCGAGGTAGCGTTCGCGGGTTTCCTCGTCGGTGTTGAGGATGACGACGCCGCGATTGCCGTCCACGATGACTTCGTCGCCGCCAGAGACGTCGGTGAGGATTTGGCCGAGTCCGACGACGGCAGGAATTTCGAGCACGCCCGCCATGATGGCGGTGTGGCTGGCCTTGCCGCCTGCTTCGGTGGCGAATGCGTAGACCATGCGCGGATTGAGGTTCGCCGTCTCACTCGGCGTCAGGTCGTGGGCGAGGATGATGGCGGGCCCTTGCAGATTCTGCAGAGGGTCGCCCTGTTGGCCGCCGGTGAGATGGCTGAGGATCGACTTCTCGATATCGAACAGGTCCGAGGAGCGCGTGCTGAACATCGGCTGGTTCAGGCTCTGCAGCGCCTTGGCGTGGCGGCGCATCGTGCGGCTGACGGCATATTCGGCAGCGTGGTTCTTGACGTTGATGAGCTGCTCGATCTCGTTGACCAGTTCGGGATCCTGAATGAGCATGGCATGGGCGGCGAAGATGGCGCCGTATTGCTTGCCGACCTTGGCGCTGATGGCTTCTTGATTGGTGCGCGCGTCGGCGCCGGCGCCGGCGAGAGCTTTGCGAAGCCGCTCCAGTTCCGAGCCGACCTGGCTTTTTGCAATGAATCGGCGTGCGATCTGAATGCCCTCGGTCTCGAGCACGAAGGCCGAGCCGATTGCCACACCAGGCGAAACAGGGATGCCGCGTTTGATTTCCATCCGGGATTCCACGCAGGTCAGGCTGCCCTACGCTTGAACTCAATCGTCGAAATTGCGTTCGAATACCTCAATCAGAACCTTGAGCTCATTCGCCGCATTGGGACCGGTGACTTCGATGACTAGCTCGGTGCCCTGCTCTGCGACCAGACCGAGCAGTCCCAGCATGCTCTTGCCGTTGACCGCCGGCTTGCCTTGCCGCATGACCGAGACGGTGCCGGCGAAACGCGCGGCCGCCTCGACAAACGCCTGCATCGGGCGCATGTGAAACCCTTGCGGGTTGGTGACGGCAACGGTTTGCCTGGCAGACTCGGCCATGTTTTTTGTTCGGCCCCTCGCTTGCCCGCGGGCGTCGGGCTAACCGTTATGCGCGGAGATTAAATCCCAAATTTGCTGCGGTGTTGTCGCTTTCCGCAGCGAACTGACAAAGTTCTTGTCTTTCAAGCAGCGTGACACTCCTTCCAGTGCGCGCAAATGTTCGCTCGGCCTTTCCTGCGGCGAGATCAACATCACCAGGACGAATACCGGATCGTTGTCCACGCTGTCGAAAGGGATGCCGCCCGGCGCGACCGCGACCGAACCGACGAGCCGATCGACGCTCGGATGCTTGGCATGGGGAATCGCTACTCCGTCGCCGATGCCGGTCGAGCTGAGCATCTCCCGCTTGAGGATGGCCTTGACGACGTCTTCCGGCTCGCCGGGCTTGAAGTAGCCGGCCGTGCGAAGGTTTTCGACCATCTCGCGAATGACGGCCTCCTTCTGACCGGAGGAAAGACTGGCTGAGATGGCTTCACGGACAATGAACTCTGACATGCGCATGGCTGTCCTCTCCAACGGATCGTGCGGCGACTGGGCGAGCAGTTGGGGGCGGCGCGAGCGCCCCCGCGCGCGGGCTTATTCTTCGCCACTCTCGTCTACATTGAGCGAACCTGCCACGCCCCCCGCGCTCGGCGTGCGGCGGCGGTCCTGCACCTTCTCCTTGTACTTCCGAATCTGCTGCTCCAGCTTGTGCAGCACCAAATCCACGGCCGTCAGCACATCCTTGCTGTGTGCGGTACCTACGAAGTCGTGCTTGTGTTCGGCCGACACAAGGAGCTCGACCGTTTTCTCGTCGCCGTTCATATCGACCAGCACCTCGATCATCATCAGGCGCTGGAAGAGGTGCAGCAGCTTTCCGGCTTTCTCGCGAATGTGTTGCTGGGTTTCCTCGGCAAGGTGCCCATGACGCGTCGTTATCTTGATTTGCACGGAAGAGGCTCCTTTTGGCCGCCAAACTGGCCGCTGGTCCATATTACTCTACAGAATACGCAATCTTAGCCTGCGCGGAATGAATCTTCAATGGGAATGGGCTCGTCAGCGGATCGTGCGGCATTCTGCTCGGCATGACCATACAATACCACCGATTCCCATCCAGTGCGAAAGAGAGACTTTCATGCAAACCCGGAAACAGGTCACGGTGTTCCTCGAAAACAAGCCCGGCCGTCTTGCTCAGGTGCTGGCCAAGCTGGCCGCCAGCAAGATCAACATCATTGCCCTGACGGTGATGGATCGCCACGAGCACGGCGTGTTGCGGCTGGTAACCGAAGACGAAGCAGCGACGTCCGCCACGTTGCGGGCCATGAATGCTCATTTCACCGAGAGCGACGTCCTCGCCGTCGAACTCAAGAACCAGCCCGGTGCCCTTGCTCACGTTTGCGAACGTCTCGCTGGCGAGCATGTCACCATCGATTACGCCTACTGCAGTTCCGGCGGACGCAACGGCAAAGTGTTCGGCATCTTCAAGGTCTCCAATCTCGAAAAGGCCCAGCGCCTCCTGAGCGAGAACAGCAAGAGTCAACGACGCATCGAGAAGCCGTCGTTGCGCGACCAGCGCGCTTACAAGAAGTAACCAGATCGTTCAACCATCACTTGATCGCCACGGAAAAGGGTGGCACGGGTTGCACCCATGACAATTCGCCGCGTCGTGATCGTCGGCGCCGGCGTGTCCGGACTGGCTGTCGCCTTTCGACTGCAGGCCCGGCGACCCGACGCGGATATTGTCGTCCTGGAGCGAGCCGAGCGTCCCGGCGGCACGACCTGGTCCGAACGCGAAAACGGCTTCCTCTTCGAGCACGGCCCCAACGGCTTTCTCGACACGGCGCCGGCGACTCTCGACCTGGCCCGCGACCTTGGCCTCGACGATCAGCTCGTCACGGCCAGCCCCACTGCCGGCACGAATCGCTATCTCTTCCTCGACGGCCGCCTCAAGTTGCTGCCCAATGGCTTTGGCTCTTTCGTGACCACCGACCTGCTCGGCTGGCGCGCCAAGATCTCCTTGCTCTGGGAACGGTTTCGAGGGGGGCGCAGGGAGGACGGCGATGAATCGATCGACGCTTTCGCTCGGCGCCGCGCCGGCGACGAAGCGGCCGACGTCTTTGCCGACGCTCTCGTCACCGGCATCTTCGCGGGCGATCCGAAGCTCTTGAGCCTACCCGCGTGTTTTCCGCGCATCGCCCAGATGGAACGCGAGCACGGCAGCGTCATGAAAGGCTTCTTCGCCCAGGCCCGCGAACGTCGCGCCGCCGGCCGACCGGCGAGCAGCATGCGTTCCTTCACTGGCGGCATGCGCGTGCTGATTGACGGGCTCGTGAAGCGCCTCGGCAAACCGCCGATTTTCGGCGTCGCGGTCCGTGCGATTCAGCGCGACGTCAATCGGGCCGCGTGGTCTGTGCACGGCGACCGAGAGACGTGGGAGGCTGACGCCGTCGTGCTGACCTGCCCCGCGTATCAGCAAGCCGCGATCCTCGGCGACATCGACAAGGAAATCGCCGAGATGGTCGCCGGCATTCCTTACAATCGCGTCGCCGTCGTGGCGATGGGATATCGCGCCGCCGACGTGCCGAGCATGGACGGATTCGGGTTCATCGCGCCGCAGAACACGCGCCGCGACCTGCTCGGCGTGCAATGGTGCTCGTCGATCTACCCTCAGCGCGCGCCCGACGGTTCGGTCCTCATGCGCGCCATGTGCGGCGGCTGGCAGCGCGCCGACGTGGTCGATTGGCATGACGCCAGGCTCCTCGAAGCCATGCGCCACGAGTTGAAACTGGCCATGAACGTCACCGCTGCGCCGATCTATCACAAGATCATCCGCTGGGACAAGGCGATCCCGCAGTATCACCTCGGCCACCTCGACCGCGTCGCCAGGATCGACGCCCGCCTGACGCAGCATCCCGGCCTCTTCCTCGGCGGCAACGCCTACCGCGGCGTCGCCCTCAACGACTGCACAGAACAAGGCGCGATCCTCGCCGAGCGCGTCGCGTCATTTCTTGCGCCTGAACGCAAATAGCTCATGGCAATTCGTTGCCGTTCGGCATATACTCGCCGTCAACTTACGCCAAAATGGAAGAACATCCCATGAAACGCATCCTCATCGTTGCAATCATCGCATTCCTTCTGGTTGCCGCTTCGGCTCGCGCTCAGGATGCCAAGCCGAACATCGTCCTGATCTTCGCCGACGATCTTGGCTATGGCGACGTCGGCGTCTACGGCGCGAAGGGATTCAAGACGCCGAACCTCGATCGCATGGCGGCAGAGGGGACGCGCTTCACCAGCTTCTACACCGGCTGCCCGGTCTGCTCCGGCTCGCGCGCGGCGCTCTTGACCGGACGCCATTACCAGCGCGTCGGTGTGCCGCCGGTCATGTTTCCCGGCAACAAGAACGGCCTCAACCCCAACGAGATCACGATCTCGCGGCTTCTGCAAAAGCTGGGCTACGTCACTGCCATCATCGGTAAATGGCATCTCGGCCATCTGCCGGCCTTTCTGCCGACGCGCCATGGCTTCGGCTCTTACTTCGGCATCCCCTACAGCAACGACATGGCCATCGATCCTGTCAACGCGAAGTTTGCCAAGGGCGCCGTCTTCCGCGAGGGCAAGACCGAAGAGGGCGTGCGCACGGAGAAGGCCGTCAACAACAAACCGCCCTTGATGCGCGGCGAGGAGGTCATCGAGTTTCCCGCGGATCAGGCGACGCTGACGAAACGCTACACGGAAGAGGCCGTCGGTTTCATCAAAGCGAACAAGGAAAAGCCGTTCTTCCTGTACATGCCGCACACGATGCCGCACGTGCCGTTGTTCGCATCGGGCGACTTCAAGGGGCGGACGAAATCCACGTTTGGCGACGTCATGGAAGAACTGGACTGGTCGGTGGGAGAAGTGCTGCGCGCCGTGAAAGATGCAGGCGTGGAGAAGAACACGCTGGTGATCTTCACGTCGGACAACGGCGCGCATCAAGGCTCCGCGGGCCCGTTGCGCGGCAAGAAAGCCACGATGTACGAAGGCGGCTTCCGCGTTCCGTGCATCGCGCGCTGGCCCGGCAAGGTCCCGTCCGGGATAGTCAGCGATGAAGTCACCGCCACCGTCGATATGCTCCCGACCTTCGCCAAGCTTGCCGGCGGCAAGGCGCCCGACGATCGCCCGATCGACGGCAAAGACATCGGCCCGCTTCTCTTCGGCGCCAAGGACGCCAAGAGTCCGCACGAATACTACCTCTTCCCCCATCTAAACGGCGCCTTGCGAGCCGGGCCATGGAAGTTCTATCCCTGGCCCGAAGGCGCTGCCAAGAAGGACAAGGCCGATCCCAAGAAGGGCGTGCAACTCTACGATCTGTCCAAAGACATCGCCGAATCGAAGAACCTCGCCGTGCAGCATCCCGATGTCGTCGAGCGTCTGTCGACGGTCTTTCAGAAGATGACCGACGATCTCAAGAAAGGGAAGCTGCCGCAAGAATAGGCGATTTGCCGCAATGCGAGTTCGTCGGTTGGGCAGGAGGTGGAGACTTCTCCCATCGATGACATCGCCATTCCAGGACTCATCCGAGTCTGATAGAATTGATGCGTACCCATGGAGCAGCCAATGACCCTTCCCGAATTTCTCACCCAAACGGACGGCTACATCCACCTGGTGGGTCATCGCATCGGCCTGCAGGATATCGTGCACCATTACAATGAGGGCTGCTCAGTCGAGGAGCTTTGCGAGGTTTTTCCAACACTGCCCTTGGCAATGGTCCATAAGGTCCTCGCGTATTACCTCGAGAATACAAGCGACGTTGATCGTTATCTGGCGGCAGCCGACGCGGAAATGGATGCACAACGTGCAGTAGCATCGCGCGGACCGGACCGCGCCGAGTTGCGTCGCCGGCTCGCGGCGAAACAAACAGCAAAGGCATAGCGATGGCGCTGCGTTTCGTGTTGGACGAAAACCAGCGCGGCTTATTATGGCGCGCCATTGTTCGACACAATAAACGCGGAGTCAATCCGGTGGATGCAGTCTGTGTCGGCGACTCACCCGATCTTCCACTCGGCGCCTCCGACCTGGAAATTCTCGTCTGGTGTGAGCGTGAGAATCGCATTCTTGTAAGCTTTGACAAAACAACGTTAGCCGGGCATCTCGCGGCGCACTTGCAGGCAGGCGGACATTCTCCTGGGATCTTTCTGATACGCCGTCATAGCCGTGTGTCTATCGTCGTGGAGAACCTGGCGTTGGTCGCTCATGCCAGCGACGCGTGGGAATGGGCCGATCGCATCGAATTCATCCCGTGAACCGAGAGCTCAGAAAATGAAACTCGCCTTCAGCACCAACGCCTACCTCAACTTCTCCTTCCCCGAAGCCGTGCGGCGGCTGGCGAAAATCGGCTATGCCGGCGTCGAGATTATGGCCGATGTGCCGCATGCCTGGCCCGCGTACATGCTGCCCGAGCACAAGCAGGCGATTCGGCAGGCCCTCGCGGACAACAAGGTCGCGATCTCGAACATCAACTCGTTCATGATGCACGCGATCGACGATCCCCGGCAGAAGTACTGGCATCCGTCGTGGATCGAGCCGGACCGCCATTATCGGCAGATTCGCATCAACCACACCAAGCGCGCCTTAACGATGGCGAAGGAACTCGGCGCTCCGTGCATCACCACCGAACCGGGCGGGCCGGTCGAGCCCGGACAATCGTGGTCGGCGGCGCTCAAGCTGTTTGTCGAAATGATCAAGCCGGTCGCCGAGCATGCGGAGAAGGAAGGCGTGCTGCTGCTGGTCGAGCCGGAACCCGACTTGCTGATCGAGACGGCCGATCAATTCCTCGAATTCATGCAGCACATCGACTCGCCGGCGGTCGGTATGAACTTCGACATCGGGCACGCTTACTGCGTCAAGGACGACCCGGCGACGACGATCCCGCGCGTCGCCAAGCACATTCGCCACTTCCATCTCGAAGACATCGCGGCGACCCGGGTGCACCACCATCTCGTGCCGGGCGAGGGAGCCATTGATTTCGCCGCTTGCCTTCGCGCCATCCGCGCCATGAAATATGACGGCTGGGTGACGATCGAGCTTTATCCCTACATCGACGACCCTGATCAGGCCGCCCGCACCGCCCTGACGCGCGTTCAAGAAATTCTGGCGAAGGCATGAGAAACCTGTTCGCATACGCACAACTCGTGCGCCTGCCCAACACTTTCACCGCATGGGCCGACATCCTTCTCGGCGCCGTCGCGTCGGGGTTTCTCACGCTCCGTTGCCGCTGGTTCGCGGGCAAGTTCGAGGACATGCTCCCCGGCAGCGAAGGGAGCGAACTTCCCGGCTTCAGTTCCGAAGCCGCGAAGTGGGCCATCTTCGTTTGCCTGCTGGCGGCATCGACGTGCTTTTACTGGTCGGGCATGGTGTGGAACGATTACTTCGATCTCGACGTCGATCGCAAGGAACGCCCTTCGCGCCCGATCGCCTCGGAGCGCGTATCGGTGCGGATGGCGCTGATGCTGGGCGTCGGACTAATGGCCGCGGGGTTGGGATTGACGGCCTGCGCGGACCTGCTTTCGGAGGAAGGCCGCTGGCGTTCGCTGCCGGTCGCGGTCGCGCTGGTGGGTTGCATCTTCCTGTACGATGGCATGTTGAAAGACACAATTTTCGGGCCGATCGCGATGGGGCTGTGCCGATCGCTGAACATCTTCCTCGGGCTCACCGTCGTCAACGCCTTTCCGCCGCCTTGGGGATGGGTGCTTGCCCTGGTGGTCGGCGTCTACATCGCGGGCGTCACCTGGTTTGCCCGCAGCGAGGCGCAACAGAGCAACAAGACATCGCTCATCGCCGCCGCCATCGTGATCCTCGTCAGCATGTTCCTCGCGCTGACGGTGCCAGCCCTCGCCATCGAGCCAGGCGCGAGCGTCAATCCCGCGGGCAGCACGCAGCCGCCCGTCGTCTATCAGCCGTCGATCTTGTTCCCGTATCTGCTGGCTCTCTTCGGCGGCTACCTGGGAATTGCCGTGCTGCAAGCGATCAATCGCCCCGAGCCGGAGCGCGTGCAGAAAGCCGTCCGCCGCGCGATTCTCGGGTTGATCGTACTCGACGCCCTCCTCGCCAGCGCGTTTGTCGGCATGCCCGGTCTGCTCTTGGCGGCGCTTCTCCTGCCAGGTATGATCCTGGGACGCTGGTTTTACTCGACGTGAGAGCTTTCGGCCGCTTGCGGCTTAGCGCTCGCCGCAATGTGACAGGAGAACTGGCGCTACTTTGCAAGCGCTAAGCCGCAAGCGGCGAAACACGTAATGTCCACACTCATTCAGGATGATCTTCCCGTATCCACGGCGCCGTTGTCGCGCGTCAAGACGTTGCGCCTCGGCTCGCTCACGCTCGCTTCGCGCTACTTTCTCTCGCCGCTCGCGGGCTACACCAATCATCCGTTTCGGCTGGCCGTGCGCGAACTCGGCGGGCTTGGCCTGGCCACCACGGAACTCGTCAGCGTACGCGCCCTCCTTCTAGGCAGCGCCAAGACGAGCGAGTACATCGAGACCTGCGACGTCGATTCCCCTTTTGCCGTGCAGATCTTCGGCGCCGACCCGATCGAGATGCGCGATGCTGCCCAGTGGCTCGAAGGCTACGGCGCCGACGTCATCGACATCAACATGGGCTGCCCTGTCGCCAAGGTCGTCAAGAGCGGCGGCGGCTCGGCCATGATGTGCAACGTCGCCGGCACCACGAGCCTCGTGCGAGGCATCGTCGAGGCGGTCCGCATTCCGGTCACCGTCAAGATGCGGCTCGGCTGGGACGACGCCAACCTCACCGCGCCGAACCTCGCCCGCGCGTTCGAGCAGGTGGGAGTCGCGGCCGTCATGATCCATGGCCGCACGCGCGAGCAGGGATTCGGCGGCAAGGTGAACCTCGCCGGCATCCGCGCCGTCGTCGAGGCGGTCGAAGCCATGCCCATCATCGGCAACGGCGACGTCCGCTCCATCGCCGACGCCGAGCGCATGTTCGCCGAGACGGGTTGCGCCGGCATCGCGATCGGCCGCGGCGCCTTGCTCAATCCGTGGATTTTCGCCCAGCTCTGCTCGTTCGAGCAGACCGGCGAGATCGGCACGATCCCGACGTACGATCAACGCCTCGATTTCATGGCCCGCCACTACGACTTGCTCGTCCAGCAGCGCGGCGAGCGCGTCGCCAGCTTGACCTTCCGCAAGTTCGGCGGCTGGTACTCGCGCGTCCTCAAGCCAGGCAAGGAACTGCATCAGCGCATGATGATGCTCGAACGCGTCAGTGACTTCAACGCAATCCTCGACACCCTCCGCGCCAAGGGCCCGCCGCCACACTGGAAGGCGGGCGAGATGCCGGAGATTGCCGTGCCGAAGGGACCGATCTCGCACTGGTGAGTGTTCGATTCAAAGCCCGAAAAAGAAAACCCCCTCGCGGATTGCGCGAAGGGGTCGGATCAACCTCGAGCGAGCTTTCTTTCTAGCGGCGCGGCATCGGCGTGCCGATTGACGGCAGCGGCGCGAACGTCGGCGGCATCTCATCGATCGTCACGAAGCCCACGCCCTGACGCGGGACCGACGTGCCTCCGGCCGGCATCACGCGGAAGTCGTCCTTGCGCACGTCACGCTGCGCGTTCACGGCGGCCGGCATCGGCGTCACCATCGCGGGGGGCGGCTCGATGCGCGTCGGGATGTACTCCGGACGCGGCGCGAACGCGTTGGCGAGGATGGCCGACAGGTTGCCGGCACGTTGCGGCGCCGCGCCGTTCATCGCCATGCGGCCGCCTTGGGCGTTCGCCAGCGTCGCACGGGCGCTGGCCACCACTTCCGCACGCGGCATCTCGGCCACGCGCGAGTAATACTCCTTCGGATCGGTGGACGGCGTCAGGTCGGCCTTCTTGATGCCGTTCTTTTCGGGGTCCTTGTGGTCGCCGTTGACCGGCATCGGGCAGCGAGCGAGAGCCTCGATGGCCGCCGCGCGGACGCGCTCGGAGCGTTCGGACGGGAACTTGTCTTCCTTGCTGCCGGTGATGCAGTGCTCGAGGGCCTTGATGACCTTGTTGGTGCAGCAACAGCCGTTGCCCAGCGCCATGGCGGCTTCCCAGCGGACGCACTCGTTGCGATCGCCGCGCAGGGAGTTGATGAGCGCTTCCTCGGCTTCGGGCCAGTAGTTGCAATCGACGGTGCCGAGAAAGCGGACAGCCATGCGCCGTGCCTTGGCCTCGGCTTCGTCCTTCTTGATGCGAGCGGCGGCCCCTTCGGAGCTATCGGGCGCCTTCTTGGCGATGTCGTTCTCGATGGCGTTCTTCAGGCAGCGATTCTGGATCAAGCCGCCCGAAGCTGCGGAGATCGGCCCGCTGGCGCCGCTGACGAGCTGGCCGAGAGCGGAGTTGCACCAGTGGTTCTTGCAGGCCGCCTTTTGCTCGGCGGTCGGGCAGAGGAAGCTCCACAGGTTTGCTGGCGCCGCTCCCGGGGTCTGACCGACGGGCGGCAGAACGCCTTGTCCCCACGCCGGCGCGGCCAGCGCCAGGCTCGCCAAAAGTCCCCAGAGGATCTTGCGAGAGTTCATGGAATCCATTCCTTTCCGCGATAGTTAGGTTGATCCGTTGTTACTGATTGTGCCCAGGGAAGGCCCTTTATCGCCTTTGCCGGAGTTGATATCGGTAGCGGATTTGCCGTTTGTCTACGACTTTGCCGTCTTTTGCGTCTTTGCTGATCTCAACGCGCCCGCACACCCGTCAGCGTTTGCGCAGTTTACGCAGTTGCCAGTTGTCAAGGTAGCAGGCACACTCCGTGTGCCGTCCGCCAAGAGCCACGGCACACGAAGTGTGCCTGCTACATTGAACCGCAAACCCCTCTAACAACTGATTGATGCTGGCGACGTGCGTTGTTAGACTATGTTGAATCCTGCCGTCGCCCCCTTCCTGGCCGTGGCGCATCATGAAAAACGGATCGATCCTGATCTTGTCGCTATTTGTTCTCGCCGTTCCAGTTGCTGCGCAGGAGAAGGTGACGCAGATCAGCGTCGATCCCCCTGTCGTGTCATTGCGAGGACCGCGCGCGATTCACACTCTGCTCGTGACGGGGAAGACGGCGGACGGGCGCTCGATCGATCTCACCCATGCGGCGAAGTATGAAATCAAACCCGAGACCATAGCGACGATTTCCCCGTCTGGAGCAATCAGCGCCGTCGCGGACGGGAAGGCGGAGGTCAGCATCACGGCCGCGGGATTGCGGGCGAGCGTCCAGGTGACGGTGGTCGATTCGGCAACGCCGGTTGCCATTCACTTCGAAAACGATGTCGTGCCGATCCTGAGCCGGTTTGGCTGCAATTCCTCGGGTTGTCATGGCTATTCCCTCGGCCAGAACGGCTTCAAGCTCGCCGTATTCGGGTCCGACCCTGATTTCGATTACAACGCGCTCGTGAAGGAAGCGCGCGGCCGGCGCGTCTTTCCCGCGGCGCCCGATGCGAGCTTGCTCTTGCTTAAGGCGACGGGCCAGATCGCCCATGGCGGCGGCTCGCGCATCCGCGTGGACACTCCCGAGTACGCCATCCTGCGCGGCTGGATCGCGGCCGGCACACCCGTCGGCGATCCGAAAGCGCCGAGCGTGACGAGCATTCGCGTCGAACCGCGCGAGCGTCTCCTGGCCATGCAAGGGACCCAGCAACTGCGCGTCATCGCGCGGTACAGCGACGGCCGCGAGGTCGATGCGACGGCGTATGCGCGGTTTCAGACGAACAACGAGGGGCTGGCAAGCGTGAGCGCGGAGGGGCTCGTCAGCGTCATGCAGATGCCGGGCGAGGTGGCGATCATGGCGAGCTACGCCAACTGCGTCGATACGTTCCGCGCCATCGTGCCGCGGCCCGGGCTCATCGCCAATTACCCGGCGTTTCCCGAGCACAACTTCATCGACGGCCACGTCATTCGCAAGCTCAAGAAGCTGAACATCGCGCCGTCGGACCTGTGCGACGATGCCGACTTCCTGCGCCGCGTCTACCTCGACGTGATCGGCACTCTGCCGACTCCCGACGAGGCGAGGCGCTTCCTGTCCGACAAGCGTGCGGATCGCCGTGAGCGCCTGGTGGATGAGTTGCTCGATCGGCCCGAGTATGCCGACTACTGGGCGCTGAAGTGGGCGGACCTCCTGCGCGTCGATCGGCAAGCGCTGGGGCACAAAAAGGCGTATGCGTTCTATCGCTGGATTCGCGACAGCCTGGCGCAGAACAAGCCGTTCGACACGTTTGCTCGCGAGCTGCTGACCGCCGAGGGACCGCTGGAGGAGACGGGGCCCGCGAGCTTTTACAAGGTCGTCAACAAGCCCGGCGAGACGGCCAGCGCGCTGTCGCAGGTGCTGCTCGGCGTGCGCATCGCGTGTGCCGAGTGCCATCATCACCCTTTCGATCGCTGGAGCCAGACCGACTACTTCGGCATGCAAGCCTTCTTCACGCCGCTCGGCGTTCGGCCCTCCGCGCGCGGCGAGTGCATTCAGGCCCAGGGCGACCCTGTGACGAAGCATCCGCGTACGGGGGCGATCATCCTGCCATCACCTCTCCCCACCGGGGGAGAGGGGCCGGGGGTGAGGGGGCTGCCTGTGGACAGACGTGTTGCCCTGGCCGACTGGATGACCGCGCCTAAGAATCCGTGGTTTGCACGCAACCTTGCGAACCGCACCTGGGCGCACTTTCTTGGCCGCGGGCTGGTCGAGCCGATCGACGACGTGCGCGACACGAACCCGGCTTCGAACCCGGAGCTTCTCGACGCGCTTGCCAAGTACATTGTCGAATCGAAGTACGACGTCAAGCAACTCATCCGCACGATCGCGAAGTCGCGCACGTATCAGCTCAGCTCGAAGCCGAACGCGACGAACGAGAAGGACGAGCTGAACTACTCGCGCTCGCTGTTTCGCCGACTCGAGGCGGAGGTGCTGCTCGACATGGTCAGCCAGTCGCTCGGCGTGCCGGAAAAGTTCGGCGGCGCCGCGCCCGGCACGCGCGCGATTCAGCTCTGGGACAGCAAGGTCAACCATTACTTCCTCAAGCTCTACGGCCGACCGCAGCGCATCACCGCCTGCGAATGCGAGCGAATCACCGAACCGAGCGTGGCCCAGGTTCTGCACCTGCTCAACTCGCCTGAGATCAACGCCAAGCTGACCCACGAACGCGGCAACATCGCCAAATGGGTCCGCGAGAAGAACGATCCGGAGTTGGTGGAGGAGCTTTACCTGACGTTCTACAGCAGATTGCCGAGCGAGAGTGAACGGAAGACATCGCTCGAATTCCTGCAGCGCCACGGCAAAGACCGCCGCGCCGTCGCGGAAGACTTGGGGTGGACGCTGATGAACACGCTGGAGTTTGTGTTCAAGAGGTGATGGGAGCATTGCCGTGAGTGCGAATTGGGCTTGCTTCGACTGCCGCACAAGTGTGCGGCGGTCCGGACATTCCGAGAATGTCTCGTGCCCGTCTTGCGGACAACCATGCCAGAACGTCGGCGTGAAACTACGTTTGCCCGCGAAGCAAAACTTGAAGGCTTGGCAACGGTTGCGTTCGTGGTTTCAAGCAGCAAACATTGAAGTTCTTGCGATCAATGGGCGTGTGCAAATGCGCAAGGTTCGCAAATTGCAAAGGGAAATTGCGAGATTTGAAGCAATGCCGGAAAACCCAGCATTCGCCGAACAACTGAATGCCATGCGAATCCGATTGGCTCAACTCACAGGACAGGATGCCACTAGCGTTTGAAACCGAATCCAATGTCGGAAAACATAGGATGAACGCGCCGCCGCAAGCGCGATGGAAGGTCTGGACCTGGGTCGCCGACTGGTCGTGGCCGGAGCGGGTGATCGTCGGCGCGCTGATGGTGGCGCCGATCGCGATCCTCATCTGGGGCGGGCGGGCCATGGGTGGGGCGGCGGGAATCGCGGCGATGGTCGCCTTTCTCGGCTTGCAGTTCGTCGTGTATCGCCATGGCGGCTGGGGATTGATCGGGCCGCACTTCTACTACGACGTCGTGCGGCTGGCGCGGCGCGGACGCAGTTCGCTCTTGCGCGTCGCCTACATCGTCGCGATGTTTGCCGGCCTCGCCTTCGTTTACGA
>Ga0233424_10001353_pt1 | contig 22127 bp, 14 predicted proteins | sample Watercolumn_Towu_FD_181011 | JGI IMG/M metagenome (GOLD analysis project Ga0233424, IMG submission 181011) | Freshwater microbial communities from Lake Towuti, South Sulawesi, Indonesia - Watercolumn_Towuti2014_125_MG | ecosystem: Environmental > Aquatic > Freshwater > Lake | place: Indonesia... | reverse complement strand
CAGCGCTTTTCGTCTGAAAAGTGCTGTTGCCATTCCCAAAAACTCGTGACGTCTGCTTGCATGACCGCTCTCCAAATTATCAGGTCAGAATTTGGATTTTTCAACCTGTGGTAAGTTCATAGCCATTAAAGAAAAATTTCTGACCGGTTAAGCCGGCAAAACGGCATTAACCATAAATTGGCCGGCAAACTGATCAGCCGGTAACGGCCGGCTAAAAAAGTAGCCTTGATAACCCTTACATTTACGGTCGCGAAGAAACTGCAATTGTTCTGAAGTTTCAACGCCTTCGGCGATCACCGACAATCCCAGGTGCTTGGACATGGCGATAATGGTTTCAACAATAACCGCATCATTGTTGTCTACGTTGATGTCACGAACAAAGCTTTGATCAATCTTAAGCTGATTAAGCGGCAACATTTTCAAATAAGCTAGAGACGAGTAACCCGTGCCGAAATCATCGATCGAAATATTGATCCCCAAATTTTGCATCGACTGTAATTTTTGAATACTGTCTTGGATGTCTTCAATAATGCTGCCTTCGGTTATTTCCAGCATCAATCGAGACGATGGTATGCCATATTTGGTCAAACACGCAGCTATTTGCTTTTCAAATTCGGGTTGGCGAAATTGTTTCGGACTAATATTGACTGCGATATGCGGCAAAGCTGGCCATTTTTGCAACTGCAGACAAGCTTCTTCTAATACCCAGTCGCTGATCGCCAATATCAAACTGGTTTCTTCCGCTACTGGAATAAATTCAGCCGGAGAAATCATACCTTTTTGCGGATGCTGCCAGCGAATTAAGGCTTCAGCGCCAATTAAGCGCTGCTCGTTGTCAAATTGCGGCTGATAATGTAAAGAAAATTGCCGCTCTGATAACGCGACGCGCAAGTCTTTTTCCATAATCAAGCGCTGATCAGCGCGTTTTTGCATTTCCACGCTGTAAAAACTGATACTGTTACGGCCGCGATTTTTAGCATGATACATAGCCGTATCCGCTTGCTTCAACAACTCGCCCGGCGTCGTGTCTGGTTGAGGCAACAAAGTGATGCCGATGCTCGGGGTAATATGATGCACATGCTCTTTCAATTTATACGGCACTTCCAATGTAGATTGCACGCGCTCTGCAGTCGTTAGCGCGCGCTCCAGCATACCCTCTTTCGAAGCCTCCCGGCTGCTGAGCAGCAACACAAATTCATCGCCGCCCAACCGAGCAACGGTATCCTCATCACGAACACAAAGCTTTAAGCGGCTTGCAACCTGGACTAACAGTTCATCGCCAAAGTCATGACCTAGCGAATCATTCAAGGTTTTAAAATGATCAAGGTCAAGATATAACAGCGCTGCATGTGTTTCATAACGCAGTGCGCTTGCCAATGTTTGTTCCAAGCGGTCAAAAAATAAGCGGCGATTAGGTAGATTCGTTAAGGCATCATAATAAGCCAAATGAGTTATTTGCTTTTCAGTCGCTCTTCGTTCGATCGTAATACTGGCTAATTGCGCTAAATGACTCACTTCGGACAGTAACGCCTGTTCAGGAAAATGCACGACTTTGTGAAAAACCGTGACAGTGCCTAGGACCTGATTCATCGAAGATAAAATGGGCTCCGAATAACTGGCGGCCAAACCCAAGCGTTGAGCCAGTCCGGTAAGGCGCTGCCAAAAGCCATGTTGAGCAATATTTTCCACGATCACGCGCTGCCCGCTTGAAGCCGCTGACCCAAAATCGCCCACATCTTCGCCAATCGCCAGTCCCTCGATGTCTTTAGCAAAGAACTCAGGCAAACTGGGCGCCACAACGCGCTGTATATAACCCCCCTGTTCATGCAGCAACATTATTGACGATAAACTGGCTGGAAATTGTTTTTCGATCGTATTAACAATCAGTTCAAGTATTTCTACAAGCGAAGCAGGACTTGCTATGGCTTGTAAAATCCGGTTATGGTCGCTGTGGCGCCGGATAATAAGCTGCCGTTCATTACTTTCCTGCTTGAGTTCATGGGTACGAATTTTAACTAAATCTTCCGTCTTCAAGGTTCGCCCAGTCAGCATCAGCAAAAAACTGCTGCTTATGCCGGTAAACAGCAACCCTGACATGATCAGCCACCAGATATTGGAGAACAATCCACCCACTGCAAACTCAGGCGCTGCCGCATAATGCACCGTCCAACGCTTATCCGCCAATACTAATGATTTAGTTTGCTTGAGGCCTGCTACAGTCGAGTCGTGATCAAAGTTCTGAAATATATCGTGATAAAGTTGATTTTCTCTATCGGTAATTTTTATGGTTAAATGCAAATCATCGAAGTTATTGATGACCTCGTTGATTTTTTTCTCCACGATAAAACTGGACAAAATAAAGCCCCGCAAGTGTTGTCTGCGCTGTTCAGCAGTTTGCAAACGCTGATGCGCTTGATAGATTGGCGTTATGATTTGCACATAGGGCCGCCTTAGCTTTCCTAAAGCAAGAGTTTCTCGCTCGGCAACAACAATCCTCATGGAATCTCGCGCTTTCTTCAGCGCGCCATAACTGATGGCGTCGCTGCTCAAATCCAAGCCTAATTCAGACTTGTTGCTATCGAAGGGCTCCAAATAGGCGATCGGAAAAATTTCATTTCTGGTAATTTCGGAAATATCTAAAGATAGGCCTTTGGCCGTATGAATTGGCCATTCACCACCTAGCAATTGCTGATAATAACTGAAGTTATCGCGGTTTATCAAAGGAATCCACGCCAACGCTTTTATGCTTGGTTGGCTACGCAAAATCACCCGTGTGAAAGACCTGAATTCGACCGGGCTCACTTCTCTAGAGCTATCAAAAAATGCGCGCACCGACTGGCTTGCTTCGATGTGGCTATCTAGCTTATTCTGCAAAGCGTTTTGTAAGAGATTAACGCGTTGATTAAAAAGAACAGCCAAACCAGCCTGCTCTTCTCGCCTGGCAAATTCAAATAATATGGCTACCAAAAAAAACAGCACCGTTAACGGAAATGCAACCGTTGCAATTCGAATTCGCCACTTGTCAAAAGGCTCGCCGATAAAACAGAGCAATATGGGCGCAAAAATAAGCACGCCAATAACATCGCCAATCCACCAAGTAAGCCAACTAAAAAGAATATTATCGGTAGAAATAGCCTGATGCAGATAAAGCACGAACAAACTCAAGGTTGCTGAAACCACGCAGCTAACCGGTCCTCCGAGCAATAAAAAACTCAAAATATAGCCGTCTATTATCAGGGCTTTATTCGCCTGTCCAATAACGCGTTTAATTAACCATGCACCGAAAACGGCCTGAATCGTCGCAATTGTTCCTACTGAAACGCCTATGCTTAGAGAAGATAAAACATTTTTTTGATTAGTCGGGTCCAGCAGTGAATAAGTCTGGATGCATAATGCGCCTAACCAAAGACCCGGAATCGACTGTTTGCCATAAGTTAAAATTCCGGCAAGCGCAACACCCGCAGCCGGCCATATCGGACTTCCCATATTGGGAGGTATAGAGAGCAAAGAGCCAACATAGCCGCCAAGAAAGTAACCAATGGCCAACAAGAGATTTGCTTGTAACATGAAAGAATTATAGCACCAGATGCAGTACTAAAGGCGCTTGGCCGGGAACTCTGAATAATTAGTGTTACCGGAAAGATTATAACTACAGCAGACTCACAATTTTTTACTTAACTTTCCATCACCCCCAAAAGCGCACGCAGAAAAACAGCCTCCGCTTTATTCATTGATCGGTTTATCTGCCGTTAACGCACTCCAGCCAATCACAATCCGATAAACCAGCAATAAAACTGTCACAATCAATACAAAAAAGCCAATGCCCATTGCAAAGGTTAACCCTGAAATAGCAAAACCAGCTAAGGCCAACCAGACAGTTTTGATCTGCCAATTGAAATGTGACTCTAGCCAGGTGCCTTGAACATCTTTTCGATTAAGAAAATTAATCGCGACAGCAATCAACAAAGGCAGCCCCGCCAAAGCAAAGGTCAAAATCTGGCATAAGTACACTATGGCGGTCAGTTTTTTAAGGGACTCTAATTTTTCAGACTCCTTAGTCTTGATTAATAAATCACTCATAGGCTTCGCCGGTAAAAATGGTTTAAAAACAACTCTTGCGAGAATTGGACTATACGATATTATTTTCTGCAAATAGTTTCTTATAGCCATAAATTTTATAATGCGCATCGGAAAAATATTGGCAGCGCTGGGCCTAATTTTGCTGTTTTTAGGCTTGACCCTTAATTACGCGCCTTGGCTGATCAATTGGTTCGGTAAATTACCCGGCGATATTCGCATCGAGGACGACAAAAAACTTGTGTTTATACCGATTGTATCAATGCTGGTTATCAGCCTTGTATTATCGGTATTATTGAGCCTGTTTATTCGCAAATGAATCGGCCTCGACGAGAGGCCTTAATGTACTTGTTGTTTTAACGAGAAAACATTGCTTTTTATCCCGGTTCGGTTATCATAGCGCGCTTACGGAGAGGTGGCTGAGCGGTTGAAAGCGGCGGTCTTGAAAACCGTTGAGGGTCACCCCCTCCCAGGGTTCGAATCCCTGCCTCTCCGCCATACTTATTTTATAATCATCTGATTTGTCTAATAAATATATTTATCAAAGGCATTAAGCCCTCGCTGCGAGGCGGGAAGCCGAGTAGTCCCCAGAAGCGATAGGGCTGTGCGATTTCACGTCCGTGCCGAAGGCGCAGAGTGAAATTGCACAGCATCCCGACATCGCGTCGAGTCATTTGCGCAGCGACGTCACCGAGCGTGGTAAAGCGAGGTGGCGAGCGTAGCAGGACGGCTGGGGCAGCCGAAGGCATGGGTTGCCGCGTCATTTTTGCCGCTTGCTTGGGCTTGGATGCCCAAAACAAGCTTTCGCAAAAATAGCGGCACTATCGTGCTCTTTAAAGTCGCCTAATTTGGGCGTCGGTTGGACTTGACGTTGATAGACCGGTTCTGCTTCTGACTTTAATGCCTTACGAACCGTTGGACGAGAAAGATTGAGACTTCTAGCTATCTCGCTAATAGTTTCGCCACTAACAAAATCGCGTCACCTGATTTCGGCTATAGGATCCATTGATAACACCCCAGGGTACTCCGACAAAATGTCGGATCATGACACAATTAGGGTGGAAACTTTTCGATGTTGATTTCACCCTTTCCCTGGTAATTTTTGCATGTTGATTAACACAGGCCTTGCAACATAAAAACCTAGCCGCGTATTGCCAAAGAATTCAGGCCGCCTACTTTCCTGAATTGCCCTGGCCGAGTTAAAAAAAACGATTTTAAACCGGATCTTTCGATAAGCGCAAAACACGTTGCCAAGCCGGATGCTGCTGCAGCAGATTTAGGGCTGACACCAGCAATGTGCGTCCCGGTTCAGTTCGGTGCCAAGTCGATGCGCCGGAAGGGTGCGGCAGCGGAATCAGGTCAGTTTGATGATGATGAAAGTTCACCCTGTGCAGTTTACCAATAACATCATTCAACTTGGCAACCGGTTTAATTTGACTAATCGCCAATTTGCCAACCGGTACTATCAGCTCAGGCTTAAGCAAATCAACTTCCGCTCGCAGCCAGCTCGCACAATTTTCAATTTCGCCCGGGTCGGGAACTCGGTCGCCGCCCTTCGGATTTTTGCCGGGAAAACAGCGGCACACCGCAGCCATATAAACACGCTGGCGAAAAGTTTGCTCATCAAGACCGATGCTTTCAAACCATTTGAATAAGGTTTTTCCCGCTGTCCAGGCAAAAGGCTTGCCGAAGCCGCCCTCTTTGTCGCCGGGTGCTTGACCGATCAATAAAATCGGCGATAAAACCGGACTGCCCGACACTACCGGGCCGATCATGGCCGGGCAACGGCGGCAATTGGCCAACGCGCTTCGATGTTCGCGCATCAAAAATTCCGGATTTGCCATGACTTGCCTAGACTAGAGATCAAGCACGATGCCGACCGGACAGTGGTCCGAGCCCATGATGTCGGGCAGAATAAAAGCCTCTTTGATTTGGTTAACCAACGCTTGACTAGTCAGTACATAATCAATTCGCCAACCAATATTTTTGGCTCTGGCGCCAGAGCGAAAACTCCACCAGCTATAAGCAATCGTTTCCGGATGAAAATGCCGAAAAGTATCAACCAAACCGGCGTCAAGAAAGCGGCTGAAGCCATCTATCTCAATTTGCGTATAACCAGCCGATTTATTGTAATTCGGCTTTGGGCGGGCAATATCGATGGCTTGATGAGCAACGTTAAAATCGCCACAGGCTATCAGCGCTTTTTTGCCTTGCAATTGCTGGCAATAGGCCAGAAACTCACGATCCCAGGTTTGCCGGTAAGGTAAGCGGGCAAGTTCTTCGCCAGAGTTCGGCACATACGCATTAAGCAGAAAAAACTGCTCGAACTCGGCGACAATCACCCGTCCTTCTTGATCATGCTCGGCAATGCCGATGTCATGAATGATTTGCAAGGGCGCCTTTCGCGATAAAATCGTGACGCCAGAATAACCCTTGCGTTCGGCGCAATTGGAATAAACGTGATAACCCTCGATGCTATTGAGTACTTGATCAATCTGCTCGGATTGAGCCTTGGTTTCCTGCAGCAAAACGCAGTCAGCGTCGAGCTGCGCGAGTGTATCGGCAAAGCCTTTGTTTTGCGCCGAACGAATACCGTTGACATTCCACGAAATTATTTTCATAGCATTAGATCATCTCATTGCATCGTGATACAAAATTTTGAAGTAAATCTATTTATTGTATCCTTCGCCTTTTGAACGCACTATTAATTTTACGCTTATGCTTTGTGGGCTATATTTTCAGTGGCAAAAATAGCCGGAGTTGAGTACCTCAGCTGGTTCCATAATCTGGAAACCCCAACTTGAAAATACGGGCCTATCACCCTTGGCTGATGTCGACATGGCCTGGTCGCACTTCTCTTGATTTCGCTGGCAACGACATCTAGCCCGACTCGCCGGTTTTTTTTCGTGCAGCGCTTGAGGCAAGAGGCGATTTGAATTTAAAACCAAAATAGCCGGGATCTTCGCCGATAACGGCTGCCGAAAAAATATAAAACACGTAATCATAGGTTTCTTTCGGAATTTGATATTGCTGGATAAACTTCCAGAAGTTCTTATCACGTGGATTATCAGACATGTTCCTGATCATCGTTTTGACGCGATTGTGGCCATAGTTATAGCTGGCAACCACCAATAGGCCAGAAGCCTGCGCTTCGGTGCTATAAATCTGCTTTAAATATTTTGAACCGGCTTGGGTTGCCTGGTTAAAATCAAAACGTTCATCTTGTGCATCGTATTCTCTAAGCGCCGCGAGCGGCCCTGACGTCAATCCAAACTCTTGACCGGTTGTCGCCAAAAACTGCCAAGCCCCTTTCGCTACTCCGAAAGCTGTTTCGGGGCCTATCGCCAGCGTATCGTAATTACTCTCTTGCAATGGTAAATAGATCAAGTGCAATGGTAGGCCTTGTTGCTCCAAGGCTGCAATGATAGCCGGCGCATAATGGTTTTTTTCGAGATTGGACATCGCTTGCTGCATTCTTGATGAGCTCTTCCAGTAACTAATATAACGTTTGACTTCGGCAACAAAATCGTCAGGAACTTCCAGTTCACTTTCGCCAAATTCTCTGGCCACGCGAGTGATTAATTCTTCCTCATAACGTGAGGACAGCGAAAACCTAAATCGTAATGATTCAGCCTCTTTGACATATTCTTGGTATTTGGCTTTCATGCCAACCAAGCGTTTTCTTTGCTGCGCCAGGCGGCCATTTTCAGCAGCGATTTTTTTCTGCTCGGCTTCGATAAGCGCGTGTTCAGCCTTCAGCTCCTTATTTTTAGCAACCGCACTGATGGTTTGCTCCAATACTGCCGCACTCTTTTCAATCATGATTTCTGACTGCGATAAATTGACTTCCAAAGCCTTGATGTCATAAAACATATCGATCGCCAATGTGCGGGCATTGGACAGCGCGAAGCGCTGATAAGCCACGAGACCGGCCGATAGCACAAACAAGACAAGCAGCAAGTAAATCCATTTTTTGTAGCTCTTACCACGATTGACGCGATCTTCATGAATGAGCGTCCGAAACATCTGTGTAAATTCGCCAACATCCTGAGTTGCTTGATCACTTAAATAACGGGCTTTTATCTCTTCCCGGGACAAACTGCGCTCACTGGTTTTATCCAGACTCTCGGTTTGACAACGCGTTGAGTTACTCACAGTGGCAACTGGATTCTCAACGCGTTTGCCTTGTTCCTGAATCGTTAAAAATGCTACGGCTTTTCCAAGCGATACCGAGGCCGGCAACGACAGTCTCGCCTTTTGCTCGATTAGGTTATTGAATAAATACAGGCCATTCGCGCTGTTCAAATCATAAATCCACCACTCGCCCTGTTCGTGCTTGACTGCCAAATGATGCCGGCTGACATTGCCATTATCGATAACGATATCATTATCCTGGGCCCGTCCAGCCGTGAATCCGTCAGCAAAAACATAAGTCTGGATTGCCGTTCCATCGGGATTCAGCAAAACCACTTCCAAACCCGGATGATAAATGACGGTACGGTCAGAACTAAATTCATCCTGATTGAATACGGACGTTTTGAGAATGGTTTTATCGTCCGACATAAGCTAAATAGTTATGGTCAGGAAAGCCATTGCTGCTGCCGTTTACCGACTGCCCGGGTTTCAAATAGTGGCCGATCAGGCTGCATTAGCGCCAATTCCAGCGCGGCTGCTCGGCGTTGCCGCTGCTTGGCTGATTTTAACAGTTGCTGGCAGTGAACCGGTTGTACCGGCTGGCCTAATAAATAGCGAACATTTGCAGTAAAATTCGGCTGCTGCTGTTTCCACCAGCGATCGGTCAAAAGCGGATCCGGAAACGGCAAATCTTCATCAGGATCCATCGCCACATTTTCGTCATTTGGATCTTCAGTTGGCCCGGTATGAAAATCGTCCGGTTTTTTGCGCTCCAAGTCCTGATGGGCAATATCGACACCGGTGATCATACTGAAAGCTTCGCCAGCGATTCGGGCCAGTTTTGGCATCTCCATCTGCCTGATCAGCCACGGCACATAACTGGAATCACCGGAAATACCCGCTCCGATAACTGCATCCCTGACGCGCTTTTCGTTAACGGCTAATACTTTTAACAGCTCCTTTATGTCATGCCGATCAAGGATGCGTAAAAGAATAAACATCGCTTCAAAACAAAAATCAGCGCCTTCGAGTATTCTTTTTGTCAATGAAGCGATACTTTTATCGCGATCACCCAAACGCGCAGCAGACCAAGCTGACCAAAAGCTAATAGCGGCATCGTTATGATCAAGCTGTTCTAACAACACCGGTTTTAAATCAATCAAACCCAGTTCACCCGCAGCTCGCAAGGCTCGTGCCCGCAATGCTATAGTTTCATCATTCAGGCTTTGCTGAAGGAATTTTCCCGGATCAACCCGATGAATCGCGCACGCGGCAATACCGGCTTGCCGCCACATAGGCATGTCTGAAGCTAATAAGCCGCTTACTTTGCCACGCAAATGCTGGGGCTCCACCCAACCCAAAGCTGAAATCAAGCCATTTAACGTTTCCGGCGCGGCTTCTACAGCCTGATAAAGCGCATTTAGCCGATCAACGCTATTGCTTTCAAATGCCAGAATACTGGCCGCAAAGGTTTCGCCGCATTCTTTTGCGGCCATATTGGCCAAGCTAACTTGCCAGCCATAATCGCCGGTAATTCGCAAACCATCGATATGCGCTTCGACCCGGCCATCCAGTTTGGCCAAATCTTTCAAATTGTAATGCGGGGCATAGATGGCGCGATTCCGCAGCAGCCACAAAAAAGCCGCTTCTTCCGCATGCTGTTCGATAATGTGAGGGATAACGGCAGAGACTGAGTTCATTTCTGTTGACTCACGTTTCAACATCGAGCGTTAATCATACAATGACTAACATTTTTGCTGTGTGGAATCATACCACTTTACAAGCTGTGGCTAACAGGTGAAAGAAGGAGGGATAAAACGATTTGAAGAATTCTGAACAAAAACCCAAGTGACTACACAGAAAAAAAGCCCTCTTTTGCAGAAGTGGAACTATGTCCAACAGAAGCTGCCAGACATAGTTAATTTCTAGGATTTTAGCGCGTAAAACAATAATCTTTATTTAACGCTTAGAACTCCATTCTAACGCCAGCGCTAACCCCATGACTGTCAAAATAGTTGTGGCCAGCCCAACCGCGATAGTTGACAAATGTTTGAATTCCGTTCGGCAAAACCATTGAAGTCCCGGCGGTAAACTCCATAAAATCACGGTCGGGGCGTTCATTTTGGAAGGCAAACTGTTGATTTCGAGTATCTCCGAGAAAACTCACCCTAATATTGCGTTGATTATTGTGAAACTCATGTATCCAGTCAGCGCTAAACTGAGGCACTAAAACACCAAAGCTCGTACTGAATGCGTAGTTTGCTAACACACCAAAACTGGTTTGAAGCGATGTACGATGATCGTCATCAAAACGCAATTCGAGTCCGGAACCACCTTGTTCATCATAACTGTCATAATTATTTTTCGTCCAATTAAATCCCGCTCTAGGACTAATCGTCAAACCGCCAAAATTGAAATCATAACCCGTCAGAATTGAAGCCTGAAAATCATGGCCATCGTAGTCACTTTCGGCAAAGCCGGAGAAAATGGTCGGAAGCCCGGTCGTTATATCGACATCAGTATAACTAGCCAAACGATTACGTTGATAATTTCTAAACGCATAACCGGCATTCAATTGGATATAAGCATTTTCAATTGGCTTAAATAAAGCATAAGTCAAAATACCGTAAGAATCATTGCCAAAATCACCGGCGCCAATAAAATTACCGCTTTGCCGTGAATAGCTAAACGCAGCGCCTGCCAATAGATTATGGGCAAATTGTTTATCAACACCAGCAGTGACAACGCCAACATCTGAGCGATAGCCATCCTCAAAAGCAGATATACTTCTATCCAAACTTTGATATTCGCCAGAAAAAAATCCAGTCCAGCCGCTTCCAAGCCCAGTAACGTTATTTATATCATCGCCGGCTCCACCACCCGTATCCCCATTTTGAAAGCGCTTAAGGTGCTGCTGTAGAATCTTTGGCAAATAGATGGAAGTGGCCGCGCTACCGCCAGATGAAGATGAGCCAACAGGCCCACTAAAAGATGGCGACCTATTACAAATCGATGCCAAAGAACCGGTAAGCACGAGGCTTGCCGTATCACTGCCCAAAAGATTGTAACAGGGCTGATTATCTGGACCGAATCCAAGCTGCTGCGTGACAGCTTCGTTTAAGGTAAGCGAATATGCTGATGTTGATCCTGTAATAAGCAACACATAAATACCAGCGTACAGCAGAGTATTTTGAACGTTTTCGTGTTTGTTAATTGTCATACGTAATCTCCCACATTAGTCCTATCGTATTAAATTGTTAAATCGACTGCATTCCGGTAGTTAGCAAACAGCATCTATCTATGACCCTACTCTATCGCATTGCCAATTGACAGCAAATCAATCTGGATTTTATGACTTAGCTGTACTCTCTTATCAATTATTGGTGATGATAATGCTAAATTGCGCATCGTTATAATCTCTATCGGAAATATTTGCCGATAAATCTTCCCAACAGGCAACGTAATCGTTCGGGTTAGTGGAATTATCCGACGCGCAATTATTGACTGGCGCCGAATTTTGTTTGCGCACATGAGCCATACCATCAGGATTAAGCGCGCTGTCGCTAAAAAAGGCATCAGCGCCACCGGGTGTTTGTCCACTTATATAAGTTCCTCTTAAGATAGTTCCGTTCAAGTCTTTTATTCGCCACTTATTATCTGCATCTTTAAAAACTACAAGATTTCGATTCTGGGCGGGTACAGAAGATAGATAGGCTTGGTTAATATCAGCCCCGTTCGGAATAAGGAAAAATTGAAGATTTGCAGCCCCTTGGTCCGTCAAGAAAAACTCCCTGGAAAACTGATTCAACGAAGGATTAGTCGCCAAATCTACATTTTCAACAAGTATATGAGCTTGTTTCTGGCTCGCCGGGCTATTTGGGTCATTAGTGTAATAGCCAAATAAATTACGATAACTTGCATCTTCAGTTTTAAAATTAATCGTCACTTTTTTTGTCGCTACCGCGTTAAACAGATCAAGCCGTTTACCTTGTCCATAACTTCCACCCAGATTCACCGATAAAGCTGAGTTTACTAGTCTATCGTGTACTGCCGTGCTTGCCGAATTCGGACGATACCCCCAATAAACAGCAGCGGCACCTGAAGTCAACGCGGTAGAAAAACTGGTCCCGTTCTTTGCCGCATACTCATTCAACAGGCCAGCATTAGTCCACTCAGTGGTTAAAATATTCTTTCCAGGCGCATACAGGTCAACATAATTCTTCGGATTACTGCATTCAACAGCAACACCTGTATTAAAAGATGAAGCGGCATCATTAACATCAGTCAACCCGACCACGATTAATCCATTAGGAAGATTTGCTCCTGGATTAGAGGTTCCTGCACAAGTCTCATCATTAAACTTCGCTGGATAGAAATCTGGTTTAGTGCCTGGCGCACAAGACACATTTCCTACAGCAGCGACAACTAACCGCCCTTGGCTGATTGCATTGCAGACGGCTGATTTTAACCCCGGCGAAGCTCCTTCGCCTCGACTAATATTCATTACCCTGACGTTAGCATTCGAAGCGGCGGCATTGATCGCGCTAGTCATCGTATACGACCCGTTTGAGGACATGTTGTAGTCGTAGAACCTTGAATTGTAAGCCGCTCCAGCGATACCTTTAGCTGGGCTACTATTCGTATTTGCGGCTATGATACCGGCGAGTTCAGTTGCATGCGCCGATCTAGGCGCACATTCACCCGCAGGAAGCGGTGAACCGCCCTTTTGACCGTTCAGGTCCTCATGAGAACATTGGACACCATTATCGATAATGGCTATTGCGTGTCCCGAATCTCCACCACCCACAACCTCCCAAGCCTGGCTTGCTCTTATTTTATTTAAATACCACTGAGATGGATAATTGGGATCGTTAGGCGGATCAGCAGGAAATGCGAATGATTCAGGTATTTCATTAACTGACGTTTGTCTGATTTCGCTAAACGATTGAAGCGTTGCAATCGCTGTTTGGGTAGCCTCGAGATTGCTCGGGCTTTGAATTTCCAGTAAATAGGTGCGTAGAGAAGGTATCGCCCCTACCACTTTGGCATTAACAGCCGCCGCAATTTTGTTGAGCCGATCATTGCTTACACCAGGAAGCAGTTCAACAATCACCTCATTAGCGAAAATCTGGCTGCCATTGTTTTCGTCTAGCACTACCAGAGCAGGATCGGAAGGCCGGGGTGTTAGCGGAAAATCAGTTACGCCGAAAGTTACCAACCCTGATGTTGTGGTTTTGCCAAAATAGTCGGCATGGACCCGAAAATTCCTTTCGCCTTGGTTAGATGCCGCCAACTCCAATGTTCCGGTGTAAGCCAAATCGCCTGCTTTTTCATCGGCACCCAAACCATCATCCTTTAACCGAGCCAGGTTTTTTGCCAGCAAACGTCCATCCGCATCAACCTGGTCCAGAAACAGCGTTTGTGGCGGTGTAAGCCCACTTACTAGCGATAAAAAAGTGACTTTCGCGTTTTGAGTAGGCGCAATAGCGGATGGATTTGCCGATGGCGCACCGAGAAAGAGAGGCTTCGGTGCCGCCTGATCAATGACATCAACCTTTGTCTGTACCCTCACTTTTTCATCGGTTTCTTGAATGGTTGCCGTTGATGTCACCTGATAGCTGCCTGCTTTTACAGCCTCTATCGCGCCATCAATGGTAAAACTGGCTGGATTAGAGGCAATAAATCCCCCAGCTGGAATTTCACCTGTCAATTTGATGCCACCGGTATTCGGCTTTACGCTTTGCTCAAATGTTACATGACGTGGAGTACCATCCTTCATCAAATAAAACAGAAAAAACGGCGTACGTATGGATTCCTGGCTATTAAGAGTTATTTCATCCCGGCCTTGGTTTAACCGAAGAGACGGCTCCAAGACCACATTAACGGGAGTTAGAGCTTCAAGCGCCGGGCTTGAATTTACAAGCTTTGCTCTCAGCGTACCGGAACCTGGAAGCGGTAATGCAAAGGATGTATTTGCCACACCCGTGTCCGAAGTCGAAATGTTTGCCTGCTGTTTATCGCCTATTCCATCAAGGGTAAAATTAACACTGGCATTAGCAACTGGAAGACCATGTGTGGTAACGGTTGCAACCGCTTGCAACACATCCCGCCCAACCTGCTGGGTTTCTGCTATTGGCTGAAGGGCAATATGATCGGCACAAGCCTCAATACGCACTGATAAGCGCTGATCTGGCAAAGCAAACACTTTGCTGACAGTTAGCCGGTTAGTTCCGGACACTAAATCAACAGGCAATTCAACGACATTTTTGGCCAGGCTAATCAAATGGCCTTTCTGTTCATTAACAGCCACGTTAGCCAGTATGATCCGTTCATGATAGGGTGCGCCAATACGGGCGCCATTCACCAAACGAAGCGTGGCTTTGCCTGCACTTGGCACAGTAAACTCAATGGTTTTAAATTGATGCTTTTTTGAGCTTCCTTTAATTATGTTCACCGGCAAAATAGTACCTGTAGGCCCACAAAGCTGATAAACAGGGATTGAAAACAATGGTGACGAGACTGCATTATCTTGTATTGACCGGCTAACGCGCAATAGCAATACCCCCGTTACTGCTTCGCGAAAACTGGCCGTACCGGTAAAAATGGTATCGTTAGCACTCAGATCGCCTGCCTTGCCATCATTGTGTAACTCTCCGATAGAAAAGAAGCTGCTTTTTCCATTGGTTAGAAAGCGTTGTTGCTGGATAATCAATCGATTATTTGGAGCGATAGCAGAACTTTCGGAAAGTTTAACTGCCATTTTAATTTTGCTCTGCTTACCAACGGTAATAAAGGCAGGCTCAAGTTGAACAGCTTTTATCTGTAAGGATGCTGGCTCATCAGGCGGCTTGGTTTGACTTAGCGTGCAGGATTGTATTGCTATTCCGGCTACAACCAACAATGCTAGCATTAGGCTGATTTTTTTAGTGATTATCATTGCCATGTCCCCCTTATATGTCTTACAAACGACCTAGCTTCAATGGAAGATACGAATGATTGATTAACGCAAACTCTTGAACTGACATGCGAAGATACGCTTTGAAGCTTATAGGAATCCATTTTTTCTTGCAATACCTCTAGGTAAATAATCTACCAACTGAACTGATGGGCTCACACTATTTAAAGCTGTTTTTGTAGTTAATACCAGCAAACTACAAACAGATTACTTGCTATTTGCCTGTATTATTTTTAATAGCTTTGGCCAAGCCTCTTGCCAGCAACAATGGTGATCGAACTCAGGCATAACCATTATCTTGGCTGCATATTGGCGTTTTACAGTTGGCTGAATTATTTGAAGTGGAACGTTCTGATCCTTTTTTCCGGCAAGATGTAATTGATAGATTTTCATGTTCAAGGGCGGCCTTTGCGCAGGATTGATAGAACCGGTCAATGGCGAATAATGATGTAAGCGCGTCCAAGCCTCGATATCCAAATTACCGGCAATCGTAACAACACTGCTCAGCTCATTAATGTGTTCGGCCATCAACATCGCCAAAGCCCCCCCACCACTATAACCAATCAAGACTAGTTTCCTTGTGGGCTGTAATGTTAATAATTGTTTTAGCGCAATTGATATCGAGGTTATAACCTTCAAAGAATAGCGCTCGTTTGTCCATAGCTTTGAATTGCAGTGCAAATGGAAATTCAAACCATGGTAACAGGGTCGTCCTAAATAGACTGATGCAACAGTATCCTGAGCCATCATTCTTAGCAGCATTGGGCTTCGAGGCGTCGGGTTATTTGATATATAGCCGTGATTGAGCCAAGGCGTACCATCACCATCCAAATAAACATGTAATTCATCGCTTAGACTTTGGGCCTTGTGCAAATAAGCTATATGGGTAAATGGCGAGCCTTGAACTATCAAACGCTTGAAATTTAGACGTTCTGCTTCTTGATCTAAACGTAGTTCGGGAGCCGTGCAGCCAATCAGCAAAAAAGACGAGCAAACAATAATGCAGAAATACTTGGAGTTTATGCAAAACATCAACTAACCATTTGTCCACTTTTGGTCACTTGGTTAACAATCATTAATCTAATTCCGCTGTCCTATTTTTGCTTTCAACGCCAGTAATCCTTCGTGTTTCGGTACGGCTTCCAGGCCTTCTTCAATTTTGGCAAGACTTTCTTCAATCTGATTTTCATCATACAACTTGCTGGCTTGATCTTCACTCAGGCCGGCGATCTTTTCAAGCCCTTTTTTAGCAGCCTTATTATAAGGGTCAATAGCAAGCACCTGCCGGTACGCCCATAAGGCGTTACTGCCCGAAGGAGCCGTGATAAAACCAACATCGTAATGAATTTGCGCCGTTTCCAGAAGCTCTTTTATCTGCTTTTCCTGATCGGCGGTTAACGCGATGACCTGATCACCCAATGGATCGCGATTGATATAGACATAACTGTAAGAGCCCAATGCCACCAGCAAAGCCACTATTGATATCGCAACTAATGGTCGTGGAATTTTACGTGGCTCCATGTCATCGATAAATTTTGCCACCGAAGCCGTGCGTTGGGCTCTTCTGAACGCCAGCGCATGAGTCAGCGCTTTCCATTGCCGGCGCTTCAGCCCTGGAATCGGCGGCGGCTGCAGATTCAATTCATAGGCTTTGGCGGCAGAAAGTTTTCCGAACGGATGTTTGCCGGACAGTAACTCATAGGTGACACAAGCCAGCGCATACAGATCATCACGTGGATCAGGCGCTTGATTTTCATACATTTCCAAGCTGGCGTAGGCCGGCGTCAAGGCGCCCAGATCCCGTGCATTGAACACAGTTTCGTAGTTGGCCTGCTGATCGGAGCGCTGCACAGCATTCGCAATGCCAAAATCCAATACCTTAACTTCGCCGTTTTCCTTGATAAAAACATTGCCGGGCTTGAAATCGGAATGCACAATGCTGCGTTTGTGCGCATAGGACAAAGCCTGAGCCAGGCCCTGAATAATCGGCCAGGCCTGCTTGAATGGAACACCATTGACCGCCGTGTCCCTGATAAATTGGGCCAGCGTTTGTCCCTTTAAAATTTCCATCACCATAAAAAAATTATCGCCATCCCGATCAAAGTCATAAACCGTAATGATATTGGGATGCGCAAGCTCCAGCGTTTTTTTGGTTTCCCGTTGCAGCGCAATAAAAAAGCCGGGATTATGCTTGAACTCTTCGTTCAACACCTTGATCGCCACGTCCGGCGATTTATCGCGCGCTTCTTGTCGCCTTAAATCGGTAGCCCTGAAGACCGTGCCCATACCGCCGTGGCCTAAAACCTCCTTCAAGACAAAACGGTTTTTTAACACCGAACCCATTTGTAATGACGGCGAAAGCCTGGACTGATGGTTGACCGTCTGTGTGGATGACAGCCATGTGGTCGCGTTTTCTACGGCGTGTTGTTCGGCTTGAGCCGCTTGTTGAACCGATTTTGCCTGCTGCTCAGTTACCGCGGATCGCGTTTTCGTATTCGCTTCTTCGGACGAATCATAAAACCTCGGCGCAATCCTGGTTGCATCATTGTCATCATTCTGGTCAGCAATCATCACGAATCAAAGCTTGAATTAACTATTCGGAATAAAAAAGAATGGACTGCCTTCATGACCGGCATGCTGCAAGGCCGAATATTGCGGCATTTGTTGAAAGCCCACCAGGGATGCTGATTTTTTTACTTGCAATGCGGTCATGCGATACAACTCATAATCGACCATCAGGCCTTTATTGGCTTTTAACGCCTTCAGCAATGCACTGGCGAAAATTGAATGATTGCCGCTGCCTGAATCCAGTACCGGCTCCACGCCACCCGAGGTCATGACCGTGCGCGCTTTCCGGTTCATCATAAAATTTAACCACTTCTCTTTTTTGTCTTCCGGCATTTCCTTTGGCAGGCGCACGATAGAGGTTTGCGACATGGCACCGGCATAACAAGAATCGGCTATGACTAAAATATGTTTGGCTGCTATGACATTGAGATATTCAGTAATATTGTCATTCGACAGCCAATTGGCAGTATTATTCGGTTCAGCATCAATCGGCAGCCAGTATGCATTTTGATTGGCTTTATCAATATCGCCATGCCCGGCATAATAAATGAGCAGATTATCGGTTTCGGTCAGCTGGTTACGCAAGGCATTCAAGGCCGTCATCATCTGGTGCCGATTAGCATTCAACAACAAGGTTATGTTATAGCCATAGCGCGTTTTCAATAGCTCGCTGACCGCTTTAGCATCATTGACCGACGTTTTCAGATTTGGCAAATAGGCGTAATCGTTATTGCCAATGACTAAGGCATAATAACTGCCAAACTGTCTGGCAGGCAACGGGCTGGTTTCTGTTTCTGCAGATTCCGGACTCTCGGCTTGCAATGTCGCCTCCTGCGTCGGCAACATCAAATTAAAATTTAATGTACTGCGTTGATTTTGCTTATCGACAGCAATTATCGTAACGGCTGTTGTCGCCTTGTCGATGGCGACTTCAGATCTAAAATGACCATCGGCATCAATCTGCGTATTCTTTTTATTGATGGTCAGACTTTTCAAACCGGAAACCGCAGTAATCTGGCCGATAATATCCTGAGTTTTTCTGACTGAACGCAAACGAAAAACCGGTTCTCCACGTGTTTGTGATAGATCGGGTTCAATAATCTTAATCAGCGGCCCACCCTGCTGTTTATCGCTAGCCTTCTTGACCTCATCTTTAAGTTGCTTTTCCAGCGCCGAGATTTTCTGCTGTTGATGACCTAAATTAGCCGCCTTGCTTTCCATTTCCGTTTGCAAGGACTTTATTAGCTGTTCGTTTCGAGAAACCTTGCCTTTCTCCTGATTCAATTTCTTGCGGGTCAAGTTCAGCTCTTTCTCAGCCGTTAAAGATTCCTGCTTTTGTCGCGTCAACGCTTGCCTAGTCTGCTCAAGCTGTTGACGCAGACTTTTTAATTCGCTCTCATAGGCCTTTTGCTTAACCCAATCAACCGATTTTTTCTGTTCATCTGTCTTTTCTTTGGATTGAGGCTGGCGAATTTGCTTAACTTCATACCGCAGCTTCCTTTCCAGCTTCGAGACCTCCAGATGCTGGCTGTTCAGGCTTTCCTGATTAATTTCGACCTCGTGTTGCAATGATTCAATTAACTGTTGATTCCGATGAGTTTTGCCTTTTTCTTTTGCCAATTTGTCCCGCGCTTTGGCCAACTGCTTTTCGATAGCGGCCGCTGCCCGCTTTTGCTGGTTCAGTAATTGTTTAGTCTCTGCTAATTCAGCGCGCAGTTCTTCTGCTTCGGATTTATAAGCTTGTGACTCCTGGCGCAGCGCTTCGAGTTTTTTTTGATAGTCGGCGTCGCCAACGGTAAAAAATTGCAAGCCTGTTTTGTCAAGTCCGGATGCTTTGCGATACCAGTTCACCGCGGCCATTTTATCCTGTTTGACGCCTAGCCCTTTTTCATACAGGTAACCTAAATTGATTTGCGCTCTGGCATTGCCCTGTTCGGCAGCTTTGCCGTACCATTCCGCCGCGCGTGCAGGCTCTGGCATCCTGCCCAAACCTTTCTGGTAAATTTCACCTACCGCTACTTGTGCTTCGACATCGCCCTGCTTGGCCTGATTCAGCCACACATTCAATGCCGAATCAGCATTGGCCCGATCATAGGCGACATATTCCCCTCCGCGAATTTCGCAGTTGCCAGCTGTCGTTTTAACCGGCCGCCTGGGACTAATATAAGTGATCTGACTACCCAATTTACGAATCTGGCCTGGCAATAAACAATCCACGACAAACAGTTTGTCGGTGTCTTGTGGATTGTAACCCTCCATGGCTCGAGCATAATCCTGATCAGAAACAGTGGCCGTCTGGCAGCCAATGAGCACTGCCAAAAACATGAACAGAAAAAAACAACTCGGCCTGAGTACAACGCGGCTGGGTCTAGCAGAAAGGTTCAGTTTTATGAATGGTTTCATAGATCACTCTCCTGGTTGCATCTATCCCTCAATATTTCCCGGTGTGGCAAAAGAAGCGATGCCTAATAATTTGACCTGGTACGCAAACAAATCCGAGCGGGTTTTCTTGTTGTCATCGCTCATAAAATTGTTTAATACGTCAACATGCTGTGAACTCAAATAAGCTTTCACATCCCGGCCATATCGCATTTCAGCATGACTTGGGTCATGATGCAGTCCGGCAGCATGGCCGGCTTCATGCGCCAACGTGACTCGATCCTCGCTGGACGCCTGCATATTTATCAATATATAGGGTATTCTGTTTGTATCACGGACGGTTAGACCGGCATCATACGAAGGATTTCCTGAATCTGCGGTCTGACGTGTGCAAAAAACGACTTTCAGATGACTCCTGGAATCGCCACCCGCTTGTAGCATTTTGATCGCCTCGTCAATGTGTTCCGACGACGTAATGGGACCATCAATACCGGTCAACGGCACATTGGACAAATCACGAACCACCAGTTTCAAGCCATGCGGTGCAAAAATAGCGTTTGCTTTATTCTTCAGTTCTGCAAAATAGGTGCTGATATCTCCAGCCGCCTTGGTTTTAAAAATTGTAATCTGCAAATGCATGCCCCAACCGGGCAAGCGGTAATCAAGCCGTAAATCGCGCTTGGCTTGTTCAGTCAACGATGCTGCTGGCGGAGGTGAAGGCATGTGGCGAGCGCTTAATCCAGCGACCGGTCGCGGGGATGGCGCTTGATTAAGTCCCAAAATCACGCCACTTTGGCGCGGCCCTCCAGGTAACGGGGGTTGCTCGGGTTGCATGGTAAGCTCCTGGAAGCAAAATCCTCAATCTAATTCATTATACTGCGACAGTAAAATTCGCTAAATTAATTTTAGAAAAGTTAACCGCTCTCCGAATTTTAACCAAGAGCACAGCATCCTAACGCATAAAAATGCCATAGGTAAAACACGGTGTTTCGGTGACCAAGGCCTGATAACTGCGCTGCACGGTCTTACCAACATTGGGCGCCCAAGGATCGCGGTAATGCACCAGCGTGCCGGCTCCGGTCGGATCGCCGTCGCTGTCGATGCCAAAGACCACGATGCGATGTCCAGACGAGCCTTTTCCTGCGGTATATTCGTTGACATTCCATAGCATCGACAGCATTGCAGGCCCTTGACGGATAAGGCCAACGAAACCCTGGACAGACCAGCTTTGCGGCGCGTAATAGCGCAGATTATGCGCCTGCGCAAAACGTTGATTGCCGGTCACATTATCCGCATTTTCCGAAAAATTAGCTGTGCCGCCAGAGGACGTCACTAAATCTGGCGGTGTAGCGGCAATAATTGCTGCTGGTGTTGAATTTTTCAGCATCGCTGTAGCGGCTGCCCAACATGTCTGGGGCGTTGGCTGTGGAATTAAGGCAACGTTATGAATAATCGGTGGTCCACGCCGCCCGCCGCGAAGCACACAGCGCGTAACCGGGCCAACGATGCCATCGACGACAATCCGGCGCTCTCTTTGGAATCCGCGTACTGCAGCGTCGGTTTTACTGCCGAATATACCATCTGCAACCAGATTAGGGCTTGGAAACAAAGCTGCGTTGAGGCTATTTTGCAGGTCTCGAACCGGCTGACCGGAACTGCCCATGCGTAAAAGCGGAGTAGCCATAACTGATCTCCTGTATTCTGCCTGAAGCTAGGGTACATTATTGAGAAAATAAGTGCGCAATTCCAGTGAAATAATACCCATCTCGATAAATTTTCATCTTATTCGAGCTTCTTGCAAAATAGCTGAACGCAATAGATTTAGCGGGAAACGCCTCATCCGAAGACGAGATTTTTCAGGACTCGAGCAACGTGTAGAGGCTTTACCTGTAGTAGTTCAGACTTAACCTGACACTGCTCTTGAAAAAAGAGAGGGTTACTGGTTAGATAGAAGTGTGTAATTTTTATCAAACCTTAAAGAGGTCACCCTCCTGTTAGAGACTAACGTAAAAAT
>Ga0233424_10001351_pt1 | contig 22130 bp, 27 predicted proteins | sample Watercolumn_Towu_FD_181011 | JGI IMG/M metagenome (GOLD analysis project Ga0233424, IMG submission 181011) | Freshwater microbial communities from Lake Towuti, South Sulawesi, Indonesia - Watercolumn_Towuti2014_125_MG | ecosystem: Environmental > Aquatic > Freshwater > Lake | place: Indonesia... | reverse complement strand
CTATGGCAGCATCGGCGGTAACAGCCCGTGGCGCAACATGAACAACCAGGAGGCGCAGTAATGGCAGCTCCTGTCTGGCAGCCCGGCACCCTGTACCTGCCTGGCGATCTGGTCCAGCCGATTACCCAGCCGGCGCCGAACAACCCGCAGGTCATCAACGGCTACTTCGAGCAAGGGACCACAGGCTGGACATTCTCCGGCGACGCTTCACTCTCTACGTCGCACGGTTACGGCAGCCCGAATTGCGTCCAGCTGCCTGGCAACAAGCCAGACGGCGTCGCCCTGAACAACGCGCAGCTCGTCGTGCCAGTCGGCGGGCAGCTGACTGCCAATTCGATGATCCAGCAGGGGGCGTCAGTAGCCGGCGCCACGGCAGGCTGGACCGAGATTCGCTGGTATGACTCGCTCAACACGTTGCTGCAGACGGACAAGGGCAACGTGGTCGACAGTGGCTCTGGCGGCGCATGGCACCAGTCCACGGTCACCGCGACGGCACCGGCCTCTGCGGCCTATGCCCGTGCCGCAATCCACCTGACCTCGGTGGCCGACCACAACCACGAGATCTTCGGGGACAACCTCGTCGTCAGCGGTGCCAGCGCGGGTTTGCCGGAGGGCTTGGTCTACAAGGCGGTGCAAGCTGAGTCTGGCACCTCGGGCAGCAGCGAGCCGGCCTGGCCGGGCATCCTCGGCCAGCAGGTCATCGATAACGAGGTGATCTGGGAGGCCGTGACCACCAGCCGCGTGGTGTGGACGGCCTCGCCGCGCTACGTGAGCGGTGCCACCGAGCCCGTGTGGCCGACCGACATCGGTGCCATGGTGCAGGACGGTTCGATCAACTGGCGCGCCGTGTCCCGCCGCGTGGAGGACGAGAAGTGCCCACGCTCCAAGGTGGTGGCGATCGTCGCCAGCAAGGTGTTCGCGGCGGACAAGGACATCGTGCGCTACAGCGCCACTGCGAACCCGCTGGACTGGTCCACGGCTGACGACGCCGGCTACCTGCCGACCGGCCTGCAGCAGGCCAATGCGAACAACATGGCGGTGCTGCAGCAGTACCGGGCCAATCTGGTTGCGCTCAACGCCAGCAGCTTCCAGAACTGGCAGGTGGACCCGGATCCGGCTTCGATGGCGATCCTAGACCAGATGGACGGCATCGGCTCGATCTGGCAGAAGGCTGCCGCACCGGTGGCCAACGACCTGATCTACCTATCCCAGCAGGGCGTGCGCTCGGTCGGGATCGCCAACGCCGCCGAGAACCTCGCGTCCGGCGACATCGGAGCGCCGATCGACGCATTGGTCCAGCAGGCGATGCTCTATGCCGACCGCAACGGCACGCCGCCGCTGGCCACCTACTACCCGGGCGCGGGCCAGTACCTACTGGCCTTCCCGAACTACCCGCCGCCGGTGCTGGGTGTCTATGGCCGGCTGCCAGCCGCTGGCTGCGGCGACACCATCAACTATCCCTACGTAATCGCCGGGGGCCTGCCGCCGTACCAGATCGAGATCGTGGATGGTCAGCTGCCGGCCGGCCTGTCGATGGATGGCAGTGGTCTGGTCACGGGCGAGATCGCCAACGGCGGCGATGCCATCTGGACGGTGCGCGCCACGGACGCGCTGGGCGACACCGCAGAGCTGACCGAGAACCGAACCGGCAGCGACGGCTTCTTCAAGTACCTGACGACCCGCCTGTATCCCGTCGACGGAGGTATCGATGCGGTTGGCCTCGCGTCCGATGTCGTGGAGGCGACCTTCCGCAAGGTGTATCACAGCTACGACGTGCCGGTGGAGGCCGTGTCACTCGCGTCCGCGGTGGAGGCCGGCACATTCCGCCCAATACTCCAGAACTACACCGCGATCGAGTCCATGAGCTTTGCCAGCGCCGTTGAAGCCGGGACGCTGCGAAACACACTGCTTGGGTACACGGTACCGCCGGAATCGGTGTCGATTGCATCCGCAGTCGTGGCCGGAACCCTTCAGCAGCTTCTGATCACCACCACCATGGCACCCGAGGGCATCGGGCTGTCTTCCAGTGTCGAAGGAGGCACCCTCACATGAACAATGTCCTACACGCGCACAACGGCGTGGCCGGTTGGTACAAGATCGAGGCGTTCCGCGTGGATGCTAAGGGAATGGAGGTGCCTGGAAGCCGTCGCATTGCCGCCGACTGGTTTCCGAACCTCATCACCAATGCAGGCCTTGACCTTCTTGGCACAACCGGCCTCACCTACGTCACCACCTACTGCCGGGTTGGCTCGGGCAACACGGCTCCGGCGAACACCGATACGGCGCTCGTATCCCAGGTGGCGGCCAGCAACACGGTGCAGGGAGCAGCCGTGACCGGCGTAAACCGCTCTGGCGCGTTCTACTCGTTCCGGAGGAGCACCATTCGTTTCACCGCCGGCACTGCAACCGGAACATTGGCGGAGGTCGGCGTATCCGCCACCGTTTCAGGTTCTCTGTTCAGCCGAGCGCTCATTCTTGACGGTGGCGGTAGCCCCACCACGATCACGGTGCTTGCTGATGAAGTGCTGGACGTCACGTATGAGCTGCGGGTCTATCCGACCCTCACAGACGCCACAGGTACGGTGACGATTGCCGGAGTGACCTACGACTGGACGGCACGGCCACTTATTCCTGCTTCCTACGACAATAAATGGACTACCGGGATCGGAACTGAGATCAGTCCTCGCATCTCCGTAGGCAACGAGTTCGACGGGCCATCGGTCGCGGCCACGCTCCCGGCGCAGACATCGGCAATGTCGGGCCCTGTAGCGGCCGGGATCATCACACGTCTCGCTTACTCGACCGGCAGCTACCAGCGCTCCTTCAGGTTCGACTTGGACCTGAATGATGGCAATGTTGCTGGAGGAATCGGTGCGTTCTTCGCATCGTCAGAATCAGCCGCTCAAATGTTCGGCGCATGGGCGTGGGGCCTGTCGCCCAAGCTTCCGAAAACCAGCGCCTACAAGGCCACGTTCACCGTTCGCATGACTTGGGGGCGCTACACCCCATGATTCCCGCTGGCGGCCTCTCCACCACACCGGTGCCCGCGGCGAACGTCGAGCGGGTCAATTCGACGCTGCAGCCGCTGATCGACTTCGAGATGGGCGGCGTGGCGCTGAACGATGCGTCGCAGGGGCTGCGGGTGAAGCTGTGGCGCGTGCGCGTGGATGGCGACGTGGTGTATCTCGGCCCGGACGGCGGCAGCGAGCAACCGGCGTTCATCCGGCCGGGCATCACGTCGGTTGCGCTGGCCTTCGACCAGAACATGCAGCCAGCCATTGCGTTCGTGCAGTCGGGTTTGGCATGGCTGTGGTGGTACGACAGTTCGGTGCCGGGCATGGTGTTCACCTCATTCCCGGGAGCAATCAACCCGCGCCTGACGCTGGACGACAAGCGGCCGACCCAGACAAGCAATTCTGACGTGATTCTCGGCTACCTGCGCGCCGGGTCGCTCTACTACCGCCAGCAGCGTGACCGATACCAGACCGAGTACCTGCTGAGCGCCAATCCCCCCTGCGGCGGCCTGGCCACGCTCTGCATGTCCACGGGCGGCCGGCTCCAGTTCGGCTTCGGAGGTGCGTGATGCAGTCGACAGTGTTCGTCTACACGATGCGCTCGGGCAAGCAGGGTGCTTGGAGCCGCTACCTGTTCCCATTCTCCGTGGATGCCTTCGCGCAGCTGGGGAATGATCTCTACATCCGGCACGGGGACGAAATCAGCGCGGTCAGCGACTTTGCCTTGGGCGACGACGTTGGCGGCGAGTCGATCCCGTTCGGTGGCACGGTCTGGTGGCCGTGGCTGGACTTCGGGACGCCGAGCGTCACCAAGATGATGGAGGGTTTCGACATCGTGAGCCAGGGCACGCCCAGCATCAGCATCGGCTACGACCAGCGGAACCTTGCCGCGTTCACCGAGCCGTACACGGTCGATCCCGACACGCTGCCGGGCGGGGTGATCCCGTTCCCGATGTCGGCGCCGACCTTCAGCCTGCGCGTGGACTTCGCGCCGGGCAAGAAGTGGGCGCTGACGCAGGCGTCGCTGAGCTTCTTCGACCTGGGCAACGGGCCATGACCGTCACCGCCTCCGGCGAAGTCCTGATCGAGGATCTGGCCTACCTCGCGAGGAACATGCGCCCGGACGAGATCGCGCAGGACTTGGCCATGACCGGCGCGGCCGAGTACGACCCGCAGCAGGCGATCCTGAAGATGGCCGCCGTGCACGGGCCGAAGTTCGTCCTGCTGGCCGACGGCGTGCCTGTGGTTGCCGGCGGTTTCTGGCAGGTCCGACCTGGCGTGTGGGAGGGCTGGCAGCTGGGCACGATGGCCGGCTGGGAGAAGCATTGGCGGGCCATCACCAAGATCACGCGCAGGCTCAACGATCGGATGCTGGCCGAGCCGAACGTGCACCGCCTGCAGCTCTACGGCCAGGCCGGCCGCGACAAGACGTTCGAGTGGTACGAGCGTTCGCTGGGCTACCACCGTGAAGCCACCCTGAGCCGCTACTGCGCCAATGGCGACGACGCGGTCCTGTTCGCACGTATCAAGGAGGCAGGCTGATGGCCGGCGGCGGCAATATCGGCAAGGGCAATTGGGCAGACCCGACTGGCCTGATCCAGAAGTCCGGTGCCAGCAAGTTCCTCGATCCGCTGGGCCTGACCAAGACGGCCAAGCAGGGCGAGTCGGCTGCGGACGTGGCCGCGCGCATGGAGATGGAACGCCAGGAGCGGATCCGGGAGGCTCAGGGCCGCATCAACCAGGTATTCGACAACCCGCGCCGGGCCAGGGACATCGCTGATTTCGTGTCGGCCACCCGTTCCAAGCTGATGGAAGACCTCAACCGGCAGAACACCGATGCGGCGCGCGAGCTGAAGTTCTCGCTGGCGCGCGGTGGCCTGTCCGGCGGCAGCGTCAACGTCGACCAGAACCGCAGGCTTACCGACGAGTACAACCGCGGCTTGATCAACGTCGAGGGCAGGGCACAGGGCGCCGGCGCACAGCTGGAAGCGGCCGATCAGGACGCGCGCGCGCGCCTCATCCAGCTGGCGACGTCTGGCCTGGACGCGACCACGGCGGCATCGCAGGCGGCGGCCGGGCTGCGCTCCAACTTCGAGAACGCCAAGTCTCAGGCCTTCGGCGAGCAGCTGGGCGACCAGTTCGCGACCATCGGCGGGTTCGTGAAGAACCGCCGGGAGGAAGCGGCACGGCGCCAGGCTAACCGGGACGCGAATTTCAACCTCTACGGCGGCGGTGCCGCATACGGCGGGTAACTCATGGGCCAGTTCATTCCCATCGCGATCGCTCTGGCCGGCACGGCGGCGCAGCAAGCAGAAACGCAGCGCGTTGAGCGCAAACAGGACGAGGCGACTGCGCAGGGCCTGCTGAACCAGTCGCGCCGGCAGCAGGACGCTGACCGCCGCGTCAACGACGAGATCGCGCAGCTGGAGACCAGCACGGCAGCCGATGACCGAGCCCAGCGGCTGGGGCAGTACATGCAGCAGCTGCAGCGCGGCCAGAGGCAGGCTCTGTCGGGCTTGAACAGTCCGATCGGCGGCGCGACCTTCCAGGCCGATGCCGGCGCCGCGCGCGCCGGCGCGGACAACGCCGCTGCCACGACTGCGGGCCTGATGTCGCGCATCGACGCGCCACAGCTGCAGCGGCAGCAGGAGGCATTCGGGTACGGGAAGCTGGCAACGGACTTGGATATGGAGGCGCGCGCGAGCCGCGGCCAACAGTTCATCGACCAGCTGCGCCTGCGGCAGATCCGCCGTCGCCCCGAGGTTGATCTGCTGGCCGGCCTCGCCACTTCCGCAGGCGGCGCGATGGCCGGAGGCAGAGCCAGTGGATTCGCCGCCTCTGCGCCGCGCATGGGCGCCAACTTCTACGGGTCCTACGATCCACTCACCACGGGGTATGCCTGATGGCCAATCCATACCAGGCCGGTCAGGCCCTCGGCGCCGCGCTGTTCGGCAACACGCGCGATACCTACACGGATCAGCTGGGTCGGAACTACCAGGTCGAAAGGGCGCTGCAGGAGGCCCGTCAGGCGCGTTCGAAGGCCGTGCTGGCCAACCAGATCAACGAACAGCGGGCGCTGGTGAATCCGGAGCTGGTCAGCGGCGTGCTGGGCGGCGACGACACCGCCCGCGCAACTCTTGGCAGCATCGCGCTGCTGGCCAACGACCGATTCGACGCCGGGCAGCTGAACGACGTACTCGGTGCCGCTGCGCGCAGCTCCGCCCGCGATGCCGCGTTGGGCGGAAACTGGGAGGGCGCGAATGCAAACCTCATGGCCGTGGCCAACGGCCCGCAGGAGCTGGGAGCGGTGCAGGGCCAGAACCTGCTGCAGAACCGCTTCAAGGAGGGCGGCGGCGGGATCTCGACCACCGAGCAGGGCCGGGCCGGCATCGCTGCCGACGCTGCGCGCGCGGCCGCCTCCTATGCCAGCGCCAACAGCTACAACGCCAGCGCGGCACGCACCCGGCAGGCGGCCGGCATCGACGCGGCGAAGTTCGGCCTGGAGCGCAGCGGCCAGTGGAACCCTGGCGGCAAGTCTGCCGGCACGCTTGGGGACAGCGGCAAGCCGCTGCCGGTGGGTGCGTTGAAGGACCTGTTGGCCGTGGAAGACGCCTTGGGCGGCACGGCCGTCCTCAATGACATCATCCAGAAGAACGCTGCGCGCTTGGCCGACGGCACGCTGAAGATCAGCCCGCAGAACGCCGCTCTCGCATGGGGACGCACTGGCCTGGGCATGGCTACCGAAGGCGACGTGGCGCTGAACGAATGGAAGTCGGACCTGACCAAGATCGTCAACGAGTCGCTGCGCCTCAACAAGGGCGTCCAGACTGAGGGTGACGCACAGCGCGCCGCAAACGAGCTGATGTCTGCCAATGATCCTAGGACTGCGGCTGCCGCGCTCGCAAGGCTTGCCAAGTTCAACCGGCAGGCAGTGGAGCTGCAGACCCGCAAGCAGGACATCATCAATGCAAACTACGGGCGCTCCAGCACGCCTGGTGTTGAACCGAGGAGCTTTGGTGGGACGCTCGGCGATCCGCCTGCTTCTCGTGGCCCTGGCATGCCGGCCCAAGGCGCCCCGACGCCAGGAACCGTGCGCAATGGCTACCGCTTCCGTGGCGGCAACCCCGCCGACCGTAACGCGTGGGAGAAGATCTGATGGCCGGTCCGCTGCCGTGGGAAGAGTATCAGCAACTGCAGGCCAAGCCGGCGCCGCGCGCGCCACAGCCAGCGGAGGAGGTTGGGCCTTGGACGGAGTATCAGGACATCCCGACGCTCGGCACGGTCCAGGCCCTACCGCCGGACTTCTCCGAGGTTACCGGCAGCGTTTCCAGCACCGCCGATGGCCGGCAGGCGGACGGCTGGAGGGCAGGGCCGCTGCGCGACGCTGCTTTCAGCGCAAGGTCTGTGCTGCAAGGCGCCGGCAGCCTGCTTGGCGCGCTTGGCGGTGACGCATTCAACAACTATGTGGTGAATCCCATCGCGCGCGCGGTTGGCGCTCAGGAGGCCCGACCGTACCGGGACGAGCTCGGCGCACTGGCCGATACGCTGGGCCTGCCCACGGCGCAGACCAGCGGCGACCGAGTGCTGGGTGACATCGGTGAGGCGTTGACCGGCACCGGCCTGACGTTGGGCGCCGGCGCGGCGCTAAACGCGGGCCGGCCGGCGGCTTCGCTGGCTTCGGGCCAAGCGGCGCTCATCAACCCTGCGCGTGCGACGGGCGGTGGCGCGCTGCAGCAGGTGGCCGGGAATGCTCCAACGCTCGGTCAGCGTGCTGCAGACCTACTTACCGCCCAGCCGGTGCTGCAGACGTTGAGCGCGGCAAGCGGAGCTGGCGCCAGTAGCGCTACGCGCGAGTCTGGCGGCGGTGCCGGCGCGCAGATCGCAGCCGGGGTACTGGGCGGTCTCGGCCCTTCCGCTATTACTTCGGGGGTCCCTGCCGCTGCGCGGGGCATCGTGCGCGGCGGCGAAAGCAACCGGGTCAGCCTGGAGGCTGCCATTCGAGACTTCGACACGCTCGGAGGGGCGTCGCCCACTGTTGGGCAAGGTACTGGCAGCCGTTTCAGGCAGGGCTTCGAGAACCTTTTGGGCTCCAGCCCGACGGCTGGAGGCGTGATGGCTCGGGCGGGTGAGAAACAGGGAGAGCAGATTGGTAAGGGCCTGAACGACCTGGCGCGGAGCATGTCCAGCAACCCAACTGCGGAGGGCGCTGGCCGGTCCATTCGTGCTGGCGTCGATACGTTCGCCAAGAACACGAAGGCCATGCGCCGCGGGCTGTACTGGCAGGTCGACCAGCGCATCCCATCTGACACGCCAGTGGAACTGTCACGTACCCAGCAAGCATTGGCGGCGATGACGGCGCCCACGCCTGGGGCCGAAGCTACGACTGGCGCCCTAATCAACCCGGAGCTCGGTCGGATTGCCGAGAACCTCGCGACCGACCTTGCCGCTGGGAATGGTAAGGCGCTGCCGTATGAAGCCGTGAAGGGCTTGCGGACGCGACTTGGTGAGGAAGCGTTTGGTTTCAGCCTGACACCGGACAAGCCGACCGCCCAGCTGCAGCAGCTTTACCACGCTCTATCCAATGACATCGCAGTAGCCGCTAAGAACGCTGGGCCAGAGGCCGAGCGTGCCCTGAAGCGCGCTAACACGTACTACAGCAAGTCACAGAAGCGGTTGGAGCTGCTGGAGGGCGTTGTTGATCGCAATGGAGGCCCTGAGCGCATCTTCCAGTCGGCAATGTCGGGGACGCGCGAGGGGGCCACCGTATTGAGGTCGGTGATGCGCTCCCTGCCAGAGGATGCACAGAAGGATGTGACGGCCGCTGTCATCCGGCGCATGGGCCTCGCAAACCCGAATGCCCAGGACGCTGGTAGCGAAGTGTTCTCCGCGGCGACGTTCCTGACGAACTGGAACAAGATCAGCCCGGAAGCGCGCGCAACCCTGTTCAACCGCTACGGGGGGAAGGTGTCCGACGACATCGACAAGCTGGCCAAGGTCGCCGAAAGCATCAAGGATGGATCTGGCGTCCTGCGCAACCCATCTGGGACCGCAGCCCAAGTAGCCTCTGCCGGGTACTGGGGCTCCCTCGCTTTGTCGATCCTATCTGGCAACATTCCTGTATTCGCGAAGCTTGCAGCCGCTGGCGCTAGCGCCAATGTTGCCGCACGTTTCATGACCAATCCACGTGCAGTGAGGTGGCTTGCTCGCACTGCGGACCTTCCGGTCGGAGCCTTGCCTGCTCAACTCAATGTACTGAAGAGGATGGGGCAGGAGAGCGGCGATGAGGAGGTTCAGCAGTTTGCCGAAGCTCTAGAAGATGCGGCGCAGGAATCCACTCAGGTCGAAGGCCAAAGACAAGAGGAGCAGGGGTAGCGCAATGAAGCCCAATGCTCCGAATGCAACAACCAGATAGTCTCTGAAGCGCATCGGGTCTTTGCGCTCAAGCCGCTCCAGAGTTGCATGAGCCTCGGCCTTCGCCACCAGCGCTTTGGCCTCTGGACTCACCGGATGTTTGTCCCAAGGGAATCGATCGTCAGTCATCGCGGGATCCTCATCAGTGCCTTCATAGCTGCGTTGCGGATCAGGAGGGCGCCGATGAAGCCGGCTTGGTCGCCGTCCTTCTTGATACCCATCATGATCGCTGTGGCCGTGACCCTCGTTTTAGGATCGATGTTGGAGTCGTCAGCGACCCAAGCGAGATAGTCGACGGGGTCGTTGTTGTAGCGTGGATCCGGGCCCGTGATTCCAGTCCCGCTGAGCATCCTCACGTAGTCGCGCTCAAGCGCTCCTTGCGACAGGCCAAGGATCGCCAGCGTCTTGAGCCACTTCCTAATGTGCATCAGGAAGGAGATCACCCAGATCGCGAACAAGGTGGCGATGAATCCCCACCCGCGCTCGCCAGGCCGGAGGAATAGGCTGAGGAAAGCCGCCAATCCCACATCGAAGAGAAGCCCAAGCGCAACGGACTTCAGCATCTGGATCTTGGCGAAGGTTCCCATCAGCGGCATTCCTGTCCTTGGACGTAGTTCATCACTTCACCTATTCATTTGGCCGGGCGGCCTCGGGTGGTGGGCGGATGGTAGCACCGGCCGCCGGGGTGGACGGTGTTACTTGGGCAGGTAGCGCAGGCCGTCAGTCCTTCGTGAGCATCTTGCTCAGCCCGTCCTGCAGCAAGGCGTTTACGTGAGCTTCGGCGTCCACGACCGTACCGTCTTCGAGCAACTTCTTGAAGTAGTCGTTGGGGATACGCTTGATTTCACAAGTCGGTGGGTTGCGGAAGATTAGAACCTCCACGCCTTGGCTGAGCTCGACGGCGAAGTGAACGCCGTCAGGAATGCCGTAATGCTCGAAATCGGAAAAAATGAACGACTTTGCGTACTTTTTCATTGCAAGTCCTGTTGCTAGTTGGGGTCGATTAGGAAATAGATCATGGAGCGTTCTGATCTATCCGCTTCATCTTATCCCTGGCGCACTAGTAATGTCCGTTGAAGCCGCCCGGCTCGGGGGTAGGGTGGGGGTATGAGCAGATGGAGCCCCACCATTGAGCGGCTGAAGATCGCCATGTCCGATGCCCCTGAGGGGGAACGGCTTGCGGCGTCTACCGCTTTGGAATTACGAATTTCCCGCTGGCAGCGCCGCGTAGCGCGGCTGCGCGCACCGCATCGAATCCTTCTTCGGCGGTTGAAAGGCATTCTGGAGCGAGTTTTGAAGGGGCGAGGTGGGAAGCCAACTGGTCGCGACTCATTTGCAGGTTGACCCTCAGTACTTCGGCCAGTTCGGCCCCTCGCTTTGTGCTGCTGATGACGGTCTGCAACGCCTTTTCCGCGGCTACGCCCCGGCCGATGAGGTAGGCAAGGCCTTTCTGGACTTCTAGTTCCATGTCCGTCTCCGGTAGTGATTGGTTGGGTCGCACCCCAATCCTACCGGCAGACGGGCTCCGTCCGTTGAAGCCCCGGCCCAGCCCGGCAGCATGGCCCCAACACAAACGGGGGCCGCGGTATGGCGCAAATCACAGCACAGGAGGCCGGCGGCCAGAACGTCGTGGCGTTCTTGGACATGCTGGCCTGGTCCGAAGGGACCGACAACGGGCGCCAGCCCACGAAACACAACGGATACGACGTCCTGGTGGGCGGGGGCCTGTTCGCCGACCTCAGCAAGCACCCGGCCAAACTGGTCCGGTTGAACGCGAAGCTGGCGTCCACTGCGGCCGGTCGGTATCAGTTCCTGTCCCGCACCTGGGGCAACCTGCAGCGCCAGCTCCGGCTGCCCGACTTCGGCCCGCTGAGCCAGGACAAGGCGTGCATCGAGCTGATCCGGGGGCGCCAGGCGCTTGACGCAGTCAAGGCCGGCCAGTTCGAAAAGGCCGTGGCCCTTTGCTCGAAGGAATGGGCCAGCCTGCCGGGTGCCGGCTATGGCCAGCACGAACAGAGCCTGGAGAAGCTGCGCTCGGTGTACCAGAAGGCCGGCGGCAAAGTGGGCGGGAGCGCATGAGCATGGAAGTCCAGCCGAGCCAGGACGGCCGCACCCGTATTTCACTCGGCCCGGTCGAGAAATGGATCGTTGGCGCTTTCGCCAGCTTCATGATCGCCGGCGGCTACTGGCTGATCAGCTCCATGCAGGCCGTGCTGACGCAGCAGCAGGTCACGAACCAGCAGATGGCGACGGTGCAGCAGCAGCTGCAGACCTTCAACACGCAGCTGGCCGACGTGCCGGCGCTGAAGCTCGAACTGGCCAAGCAGGCCGTGCAGGTCGAGCAGAACAAGCAGGACATCAAGGAGCTGAAGCAGCTCAGGGGGCTGAAGTGAAGGGCCGATTCAACTGGCAGGGCGTGGCTGGTCGCGCCAGCACCTGGCTGGCGATCCTTTCGGCGGCCGCGACGGCCGGCCTTGGCGCCTATGCGCTGATGCCCGAGCGAGCCCAGAACGCATTCCCTGAGTGGGTGTTGATCGGCATGGGCGTGCTGGCCGTGGGGTCGGCGTTCCTGGTCCCGGTGGCCACAAGCTTCAAACAGAAGGCGAAGGCGGCGCGCCATGCTGATCCCTGACCCGCTGGCACCTTACGCGAAGCTGATACGCCTTGGCCTGTGGTGCCTACTGGCCGGAGGTCTGTATGTGGCCGGGTGCCAGCGGGGCGAGGACCGCCAGGCTGCGGCCGACCGCGAGCAGATCGGCGCGGTACAACGCCAGCTCGATGGCGCGCGCGCCGAGGCGGCCGAGAACCTGCGCGCGGCCAACGCCGCCGGCCAGCTCCTGCAGGAGGTCAACCGACAGACCCAGGCATCGATCGACGCCGCCGAGGTTGCGCGCAAAGCATCCGCTGCAGCAGCCAGCCGGGCTGAAGCAGCAGCGGCCGAGGGTCAGCGCCGGGCCACCGCAGCTGAGAAGGCGCTGCAGGCCGCCAAGACCACGCCGGCATGCCGGTCCCAACTGGAGATGCAGCTTTGCGATTCCATTCCCTTGCTCTGATCGCCGCCATGCTGCTGACCGGCTGCGCGCACCAGCCCGAGCGGCCGAAGCTGCCCGAAAAGGTCCATGTGACCGTGGAGAAGCTGGTCCCGGTCGATGACCGGCTGACGCAGCCGTGCCCGGCAACCCGGGCAGCATCGCGCACAATCGAGGCGGTGGTCAGCGCGTACAACGCCAACCTGGTCGCCTTGCAGGACTGCAACACCCGCATGGGCGAGATCCGCGCGCTGGGGCGGTAATGGGCAAGAAGCGCGTACCGCTGCACCAGAATCCCCGCGGCTTCGTTGACGTCGACCCCGACGCAACCAACGGCGCCCAGGTGGGAGTGAATCTGCGTGGACCCGACGGTCAGATCCTGACCGCGGCGCAGGTGATAAACCCCACCGGCGGCGGCGGCGGCGGCAGCGGCGGCCCGAGCAGCATCGCCTCGACCATCTGGAAGCTGATCCGAGAAGTCCCATCCAACATCCAAAAGCTGGCTGGGCTGATCGGCGCCGGGTTCGCCGTTCGGAAGAACGATGGCGAGTGGGCTTTGCGGACGCTGCAGGAGGGGACGGGCATCGACATCGCCAACCCCGACGGCGATGCAGGGAACCCGATGATCGGTCTGGAGGACGTCGCCGACTCTGGCGCGGGCTCCCTTCTGGCGATCAGCAAGGACAGCAAGGGCAGGGTGACCGGCACGCGCCCGGCCACGATCACTGGCACCACTGCCCAGATCAACGTGGCCAACGGGAATGCGGCGGCGGGGGTGCCGACCATTTCACTGTCGGACCTACCCGATACCGGCGTCGGTGCCGCGTTGGTAAAGATGACACGGGATGCCAAGGGACGCGTCTCGGGAACACAGGCGGCATCAACGACCGACCTTGCCGAGGGAACCAACCTCTACTACACCAACGCGCGCGCCGATGCTCGGATTGCGGCCCAGAGGGGTCAGCCCAATGGGATAGCCGACCTGGACGCCAGTGGGAAAATACCTGCCGTCCGGCTTCCAGCTATCGACCACAACAACCTGTCGGGGTTGCAGGGTGGTTCTACCTCTGAACGTTATCACTTGACTGCAGCGCAGGCGGCATCTGTTGATGCCATCGCGGTCGAGAACATGTTGATCAACTGCAACGTCCCCATCATCAATCAGGACGTATTTGCTGGCGGAGCGATGGCCGCAGGGGCATATGGCTACGATATGTGGAAGGCAGGAACTGGTGGTTGCAATGTCTCCATCAATCTGACTACCGGAGTATTCACCCATACGAGCGGTCCGCTTCAGCAGATCGTTGAATCTCCAGCAAACGCCTGGGGATCTCCCTTGACACTCAGCGTCTCCAATCCCAGTGGCAACATCTCGGTAAGCATTGGTGGGGCAACGGGAACGATCACAGCAGGATCAGGACGCAGGAGCGTAACGGTAACTCCGACTGGAAGCGGCAATATGACGGTCCAGTTGACCGCGACGGGTGTCACATACTCGCTGCCGAAGCTGGAGCGGGGTAGTGTGGCTACTCCATTTGCATACAGGCCGGTTGAGCAAGAGCTGGCAATGTGCTTGAGGTACTACGAGAAGTCATTCAACCAGGCGGTCCCTCCAGCCTCAAACTCTTCGGCTACGTTCGTTAGTGGCATGATGCTGGACTACGTTTTTGCGGGCCTCACTTACCGAAAGTTCGTGGCCTGCAAGGCTATGAAGCGACCCGGCGGGGCTGTAACCATTTTCAACCCCCAGGCAAACAATAATCAGGTTCGCGTCAGGGACACTGTTGATTGCGTCTCTACAGTCACATACCCGAGTGAGAGCGGATTTGTGGTCGAGGCAGGGATTCCTTCAGGTACGTTCGTGCCAGCGGAGCTGTGGTTCCACTGGGTATACAACGCGAGGCTGTGAGATGTACAAGCTGACCAACGATCCTTGTGTTGTGCAGCTCGTAGCGACCGGGGAGTGCTTTCTTAATGGCAGCCCCGAGTGGACCAGATATCAGGGCTGGCTAAGTCAAGGGAATTCGCCAGCTGCGGCGGATGACCGGCGTTTATCGGAAGCAAGGGCAAAGCGCGACGCACTCCTGCGCTATAGCGACTGGACCCAGATGGCTGATGCTCCGCTGACCGCGCTGGAGAAGGCTGCCTATCAGACCTATCGGCAGGTACTGCGGGATCTACCTAGCCTCCCAGGATTCCCCGACGTGCCGTGGCCGACGCTACCCACCATCAGGGACGGCACGGCCAGCTCTGGAGAGGGCGCTGTCTATCCCTGATCGCTATGCGACCTGCTGCAGCAGATCCTCGCGGTTGTTGCGAGGCGTGTTCACCGCGCGGCTGACGCGATACGCCTCCATCGCTGGCGGCTCGCTGGCCAGCAGCATGGCCATGGCGTCGTCGGGGCTGGCGGCCATCCAGTCATCGATCTGGCCAGCCCCCAGCCACACGGGCATGCGGTCGTGGATGTCGGCCGATACGCCGCTGCTGTCGCCGGTGATGATGGTGAAGGTGCCCAGGTTGCCCTCGGGCAGCAGGGGGCTGGTGTCCTCCCACAGGCCGGCGGCCAGCAGCGGCCCGGTGGCGTGGATGAACCAGGGGTCTTTCTTCCCGTCCTCGAGGCTCACCGACCACTCGTAGTAGCCGGCCATGGGGATCACGCAGCGGCGCTTCTTGAACGCCGACCGGAACGCCGGCTTGGTGGCCACCGTCTCGATCCGGGCGTTGATGGTCGAGCCCTGCAGGCCTTTGGCCTTGGCCCAAAACGGCAGCAGGCCCCACGCCAACCGGGTGACCTGCCGGCCTTCGCCGCGGTCCAGGATCACGGAGGCGCGCTGTGTCGGCGCGAGGTTGTAGCTCGGCTGGATCTCGGCCAGGCCGGGGGCAAGGTCAGCCAGCCCCGGCTGGCCGAAGTCGATCACGGGGAGCTGGACGAATCGGCCGCACATGGCCGGAGGGTAGCCCTGCCGGCCGTGGCCGGGGTGTGATCCCGAACGGTTCAGCCGGTGAACGATCCCTTGTCGCAGCCTTTGCGACCGCCAGCCGTATCCTTCCGGCCATGCAGTACTCCCACGGCTTCCGCACCGCCCCTATCCCCTCTGGCTGGGTCCAGACCGGCGAGCGCTGGGCGCTTTGGTACAACGGCCGCGAGACGGCCGGCGTCGAACCCGATGGCGGCCCTGGGGTTCGCCTATGGCTAGAAGGCCACAAGTTTTGGGAAGTAAAGGAAGTGCGCGCAGCCAACGTCCGGCAGGCGAAGCGGTACGCCGAGCGCTGGTGCGCGGCCAGGCTCTATTCGGATCTGCCCCTGCGCCAGGCGGTTGCCCGGCTGACCGACAGCACCCCGATTCAGCCCGAGCCGCCTCTGCCCGGCCTGCCGCCGACCCGCGAGCAGCAGCAACAGGCCCGGCGACTGGCCGAGGCTGGGGCGAAGGAGATCGAGCGGATCAAGGCGGCGCTGGAACCGCGCAAGCCGCCGGCAGAGACGAAACCCCGAGCCAGGGACGTCCGTACCAAGGCGTGGGTGAGGGCAGCGCTGCAGCAGCTACGGCGCGGCGTTTGAGGCATCCGCGACATTGCGTCGCAGACATCATCTGCTGCTCGCTTGGCATCATGCGTCTAAGCAGATTGCGGAGCGTCGAGAAAATTGCGGAGCGAAAACGCGATCGATGATCGTCGTAAAAGCCTTGGTGCCCGGAGCCGGAATCGAACCGGCATGGGGTTGCCCCCGGCGGATTTTAAGTCCGATGCGTCTACCAGTTTCGCCATCCGGGCCTGCAGCGCGGCGCCGATTGTAGCCCAGCTGCAGAATCCCGACCGGATTGCAGTGGAGCGGCGGTGTGCTTAACTGTCGCTCCCATTCATGTCATAGTCCAAAGCCTCGTTCCCAGGGGGGGAGCCACCCGATGTCGCTGCACGCGATTGCCTATGCCAGCGAGGCCCGCGCCGACCTGCAGACAACCGATCTTGACCGCCTGCTGGCCGATGCCACGGCATTCAACCGAGTAGCCGGTGTCACGGGTGTGCTGATGTTCGATGGCAGCCGTTTCCTGCAGTACCTGGAAGGCCCGGAGGATGGCATCGATTCGGTGTACCAGCGCATCGCCAATGCGCGCAGCCATGGACAACTGAAGGTGCTGTGCCGCGCGCCGGTGGCGCAGCGGGCATTCCCGCGCTGGTCGATGGGGACCCGGCGCATTGATACAGAACTGCTGGTACAGATCGTCGACGCCTCATGGCAGGGCTTCGTGCTTGGCGGCGGTGGCTTCGAGCGCCTGCTGCAGGCCTGGACCGGCGCCGATGGCGAACTGGAGCCGGCCGCGGTCGCACTGGGTTCCTGACCCCACCTTGGCGGCCGGGCACCCGGGCCGTTAGGCTGTAGCCTTTCTGGCATGGATCTTCCCGGAGTGGCAAAGCGAATGAGTAGGTCGGCCATGCCCATGGCAGTACGCATGCGATTTCAGCCGTTGCATGGGATGCGGCGTTGAGCGCGCCGCTTGCGGCAGCAGCGTCGCCGCGCTTCGCGGTGATCGGGCTGGGCTACGTGGGCCTGCCACTGGCGGTGGCCTTCGGCCGGCACTGGCCGACGCTCGGCTTCGACATCGATGCTGATCGCATCGCCGAGCTCCGCGACGGCCAGGACCATACGCTGGAAATGGAGGCCGATGAGCTGGCCAGTGCGCAGCAGTTGCAGTACGGCAGCGATCCGGCTTTGCTCGATGCCTGCAATGTCTACATCGTTACCGTGCCGACCCCGATCGATGCCTATGAGCAGCCCGATCTGGAGCCGCTGCGTTCGGCGACGCGGCTGATCGCCAGCCACCTGCGTGCGGGTGACCTGGTGATCTACGAATCCACGGTGTACCCCGGCACCACCGAAGAGGTCTGCGTGCCGCTGCTGGAGCAGCTTTCCGGGCTGCGCTTCAACGAAGACTTCTACTGTGGTTACAGCCCGGAGCGGGTCAGCCCCGGCGACCGCCAGCGGCGCCTGGCCGATATCCGCAAGATCACCTCGGGGTCGACACCGGAAGTGGCTGCGGTGATTGATGGCCTGTACCAGCGCATCATCGCCGCCGGTACCTTCCCGGCGCCGTCGATGCGTGTGGCCGAAGCGGCCAAGGTGGTGGAGAACATCCAGCGTGACGTCAACATCGCGCTGGTCAATGAGCTGGCGCTGATCTTCGACCGGCTCGGCATCGACACCCAGGATGTGCTCGACGCCGCCGGCAGCAAGTGGAACTTCCTGCCATTCCGGCCGGGCCTGGTTGGCGGCCACTGCATCGGCGTGGACCAGTACTACCTGCTGCACAAGTCCGAGAGCGTGGGTTACCACCCGGACCTGATCCACACCGCGCGGCAGGTCAACAACCGCGTCGGTGAGCACGTGGCGTCGCGTGTGCTGGCAATGCTGGCCGAACGTGGCCGCGCACCTGCGCAGTCGCGTATCCTGGTGCTGGGCGTGACCTTCAAGGAGGATTGCCCGGACCTGCGCAACAGCCGCGCGCTGGAACTGGCGCAGCGCCTGCGTGATGCCGGCGCACAGGTGGAGGTCAGCGACCCGTGGGTCGGCCCGGCGGCATTGGCTGACGCGGGCGTGCACTGGCTGGCCGAGCCGGTGGCGGGGAGTTACGACGCCGTAGTTCTGGCAGTGGCCCATGCCCGATTCAAAGCCATGGATGACGCCGCAATCCAGGCGCTGCTGGCGCCCGGCGGCATCGTCTACGACGTGAAATCGGCCTGGCCGCGCAACGTGGTTGACGGTCGCCTGTAAACGCCGGTGATGGCCGGCGCGGTAGACTCGCAGGCAGTTGCAACCAAGGAACGCCATGCACCGGTATATCGTCTACCTGCTCGCCATCCTGATGTTTCCCATCTGCCTGTGGTTGGCCACGATCTGGCCGGCCTGGTACTGGGGCGTCGGCCTGACTGCCGCGATGGTGGCGCTGGGGACCTGGGATCTGCTGCAGAAGCGCAGCACGCTGCGCCGCAACTATCCGGTGATGGCGCATTTCCGCTATGGCCTGGAATCAATCGGCCCGGAAATCCGCCAGTACTTCGTGCAGAGCGACCTGGAGGACGTGCCGTTCTCGCGCCAGCAGCGTGCGCTGATCTACCAGCGCGCAAAGAACGAAATGGACACGGTGCCGTTCGGTACCCTGCGCAGTACCTATGCGGTGGATTACGAGTGGATCAACCATTCGCTGGCTCCCACCTCCATCGCCAAGCATGATTTCCGCGTGCTGATTGGGCCGAACTGCGCCAAGCCTTATTCGGCCAGCGTGTTCAACATCTCGGCGATGAGCTTCGGTTCGCTCTCGGCCAACGCGATCCGCGCACTGAACGAAGGTGCGCGGCGCGGTGGCTTCTACCACGACACCGGCGAAGGTTCGATTTCGCCCTACCACCGCGAGATGGGCGGCGATCTGGTCTGGGAGATCGGCTCGGGCTACTTCGGCTGCCGTGACGAGAAGGGTGGTTTCAGCGAAGAGCGCTTCGTCGCCAACGCTACCCACGACCAGGTCAAGATGATCGAGATCAAGCTGTCGCAGGGTGCCAAGCCGGGCCACGGCGGCGTGCTGCCGGCACCAAAGGTGACCGCCGAAATATCGGTGACCCGTGGTGTTCCGATGGGCGTGGACTGCGTATCGCCGTCGCGTCACTCGGCATTCTCGACGCCGGTCGAACTGTTGCAGTTCGTGGCCCGGCTGCGCGAGCTGTCCGGTGGCAAGCCGGTCGGTTTCAAGCTGGCCATCGGACACCCCTGGGAATGGTTCGGCATCGCCAAGGCGATGCAGGAAACCGGGCTGCTGCCGGACTTCATCGTGGTCGATGGTGCCGAGGGAGGCACCGGCGCGGCACCGGCTGAATTCGTCGACCATGTCGGCGTACCGATGCATGAAGCACTGCTGCTGGTGCACAACACCCTGGTCGGCCTGGACCTGCGCGAGCGCATCCGCATCGGCGCCGCTGGCAAGATCACCAGTGCGTTCGACATCGCGCGCACCATCGCGCTGGGTGCCGACTGGTGCAATGCCGGCCGAGGCTTCATGTTCGCGCTGGGCTGCATCCAGTCGTTGAGCTGCCACACCGACAAATGCCCGACCGGCATCGCGACCCAGGACCCCGCGCGCTGGAAGCACCTGGATGCACCGGACAAGGCCACCCGTGTGTACAGCTATCACGAGCACACACTGCATGCCTTGAAGGAACTGTTGTGCGCGGCGGGCCTGAACGATCCGGCCGAGCTGGGGCCGGAGCACATCCTGCGTCGCGTGTCGCCGGTGGAAATCCGTTCGCTGGCGTCGCTTTACCGCTACCTGGAACCGGGCGAGCTGCTGCACAAGGTGCCCGATCATGCGGTATTCCATGCCTTCTGGGCCGATGCGCGCAGCGACTCGTTCCAGCCGCCGCCGAAGATCCAGGCTCTGCGCGCCAGCAAGTCGCGGTAGCGTGATGTTGTAGAGCCGAGCCCATGCTCGGCTGCTGTTCTCATCGCGAGGTCGGAACGAAGAACAGCCGAGCATGGGCTCGGCTCTACGAGGAGATGTCATGCAGTTCAGGACCGGCACCATGGATGACGTGGCCATGTTGTGGGCGTTGCGCACGCGTTGCGTGCGCGAGACCTGCAGCAGCCATTACCCACCCGCGGTCATTGCGCCCTGGTCGGCGTCGCCGCCGCCCGCGCAGTACGCGCGGCTGCTGGGGCAGGGCGGTTGCGTGGTGGCCGAGGACGGGCATGGTGGCCTGCTCGGCTTCGGCGTCTTTGATGTCGATGCCAATGAAGTCGATGCGTTGTTCGTCGATCCGGATCATGGCGGCCTGGGCATTGGCCAGGCGCTGATGCAGCGCCTGCTGGCGATGGCTGATCGTGAGCGTGAGGTGGTGCTGTCGGCCTCGCTCAATGCGGTGCCGTTCTATCAACGGCAGGGCTTTGTCAGCGTGCGTGAGGAAGCCTATGCACATCCCAGCGGTGTGGCGTTGGCCTCGGTGAGCATGCGCAGGCCGTGGTGACGTGGCGTCGAGCATGGGCTCGACGCTACGCCACAGGCGTCACCGCTCCGCCAACCAACCGATCACGCCTTCGGCGGCACGCCGGCCACTGGCGTAGCACGCGGTCAGCAGGTAGCCGCCGGTGGGGGCCTCCCAGTCCAGCATTTCACCGGCGCAGAACACGCCAGGAACGGCCCGCAGCATCAGGCCGTCATCCAGCGCATCCAGGCGCACGCCACCGGCGGTGCTGATCACCTCGGCCATTGGCCTTGGGCGCAGCAGGCGCAGCGGCAGGCGCTTGAGCGTGGCGGCCACAGCCGGCAGGTCGTTGCCGGCCTCCCTGCCAAGAATCTCGAACACGAGTGCGGCCTTCACCGCATCCAGACCCGCCTGGCGGCGCAGGTGCTCGCCGAAGCTTCGGCCCTTGCGCGGACGTGACAGGTCGGCCAGCAGGCGCGCATCGTCGCGACCCGGCACCAGGTCCAGCCACAGCATTGCGTGGCCATCGCGGTTGATGGTCTCGCGCAGGTCGGCGGCCAACGCGTAGACCAGGCTGCCTTCAATGCCATATTCGCTGGCCACGCACTCGCCTTGCAGCGACCGCGGTTGTCCAGCCAGGTCGATCCAGTGCGCGACCACCGGCTTCAATGGTGCGCCGGCATTGCGCTGGGCAAAGAACGGCATCCAGTCCACGTCGAAGCCACAATTGGCTGACTGCAGCGGCGCGATGTCCACGCCACGCGCCTGCAGTGGCACGACCCAGGCGCCGTCGCTGCCCAGCTGCGGCCAACTGCCGCCGCCCATCGCCAGTACCGTGGCATCGGGGTGCACATCGATTTCCCCCGCCTCGGTGGCAAAGCGCAGGGCGCCGTCGTCGCTCCAGCCGATCCAACGGTGGTTGGCGTGCAGGCGCACGCCCTGTTCCTTCAACCGGCGCACCCAGCCGCGCAGCAGCGGCGCCGCCTTGCGGTCGACCGGGAACACGCGGCCGGAGCTGCCCACATAGGTTTCCACGCCCAGGCCGGCGGCCCAGTCACGCAGTGCCTGTGCGTCGAAGCCGTCCAGCCAGTTGCCGACCACAGCGGCCTGCTCGCGGTAGCGGCTGTCGAACAACGGCCGCGGATCGGAATGGGTGAGGTTGAGGCCGCCCTTGCCGGCGATCAGGAACTTGCGGCCAGGCGACCCCTTGGCCTCGTACAGGTCGACCTCCAGCCCAGCGGCACGCAGGCGTTCGGCGGCGAACAGGCCGGCCGGGCCGCCGCCAATGACGGCGACCCGATGGGGCATGGCGGCATTACGGTTTGACATCGAGCAGCTCGACGTCGAACACCAGCGACGAGCCCGCCGGAATCGGGCCGACCTTGCGGTCCCCGTAACCGTAGTCCGGCGGAATCATCAGCGTGCGCTTGCCGCCGACCTTCATGCCGGCCACGCCCTCGTCCCAGCCGCGGATGACCTGGCCGGCGCCGAGCGCGAAGGTGAACGGCTCGCCGTGCTTGAAGGAGCTGTCAAAGGTCTTGCCGTGCTTGGTCTCGGTACGGTTGTCGTAGATCCAGCCGGTGTAGTGCACCGTGACCTTGCTGCCGGCGATGGCTTCGGCGCCGGTGCCTGGCACGGTATCGATCCGCTCGAAGGTGGTCAGCGTGCCGCCGGGCGGCGGGCCGGATGGTTCGGTAGAGCAGCCAGCGGC
>Ga0233424_10001350_pt1 | contig 22132 bp, 24 predicted proteins | sample Watercolumn_Towu_FD_181011 | JGI IMG/M metagenome (GOLD analysis project Ga0233424, IMG submission 181011) | Freshwater microbial communities from Lake Towuti, South Sulawesi, Indonesia - Watercolumn_Towuti2014_125_MG | ecosystem: Environmental > Aquatic > Freshwater > Lake | place: Indonesia... | reverse complement strand
CGTCCGTCGAGCACCGCGGCGCCCTCGGCGAAGCGTCCCTGCGGGCTGGAGGCGCTCATCGTCTTGCCGACGAAGTTGCGATCGAACTGCCGCGCGATGCGGTGGACGGAATGTCCCTCGGGCATGTCAGGCTCGGGGGTCCGGGAGGAGCGAGCCGTCGCGCTCGAAGTCGGCGATCTGTCCGATGCGCCGGACGTGCCGCTCGTCGCCGGAGAACGGCGTGGCGATGAACCGGTCGATGAACGCCGTGACCTCGTCGTAGGTGTGCTGACGAGCTCCGATGGAGATGACGTTCGCGTCATTGTGCTCCCGCGCGAGTTCGGCCGTGGAGAGGTTCCAGACGAGCGCTGCGCGGACCCCGGCGACCTTGTTCGCGGCGATCTGCTCGCCGTTGCCCGAGCCGCCGAAGACGACACCGAGCGCCGGCACCCCGGTCGCCTGATCGACGACGACGGCCTGCGCCGCCCGGATGCAGAAGGCCGGGTAGTCGTCAAGCGCGTCGTACTCCACCGGACCGTGGTCGATCACCTCGTGCCCTGCGGCGCGGAGATGGTCCTGCAGCCGCGTCGAGAACTCGAGTCCGGCGTGATCGGTGGCGATGTGGATGCGCATGGTCTCCATCCTAGGATCCGCTCCGTCCGCGACTCAGGGGGCGATGCCGGCCGCCGCGGGCTTGAACCCCGCGCGCACGTTCTCGCAGCACCCGGGACGGCAGACGTCGAACGCGCCGGGCAGATCGGTGACGTGCGGACGCTCCGCGTTCGGGCGCCCCTGCAGGCGCTCCTCGATGAGGTCGACGATGCCCTCCACGAAAGCCTCGCGGACACCGGGCGTCGGCGTGCGGACGAAGGCGAGGCCCGCCTCCTCCGCGGCCTCGGCGGCCTCGGTGTCGAGATCCCAGAGGACCTCCATGTGGTCGCTCATGAAGCCGACGGGGACCACGATGACCGCCTTGCGACCGCGCGCCGGGAGCTCCGCGATCACGTCGCAGACGTCGGGCTCCAGCCAGGGCTGCGACGCGGGGCCCGAACGGGACTGGTAGACGAGCTCCCAGGGCACGTCGGCGGCTCCCGGGATGGCGGCCCGCACCTGCTCCATCGTCCACTCCGACACGGCGAGGTGCTGCGCGGCATAGGCCCCGCCCTCGCCCCAGTCGATGTCGCGGGCGCCGGAGCGCTCGGCGTCGGCGGTCGGGATGCTGTGCGTGGAGAAGAGGACCTGGATCTCGGTCGGCGCGAAGCCCTGGTCGAGGTAGGTCTGCACCGACTCCCGCACGCCCGCCTCGAAGGCCTCGACGAAGCCGGGGTGGTCGTAGAAGGGGCGGATCTTGTCGATGGTGACCGTCTCGCCGAGGCCGGTGTCGGTCAGCACGCGGGCGAAGTCCTCGCGGTACTGGCGGCAGCTGGAGAACGAGCTGTACGCGCTCGTGGCGAAGGCGAGGAGGGTGGTGTGGCCGTTGGCGGACGCCTCGGGCAGCACGTCCTCGAGGTACGGACCCCAGTTGCGGTTGCCCCAGTACACCGGGAGATCGATCCCCCGGGCCACGAGCGCCTTCTCCAGCGCCTCCTTGAGCACGCGGTTCTGGCCGTTGATCGGGCTCACGCCGCCGAAGTGACGGTAGTGGTGCGCGACCTCCTCCAGCCGCTCATCCGGGATGCCCCGACCGCGCGTCACGTTCCGGAGGAAGGGGATCACGTCCTCCTGGCCCTCCGGGCCGCCGAAGCTCGCCAAGAGGATGGCGTCATAGGCGACGGGCGTGGTCACATAGGGGTCGCCGCCGGCAGCGGCGGGCGAGGCAAAGGGAACGACATTCGGCTCGATCGCGGTCACCCCTCCATCTTCCCACCTCCGTGGACGACGAGCGTCCGCACGACCGTGACTATCCCCGGTTCGTGAGGATCGACGGCGCGCGCGTCGCTCTGGCGTAGGCTGTCATGGTTGCCGTCGGCGCCAACTGCGCCGACCCCCGGTTACATCCCCTCACCCCTGGGAGTACAGCTTTGCCTGGAGAGAACCTCACCCGAATCGAAGCGCAGGAGCGCCGCGACCTCGTCGACACGCACTCCTATGAGGTCGCCCTCGATCTGACCAAGGGCGCCGAGGTCTTCGGCTCCCGGAGCGTCGTGCGCTTCTCCGCGTCCCCCGACAGCTTCACCTTCATCGACCTCATCGCCCGCGACGTGCGCGAGATCTCGCTCAACGGAGAGCAGCTCGACCCGCGCGAGGTCTTCGCTGACTCCCGAATCGCGCTCGCCGGTCTGCAGGAGGAGAACGTCCTCGTCGTCGACGCCGACTGCCTCTACACCAACACCGGCGAGGGCCTGCACCGCTTCGTCGACCCGGTGGACGGCGAGGTGTACCTCTACTCGCAGTTCGAGGTGCCCGACTCCCGTCGCGTGTTCGCCGTCTTCGAGCAGCCCGACCTCAAGGCCACCTTCCAGTTCACGGTGACCGCCCCCGCGGAGTGGAAGGTCGTCTCCAACTCCCCCACCCCCGAGCCCATCGTCCACGACGACGGCGTCTCGGCCACCTGGGGCTTCGAGCCCACGCCCCGGATCTCCTCCTACATCACGGCTCTCGTCGCCGGACCGTACGAGGCGACCTTCTCCGAGCTCACCAGCGCCTCGGGACGGGTGATCCCGCTCGGGGTCTACGGACGCAAGAGCCTCTGGCAGCACCTGGACGCCGACTACATCTTCGACAAGACCCGTGAGGGCTTCGCCTACTTCGAGTCCAAGTTCGGCGTGCCGTACCCGTTCGCCAAGTACGACCAGCTCTTCGTCCCCGAGTTCAACGCCGGCGCGATGGAGAACGCGGGAGCGGTGACGTTCACCGAGACGTACGTCTTCCGCAGCAAGGTCACCGACGCCGTCAAGGAGCGTCGCGTCGTGACGATCCTCCACGAGCTCGCCCACATGTGGTTCGGCGACCTCGTCACCATGAAGTGGTGGAACGACCTCTGGCTCAACGAGTCGTTCGCCGAGTGGGCGTCCACCATCGCGACGGCCGAGGCGACCGAGTGGACCGAGGCCTGGACGACCTTCAACGCGATGGAGAAGACCTGGGCCTACCGCCAGGACCAGCTCCCCTCCACGCACCCGATCGTCGCCGAGATCAACGACCTCGAGGACGTGCAGGTCAACTTCGACGGCATCACCTACGCCAAGGGAGGCTCGGTCCTCAAGCAGCTCGCCGCGTGGGTCGGCATCGAGGCGTTCTTCGCCGGTGTCTCGCAGTACTTCCAGAAGCACTCCTGGGGCAACACCGAGCTCAGCGACCTCCTGACGGAGCTGGAGGCCACGAGCGGCCGCGATCTCGGTACGTGGTCGAAGAAGTGGCTGGAGACGGCCGGGGTCAACACCCTCGAGCCCGTCGTAGCCGAAGACGACAACGGCAAGATCTCGCGCTTCGCCATCACCCAGACGGCTCCGGCCGACTACCCGACCATCCGTCCGCACCGTCTCGGCATCGGCTTCTACTCGCTGCAGGACGGCGCGCTCACGCGCACCCATCACATCGAGGTCGACGTGGACGGCGACCGCACCGAGGTCCCCGAGCTCCAGGGCCTCGACCGTCCCGACCTCATCCTCCTCAACGACGACGACCTCGCGTACGCGAAGATCCGTCTCGACGAGAAGTCGCTCGCGACAGCGATCGCCCACCTCGCCGACATCCACGACCCCCTCGCCCGCTCGCTCGTCTGGGGCGCCGCCTGGGACCAGACCCGCGACGCGGAGACGGCGGCGTCCGACTACATCGACCTCGTTCTCGGCAACATCGGCCGGGAGACCGAGTCCACCACGGTCCGCACCACCCTCGCGCAGCTCCGGACGGCCGCGACGCTCTACGTCGCCCCGGCGGAGCGCGAAGCCGCACGGCTGAAGGTGGCCGACGGTCTCTGGGCGCTCGCCGAGTCGGCGGAGGCCGGCAGCGACAGCCAGCTCCAGTTCGTCACCGCCTTCGCGAACAACCTGGTGACGCCGGAGCACGCCGGCATCGTCGGGCGTCTGCGCTCGGGTGAGGAGACGCTCCCCGGACTCGATGTCGACGCCGACCTGAGCTGGCAGCTCCTCGTCGGCCTCGCGACCATCGGCGCGACCGACGCCGGGGCCATCGACGCCGCGCTCGCCGCCGACAACACCGCCAAGGGTGCGGAGTTCGCCGCGCAGGCGCGCGCCGCGCTTCCGGATGCCGCCGCGAAGCAGGAGGCCTGGGACGCGCTGATCGCACGCGACGACGCCCCGAACACGATCGTCCGCTCGGCAGCCCTCGGCTTCGTCCACCCGGCGGGTGTGGAAGTGCTGGGCGCCTTCGTGCCGCAGTACTTCGACATGCTCTTGCCGGTGTGGGAGTCGCGGACCTACCAGATCGCGCAGTACCTGGTCGTCGGGCTCTTCCCCACCGCTCTCGCCGACGTCGCGCTGCGCGATGCGACGCGAGGCTGGCTCTCCGCGCACCAGGACGCGCCGCCCGCCCTGCGCCGGCTCGTGCTGGAGAACCTTGCGGACGTGGAGCGTGCCCTCGCGGCGCAGTCCCGCGACGCCGAGGACTGACCCTCCACCACCGACACCGACACGGGCCTCTGCCGCCGCTCTTCCAGCCGGCGCAGAGGCCCTCTCGGTACCATCGACACGATGCTGATTTCCGCTGAGACGACCCCCACGCCGACGCCCGCCGAACTCCCCGCGTGGGTGGTGGACATGCTCGCGCTGCTGACCAAGGTCGGCGGCAAGCTCCTGCAGATCGCCCTGATCATCGGCGCCTGCGTCCTCATCGCGCTCGTGCTGCGCCGGGTGATCAGGCGGGTCGTGCACCGCATCGTCGACACCGCCAAGAACAAGGCCGCCGTCGACGACACCCAGGCACTCGAACGCTCCCCGCTGGCCGACATGCGACTGGTCCAGCGCACGCGCACGCTCGGCACCATCCTGCAGAACATCGTCAACGTGATGCTCGTGATCATCGCGATCATCCTCATCGTCAACGCGATCGACAATGCTCTCCTCGGCTCGCTCACCCTTCTCACAGCGGCGGTCGGTGCCGGTCTCGGTTTCGGCGCCCAGAACATCGTCAAAGACGTGCTGAACGGTATCTTCCTCGTCGCCGAAGACCAGATCGGCATCGGCGACGTCGTCGACCTCGGGCTGGCGAGCGGCGTCGTCGAGTACGTCAGCGTGCGCGTGACCCAGGTGCGGGACGTGAACGGGACCCTCTGGTATGTGCGCAACGGAGAGGTCACCCGGATCGGGAACATGTCGCAGGGCTGGGCGCGCGCGATCGTCGACATCGGTGTGGCACCCGATTCCGACCTCGAACAGGTCGAGCACATCCTGCTGGAGACGGCACAGGGCCTGGCGAAGGACCCGAAGTGGCGCACCCGCATCGTGGAGAAGCCGGAGCTGTGGGGCCTGGAGTCGGTGGACGGCGACGCCCTCGTGGTGCGCGCCGTCATCAAGACCAGGGCGAACGCGCGAGACGACGTGGCGCAGGAGCTCCGACGCCGGCTCCGAGCCGCTCTGCTGGAGAAGGAGATCGACGTGCCGCGTCTCGCGGACGTCGTGCCCACCGGATTGGAGGGTGCGCGCCGCGTGCGGGGCGCCAACCCGCCGAAGACGCGCCCCAACGCCGTCACCGGGGTGCCCGTGATCCCGGATCGCGGCATCTGGCGGCGCAAGAAGAACACCGGCGGCGACGGGAGTGCAGACAAGTGACGTTCTACGACGAGGTCGGCGGGCGCGAGACGTTCGCGAAGATCGTCTCGGTCTTCTATCGCGAGGTCGCCCTCGACCCGGTGCTCAAGCCGATGTACCCGGAGGAGGACCTCGGTCCGGCCGAGGAGCGGCTGCTGCTGTTCCTCGAACAGTACTGGGGCGGCCCGAGCACCTACGGCGAGACCCGTGGGCACCCCCGCCTGCGGATGCGTCACATGCCCTTCCGCGTCGACCCCGACGCCCGCGATCGTTGGCTTCGTCATATGCGCACGGCTCTGGACGAGGCGCAGTTGTCCCCGTTGCACGAAACCACTCTCTGGGACTACCTGGAGCGCGCCGCATATGCCATGGTGAACACATTCGAGCCGTCCGGCATCGGCACGGCTCCCCAGGGGCGCACGACCCTGGAGACCCGCACCCGTCAGGATTCAACGGAGACCCCATGACGACCACACCCCCGACCGCAGACGTCCTGGTGATCGGTTGGGGGTTGGCAGGTCTCGTGGCCGCCGCGGAAGCCCTCGAGGCCGGACGTCGCGTCGTCATCGTCGATCAAGAGCCGCGGACGAACCTGGGCGGGCAGGCGTGGTGGTCCTTCGGCGGGCTTTTCCTCGTGGACTCTCCGGAACAGCGCCGCCTCGGCATCACCGACTCGCTCGAGCTCGCGACCCAGGACTGGTTCGGCACCGCCGGATTCGACCGCCCCGAGGACGAGTGGCCCCGGCGCTGGGCAGAGGCCTATCTGCAGTTCGCGGCCGGCGAGAAGCGCTCCTGGCTCCGCGCCCGCGGTGTCGGCTTCTTCCCGGTGGTGGGCTGGGCCGAGCGGGGCGGCTACGGCGCCCTCGGTCCGGGGAACTCCGTCCCCCGCTTCCACATCACCTGGGGCACCGGGCCGGGGATCGTCGCCCCGTTCGCGGCCGCCGTCGAGCAGGGAGAGCGCGAGGGACGGCTCACCGTCCTCGCCCGACACCGCGTCGAGGAACTCGTGCTCACCGACGGACGCGTGACCGGTGCGCGCGGGAGCGTGCTGGCGTCGGACGGTGCCGCCCGGGGCGTCCCCTCATCCCGAGACGTGATCGCCGCGTTCGAGATCGACGCGGCGGCGACGATCGTGGCCTCTGGGGGCATCGGCGGAAACCATGACCTCGTCCGAGCGGCCTGGCCCTCGCGCCTCGGCACTCCCCCGGCGCACATGCTCTCCGGCGTGCCTGCCTATGTCGACGGCTCGATGCAGACCGTGAGCGCCGCCGCCGGAGCCCGCCTCATCAACGGCGACCGGATGTGGCACTACGTGGAGGGCATCACGAACTGGGAACCGGTGTGGCCGCAGCACGGCATCCGTATCCTGCCCGGCCCGTCGTCGCTGTGGCTCGACGCGACCGGACACCGGCTCCCCGTTCCGCTCTTCCCCGGCTTCGACACCCTCGGCACGCTCGAGCACCTGCGGCGGACGGGCCACGACCACTCCTGGTTCGTGACCTCGCGGCAGATCGTGGAGAAGGAGTTCGCACTGTCCGGCAGCGAGCAGAACCCGGATCTCACCGGCAAGGACGTGGCCCTGCTCCTCAAGTCCCGCCTTGCGAAAGGGCCGACGGGGCCCGTGCAGTCGTTCCTCGACGAGGGCGAGGACTTCATCGTCGAGAACGACCTGGAGTCGCTGCTGGAGCAGATGGCGGCCCACCCCGGGGGCGAACTCCTGGACATCGAGGCCGTGCGCCGCGAGGTGGTCGCCCGCGACCGGGAGATGGTCAACGACTTCAGCAAGGACCCGCAGATCGGCATGCTGCGCTCGATGCGGGCCTATCGCGGGGACAAGCTCATCCGCACCGCGGCCCCGCATCGGCTCCAGGACCCCTCCGCCGGGCCGCTGATCGCGGTCAAGCTGCACGTGCTCACCAGGAAGTCCCTCGGGGGGATCAACACGGATCTGGACGGTCGCGCCCTGGATGGAAGCGGTGCGCCGATTCCCGGTCTCTTCGCCGCGGGCGAGGCCAGCGGCTTCGGCGGCGGAGGCGCGCACGGCTACCGAGCCCTGGAGGGCACGTTCCTCGGCGGGTGCCTGTTCTCCGGCCGTCAGGCCGGACGCGCAGCGGCTGCCCTCGGCTGACCCCGAGCTGCCCGCCGGTCCCGTGGCCCGTCAGACCCGGGTGCCGGTGGCTCGAACGCCGGTCAGCCCTGAGGCCACGGGACCGCGGGCGAGCACGTGGCCGCGGCGGAACGCGAGCCGCGTCCAACGACCGGAACGCGTGACGGGCACGTCCTCTTCGCCGGAGATGAATCCGAGCGCGTCTGCCGCGAAAGCGACGCCGCGCGGCAGGCCGCCGAGGTCGTCGTCCGGCTCGCCCCAGATCGCCGCGCGGAGCGCGCGCACCGCCTCTTCGCCGGATCCCGGTCCCGCGCCGTGCGCGACCGCGGAGATGCCCCACTGCGCGCGCTGCGCGATGACGGAGGCGGTAAGGGTCGACTCCAGTGCCCACCCCTGTCGTGGGGGCGCGACACCGGCCCACGCGGGTGAGAGAGCGGTCTCCGGCAGGGCGAGGCGCTGCGGGTCGTCCGTCGAGCTCAGGGCGTCGATCACGAGGTCGCACTCGAGCTCCGGGTCGGCTCGGACGATGCGCATGGCAAGGATCGTCGGCGTCTGATCGAAGAGCCCCTGAGGCGCGAGGACCGCCGTGGTGAGGGCCAGCACGCCCTGATGAGCCTGGAGCCGCACACCCTCGTCGGACACCCGGGCCGCGCGGCCCGTGAACGTGAGGACATCCTTCGCCGTGTCCGGATCGGCGAGCAGGAGCTGAGGGGTCACGCGTTCTAAACTACCAACGAGCGGCGACCCCGGGCCGCGGAGGGGAACACATGAGCGCCGACGAGCACGCCATCCAGACCGTGGAGCGTCTTCTCGACGTCCTCGACCTCGACGCCACCCAGGCGCGGACCACCGAGGACATCTTCACCGGCTCGTCGCACCCGATGCCGAGCGGCCGCATCTACGGCGGTCAGGTGCTCGCGCAGACCCTCGTGGCCGCGGAGCGCACGCTTCCGGAGGACCGCGCCGTCCACTCGATGCACGGCTACTTCCTCCGTCCCGGCGATGCGAGCCACGGGATCACCATCGCCGTCGACCGTATCCACGACGGGCGTTCGTTCTCCACCCGCCGCACCCAGGCGTACCAGAACGGCGTGCCGATCTTCTCGATGATCGCCTCGTTCCAGGATGCCGATCCCGGGGTGGAGCACGCCGAGCCCATGCCCGCCGGTGTGCCCGTCCCGGAAGACCTCGCCCCCGATGAGGACCGTGTACCCGGGCTCGCCGGAGGCGCGCGACGCATGCTGAGCGAGCGTGCCGCGGACATCCGCCACGTCGACTCCCCCCTCTACCTGCCGAACGATGACGAACGGGTCCCCCGGCAGGCGGTGTGGATGCGACTGCGCGCCCCGCTCCCCGACGACCAGCGGCTGCATCGGGCCGCGCTGGCCTACCTCAGCGACATGACGATCCAGGAGTCGATCCTGCGCGCACACGGGGTCTCCTGGTCACTTCCCGGCCTGAAGGTCGCGAGTCTTGACCACGCGATGTGGTGGCATCGCCCGGCGCGCGTGGACGAGTGGCTCCTCTATGTGCAGGAGTCGCCGAACGCCCGCGGCGGTCGCGGACTCGCGACGGGGCGCGTCTACACCCGGGAGGGCACGCTGGTGGCGAGTGTCGCGCAGGAGATCATGATCCGCGTTCCCGAGGATCGCTGACGCATCGCTCAGCGGTGCGCGTACTCGATGGAGGGACCGACGTACGGCTCCCACGCCTCGCGCATCTCCGCCGTCAGGCGTGTCGGCCGTCCGGTACCCGCGTCGACGAGCACGATGATCGCGGTGGATCGCGCGTAGAGCTCACGCGGCTCGGCGGCGGGGTCGTTGTGCACCTCGTAGCAGACCTCGACGCTGGACCCGCCGAGCTTCCCGAACCACATCTGCACCTCGAGCGGGCGCCGCTGGTACGGAACCGGAGCGAGGTACTCGATCTCCTGCCGCGCGATGAGCGTCAGGATCCCCTCCTCGATCCCGGAGTCGAGGACGGCGGTGGACGGCGCATCCTCGCCGGGTCCCGCCCGCCAGAACGCGCGGACGCGGGCCTCCTCGAGCAGCTTGAGCATCGAGGTGTTGTTGACGTGGTTGAACGCATCCAGATCGCCCCAGCGGAGGTGGATCGGGATGTGCAGGCGGGAACCCGGCGAGTCAGTGCTCATAGCCGACTCAGTCGCGGGTGAGCTTGCGGTGCGTCGACCGGTGGGGCTTCGCCGCATCCGGGCCGAGTCGCTCAATCTTGTTCTGCTCGTAGGCCTCGAAGTTGCCCTCGAACCAGTACCACTGGTCGGGCTTCTCGTCCGTGCCCTCGTAGGCGAGGATGTGCGTCGCGATCCGGTCCAGGAACCACCGGTCGTGAGTGATGACCACCGCACAGCCGGGGAATTCGAGCAGCGCGTTCTCCAGGGAGCTCAGCGTCTCGACGTCGAGGTCGTTGGTCGGCTCGTCGAGGAGGAGCAGGTTGCCGCCCTCCTTGAGGGTGAGCGCGAGGTTCAGACGGTTGCGCTCACCACCGGAGAGCACGCCGGCCTTCTTCTGCTGGTCCGGGCCCTTGAAACCGAACTTCGAGACGTAGGCCCGGGACGGGATCTCGGTCTTGCCGACCGTGATGAAGTCCAGACCGTCGGAGACGACCTCCCACAGGGTCTTGTTCGGGTCGATCGACGACCGCGACTGGTCGACGTAGCTGATCTTGACGGTCTCGCCGATCTTCAGATCGCCGCCGTCCAGAGGCTCCAGCCCGACGATGGTCTTGAACAGGGTCGTCTTTCCGACGCCGTTCGGGCCGATGACGCCGACGATGCCGTTCGGCGGAAGGCTGAAGCTCAGGCCGTCGATGAGCGAGCGGCCGTCGAAGCCCTTCTGGAGGTTCTTGGCCTCGATGACCACGTTGCCGAGTCGAGGACCGGCGGGGATCTGGATCTCCTCGAAGTCCAGCTTCCTCGTGCGCTCCGCCTCGGCCGCCATCTCCTCGTACCGGGCCAGACGCGCCTTCGACTTCGTCTGGCGCCCCTTCGCGCTGGAGCGGACCCAGTCCAGCTCGTCCTTCAGGCGCTTGGCGAGCTTCGCGTCCTTCTTGCCCTGGATGTCGAGGCGCTCGGCCTTCTTCTCCAGGTACGTGGAGTAGTTGCCCTCGTAGCCGATGAGCCGTCCGCGGTCGACCTCGGCGATCCACTCGGCCACGTGGTCGAGGAAGTACCGGTCGTGGGTGATGGCGATCACGGCGCCCTTGTACGACTGGAGGTGCTGCTCGAGCCAGAGCACGCTCTCCGCGTCGAGGTGGTTGGTGGGCTCGTCGAGGAGCAGCAGGTCGGGCTTCTGCAGCAGCAGCTTGGCCAGCGCCACACGGCGCTTCTCGCCACCGGAGAGCGGAGCGATGGCCGCGTCGCCGGGCGGGGTGCGGAGGGCGTCCATCGCCTGCTCGAGCTGAGAGTCGAGGTCCCAGCCGTCCGCCGCGTCGATCTCCTCCTGCAGCGTCCCCATCTCCGCGAGGAGCGCGTCGAAGTCGGCATCCGGGTCGGCCATCAGCGCGGAGATCTCGTTGAACCGGTCGACCTTCGCCTTGATGGCGATGCCGTCCTGGATGTTCTCGAGGACCGTCTTCGACTCGTCGAGCTCCGGCTCCTGCATGAGGATGCCGACGGAGTACCCCGGCGAGAGCTTGGCCTCACCGTTGGACGGGGTGTCGAGCCCGGCCATGATCTTGAGGATCGTCGACTTTCCGGCGCCGTTGGGGCCGACCATGCCGATCTTCGCGCCCGGCAGGAACGCCATCGTGACGTCGTCCAGGATGAGCTTCTCACCCACCGCCTTGCGGGCACGAACCATGGAGTAGATGTACTCAGCCACCGAAAACCGCTCCTTCTGTTGGCGTCGAAGATCGACACTCCAGCCTACCGGCCGCGAGTGGGCTTATCTGTGTACGCGAGTCACCAGTCGATCGGCCGCGTCGCGCCCACCAGGCACCGCCCGCCGGCGAGCTGGGGCATGACCGTGGTCACGACGGCACCGGTGGAGGGACCGACCTGTCCGATCAGGCACTCCTCCTCGCCCCAGCGGACCGAGAACTGGATGCTCTCCGCCGGGTTCCCGACGGTGGACTGGTCCGGCGTGAGCTGCATAGCCTCCCGATCGAATCCCGCCGCGACGAGACCGTCGACGTACGCGCGCCCCTCCCCGCGTTGCTCCGTCCCCCAGACCTGCTCCGCCACTGCCGTGAACACAGGGAGGTTGTCCTCGGCGCTCCCGTCCGACACCAGGGCAGGAGCGGCGGACGGCGTCGGATCAGCGGTGGCTGTCGCCGTGGGAGTCGGCGTCGCCGTGGGCTCCGGCGCGCATCCGGCGAGGACGGCTACCGAGACACCGGCGACGAGCACGAGCGCCGCAGCGCGGGACGGGAGGACCGATCGGAGCACGAGCAGAGTCTAGGCCGCCTCGGTCTCCACAGGCTGATCCCACGCGTCGCGCGCCTCGTCGTCCGCCGTCGTGTGATCGCCGCTTTCCCCCGCCTCCGCGGGCGAGGGCCGAGCGCTCGGCCGATATGCCGTGGTCCCCCACCGGAGATCGTGCCCGATCGTGTCCGCGTCGATGTCGACGCTCGTCCCTTGCTTCCCGTTGCTCTCCCACGGTCGCACCCGGAGCCGTCCGGAGACGATGACGCTGTCCCCCACCCGCAGCGAGGCCCGCGCGTGTTCGGCGAGCTGACGGAAGGCCGCGATCGAGAACCAGTTGGTCCCTGCGTCCATCCACGAGCCGGTCGCCGCGTCGAAGCGCCGGTGCGTGCTCGCGAGCCGGAAGTTCGTGACGGGCACTCCTGCGCTCGTCCGCCCGGGTGTGGGCTCCGTCGCGACTCTCCCGACGACGGTCACGGTGTCGATCATCTGTTCGTCCTCTCGCTGCCGGCTCGGCGGCCGGATGCGCTCCAGCGTGCACCCCGCCGAGCAGGTGGCGGGGACGCGATCCCGTGATCCGTGGACGGGTTCGGGTGGCGGTGCGTTGTGCAGAAGAAGCCAGGTCATCCCCGGATACCGGAGCACGCGCGAATGTCGGTGGTCGGTCGTACGTTCGAACCATGGAAGGAGAGACCATGACCACCGCCACCGCTTCGATCCCCGCTCCCGGAGTCCCGCTTGCAGCCCCGCCGCTCGCGTCCCGTCGAGAGCACCTCGTCCGTGCCGCCGATCACCTGTGGCGCGTCCAGGACAACCGCGACCACGTCCTCGGCCATCTGCGGGTGGTGGCCGACCCTCTGGGCCTCCGTTACCGCGCGGAACGGCTGCACCTGGCGACGGGCGGCTTCCGGCTGATCGGCGAGTTCTGGCGCGCGGATGACGCGGTCGACGCGCTGCGGCACTGCTGACAGCGGTCGTCTCGACCGGATTTCCCTGCGCCCCCGGCAGGATTCGAACCTGCGACCAAGAGATTAGAAGGCTCCTGCTCTATCCCCTGAGCTACGGAGGCGGACCTCTCTACCGTACCGCGCTCCCCCGGTGGATGTCGGGGCCGTCGATAGGATGGCGACATGGTGACTGCTTCGGAGAACGACCGCCTCGTCTGGATCGACTGCGAGATGACGGGTCTCGATCTCGCGGTCGACGAACTCGTCGAGATCGCCGTGGTGGTGACCGACTTCGCGCTCCGTCCGCTCGACCCCGGCTTCCAGGTCGTCATCCGTCCGAGCGCGGACGCGCTCGCGCACATGAACGACTTCGTCACCGCCATGCACGAGACCTCGGGACTCATCGACGAGATCCCGCACGGAGTCACCCTCCAGGAGGCGGAGGAGCAGACGCTGGCCTACATCCGCCGCTTCGTCCCGCTCGAGCGCCGCGCGCCTCTCGCCGGCAACACGATCGGCACCGACCGCATGTTCCTCGCGAAGTACATGCCGCAGGTCGACCAGTGGCTGCACTACCGGAACGTCGACGTCTCCAGCATCAAGGAGCTGTCCCGTCGCTGGTACCCCCGGGTGTTCTTCCAGGCTCCGGCCAAGGACGGCGGCCACCGAGCGCTGGCCGACATCCTGGAGTCCATCCGCGAACTCCGCTACTACCGGGAGGCCGTCTTCGTGGACGAGCCCGGGCCTTCCAGCGACGACGCCAAGGAGATCGCCGCGCGCACGGTGTCGGAGTTCGCCCCGAACATGTAATAGACTCGTGGGGTTGCCTGTTTCGGCGGGCGCATGGTGGGTATAGCTCAGTTGGTAGAGCGCCTGGTTGTGGTCCAGGAGGTCGCGGGTTCAAGCCCCGTTACTCACCCCAGCTCGAAGAGGCTCGGACCGGTTCGGTCCGAGCCTCTTCGTCTCTCCTGCGGCCCTAGACTGTCCTGGTGTCACTGGCGGTCTGGTTCTCTCTTCTCACCGCATCCGTGGTGATCAGCTTCACGCCGGGGGCCGGCGCGATCAACACGATGTCCAACTCCCTCACGCAGGGCTGGAAGCGCTCGATCTGGGGAATCATCGGCCAGCAGATCGCGCTCATCGTGCATGTCGTGATCGTGGCTGCCGGTGTCGGGCTCCTCGTCTCGCGCTCGGACGTCCTGTTCAACCTCATCCGATACGCCGGCGCCGCCTATCTGGTGTACCTCGGCATCCGGTTGATCCTGACCCGCCCCGCTCCCGCGCTCGATGACGCGCCGGATCCCGTGGATGCCCGGGAGAGCCACTGGTCGATGATGCGCCGCGGGTTCTGGGTCAACCTGCTGAATCCCAAGGCGATCGTCTTCTTCCTCGCGTTCATCCCGCAGTTCATCCGGCTGGACCAGCCTCCGCTCCCCCAGTATCTGGCTCTCGTCGCCACCGTCGTGGTCGTCGACGTCCTGGTGATGTGGGGGTTCTTCGCCACGGCGGCGCGCCCCTTCCGGCGCCTCACCCGCTCTCCGCGCGGCCAGCGGATCCTCAACACCGTGTTCGGAAGCCTCTTCATCGGCGTCGCGGCGCTGCTCGTCCTCCTGCACTGAGGAACCCGGCGCCGTCCCCGTAGGCTGGAGGGGATGGACATGGACGCCGCGGCCTTTGAGGCCCTCGTGATCGACGAGCTCGACCAGCTGCCCGATGAGATGGTCGAGCAGCTCGAGAACGTCGTCTTCGTGGTGGAGGATCGTCCCGAGGACGGGAGCCTGGATCTCCTCGGCCTGTACGACGGCCTCGCGTTGCCGGAGCGCACGCAGTATGGGATGGGGGAGCTGCCCGACCGCATCATCGTCTACCGGGAACCGCACCTCGCCCAGTGCGAGGACATCGACGAACTCCGCGACGAGATCCACACCACCCTCGTCCACGAGATCGCGCACTTCCACGGCATCGACGACGCGCAGCTGCACGAGCTCGGGTGGGCGTGATCATGTCGACTGCTCTTCCCGAGATAGATGAGGCCACCGATCTCTCCGCTGCGCCCCTGGAGCCCTGGGAGGTCGTCGTGTGGAACGATCCGGTGAATCTGATGAGCTACGTCGTCCGCGTCTTCCGCACGTACTTCGGCTACACCCGCGAGCATGCCACCCGTCTCATGCTCGCCGTCCACCACGACGGACACGCGATCGTCGCCACCGGACCCCGCGAGACCATGGAGGTGCACGCACAGGCGATGCACGACTACGGGCTCTGGGCCACCGTCAGGAAGGCCGCATGAACACCCCACCGATCACCGTCTCGGTCGCCACGATCGAGGGCATGCACCTGGCCCGGCTCGTCGATGACTTCATGGACCTGCTCCGGGATTCCGAAGGCGGCGACCCTGGGGTGGCGCGGCTGACCCCGAACGCCTACCCGGACGATGACGAGGCTTCGGCCGCCTTCGCGTCGGCCACCCGCGCGGATCTCCTCGACCGCCGGCTCCACGATGCGCGGGTGATGCGCACGGCGCTGCAGGTGTTCGACCCCGACGCCGAGGTGACCGATGAGGGTGCCCGTGTTCCCCGCGACGTCGTCGTACGCCGCGAGGACGTGGACGCGTGGCTCCGCACCCTCACCGCCATCCGGCTCGTCATCGCCACGCGGCTCGGGATCACCGACGACGAACCCGACGTCGGCGGTGACGGTCAGGCGGTGTATGACTGGCTGGGATACCGTCTCGAGCTGCTCATCGAGGCCGTCGACGAGAGCGACGCCGATGCCCTCCGCTGAGCGGAATCAGGGGACCTCGATCACGCGAGTGGCGAGTTCCCTCGGACGGTCTCGCTCGAGGTGACGGCGCTCCTGCGCCGCCCACCGGTCCCAGTGCGGGCGGTAGGTGTCCCCATCCCGCGCCAGCGCACGGGCCTTCCGCGACGACTCGCCGGACTCCACCCAGATCCGGATGTCGGCCAGGCGTGCGGTCGAGGGCCGCAGGATCCCGCTGCCCTCGACGATGACGCCGAGGGCCGGATCGACGGCGTGGGTCTCCGCCTCCTCGCCGCGGTCCCAATCCCATCGACGCCAGGTCCCGAGGAGTCCGCGCCCGTGCGGGCGGAGGATGCCATCGAGCGCGCGTTCCGCCCCGTCATCGAGCCCGTCCCAGCCCGGGTAGAGGGAGTCCAGGGCGATGACCTGCACGCGTCCGGTGACCGGCCAGGCTCGCGCCACGCGCGCGGCCAGAGAGGTCTTGCCTGCACCGCTCCCCCCGTCGATCAGCACGACGGGATTGGACGCCGCGAGGGCGCGGACGTCCTCCGCGATCAGCGTCGCCGCGTGCGAGAGCGCCGCTGCGACCGCATCATCACTTCTTGAGGGCACGGATGATGCGCGTGAGAGCCCGACCGGCGACCCAGACGAAGGGCACGGCCACGACGAGCAGCGTCACGATGTTCGGCTCGAAGCGCAGCCCCTCCTCGCGCCGGACGTAGACGCCGACCGGCACCGAGACGCCACCACCTCCACCGCCTTCTCCGCCGTCACCGCTGGCTCCGCCGAAGCCCGCGTAGGTGAACGCCACCGGAGTGACGGTCACGCCGTCGATCTCCTGCGGTTCCCCGTACGCGCTCTTCACGCCGAAGGACGCGACCTGATTCCCGAGTTCCAGTGCAATGTTCGGCATGTTCCCACGGTAGCCGACAGTGGCCTTCCACGGGCGCTCAATCGACGCCGTGGTCCTTCGGATGCCGCGCGGAGCCCCGCCCCTCGCCCCGTCCGATGTGGCGCGCCCTGCTGATCGTCGCCGAACCGAACCGCGCCATGGCCTCGTCGACGGCCCCTTCGACCTTGCGCCAGTCCTCGTCCTCGTCCCACAGCGCCAGCGCGCTGCCTCCCGCGGGCCGGAGGTTCTCGGCACGGACTCCCACGAGGCGGATGGGATCACGACGCTCGATGAGCGCGAACAGGCCCTGCGCGGCCTCGCCGATGCGCTGGCCGACGGCGGTCGGCTCCGCCAGCGTCTGCGAGCGGGTGACGGTGCGGAAGTCGTCGAAGCGGATCTTGATCGCGACCGTGGAGGTCTCCCACCCGGCCCGGCGCAGGCGGGCGCCCACGCGATCGGCCAGCCGGAGCAGCTCGGCGCGGAGGAAGGCACGATCCGCGACGTCGTGGTCGAAGGTCTCCTCGTGTCCGATGCTCTTCTCCACGCGCTCCGTATCGACCGCACGCGCGTCCTCCCCCCGCGCCAGCTGCGCGAGCCTCGCGCTCAGCGCCGGCCCCACGGCGCGGTCCAGCATCTCGGGCGATGCGGTGCGGAGGTCGCCGATCGAGCGCAGACCCCGGGCCTCCAGGGCCTCCGCCGCCTTCGGCCCCACGCCCCACAGCGCTCGCACGGGGCGCGGCGCGAGGAAGGACAGTGTGTCGTGTTCCGCGACCACGAGCATGCCGTCCGGCTTGGCCATGGTCGACGCCATCTTCGCCACGTGCTTGGTCGCGGCCACGCCGACGCTGCACGTGATGCCGACCTCGGCGAGGACGCGGTCACGGATCTGGGCCGCAATCCGGGCGGGGCTCCCCCAGAGCCGGCGCACACCCTGCACGTCGAGGAACGCCTCGTCCACCGACAGCGGCTCCACGAGCGGCGTGAACGACTCGAAGATCGCCATCACCTGCCGCGACACCTCTTGGTACCGGGGGAAGTGCGGCGGGACGATACGTGCCGTCGGGCACAGCCGCACGGCCTGTGACACGGGCATCGCGGAACGCACGCCGTAGCGCCGTGCCTCGTAGGAGGCGCTGGAGACCACGGAGCGCCCGTCCGGTGACCCGATGATCAGCGGCAGTCCGCGGAGACTCGGGTCGTCCAGCACTTCGACGGCAGCATAGAACGCGTCCATGTCGACGTGGAGGATGCGCGTTCCCGTGTCGTCGGCGTCGGCCGAGGACACCATGCGGCCTCTGCCATCACCGTGTCCCATGAACCCATTGTCCCCTGGGCCTCCGACATCGAGGCCCAGGGGGACGAATCACTGCGCGGCGCGCTCGAGGATGAGTTCGCGGACGCGGGCGGCGTCGGCCTGGCCCTTCATGGCCTTCATGACCGCCCCGATGATGGCACCTGCGGCCTGGACCTTGCCGTCCTGGATCTTGGCCATCACATCGGGCTGTGCGGCGAGGGCCTCGTCGATCGCCGCGATGAGCGCACCGTCGTCCGAGACGACGGCGAGACCGCGGGCGTCGACGACCTCCTTCGGCGTGCCCTCACCGGCGATCACGCCCTCCAGCACCTGGCGTGCGAGCTTGTCGGTCAGCGTCCCGGCGTCGACGAGCTGCTGCAGCGCCGCGACGTTCTCCGGACTGACGAGGTCGACCGCATCCTTCTCCTGCGCGTTGGCGAGGCGGGTGATCTCCCCCGTCCACCACTTCCGTGCCGCGGCCGGCGTGGCCCCGGCGGCGATCGTGGCTTCGACGACGTCGAGCAGCCCGCCGTTGCGCACGTCCTGGAACTCCAGCGGGGTGAAGCCCCACTCGTCCATGAGCCGGCGCCGACGCGCGACGGGCTGCTCGGGCAGGGCCGCACGCAGCTCCTCGATCAGCTCGCGGGGAGGCTGGACCGGAAGCAAGTCGGGCTCGGGGAAGTACCGGTAGTCGTCGGCGTCCGACTTCGGACGGCCGGGAGAGGTGGTCCCGGTGTCCTCGTGCCAGTGCCGCGTCTCCTGGATGATGGTGCCGCCGTCGGCGAGGATCTGCGCCTGCCGCTGGATCTCGTAGCGCACCGCACGCTCGACCGACCGCATCGAGTTGACGTTCTTCGTCTCGGTGCGCGTGCCGAGCTTCTCGGCACCGCGAGGGCGCAGCGAGACGTTCGCGTCGCAGCGCAGGTTGCCGCGCTCGAGGCGAGCCTCGGAGATCCCGAGTCCGCGGACGATGTCGCGGATCGCGGCGACGTAGGCCTTGGCGACCTCGGGGGCCCGGTGCTCGGTGTCGAAGATCGTCTTCGTCACGATCTCGACGAGCGGGACGCCGGCGCGGTTGTAGTCGACGAGCGAATACTCCGCCCCCTGGATGCGACCGGTCGAGCCGCCCATGTGCGTGAGCTTGCCGGCGTCCTCCTCCATGTGCGCGCGCTCGATGGGGATCGTCACCATGGTGCCGTCCTCGAGCTCCACCTCGACCGAGCCCTCGAAGGCGATGGGCTCGTCGTACTGGGAGATCTGATAGTTCTTGCCCAGGTCAGGGTAGAAGTAGTTCTTCCGGGCGAACCGGCTGGACTCGGCGATCGAGCAGCCGAGCGCGAGGCCGAGGCTGATCGACGAGCGGATGGCGGTCTCGTTGACGACCGGCAGCGCACCGGGGAGGCCCAGGTCCACCGGCGCGATCAGGGTGTTCGGCTCCGCCGCGTGGTACGCCTCGTTCGCAGGGTTGGGCGCGTCGGAGAACATCTTCGTGTTCGTGTTGAGCTCGACGTGCACCTCGAATCCGAGGACCGGCTCGAACAGCTCGAGCGCCTTGTCGAAGTCCATGAGCTTGGCGGCGGCCATCAGCGCGCGCCTCCTTCCAGCTGGGGGGCACGGGACAGCAGCGGCGCGCCCCAGGAGTCGACGAGCAGCGTCTCGAGGGCGGCGCCCACCCGGTAGAGGCGGGCGTCCTCTCGCGCCGGCGCCAAGAACTGGATGCCGACGGGCAGCCCGTCGTCATCCGAGAGACCGCTCGGGATCGAGATGCCGGGGACACCGGCGAGGTTCGCCGGGATCGTGGTGATGTCGTTCAGGTACATCTGCAGCGGGTCGTCGATCTTCTCGCCGAGCTTGAAGGCAGTGGTCGGGGCCGACGGTGTGGCGATGACGTCGACATCGGCGAAGGCCGCGGCGAAGTCCTGCTGGATCAGCGTGCGGACCTTCTGCGCGCTGCCGTAGTACGCGTCGTAGTATCCGGCCGACAGCGCGTAGGTGCCGAGGATGATGCGGCGCTTGACCTCATCGCCGAAACCGGCGTCGCGCGTGGCGGACATCACGTCCTCCACCGTCGGGTTGCCCGCCGGGGTGACCCGGAGACCGAAGCGGACCGAGTCGAACTTGGCCAGGTTGCTCGAAGCCTCGGCCGGGAGGATCAGGTAGTAGGCGGCGACGCCGTACTCGAAGTGCGGTGCACCGATCTCGACGATCTCCGCACCCTGCGCCTCCAGCAGGGCCAGGGCGCTGCGGAACGAAGCCGCAACCCCCGGCTGGAAGCCGCTGTCGGGAAGCTCTCGGATGACGCCGACACGGAGGCCCTTGAGGCCGTGCCCGCGCGCACCCTCGCGTGCCGCCGCGGCGAAGGACGGCCACTGCTCGTCGAGCGACGTGGAGTCCTTCGGGTCGTGGCCGCCGATCGCGTCGTGCAGCAGACCGGCATCGAGCACCGTGCGGGTGACCGGGCCGACCTGGTCGAGGCTCGACGCCAGCGCGATCGCGCCGTAGCGGCTGACGCCCCCGTAGGTCGGCTTCACGCCGACCGTTCCGGTCACGTGCGCCGGCTGACGGATCGAACCGCCGGTGTCGGAGCCGAGGGCGAGCGGGGCCTCGAAGGCGGCGACGGCGGCGGCGGAGCCCCCGCCGGAACCGCCGGGGATCCGGTCGAGGTCCCAGGGGTTGCGGGTCGGGCCGTAGGCGGAGTGCTCCGTCGACGAGCCCATCGCGAACTCGTCCATGTTCGTCTTGCCGAGCGCGATGAGGCCGGCGGCGCGGGAGCGGGCCACGACCGTCGCGTCGTAGGGCGAACGGTACCCCTCGAGGATCCGCGAGCCGCTCGTGGTCGGCTGATCGGTCGTGACGAGCACGTCCTTGATCGCGAGCGGGACACCGGCGATCGGCCCGAGGTCCTCCCCCGCGGCGCGACGGGCGTCGATGTCGGCTGCCGCGTCGAGCGCGTGCTCGTTGACGTGCAGGAACGCATGGACGTCGCCGTCGACCTGTGCGATCCGGTCGAGGTGCGCCTGCGTGGCCTCGACGCTGGAGAGCTCCCGCGCCGCGAGCTTGTCGGCGAGCTCCGCCGCGGTCAGCCGGATGATGTCGCTCACTGCTCTTCTCCCAGGATCGCGGTGACGCGGAACCGGCCGTCGGCCTGGTCCGGGGCGTTCTGCAGCACCTGCTCGTGCGTGAGCGTCTCGCCGACCACGTCGGGACGGAACACGTTGCTCAGCGGGATCGGGTGGCTGGTCGCGGCGACATCAGCGGTCGCGACCTCGGACACCTTGGCGATGTTGTCGACGATGGCGTCGAGCTGGCCCGTGAGCCGCGTCACCTCGTCGTCGTTCAGCTGGATGCGCGCGAGCACGCCGAGATGGCGCACAAGATCAGGGGTGATTTCAGACACGCCCCCAGTCTAGTTGGCGAGCCGCCCGCCGCTCGGCGCGGCGCGGCCCGCCTAAGCTGGGCGCGTGAGCACGTTCCAGCCCCCTCGCCCGTGGATCGCCAGCTACGCCGACGGCGTTCCGGAGGACCTCGCCCCCGTCAGCGGCTCCCTCGTGGACATCGTCGCCGCGTCGGCGCGGGACTATCCCGATGCCCCCGCCCTACAGTTCTTCGGCAGGGAGACGACCTACGCGCAGCTGCAGGAGGCGATCCATCGCGCCGCGGCGGGGCTCCGTGATCTCGGCGTCCGTGCGGGCGATCCCGTCGCGATCGTCCTGCCGAACTGCCCGCAGCACATCGTCGCGTTCTATGCCGTGCTGCGTCTCGGTGCGGTCGTGGTCGAGCACAACCCGCTCTACACCCCTCGCGAGCTGCGCAAGCAGTTCGAGGACCACGGCGCCAAGCACGCGATCGTCTGGAACAAGGTCGTCGCGACGGTGCAGGAGTTCCCGAGTGACCTCGCCGTCTCGACTCTCATCTCGGTCGACGTGACGCGAGCGATGCCGGCCCTCACCCGCTTCGCCCTCCGGCTGCCGGTCGCGAAGGCGAGAGAGTCGAGGGCGGCGCTGACCGAGCGCGTCCGCGGCACCGTGCTGTGGGAGTCGGTGGTGGCCAGCACCCCGATC
>Ga0233424_10001349_pt1 | contig 22152 bp, 20 predicted proteins | sample Watercolumn_Towu_FD_181011 | JGI IMG/M metagenome (GOLD analysis project Ga0233424, IMG submission 181011) | Freshwater microbial communities from Lake Towuti, South Sulawesi, Indonesia - Watercolumn_Towuti2014_125_MG | ecosystem: Environmental > Aquatic > Freshwater > Lake | place: Indonesia... | reverse complement strand
ATCCCAGAGTTTCACGTCGCCAAAGGCATCGTTGAGGTTCATGCCGCCGCCGCCACCGGCAGCCAGGGTTTTGCCGTCGGCGCTGAAAGTTACCGACATCGACTGGTTGCCTTGGAGCGTCGCCGTGTGTTTTTGCGTTGCGACGTCCCACAGTCTGATATTCCCGTAACCATGGCCGACGGCCAGAGTTTTGCCGTCAGGGCTAAACGCAACGGACCTGATCATCCCTTCGCTCTTGGGAGTGGCAGCTTGTGGGCCCTGGCCATGGCTTCGTACTGCATAGGCCATCACCAGCAGCACCAGCACGCCGCCCCAGGCCAACACCCGGCGCCGGAGCGAATGGAGCTTCGATTCACTATTGCAGAAACTCATGGACTGGCCCGCAGCAAAGTAAGGTGAGATGTGAGTCATCCCATCGCGTTGAGTGTCTCCAGCCATCACGGAAACCGGAGCGCTATCCTTTCTTGTCCGCGCGAGGTCGCTCAAAGATAAGTTCAAAGCCGGCAGTCAGAGCTCCCACCCCCAGGATGTGCGCCAGCCGCCAACCCTCTGCCGCGTGCTGACGGATGATCTCTCGGTGATCGGCGGAGACATTCTGCCCGAACATCCCCTGGCTAACATCAATACGGACGAATTTGTACTCGAACATTGCTACCCCCTCGCCAACGTCTTGGTCGAGCCGATCTTGCAAAAGCCAGCGCAGGTGCCTCAGGATCGGCGCGTTTGGAGTTTGACGGATATCAGTATTCCGTCCTCGCGTTCCGGACAGTATCCATGCAAGGCGTGGGGATGTGGCGGCTTGAATGTCACCACGTTAACAAACCCCACAAACCCACAGGCGCCTGCAAGATGAATCGTAGCACGATCGACGCCATTTTGTCCATCGATTTGGGCAAACACAAGAGAGTCGCCTGCATTCTGGAGGAAAGCAGCGGCGAATGTTGCATCACGAGCTTCGCCACGTCGCGCGTTGCCGAGCGCGTTTGGCCTCGCAAACCACGGTTTTTATGGGGTTTGCTCTCCGACCTGGGTGCTCATTTGCATTTGAGCAGGTAGCGCAGAGTCCAATTCGGCAGGGTGATCAATCTTCGCGGAGGATGAGGCGTTGGCCGGGAGCGACGTTGGCGCGCGTGACGCGCGTGCCGCTCCCTGCGAAGACCACCTCCACGCGATAGGATTCCGCTGCCTTGCCCAGGCCGAAATGCGCCTCCAGCGGCGAGCAGCGGCAATAGCCCGAACCGGACTGTATCTGTCGAAACCCGATCAGCTTTTCTCCTGCGAAGACGCTGACCTTCGCGCCGATGCCGTCGGGGTTGCTCTTTGTGCCAACGGCTTTGACACGCAGCCAGTTCTTGTCGTTGGTGTTGTTGCGATAGAGGACGACGTTGGAATAGAAGTTCACCAGCAGCAGATCGAGGTCGCCATCGTTGTCGAAATCGGCGGCGGGGACGCAGACGCAGTTGGCCTCGTGCTTGATGCCCCATTCCTTGGCGCGCTCGGACCATGCCGCGCGCTCGGGCCGGGTGTAGAGCGCATTGCCTCCCTTGGACGTCGCCCACTTGTTGCCGCTCTCGGCATCGACGCCGACGTAAATGTCTACGAGGCCGTCGTGATCGAGGTCCTCGCAGATGGCGTCATGTGACAGCGTCTTGAGCGCGGGGACGTCGTGGGCGAAGGGGCCGTATTGTCCTTTGCCGTCGTTGGCGTAGAGGATGTTCGACTCGACGGTATGGTTCATCTTGAGAAGCTGCGCCTCGGTGTAGTTGGCGCCCGACAGCCAGGAGTCGGTAGTGACAAAGAGATCGAGGCGGCCGCGATTGAGGATGTCGGCGAAGATGCAGCCGACGCTCGATGCTTTGCGGCCCAGGTTGGCGGCGGTTGTCGTTTCGCGAAACTTCCCGCCGCCCAGATTGACGAACAGGGCGCTATACTGGGATTGATAGCACGTCACAAACAGGTCGTCGCGGCCATCGCGGTTGACGTCGCCAAACGTGCAGCCGAGGCAATGGCGTCCCTTGAGTTCGATGCCGGAGTCGCGCGTGATGTCGGCGAAAGTGCCGTCGCCTTTGTTCTTGAAGAGGAAGTTCTCGCCGGTCGGACTGGCGACGAAGAGATCGACGTAGCCATCGCCGTCCACGTCCGACCAGGCGCACGAGCGGGCCGGCGACTTGAGCAGAACGCCGGCTTTTTCGCTGACGTCGATGAACGTGCCGTCGCCCTTGCCCTTGAAGAGCCGGCTGGCGCCTTTGCGCAGCGACGTCATGTAGATATCGAGCTTGCCGTCGCGGTCGAAGTCGGCGACGGCGACGCCAGTCCCGTCTCCCTGAAATGCTTCGAGCCCGGAACCTTGCGTGACGTCCTTGAATTTCAGTCCGCCCAGGTTTTTGAAATATCGGACGTGCGGCGCGCCAAACGTGGGGATAACGATGTCGAACAAGCCATCGCCATCGAAGTCCTCGACAGCGACGGCGTGAGGGTTCGTGCCGCCGACACCGGTCTTCTCGGCAATGAACAGCCCCGATGTTGCCGTGACGTCGTCGAACCGCGTCTGGCACGCCGCCTCGCCAACGGCGAATATTCCGAGCGCGATGGTTGCAAGGAGGCAGGTACGCAGTTGCATGTCAAACTCCGGTCGGCTGGACTCAGAGTATCCACCACGGGGCACAACGACCAATTAGCCACAGATGAACACCGATGGACACAGATGGGGAATCGGTGAAATGCGGACCCAAGCCGTCTATCCGTGTTCATCCGTGTTCATCCGTGGCCAATTGGATCACGAAAGCACGAAAACACGAAAGAAAAGGCAGGGACTGAAGCGTATTCCTCCGCAGCTCCTCGACTTATTCCTTTTCGTGGTTTCGTGTTTTCGTGATCCAATTGGTGCGTGCCTTGCGCGATGGTTGCAAGGCTGGACTCAGAGTATCCACCACGGGGCACAACGACCAATTAGCCACAGATGAACACCGATGAACACTGATGGGGAAATCGGTGAAATGCGACCCAAGCTGTCTATCCGTGTTCATCCGTGGCCAATTGGTGCGTGCCTTGCTTGCGCGGCGGGCTAACTTGACGGCAATTCATAAAATGGCGGAGCGACGTAGAAAAATCGCTACGCCAAGGATTCTCGCCGTGTTTGATGAAAGTGCACATCTCCCTGCGTGGGTGCGGCGCCAGGACGGCAGCCAGGAGCCCTTCGACGCCGACCGCATTAGTCAGTCCTTGTTTGCAGCTGCGGAATCGCTCGGAAGCCCCAACGCTTTTTTGGCCCGCGAGCTTACGGATGCTGTCGTGCACTTTCTTGGCCAGGAATCGTGGTCCAGTCCGCCAACTACCGCGACGATTGCCGAACACGTCGAGAAGGTTGTGCGCGAGGTCGGCCATCCGTCGCTAGCGCGGCGTTATGCGGAATTGCGCGCGCGTCGTGCGATCGCCGAGCCGGGCCCGCGCCGCCTGATGATCTCTTTCACGCCCGGCGGTCCCGGCTACCTGGAAGACTGCCTGACCGCGTACGCCCGAGAAGCGACGTTCTCGCGCGATGTCGCCGCCGCGATGCAGGAAGGACTGCTGAGCGTGCGCGGCTCGATCGCGCCGAATTCGCTCGCCAGGCTGCTCGTGAAAAGCCCGCGCTTTACCGAGCAACCCTGGTGGCTCGCACTCGACGACTGGCGAACCTGTGGCGGCGATCGCTGGATTGTCGAGAGCCCCGAATGGCTGTGCGGCCACCACATGCACCCAGCCATGACGCCGATCCTGTGCGAGAGGTTGCTTTCTTTGCCGACGATCGCCGAGCGCGCGGTTGAGCTGCACCTCAACGTGCACGAGCCGCCGACGTGGTCCGCAGGCGCTCTGAACAGTCCGCTCTTTCTGGCGAGCGACGAAGAACCGGCCCAGCAGGAACGCTCCAACTTTCTCGACGGCCTGCTCGAGCGCTGGCGAACGCTCGACGCACCGCGCCTGCCTATCCTCGCCTGGCATGTGCACGAACGCACTTTCGAAGACGACACGGAACGCCGGCAACTGGAGACGCTGCTCAGCCTGGCGATTCAGGGCAAGCCGGTTCAGTTTCACTTCGATCGGCCGCGACAATTGATTGCCTACGGTGGCGGAGTCGATCGCAAGACGCCGGGCCTGTTGCTTGAACTGGGTGTCGATCTGGTCGCGCTCGCCAATCGTCCGGAAATCGCCAACGACGGCGCCATCCTGCTGAAGAAACTGCCATGCCTGGCGCGGATGGCCGTCAGCGCCGCCGCACAGAAGCGCCAGGCCCTGCGGGCGTTGCCGGACTCGTCGCCTCTCAAACAGCGTTTCCTGATCGATCGCTCGGCGTCATTGATAGTGCCAACGGGCGTGGAAACGGTGGTGCACACGATTACGGGCGCGACGATGACACAGAGCCGGTTGTCGCATGACCTCGCGATTCGATTGGTGCAGACGCTCCGTTCCGCCTTGCACGCCGCGGGGGCCGGCGTCAATCTCGACATGCGTCTCGAGTGTCCCGCCTTCTCGCGCGAAGCAGGCACTCTGGCGAATGCATTCACGAATGTTGTCGCGGACGCCAGAGTGGATGGGGCAGGAGTATTGTCGCTCGACTCGATGGGTGAGAACAGCGTCAGCGCGATCGACCTGGTGCGGCGCTGCCACGAGCAATCGGCCATCACGCGCTTGAGCCTGCAACGTTCGACCGTGCAGCAGGGCGAACTGGCAATCGCGTAGGGATATCGGTCCGTGGGGCACGTTTCCAACGTGCCATGCGGACCTGACGATCATTTGCACGGCGATGGCACGATGGAAACGTGCCCCACGGAGCATTACCTCAGCGCGAATTCTTTCGTCAAGAATTCCTGCGATCCCTTCCAGGCGTCCGCGGCCTTCGTGAAATCGACGGGCAGGGCACGCACCGTTTGCGGCGTTTCAATGGGCTTGAGCGAATCGAGCTGGATACGCGGATTGAGCGGAATCTGCTTGGCCGACGACTTGGCCAACTTGATTTCGGTTTCGGGCCGCAGCAGGTAGTCGATCAACTTTTTGGCCCCATCCGGATTGCGGCACCCCTTGATCATCGCGACGGTGTTGGGAATGAAGAGAACGCCGCGCTTCGACTCGGGCGATGCGTCGGCGTCGGGGAAGATCATGACGACGGGACGCTTGGCCTCGATCTCGGCCCAGGCGTCATCGGTGTCGGTCATGCCGATCGCGAATTGCCCGAGTCCGACGCCGACTGCCACCTGCTTGTTGCCCGCGACGAGTTGAACGTCATTGGCCTTCAACTTGCGATAGAAATCGATGGCCTGCTCCTTGCCCAGCGTCTGGAACAGGCATGCGGCATGCGTCGCCGTGGTGCCAAAGAGCGGCTTCGCCATTGCAACCTGCCCCTTCCAGCGCGGCTGCGTGAGATCGTCCAGCGTCTTCGGGAGGTCGTCCTTTTTCACCTTGTCGGTGTTGACGAGCAGCACGCGCGCTCGCGCTGCAAATGCTGTCCACGAGTGATCCTTCGCGCGGAATTCCTCGGGAAATGGCGCTGCGGCAGTGCTGTCGTACGGCGCGAGGATGCCTTTCTGGTGCAAGCGGATCGTGGCAAGGATCTCGTTGTTCCAGTGCACGTCGCAGCGCGGCGACGGCGCTTCACGTATGAGGTCTTCGTACAGACCGACCGATTTGTTTGCTTCGGTATCCCAGCGCAGATCGACGCGCAGCCCCGTCTCTTTCTCGAAATCCTTCAGGATCGGTTCCGCAAACTCGCGATCGTGAGCGCAATAAACAACGACGCGATTGGCGTCGTTCTGACAGCCGAGTGGCGCCAACGCGACAAGAAGAAGCCACAACCGGGGCACCATCCAACGGCTCATCTTTCTATTTCTCCCGGCAGGGCATCAAGCGGACTTTTTTCCCAGGGAAACACACCACTTTTCAGCGTCGATGCAGCCTGGATGCCTCTTTCTTTGATGATCGAAGCGTGAAACTGCTTCGCCCTCTACTTCAATAAGGCGACCGGCAGGAGTTAGGTCACCAAAGAGCCGCGCACGTAGTAAGCGGCCTCGGCACGCGACGGCCGCTTACTTCGTGCGCGGCTCCTTGGCCCTTCGTCATCGCGTTTGGTATGTTACGACCTGCCGGCCGCCTAAAGCGTGCCCAATCCCGCAGTTATTTACCTGCGCGATGGATGTCGCGGTTTCAATGCAAAGCTGTTGACGCTGACTGGAGATCTGGCTGTTGCACTTGCAAGTCCCGCACCCAGTCGGCGCCAGGCAGCGCGTAGGGCCGGAACTTTTCGATCTTGCCCTGGTCTTCGGTGTAGTAGAGCGCACGCTGCGCGCCGAGCTTGGCGGCAACGGGGGAATCCATCAGCGTACTCGAGTCGGCGGCGCTCATCTGCATGAGGACGCGCTGGTCGAACTCACGCATGGTTGGCCGATCGAGCGAGCGTTGCAGGTTGAGGAGCGTGTCGCACCAGAGGAGGGTGAAGACGCCGACGGGCGGACCTTCGCGGAGGATGTGGGTGAACTGGCGGTGCGGCGTTTTCTCTTCCCCCTTGCGCGAGAAGCCGAAGTCGTCGTCGGGGCGGCGCAGGTCGCGCATTCGCTGGAGGCCATGGAGCAGGAGGAACTGCGGCGGACCGCCGCCGCCCGCGCGGCGGTCGATCTCGTCAGCGAGCTGATTGAGCAATGCCGGCAACTCCCGCTGCGGCCAAAGCTTGATAGGTAAAATATCGCACAGTAGATTCACCAGGGCCTCGGCGGCGGGATCGAGCGCCTGGCCCAGGACCAGGTGCAAGGACGGTTCGGCAAGGGCAGGATCGATCGCGCCCGACAGGCTGATGAGGCTCGACACAGTCAAGCCCGCCGCCATCTCTTCTTGCTGGCCGAGAACGAGCAGGTTGGAGCCGGACTGCTTTCGAAAGACGGCGCTTGTCGGGTCCTTGATCGCCACCGCGTCCCCCAGCCACGCCTGCCAGCGCGCCGTCGGCTTCACCGCGGCCTGCCATACTTCCTTCAAGAGGCGATTCTGCGTCAGGTCGGCCGGGACCGCCCCTTCGAAGACAATCGGTTTGGCCCCTTCCTCACGGTGCATGCCGAGGTCGCGGACCTGCCGCAAGAGATCGTCGCGGCGATTGTCGCCGAGCCATACGACCTGGAAGAGGTGGTTGCCTTCGAGCAGCCCGTGCATGGCGTTGTAAATGCCCTCGCCGGGCCTCGTGAGTAAGCGAGCTTCGGTGTTGTCGCGGCTCAGGATGAGGTGGGCGTCGGCCTCGCTGCACTGCAGCGCGATGCGCACCGCCATCTGGTCGATCGTGCTGCGCGCCAGACTGTACGCGCCGCCGATGGTTTGCGAACCGAGCAGGACGTGCATGCCGAAAGCACGGCCCTGGCGCACCAGCCGGTCGAGCAGCAGCGACGCTTCTTGAGCCAGCTTGTCATCCTCGATGAAGAACTCCTGGAATTCGTCCACGATCAGCATGATACGCGGCAGGTGCGGCTGGCCATTCTCCCCTTGGCGTTTGGCGATGTACTCGCGATAGCTGGCGAGGTCGTTCACCCCTGCGCCGCGGTAGATTTCGCCGCGGCGGGACAACTCGGCATCGAGTCGTTGCAGCACGCTGAGGCCGAATTCGCGCTCGCTCTCCACCGCGACGACTCGTGCATGCGGCAACGCCAGGCTCGCATAGCTCTTGAACTCGACGCCTTTCTTGAAGTCGATCAGGTAAAGCTCGATCTCGCTGGGGCGATAAAGCATGGCGAGTTGCGTGATGAGAACGTGCAGCAGCGTCGACTTACCCGAGCCGGTCTTGCCGGCGACGAGCACGTGCTGCGACGTCCCCTCGCCGAGTTCGAGCAATTGCCGGCCCTGGGCGCCGACGCGGCCGATGGGGACGCGGATGCCGGCGGCGCTGTCGGCCTTCCACCACGCCTCGCGCCCGGGCATGATCCACTCGAACGGCACCTCGACCCTGCTGGCGCGCACCGCCTCCTCGCCAATCTGCTTCAGCAATTCGGTGCAGCGCTCGGGCGGCGGGGGCTGCTCCAGCTCGAGCGGGAACATGCCGAAGTCGGCGTCGTCCCAGATGAACCGCTTGTCGGCCGCAGACCAGTCGAGGAGGATGCAGACCTTTTCGAGGTCTTCGACGTTGAAGCCGTGCGGCATCGGCTGCTTGGTGTCGAGCAGGACGATGACGTAGATGCCGCAGCGCGCCCCGGCACTGGCGAGACTCACCAATCGGCGCGCGGCGTCCTCGCTGAAATTGACCGGGAAATTCGCTATGACCAGGAAATGGAACGGCTCGGCCACCTCGCCGGCTTGCTCGTTGTACTCGGCCAGCGTCTTGAACTGATTGCGCAGGTACTTCTGCAGCACGTTCTCCATGTGGAGCGTAAGGTTGCTCAGGCGCTCGTCGATCTGCGCCGTCTCAGTCCAGATGCGGTAATCGACGAGCTTTTCATCGTGATCGGCGAGGTGCATGAAAGCCGCGAAGTTCTCGCCGCGGCCGACGGGATCGATGATGGAGCTGCGGACCTTGCCAGCGGGCAGCGAGGTCCAGATGCGTAGAAGCACGGCCTGCAAGGCCGAGATCGCCGCGGTTCGGCCATCGTCGCTGGCGCGAAAAAGGACGGAGGCCCGCTCGGGGAACGGCATCAGGGCCGGCATCGCGACCTTGGAGAGATCGGGGCGGGGCAATTGCGCGTCGGCCGGCACCCCCTGCGGGAACATGTCCAGCGACCAGCGCATCTTGCCGATCGGCAGCCCGGCGGGCAACGCGCGCGGCAACTCCAGCGGCTTGCTCCATGCAGGAAACCAGCGCTCCGTCTCGCGCACGACGGTCCGGCTGGCGACTTGAAACGCATCGCAGGCCTGCTTCCAATCGCGCAACAGCGCGGTCCAGTTGGTCGCGTGCCACTGGTGATTCTCCTCGCGCTTGCGGGCATGTTCGGCTTCCAGCACATCCGTTTCGAGGTCTGTGCGTTCCTTGGCCTGACGCTGCTCGGCGACGAGTGTGCGATCGATGCCCTCCAGTTCTTGCGCGTGTTGCTTCTTCTGCAGAGAAAGTCGGCGTTTGCCGAGCTGGTCGTTGCGCTTGAGGGCCTGATCGCGCTCCTTGCGGAACTCATGAAGCTTGGCGCGCGTGCTGGCGATGGCAGCGCGGAGCAGGTCGCGATTGCGCTTGAAGCTCGTGCGCTTGCGGTCCATGTACGTCTTCTTCGCCAGGCGAAGGCAAACGGGCCGCAGTCGCCGGGCCAGATGTGCGGCATGCCGCAACGACAACCAGAGCGCATGGATGCGGTCGTTGGTGTTGTTGCGCAGACGCGTGATCCACCAGTAGCCGACCGGAAGGACAAGCCCCGGCAGGACGGCAACGGCGAACCAGGTCCAATCCCATGACTCCGCGAAGGCCAGCAAGAGAACGCCAGGGACGCTCAGCACGAGCCAGGACGCAACGAGGACCAGCCACGGCAACCAGCCATTGATGAAATCCGGGGTGATGAAGTGCGCGCTCCGCATGGTTTCGAGCCCATGCAGGTCGGCAGCGCATTGATCGGCGCACTCTTGCATGCGCTGCCAGGGATCGCTGACGTCGGTCTTGATCTCGTTGGGATCGAGGCTCGGAATGTCTTCGAGGAATTCGAGTTTTTCGATGAGGGCGCGGCCCGTGCGCCAGTTCGCGAGCAGCTTCTTCAGGAGTGCCTTGGTGGACGTTATCGATTCTTGCAGGTGTTCGCGGGCCACGCGCTTGTCGGCTTCGTAGACCGTGTTGGTCGTCCAGCGCATGTCGCGAAAGTCGGCTTCCAGCTTGGCCTTCTCGTCGGCGTATTCCTTGATGCGATTTTCGCGGGTCTTGCGGTACTCGCGCTCGAGCTGCTTTCGTTCCTCCAACTGGCGTTCGACGAGGCGCGCCCGTGCCTGTTCAGCACGAGCCAGCGCCGCTGCTTGAGCGCCGACGCTGTCGCCCTCGATGCGTTGCTTCTCTTGCCGATAATCGTCTTCGGTCTGGCGCGTTCGCGTTTGAGCTTCCTGGGCGACTTCGAGTTCGCGGCGTGCGCGCTGGCTTATCGCGGTCCGGAAGGCCCGCACCGCCTCGCGCAATCGTTCACTCCAGAGCGGCAGCATGCAATCAACCTCATTCCGAATAAGCGTTGTCACCACAATCGCGGCGCATCTGGCCCAGAGCGTTATCGAGGCGATCGATCGCCGTCAGCACGGTCGAGAGCCGGGTCGCCAGCGGCTCGAAATGGTCCTCGGCAAATTCCTTGCGCACGACGTCGCGCCAGAAATTGGACGTCCCCTCCCACTCCTGCTTGAGGACCTTGAACGCATTGGCAAGTTGGTAGCGGCCCGTTGACAAGCTCATGGCAATCCTCGTCGTAGGACGGATTTGCAATCCGTCCCTTCCACACTGGACGGATTACAAATCCGTCCTACTTGGACTAATCTGACGATACGCTTCCAGCGCGGCAATTTTCTGCTCCAGATACGCCACCATCTTGCCCAGGTCGTGGTCTAGCGCGTCCTGAAACGGCCTCGCCTGTCCGTCATATTCCTCGATCGCGTCTGGCAAGGAACGCAACCAGCCCTTGCAAGCGTCGCGCTTGTCCTCGGCAAATGCGAGCCTGGCCACCGCTTTGCGGAGTGTTTTTTCCTGATCGGTCGTGTCCACCGGCTGCCCGCCGCTGCGCATCATGCGCCGGCTTGCCAGCTCCTGTTTGGCAATGAACACCGCTTCCTCGGCCCGGCGAATCTCCGCCTTCCAGTGGGCAAGTTGCCCCTCGAGCCAATCCTGAGTGCGGCGAATCTGCATGGCGTTGCCGCTCATCGCGTCCTTCGCCTTGTCGGCAAACGTCTGCACGGCCGCCTTGAAGTCGGCCAGCCGCTGCACCGCGTGAATCTGTGCGCTCGACATGGGTTGGTTCAACGTTGTTGCAGGTATTCTTCGATGCGCTCGGCCTTGCGCTGCAGGAACGGCACGTGCTGATCGGAGATCTCCAGGAAATGCTCGATCACATGGAGGGTCTGCTCGAACTCTTGCTGGAACTTCTCGTGCTCCTGATCGCGCCACGAGTCGCCGAGCCGGGTCATCTCGGCATGGAGGCTCGCCAGCCTTTCGCGCAGGTCGCCGTTGAACTGTTTGAGATGATGAGCAAACCGGCGGACTTCCAGAGGATCAACAATCGCTTGCGACATGACGCCCCTCGCCCCTCGCCCACGAGATGATGCTCCTTCATCATCGTGCAAGATCGGCGGTTTCGCAAGGGGCAAAGATGGAAACCGATCGTCTCAGCAACTTGCAAATTGCACTGAATACGATGGGAGCAAGGAGATTACCCCATGCCGATTCACGATTGGACGAGCGTGGACGCCGGCATCTTTTACGCGTTTCACCACGGTTGGATCGAGGAGCTGGCGCGTTCGCTCAATCGCGTGCTGCCGAGCGACTATTATGCTCTGCTGGAGCAGCATGCAGCGGGCTTTGGTCCGGACGTGTTGACATAGCAAGGTACGGGTTGGGACGAGATGAGCGCCGGCGATGCGGATACGCGCGGAGCGGTACTCGCGGTACCGAAGCTGGCGCCCATTGCCGAGACCGACATGGAGTTTTATCGGCGAAAGCAGAAATCCGTCACGGTTCGGCACGTGAGCGGCGACCGCGTGGTGGCGATGGTCGAGATCGTCTCCCCAGGCAACAAAGCGGCGCGAAATGCGATGCGCGCTTTCGTCGAGAAGGCCGCCGAGCTACTTTCTAAGGGAATTCACCTACTCATCATTGACCTGTTCCCGCCTGGCAAGCGCGATCCGCAGGGCATTCACGGCGAAATCTGGCAAGAGTTGGCGGGAAAGGAATATGCGGCGCCGGCCGAGAAACCGTTGACAATGGCGGCATATGAGACCGGCAACACTCTGCGAGCCTACGTGATCCACGCGGCCGTCGGCGAGGTGCTAGCCGAAATGCCGCTCTTCCTGGCGCCGCAGCAAGCGGTGACCGTCGCGCTGGAAGCAACCTATTGCGCGGCTTTTGCCGAGGTGCCACGCCGCTGGAGAAAATTGCTTGAGTCTCCCCGTACTTGACTAGACAAGAAGGTGGGCGCCTAGGCCGTGGATCACCGATTCACACTTGATGAGCATTTTCTCTCCAACGATTTCAAGAGGCTTTGTTCGTTTGTTGCCAAGGAAATCCTTGCATTTGCCACCAATGATGAGCAGCCTACGAATGATCGCATTCTCGATCCTTAGCAATTGCTCTTTGCTCGAATCCATTGGAGCGAGAAAGAGTCGGTAGCACGCGAAGAACTTGATTGTCTGTTCAATTGTAGGCTTGTCGAGCAGCCAGTTCTCTCCCTTCGCCATCAGGTCCGGATCGCAAACGTCCTTGCCGCTCTGATACCACTTCTTATGGTCCAGAAACCGATCGGGGAACGGCCTGATTGTCTCGCCGACGTAATTCGTCAAGTATCCGCCTTCAAATTCGACTGTCCAAAGGTAAATCCCGCCGCGCTGGGCGAAAGAGGGAAGTTCAAAGTCTAACGTCCCTGCTTTGGCAAGGAAGGGACCATGAAAATCAACTGTGGGCAAGGAAAGCGTCACCCCGTCCTCGATTCTTAGGCTAGTAGCCGTCTCTGAAATTTTCGGAAACTTGAGGCACACAGAATCGAGTACCGCCTAATCGGCGGTACGAGCCATTCACTGTAGACAAGCGTGCGGAGTTTCCTCGGGCCGATGCGAATGGATGCGCTCAGGTAAATATCCAATCAACCGGTACGCGCCAGCCGGGAACCGCAGGTTCGGCCTCGGCTGTGTCGCCACGTTTGTAAGTCACCGGGTGATCCGGATCGGAGGCCCGGTAGACGTGAATGCACTCCGCGAGCGTGTCGACGTCCCACACGACCTCGGTCCCTGCCAAGAAGTAATCCGCACGCTTTTCCGCCATTTCCTGCTCAGCGCCCGCAGTGTAATCGTTCTCGCTGCGCACCTCGGCAGCGAAGCTCGGTGCTCCCACGATGAATCGCATGGGATTCTTCGGGAATGGTCCCTTGTGGTAGGACGCATCCGGCGAAAATGACTGGCGTCCCGATGGCAGGATTGAAACTTCGAAACCCATATTGTCGGTGTAGGCTTCCCCTTGTTGAATGTTGCCGGCGTGGTCATCCAGACTGCGAAAAACGCGGGACGCCACACGATTCGGCTTTCGGCCCGTTGACATGAGAGGGACGATCCTTCCTCCGATCAGCTCGGCCTTTTCGGGGGTGAGGTAAAGGTCCGCCATCGTCGCTCTTGCCTGCTGCACCGTTGCCATGTTGCAGTCCTCAAGACTCGATCCATCGGCTGACTGGATATTATCAGCGCGATCGCCTATTCGCAACGACTCTGTCGGCGAACGCTTTCAGGTAGCAGGATTTCCAGACGCGATGGCGGCTTCGGAAATCGGACGAGGAAGTTCTCGGAAGATTTCGATGTAGATCGCTTCGTAAACCTCAGCGCATTCTCGATAATAGTCGGCGACCTTGTTGTCGCCGGCTTCCCGATAATCCCACTCGTTTCCACGGGCTATTTGGCCGGCGAGTCGAAGCATGTCCTTTTGCAAGATATCCCACGATCCGCGCGATGTGTACCGATCAATATGGTTAGTGAGGCGCAACATTTCTTCCGAGTTGCCGAGCGGATGAGGTTTGTTTTGTAACTTCGAGGCGCGCTGACTCAAGCCGCGGAGGAGGGCCTCTACTTCGGGAATGGCGACGTTATAACGAATGTACGGCCGCCCCGGGTACAGTCCTCGCCTGATCCGCCTCTCGGGAGTGTCAACGTTCGGATCGTAAAACCGAGAGCAAATCCAGCGCACGACGGACATCATGATGATAACCGCCAGGATGCCGCCGAGGACGTAATAGAGTGTAGACCAGGGGATGACTGAGCCGACAAGCACGATCGTGCCATTCAGGCACCACGCCAGCGGCGCAAGCACGAAATAGATCAGCAGGGCTACACCCGCCGTGCGAAGACCCATCCACGGCAACACAGTTTCGCGTGCCTTTTCGATCATGTGGCTCTGAAAATGCCCACATGCAGGACAGGATCTGGCTTGGATTTCGCTTTCCAGTGCGCTACGGACTTTTGAATCAGCGTTCGCAGCGGCACGATTGGCAGCGTTTTCCTCTCCGATCGAGTAGAGACTCGTGGCCTGAGCTTCCGCCGTGCACATTATCGAATAAGCAAACTGATTACCGCACTTTTCGCATGTCACGATCTTCTCCGCCATCCCCATTTGGGTTGCGGTGAAGGTCTTCCACCAGACTAACATGGGCGCCTCCGCATTCGCTCGTCTTGCCTTGGTTGCAGATCTTTCAAATCAATCGAGTTTGTGAACCGAGCGAGTCAAAACTGAAACCTGCATCTACATCTTCGCAATCACCGCGTCGGCGAACTCGCTGCACTTGACTTCCTTCGCTCCTTCCATCAAGCGTGCGAAGTCGTACGTGACCGTCTTGGCGCCGATCGCGCCGTCCATGCCTTTGATGATGAGGTCGGCGGCTTCGGTCCAGCCCATGTAGCGGAGCATCATCTCGCCGGAGAGGACGACGGAACCGGGGTTGACCTTGTCCTGGTTGGCGTATTTCGGAGCGGTGCCGTGGGTGGCTTCGAAGACGGCGTGGCCGGTGAGGTAGTTGATGTTGCCGCCGGGGGCGATGCCGATGCCGCCCACCTGGGCGGCGAGGGCGTCGGAGAGGTAGTCACCGTTGAGGTTCATCGTGGCGATGACGTCGAACTCGTCCGGGCGCGTCAGCACCTGTTGCAGCGTGATGTCGGCGATCGCGTCCTTGATCAGAATGCGGCCCGAGGCCAGCGCGGCTTTCTGCTCGGCGTTGGCGGCGTTCTCGTCCTTCGCCTTCTTCGTCCGCTCCCACTGGTCCCACGTGTAGACCTTGTCGGCATACTCCTTCTCGGCCAGCGCATAGCCCCAGTTGCGGAACGCGCCTTCGGTGAACTTCATGATGTTGCCCTTGTGCACGAACGTCACGCTCTTGCGCTTGTTGACGATCGCATAGTCGAGCGCCGAGCGGATCAGTCGCGCGGAGCCTTCCTGCGACACCGGCTTGATGCCGATGCCCGTCGTTTCGGGGAAGCGAATCTTGCTGTATTCCTTCGGGTACGCTTCCTTGAAGAGTTGCAGGAACTTCTTGCACTCGGGCGAACCCGCCTCGAACTCGATGCCGGCGTAAATGTCCTCGGTGTTCTCGCGGAAGATGACCATGTCCACCTTGCCCGGATTCTTCACCGGTGACGGGACGCCCTTGAACCAGCGGACGGGACGCAGGCAGACGTAGAGATCGAGGAGCTGGCGCAAGGCGACGTTGAGCGAGCGCATGCCGCCGCCGATCGGCGTCGTGAGCGGGCCCTTGATGCCGACGAGGAATTCGCGGAAGGCTTCGACCGTTTCGTCGGGGAGCCAGGAGTTGTGCTGGGTGAACGCCTTCTCGCCGGCGTAGACTTCCATCCAGGCGATTTTCTTCTTGCCGCCGTAGGCCTTGGCGACGGCGGAATCGAGGACGCGGACGGACGCTCGCCAAATGTCCGCGCCGGTGCCGTCCCCTTCGATGAACGGGACGACGGGCTTGTCCGGAACGTTCAGCTTCCCGCCCGAAATCGAAATCTTGTCCCCGGCCGGCACCTTGCTGATCTTGTACTGCATACCTGCTCCTGAGAATGGCTTGTGTGTGGTGCTGTTATAGGCAGAGAAAGGATGATTATCCACGAAGGACACAGCGTACCCTTCGCCCGCGCCGTGCTGCATCCAGATGAAACCCGCACTAGCTGCTTCCCGAAGCCGAGCGCCGGTAGTACTGTTCGCGCTTGGCCTTGAGAAACTCGACCGAGCGCCGCAATTCGTCCAGCCCGTTGACGCCGTCCTCGACGGAAATCCAGCCGGTGAAGTTGACGCTGCGGAGGATGCGGAAGATGGCGTCGTAGTCGTTGAGCCCCTTGCCGGTCTCGCCGTGGCGGAGCTTGTCGGAATAGCCGATCGTACCGTCGGATTGCCGCAGTTCGTCGAGCGTCGCGCCGGGGACGAGGTAGCGGTCGGACGCGTGCATGCTCACGACGCGCGTCTTGACCTTTTGGAGAAAGGCCACCGGGTCATAACCGCCGACCGTGGCGTTGGACGGGTCGTACTGCACGCCGAAATACGGCGAGTCGATTTGGGCGATGATCTCAAGAAAGATGTCTTCAGGTTGAGCGAACTCGGGATACTGCCAGTTGCCGTCCTTGTAATGATTCTCCATGCAGAGGACGACGCCGCGCGATTCCGCGTAGGCGATCGAGCGCCGCAATCCCGCCAGCGTGCGCTCGATCCCTTCTTCGCGCGTCATGCCGGGAAAGCGCTGGCCGCTCAAGGTGCGGCAATGGCGAATCCCCAGCTCAGCGCAAAGATCGATGGCCGTGCACTGGCGTGCGACCTGCCGATCGCGTTCGGCCGGATCGGGATGGGTGAAATCGGGCGAGAAGCAAAGCATCGACGAGATTTGCTTCGTCTCCGCCAGGACGCGGCGAACTGGGTCGATGCCGTGCCTGAAGAAGCCGTCGTAGTGCTCGACGCCTTCGGCGCCCAGCGTCGCTGCCGTGCGCAGCCAGTCGCCATAGTCCATCGACCCGCGACACAGGTCGTCGAAGTAGCATTTCGGAAAGACGCTGATGCGCGGAGCGGACATGGCCTGTCACAGCTCCCGAATCTTGATGTTGCGGAGCCACATGGGCAGGCCGTGGTCCTGGAAGCCGATGTAGCCGGTCGCGGGGCGGTCCTTGATTGACTTCGAATCGAGCGGCACGTCGTTGACGACGACATCGTTGACGGTGACGACAACGCGATTGCCTTTCACGCTGACGAACATCTTGTTCCATTCGCCAGCGCCCTTGGCGGCATTCTTGGTCGGCGGGATGCCGGGAATGATGCCGCCCGTCGTGTGATCGGACAGCTTGGCGTCCTTGGCCTGATCGTAGATTTGCACCTCGATGCCCTTCTTGACCGGTTCGCTGAGGTCGCCGACGTGGAAGTAGAAGCCGCTGTTGCCGCTCTTTTCGACCTTGTACTCGAACTCGCATTCGAAGTCCTTGTACTGCTTCTTGGCCCAGAGGTAGGCGTCGTAGCGCTGCCAGCCGCTTTCCCCCTTGCGCGGCACCAGCGCGACCACGCCGTCGTCGCCGAGCGTCCAGTTGCCCTTGGTCGTGAAGTTCTTGGTGAGGTCCTTGCCTTCGAGCAAGTTGACCCAGGCCGCCTTGTCCTGCGCGCCGGTCAAGCCGGCCAGCGATGCCAGTGCGATCGCGACGGCGATGCGAGAGATGGATTTCATGATGCTCCTCCAGTTGCGGGGATGGTTCTTGGGAGGGTATTGTACGCCGAAGCGGGTGGGGCATGGCAGTAAAATGCGTGCTGGATTCCGCGACCTCTTCCCATACGCTTGCGGTTTAGCGCACCGGATCACGCGCGAGATACTGCGCGCAAAACCGCAAGCGAATGGGAACGGCTCGACACACGATGCTTTTTTCGCAAGAATATCAACAGATGAAAAATGAACCTCTATCTCGCCGATCCTTCCTGCACTGGACCGCGCACGGCCTTGGCGGCGCCGCGCTCGCGTCCCTCCTTGCCCGCGACGGCGCCGCCGCGCCGGCGGAAGCGCCGGGAACGCCGCATCATCCACCCAAGGCGAAGCGGGCAATTCACATCTGCCTGTGCGGAGCGTTGAGCCAGGTCGATTCCTTCGACTACAAGCCGGAGCTTGCTCGCCTGCATGGCCGCTCGCTACAGTCGAGCGAGCGGCCGGATGTCTTTTTCGGCCAGGTCGGCCTTCTGCGCCAGAGCGACTGGGAATTCCGCCAGCGCGGCCGAAGCGGGCTGTGGATCTCGGACCTGTTCCCAACCATCGCAGAGGTTGCCGACGAGCTGACGATCATCAACTCGATGGTGGCGGAGACATCGAACCATACGCCGGCGACGTTTCAGGAGAATACCGGTTTTCGTCTCAACGGCTTCCCGACGCTCGGCGCCTGGATGTCCTACGGCCTCGGCAGCGAGACCGAGAACCTCCCCGCGTTCGTCGTCATCCCCGACACGCGCGGCCAACCCGCCGGCGGATCGATCAACTGGAGCAACGGCTTTCTCTCGGCCCGGCATCAAGGGGTCATGATGCGCAGCCAGGGAACGCCGATCGACGACTTGTTTCCGGGCCGCGAGATGCCGGCCGGCGCCGATCGGGCCACGCGCGATTTGCTCGGCGCCCTCAATCAAGCGCATCAGGCGCAGCGCCCCGGCGACGACGCGCTGGCGGCGCGCATCCGCAGCTACGAGCTGGCGGCACGCATGCAGCTTGCGGTGCCGGAAGTCGCTGATCTTGCACAGGAGTCGCAGGCCACGCAGGCGCTGTACGGCATCGATCGGGCGGAGTCGGCGGACTTTGGCCGAAGCGCGTTGCTCGCGCGTCGGCTGCTCGAGCGCGGCGTGCGCTTTGTGCAGTTCTTCTCCGGCGGGTCGTTCGGCAATCCTCGCATCAACTGGGACGGGCACGAGAACATGCGCGCCAACCACGGCCAGGAGGCGCCGCGCATCGATCGGCCCATCGCGGGATTGCTGCGCGACCTGCGCCGCCGCGGCATGCTCGACGACACGCTGGTCCTGTTCACAACCGAATTCGGCCGCACGCCGTTCACGCAGTCGGCGGCGAATGTGGTCGGTCTGGGACGCGATCACAACCAGTACGGCTTCAGCGTCTGGCTCGCCGGCGCCGGATTGAAGCACGGAATGGCATATGGATCCACGGACGACGTCGGGTGGAAGGCGGCCGATCACATCGTCAACTGGTACGACTTCCACGCCACGGTCCTGCACCTGCTCGGCATCGACCACGAACGCCTGACCTTCTACCACAACGGGATCCAGCGCCGTTTGACGAATGTCCATGGCGAGGTGATCCACGATCTGCTGGCGTGAGTGGCTCTCACCGCGGGCAACAGGTCTGAATCGCGAAGTAGCCGCGAAAGCGCGGGCACGGACAGGTGGAGTAGAGGCGGGCCAGGTACAGGCCCGGAGCGATTTCGCGGACCTCGTCGCGGGTGTTGCCGAAGAGCGGCGTGCCGGCAGGGTAGCTGAGGACATGGCAAGGCTTGCCGTCGTGCCAGCTCACGCCGGTTTCGCTTCCGCCGTGCAGTGCCTGGAAGCCGGGCCATTGATTGACGAAGTCGCCTTTCTCGTCGAAGTGTTTCCCCTTCCACGCGCTGCTGGCGATGCTCGCACGGGCGTAGGGAAATCTCGCATCGGCCATGTACAGCACTCGCCCGCGCACAAAGCCGGTCGGCAAGGCGCCAACGGCGCCCCCCTCGAAGAGGCGATCCAGTTCACACAGACTCATGCGCCTGAGGTTGTCGATATGCGTGGGCCCGGTTTGTGCTGCTAGCGGACCGGTCGTCATGCCCAGCAACGCTACGACAGTCAGGAACGTTCGCGACATGAATCAGCCTCGCCAGTAGACTATGGGTCCTTTCGTGATTTCGACTTTCGTGCTTTCGTGATTGAGCATTTCGGGCGGTGTGGCGGCTCACACGGAATCACGCCACTCGCATGGGCGGCATAACTAGTGCGGGAGGATCAGGCCCACCAGCACGTCGTAGCCGGCGTGTGCGCCGACAACGATGCCGAAGCCGCGCGCCTGGTACAACCAGGCGAAGTAGATGCCCGCGAAGGTGCGGAAGGAAAGGATGTAGATGCTGAACTCGTCGCCTCGCGGTCCGAGGTGATGCGCGCCCGCGAAGAGCAGTGCCGATGCAAATCCCGCGAATGCCGCCGCCCAGATCGTGCGCCGTTCGTCGCCCCATGCGAAGAGCTTGACGAGTCCCGCGAAGATCAGCAGGCGAAACAGCGTCTCTTCATAAATGCCGGCGCCGAGGTAGCTGACGATCTGTCCCCACAGCGATTCCGGCGTGTCGCCGTTGACCTGAAGCAAGGCGGCAATGCGATGATTGGGCTGCCCGAGCACATTATCCATGCGCAGAAGGACGTGCCAGAGACCCTGACTGAGCCCAAGCAACAAGAGTGCAAAACCGGCGCTTTCGGCAACCATGCCGACCCAGACGCCGACGCGATCGGTGGGCCGGCCCTGGCGCTGGATCACACCCCATAACAGCAGGACCGTGATGAGCAGGCACGGCGCTCCGTAGACCGGCGACACGCAGACCGCGTCGAGGGCGGATCGAAGCCAGGCGTCCGCGCCGTTGCGCAGTTCCTCCGGGCGCGCGTGTCCCTGGACGTAAAGGCCGATCTCGTAGACGGCAAGCAGCGGCAGCACGAAAAGGACGCACGCCCACGGATGCTTCGTCGCTCGCCAGTAGTTGTCGTTCTCGGTCGTCATGTTGGCGAGCCGCGCCCCGTTAGGGGCCGGTTGATGTGCCCACTAAAGCATCGCAGGATAATGTGGCCCCAATTTTGCCTGGCGCTCGGACGGGCTGAGGCCGCGAATGATGCTGCGGTCGCGATGGTCCAGCAGGTCCAGCACGGCGGGTGAACTCTGGCGCCGTCCCTCCGCATCCAGTATGACGAAGACGACCGGACGATCCGGCTGGGTCAAGCCGCGCTCGCTGGTGTGCGCGGCGGCCACCACGCCAAGGGAACCGTCGGATAGTTCGACCGCCGAGCCGACCGGATAGAAGGACAGGCGAAGCAGGCGCTCGGCACACGCCTTGTCCAGGCAATCGCGCTCGGCCAGGAGGAGCGTTTCAGTCAGTGCGGTGCGCGTATCGAAGGCGTCGCGATGCGGACGACTCACGCACAGGGCAGCGTACACATCGCAGACGGCCAGGAGCTTTGCAAAGGGGGAGAGGCGAATGCCGGTGTGTCCGAGCGGATAGCCGGTGCCGTCGTTGCGCTCGTGGTGCGTGCAAGCGGCTTCGACCGGCCAGCCGCCGCCGGGCCAAAGCTTCTCCAGGATCGACTCGGCGACGATGGTGTGCTTCTCGACGAGCCGGCGTTCTTCGCTGTCGAGCGGGCCATCCGTGAGCAGCAAATCGGCTGGCACGCGGACCATGCCGACGTCATGCACCAGCGCCGCCATGACGGCGAGCGGCGCTTGCGGCTGCCATTCCGCGTCGTCGCGAATGACGCGCGCTACCACCTGGGCGACCGTCAAGCCATGGGCCGCGGCAAATCGCGCGGGGTCAGTCGGGGCTGCCGACAGAAAGCGCAGAGGTGCATTGGCTCTCGCTTCGCCGAGAATCCTTTCCGCCATCTGCTGCAGGGGCGCCATCCCGACGCTCTGTGTGGCCGCCAATGCGCGAAGGTAGTCGGCCAGGCCGTCGATATCGTCCGCGGCACGCCGGCGTTCGCTCAGCCCGGCTTCGAGATGGGCAATCCTCGCTTCGGCGTCGGTGAGCACGACTTCAAGTCCGTCACACAATCGAAGCTGGGCGCTCATGGACGGTGGAAACGACTGGATCGTCCGCAAGATGATCTCGATCATCGCCACGGCGTTGCGGTGAAGGCACTGGAGCATGTCATCTTCGTCGCTGCCGAAATGCGTGTCGTCGGCAATGGCTCGTAGCGCCTGCAACGCTTCGCGGCCTTTGCGGAGCAAGCGTGCGCCTCGACCCGACAATCGTGCTGGACCGGCAGTCGGCGTTGCCTCGGGAACGGCAGCGATCCGCAGCGCGCTTTCGATGAGGCGATTGTGCGTCGCGCCCTGCTGCACTTTCTTTTCCAGTGCGCTTTCCCCGGACTGCGTTGTCGCGGCGCGAGCGGCGTCTTCGTCCAGCCTCGTCCTCAACGCCGCGATCTTTTGCAGCAACAGTTTAGTATCCATCATGCCAACGCCCCCGCGCGCACCCCGGTTCTCCTCCAATACCATCGGCTTTTTCCGCATCGGACTTGATGGCATAATCGCCAAAGTCCGCGCAACCTCCGCCGCTTGCGGCTTAGCGCTCGCAGAATCATTTCAAGCGGCTTGGCGCATTCTGCGAGCGCTAAGGCGCAAGTGGCGGAAAATCCGTGGTATCGCGCTCCAGATCGCATTAGAGGCTGTTATTGACTTAAGGACAGCTGATAGTTCATGTTAGAAGGATGAACACGACACGGAAGTCGTATCCGAGCGATGTCACGGATGCGGAATGGGAATTTCTGGTGCCCTATTTGACCTT
>Ga0233424_10001345_pt1 | contig 22200 bp, 19 predicted proteins | sample Watercolumn_Towu_FD_181011 | JGI IMG/M metagenome (GOLD analysis project Ga0233424, IMG submission 181011) | Freshwater microbial communities from Lake Towuti, South Sulawesi, Indonesia - Watercolumn_Towuti2014_125_MG | ecosystem: Environmental > Aquatic > Freshwater > Lake | place: Indonesia... | reverse complement strand
AACGGGCCGGGGGTGAGGGGCAAGCGTCCCTGATCTTCGCTTTTCGAAAACCGAACACGGAGGAGCACCCATGACCACCCGCCTCGCCACCTCGTTGCTGCTCTTCGTGGCCTTGCTCGCCGATGCCGCGCAGGCGGCCGACAAAGTTTCCGTCCAGATCACGCCGCACGAGCAGGTCGAAGTCCCTGCACGCGATGCCGCGGTGTTGGTCAGCCTGGCCGTGCAGGAGGGGCAATCCGTTGCAGCCAACGCCCCGCTCGGACAACTCGACGACGCCGAAAGCCAACTCGCCGTGCAGCGCAGCCAGCTCGAACGCGACATCGCGGTGAACGTGGCTCGCAACGACATCCGCGTCCGGTTCGCGAAAAAATCTGCGGAGGTTTCCGCCGCGGAACTCAAGCGGGCCCAGGAATCGATCGAGAAGTTCTCGAAAAGCGTCTCCGCCACCGACCTCGATCGCCTGCGCCTGGGCGCCGAGAAGGCCACGCTGGAAATCGAGCAGGCGGAGCTCGACCTGACCACCGCGCAGCTCACCGCGCAGTCGAAAGAAAACGAACTCGCGCTGGCCAAGCGTCAGGCGACGCGCCGGCGGCTCGTGGCTCCGATTGCCGGAGTCGTCGTGCAGGTTCACCGCCAGCCCGGCGAGTGGGTGGAACCTGGGCAACCGGTCGTGCGGTTGCTGCGAGTCGACCGCCTGCGTGCGACCGGCTTCGTCGATGCGAAGCGGGCGTCGTCGCTCAAACCGGGCCAGCTCGTCAGTGTCGCGGTTGACCTCCCCGGTCAGCGCGAGACGACCTTTTCCGGCCGCCTGGCCTTCGTCAGCCCCGAGGTGGACCCGATCAATGGCCAGGTTCGCTTCTGGGCCGAAATTGAAAACCGCGATGCGACGCTTCGTTCGGGCCTGCAAGGCACATTGACTGTGATGGAGACAAAGACAGCAACCAAGAACTAATCTCCCCTCGCCCCCGAAGGGGGAGAGGGGTCGGGGGTGAGCGTCTCTTGACACCACTCGCAAGGGACGCACGTGATAACCCGCCCCTCACCCTCTAACTCCCTCTCCCCCTTCGGGGCGAGGGAGGACCGCAGCGCATGCCTTCGACGATTCCCACTCAACCTGCGTCCAGCACCGCATCACATCCGCCGCCGTTCCGAGTGCGGCCGGATGTGCGCGTGCAGCCGGTGCGGCTTCGCGGGCGGTGGACGTGGTGCGTGAAAGACCCCGCGACGCAGCGCTATTTTCAGCTCCGCGATGAGGAATACTTCGTGTGGCGACACCTCGACGGCGGGGTCTCGCTGGCCGGCATTCAATCGCGATTCGATCGCCAGTTCGCGCCGCAGCGTCTCACCGACGGCGAACTCAAGGGGTTCGTCTCGATGCTGGACGCCGCAGGCTTGCTGCTGGTCGATGCACCGGGCGAGGGCGATCGGCAGTGGCGACGGCGGCAAAACTCCGCCCGGCGCAATCGCTGGAGTGCGTGGACGAACCCGCTGATGATCCGGATTCGCGGTGTCAACCCGGAGCCGTTCCTGCGCTGGCTGACGCCGAAACTGAACTGGCTATGGTCCACCGGCGGGCTGGTGGCCGCGTCGCTGCTGATCGCATCCGCCGTGCTGCTCGCCGTCGCCCGTTGGGACGACCTCGTCGCGAAGTTTCCGGAAACGCAGAGCTTCCTCACGGCCAGCAACGTCTTCTGGCTCGGCGTCACACTGGCTGGGATCAAACTTCTGCACGAGCTCGGTCACGCGACGACGTGCCACCGATTCGGCGGCGAATGTCACGAACTGGGCGTGATGCTGCTCGTGTTCGCGCCGACGCTGTACTGCAACGTCAGCGATTCGTGGATGCTGCCGAGCAAATGGCAGCGCGCGGCGATCGCTTCGGCCGGAGTCGCCGTCGAACTCGTGCTGTCGGCCGCCGCGATGTGGCTCTGGTGGCTCAGCGAACCGGGCCTCATTCATACGCTCTGCCTGAACGTGATGCTCGTGGGGTCGATCAACACGCTCGTGTTCAACGGCAACCCGCTGCTGCGATTCGACGGGTACTACGTTTTGTCCGACGTGATGGAAGTGCCGAACCTGCGCGAACAGGCGGATGCGGCGTGGCACGGCGTGCTCGTGCGCGGGCTGATCGGTCGCGGCGCGGGATCGGTCGCGGCGGACGCGAGCCTGCCGCGGGCGTGGCTGATCGGCTACGGTGTGGCCGCGTGGGCGTACCGATGGGCCGTGCTGTTTGGCATCTTCTGGTTTCTACATCGGCTGCTGATGCCGCTTGGCCTCGGCTGGCTGGTGCTGGCGTTGGCCGTCCCGGTCGTCGGGCAATCCGTGGCGAACCAGATTTCGCGGGGGAGACGATTCGTGCGCGAAGAAATCGGAGACGACGAGGCGTCTCGCCGCCGGATGCGATTTCGTGCGGGCGTCGTGTTCGCCGCGCTGGCGGGTCTCGTGCTGATCCCGCTCCCGTGTTCCGTGCGATCACCGGCAGTTCTCGAACCGCGGGGAGCGGCGGCGCTGTACGTGACGATTCCGGGGCGGATCGTGGACGGCGTGCGCGAGGGAACCGCCGTCGAAGCGGGTCAGGCGATCGGGCAGCTCGAAAACGATGAACTCGAACGGGACATCGCGAAGCTGACCGGGCAGCGGAACCAGCAGCGGATTCTCGTGGAATCGCTGCGGCGTCGTCAGGTGAGCGACCGGCAGGCGGCGGCTCGCATCCCGGCGGCGACCGAAGCGCTCGCGGATATCGAACAGCGGCTGACGCAACGCGAACAGGATCGGTCGCGCCTGACACTGACGGCACCGGTCGCTGGTGTCGTGCTCCCCGTGCTGAGCCACACGGCAGCATCGCACGCGAGCGGATTTCGCACGTGGTCCGGCCAGCCGCTCGACGAATCGAATCGCGGCGCGTTCCTCGACACGGGGACGCTGGTGTGCCGGATCGGCGATCCGCGGCAACAGGAGGCGCTCGTGTTTGTCGATCAAGACGACATCGAACTCGTGCGCCCGGGTCAGGCCGTGCGGTTGCAGTTCGACTCGCTCCCTTCGGCCACGCTGGCCGGCGCTGTCGCCGAACTCTCCGCCGTCGATGACCCTTCGCTCCCGTGGCCGCTCCTCGCCCGAGGCGACTTCCCCGTCACGACCGATCGCACCGGGCAGCCTCGCCCGCTGACCACCGTCTACCAGGCCCGCGTGGACCTCGCCCCGCACGACCACGCCCTCCCGCTCGGCTCCACCGGCCAAGCCCGCATCCGCGTCGAACCGCTGTCGCTCGGAAGCCGGATGCTGCGTGCGGTGCGGAGGACGTTTCGGCTCGAACTGTGAGCGAAATCAATGTTGGGTGCCACTGGCAGCTTGCCTGCCAGTGCGAGCGCCGCTGAGGTTGGCTGCGAGACAATTCCGGCCTTGGTCGACGCGCGTCCCGCAGCATCAGAACATCGTCCAACTGCCATTCGCACTGGCGGACAAGCCGCCAGTGGCACCCGGCGAAGGGTGTGGCTTCATCTGCCTCCCGACCACGCCCTTTCAGGGCGTGCCACCCCGCCGTGGTGTTGATGTGCATTCCATCACTGCTCCGGGATCGCGATGCCAACACTGGTAGCCAAAGGATCGTGCAGGTAGCTGTCAACAAAGTGCGAAAACGATTTGAAGTCAATCGTGACTTCAAGTGCCCCGACGTCTGCATAAATTCTTGCGATTGGCGCAACAGCATCTGGATCCGAGCACAACCGGATGGCAAAGTAGCTTAATCCAATCGAATGATCCGCGAAGATGAAGTACGAATGAGCGTCTGCGAATCGATGGGCGCGATCTGGCCAGAGTGTGGCAATCGAGCAAACTTCACGTAGTGCCCAAAATCGCAACAAGAAAACTCGCTCGTCGAGAAACTCGTACTCGCCCATCCCATCGGCGGCGGCGATGTAGTCTCGAAAGTCGGCCGGAAGTCGGACTTGAAAGCGTTGTTCGAACGCTTCGAGCTCGATTCGCGATGCGCCGGCAGGTAGCTCTAGGCCAGCGGCTCGCCATTTCGAAATGAGTCGCTCAATTCGGTTCACCGAATGGCTCCGTTCAGGGTGGCACCTGACGAGAAGTTATGTCGCGTTCCACTCAACGCCCAGCATCAGCGAGTTCAATCCGCTGCCGATGCCGAGCAGGGCCACGCGATCGCCGGGGGTGACGTGGCCGCGGGCGATGCCGATCGCGGCGGTCAGCGGGAGCGCGGCGGCGCCGGTGTTGCCGAGGAATTCGACCGTGGCGAAATCGATCTTCGGGTCCAAGCCCAGTCGGTCGTAGAGCAGTTTTCGATGGGCTTTGCCCACCTGGTGCGTGAAGGCTTTGGTGACGCTGGCGTTCGTCCATTCGAGGACGTGCCGGGTTTGATTCCACGTCTGTTCGGCGAGGTCGATGCCGGCGTGCAGGAGGGCTTCGGAATCGGTCTGCATGCGCGGCCGGTCGTCGCCGTGCGTGTCGGCTTCGATGCCGCCGGCGCACAGTTCGTGGCTGGCCGTTTCGGCTTGAAACGCCCCGCCGAGCAACCGGTTTCCACGGCGGCTGAGCTTCCGGTCGCAGAGCAGCACGGCGGCGGAACCCGATCCGATCGTGAGCGACGCGAACGCCAGCTTCACATCCTGCCGCGTCACGTCGGGCGATTTGAGCAGCGAGTCGATCGTCCCTTCGACCAGCTCGCGACCGATCTCGGTGCCGACGACGATTCCCGCCTTGACCTGACCCAGCTCGATCATGTTCGCGAGCAGGACCATGCCATCGAGCAGCCCGAGGCAGGCGTTGCTGATGTCGAACACGAGCGCCCGGTTCGGCAGACGCAAGGCATGATGCACGTTGCTGGCCGTCGCCGGTTCCAACTGATCCCGGCAGACCGAGCCGTGCGCGAGGAACCCGATCTGCGAGCGATCGATCCCGGACGCGGCGATAGCTTGCTCGGCGGTCTGAGCGCTGATGGTTCCCGGTTTGGTGCCGCGGTCCCAGAACCGGCGTTCGCGAATGCCGGTCATCATTTCGAGACGTCCGGCCGGCAACGCCAGCCGATCGTACACCGGCGCGAGTCGCTCTTCGATCTCGGCCGACGTCAAAACGTGCGGGGGCAGCGTGTAGCTGAACGCTTCGATGCAAACTCGTTCGTACCGCATGCCGCCCGCCACTGCCGCCTAGACTTTGGCCTCGACCTTGGCCGAGGTGCCTTCGAGTTGTCCCATCAGGATGGCGACCTCACGCAATTCCGACTCGCGCTGTTCGTCCGGCGGCGCCAGCGGATCGCGGAACTCCAGCCGTCGCGAACTGCGAACATAACGTAAGCCCTGGAGAACCAAATCTCGCTGATGCTTCGTCAATTCGACCGTCAAGCTTTCCGCCATCGGAGTGTCTCGCATATTGAGGGATCGCTGAGTCAGGGGTTGGTCGGTCCTTTGACCCCACGCTGACGAGCATGGTACTGGACGCACGCGGGATTCTCAATCTGTCGGCTGGAAAACCTTGCGGGTGGTCCCGCCTGTCTCGGGGTGGCTCCAGGAAGGCCCTTCGACCGCCGTTCGGTATCGCGTGGCCTTCCAAAGATCGGGTTTCGCCGCCCAAAGCTTGCCGCCGATCGGGCATCGCGTCAGGGTTGGTACAGGCGACAGGATCGCGGCGGTGGCGGGCTGCAGGAAGGGAGAAGCTTGCGGGTTATCACGACTTTGCGGCGCGCAGGTGACCGCTGCGGAAGGCATCGGACAGCGCCTTCGGGACCTCGGCTTCCGCCAGTACGAGCTTGGCGCGGTTTTCCTGCGTGAGTGCCTTCATTTCCTGTTCCTTCGCGACGGCCATGGCACGACGTTCCTCGGCATGCGCCTTGGCGACCCGCATGTCAGCCTCCGCCTGATCCGCCTGCAAGCGGGCACCGACGTTGTCTCCGACATCCACGTCGGCAATGTCGATCGACACGATCTCAAACGCGGTCTGCGAATCGAGGCTCTTGTCGAGCACCGCCTTGGCAATGAGCATCGGATTCGCGAGCACCTGTTTGTAGCTGTCGCACGAACCGATCGCGGAAACGATGCCTTCCCCCACGCGGGCGATCACGGTTTCCTCCGTGGCGCCGCCGATGAGCTGCGACAGGTTGGTGCGGACGGTCACGCGGGCTCGGGCCTTGAGCTGAATGCCGTCCTTGGCCACGCCGTCAAGCGTGGTCCGTCCGGTTCGCGGATCAGGGCAGTCGATGACTTTGGGATCAACGCTCGTTTGCACAGCTTCGAGAACATTGCGTCCTGCCAGATCAATGGCCGCGGCCGTGTCCCAGTCGAGATCGATGTTGGCTCGTTGCGCCACCACCAGCGCCTGGATGACGCGCCGGATGTTGCCGCCCGCCAGATAGTGCGCTTCCAGCGCCTGCGTGGTGATCCCCTCGAGGCCCGCCTGGATGGCCATGATCTTCGTTTCGACGATCGTCCGCGAGTTGACTTTCCGGAACGACATGGCGATCAGCGACAGCATGCTGACGCGCGACCGCGTGACGATCGTCTGCAGCCAGAGGTTGAAATTCTTGAGGATCAGGAAAAACAGAATCAGACCGACAATGAAGCCGATCAAAGCTCCGCCGATTATCCCCACGATCTTCAGGACGTCCAACATGATTCAATTCATCCTTCCTGACGAACACGAGAGTTCGACCCGACTGCGGCGCAGATGGTAGGTGATGCGACGCGGGAATTCAAACTTCCGAAGTCTCGGAGACTTCGAAGGTCTCCCGGGCGTGTGAACGGTTGCACACCGTTCACAGTTGCAGTAGCGTGGGCCGCCGATCACTTGGAAATCCGACTTCGCCGCCGCTGCCGCGCGGTCGGCAACTTGTCCATCGAAGGAAAAACAACCATGAACGCCGAAGCTCGCATCGCCGAATTGAAGCTTGAACTGCCGCCGGCTCCGAAACCGGTCGCGACATACGTTCCCGTCGTGCAGGTCGGAAACCTCGTTTACGTTTCCGGTCACGGGCCGCTTCGTCCAGACAAGTCGTTGGTCACGGGAGTCGTCGGAGCCGACTTGACCGAAGAACAGGGATACGAATCGGCTCGCGTCACCGGTCTGGCAGTCCTCGCGACTCTGCGGAACTACCTCGGTTCGCTCGATCGCGTGGTCCGGTTGGTCAAAGTCCTGGGCATGGTCAACGCCGCGCCGAACTTCGAACGCCACCCGTTCGTGATCAACGGGTTCAGCGATTTGATGGTTGAAGTCTTCGGCGAACCGGGCAAGGGCGCCCGCAGCGCCGTCGGCATGGGTTCGCTTCCCGGCCGGATCGCGACCGAAGTCGAAGCGATCTTCGAGGTGCGCGATGCCAAGCCCGTCCGACCCGCACGGAAAACGAAGAAGCCGGCGGCGAAGACGGTGAAACGGGTGGCGAAGAAGAAGCGACGTTGAGACACCTCGCCCCTTCGACAGGAGGACGAGGCTCCTGCTGAGCCGCGAGTCGCCGATCGCAAAGCGGCTCAGCAGGAGCTTCGTCCTCCCGGGACGGAATCCCACGCGATACTCTCGTCGCGCAGCAATCGCTCGAGCGCGAACTCGCGGACGCCAAGCGATCGTTTGAACTCATCGTACTCGGCTCGCTTTGCCGCGCGGCGGAGATCGGTCCCGCGCCGACGGACCGCCCGCAGCAGGAGGTTCTGCGGCGTGTGTTCGAGGTCAATGAATTCGACGACTTGCGTGGCGTAGCCGCACAGGTCGAGCACTCGAGCGCGGAGGGCATCGGTTGCGTTCGCGGCGAATCGTTGCTGGAGGATGCCGTGCGCGAGCAGCGGCGCCAGCGGGGACGACGCGACTTGCCGAGCGAGTTCGTGGTGGCAGCATGGGACCGCGAGCACGACGTCGCAACCCCAACGGATGGCCTTGGCGAGCGCCGCGTCGGTCGCCGTGTCGCACGCATGGAGCGACACCGCGAGGTCCACGCGATCCGCCTCGCTATGCGTTTCGATATCGCCGACGTGAAACGTCAGCCCCGTGCATCCGAGCTTCGCGGCGATGCGTGAGCAGTCCTCGACGACGTCCCGCCGCCGATCGATGCCCACGATCGTGGCCTTGCGGCCGTGGATCGATGTCAGCAGGTGATGCAGACCGAACGTGAGATAGCTCTTGCCACAGCCAAAATCCACCACTCGCAGCGGCCGATCCGTCGGCAGCGATTCGACGACGTCGTCGACCAGTTCGAGGTAGCGATTAATCTGCCGGAACTTGTGATATTTTGCCGACCGCACCTGCCCCGTATTCGTCATCACGCCAATCTCGATCAGAAACGGGCAGCGTATGCCGTCTGGGATCAGGTGCGACTTGTCGCGGTTGTGTGCGGCATTCGCAGCCTGCCGAGTCGGCGGGCCGGAGGTCACGGAGATGTGTCCGTCCTTGCGTGCCCGGAACGTGTGATCGGCTCCGGGTGTGAAGAGGGCGGCCTGCTGGAAACGGTTTGGGAACAGCTCGCGCACGGCCGCGATGGCATCTTCCGCCGCCAGGTTGTCGTGCGTGACCTTCGTCACCGTGTGCCGTTCAAGTTGCACGAGGTCGCGGTCGCGCACGGTGATCGGCCGAAGGCAGACTTTGCGAACGTCCGTGGAACCGCGTCGCGTCGGCTGGCTGAGCACCAGCAGGAGGCAGGTTCCGCGCTGCAGTGCCTCGTCGATTGTGGTGAGCGGGTCGGGCATGGTGACCTTGCCACACACCCGCTTCCTCTCTCTTTTGCGGAGAGGGTTGGGGTGAGGGTTGGCGGAGCGGTTATCAAAGTCGCAATTCTAATCGCTCCACGCTCGGGACGCCCCTTACCCCCGACCTCCGTCCGCAGAGGGCAGAGGGGAGATGTCGGATTGCATCGCTCGAAGTCGCACCAAGTCTCAGTACATCTTTCCGAGCCGCAGCGCCGAACTTGATGGGTACAGGCCCATGAAAAAGTTTTGCTCGATCGAAGATGTCATCGGTTGCGGATAGATGGCAGGCAGCTTCACGACCGTCGTCGGCCGTTGCACTCCGAACACGAGTTCCATGGCCGCTTCGTGACGGTATGACGGGTTGGCGCTGTACTCGGCGCGACTGAACGGGATCGAATCGTACGCTTCGCGGTACGACAGCGGCTTGCGGACCTGCTCGGCGCTCGCGGGTGCCGGTCGGATGCCGACGCCCGGTTCTTCCTGAGCGAGAGCGATTGATGACAGGCCGATGCTGACGGTCAGCATCAGGATCGGGCGGACAGAGCGTGGGGCGATGCGATACAATCGGGCTAACTTCAACGACAGCATGGTGCGACTCCTGGTGTGTTGATTTCGGGAAACGTCTCGTTGCAACCTATTCCGGTGCTTCAACCGCTGTCAATCGAGGAATCGTCAGGATCGGGGAGATCGGCAATGATCACGGAAGTTCTCAGGCGGCTTGGGCTGGGCGAGACCAACAGCGGCGTTCAGGGTCGAAATGGGATTGAGAAGCCGGTGGGTTCGCTGCTCGATTCGATCAACCCGGCGACGGGCGAGACACTGGGCACGGTCGTGGGGGCGGGGCCAGTCGATTTCGATCTGCTGATTGCGGACGCGGAGGCGACTTTTCGCGACTGGCGGACCTGGCCGGCACCGCGGCGCGGCGAGTTGATTCGACAAATCGGTCAGGCGCTGCGCGAACGCAAGCGAGACCTTGGTCTGCTGGTGACGCTGGAGACCGGAAAAATCCTCAGCGAGGGCGAAGGCGAAGTCCAGGAGATGATCGACATGTGCGAATTCGCCGTCGGCCTGTCGAGGCAGTTGCATGGGCTGACGATCGCGAGTGAACGTCCGTCGCACCGGATGTTCGAACAATGGCATCCGCTGGGACCGGTGGGAGTCATCACGGCGTTCAACTTTCCGGTGGCGGTGTGGGCCTGGAACGCGGCGATCGCCGCGGTGTGCGGAGACGTCGTCGTCTGGAAGCCATCGCCGCGCACGCCGCTGACCGCGGTCGCCGTGCAGAAGATTTGTAATCGGGTGCAATCGGACAACGATTGCGAGGGCGTGTTCAACCTGTGTGTCGGAGACGTTGCGATCGGCGAGCGAATGGCGGCGGACCAGCGGCTGCCGCTGATCTCGGCAACGGGAAGCTGCGCGATGGGGAGGAAAGTTGCCTCGGCTGTGGCGGGGCGTCTCGGCCGGACGTTGCTCGAGCTCGGAGGCAACAACGCGGTGATCATTTCTCCGCAGGCCAACCTGGACCTCGCGCAGCGAGCCGTGCTGTTTGCCGCCGCGGGGACGGCCGGTCAGCGATGCACGACGCTGCGGCGGCTGATCCTTCACGAATCGGTGGCCGACATATTCATCGGCCGGCTGCGGCAGGCGTACGCGAGCATCACCATCGGCAACCCGTGGGAACCGGGCGTGTTGATGGGCCCGTTGATCAGCGAGCAGGCGGTGACCGCGATGTTCGCCGCGATCGACTCGGCCCGTCGTCAAGGGGGCGAAGTGCTCTGCGGCGGCCGGCGTCTCGACCGGTCGGGGTTCTTCGTCGAACCGACGCTCGTGCGTGCTCGACCCGACATGCCGATCGTCCGCGAAGAGACCTTCGCCCCGATCCTGTATCTCCTCACGTACCGCGACCTCGACGAAGCGATCGCGATCCAGAACGGGGTGGAGCAGGGGTTGTCGTCGGCGATTTTCACCGACAGCTTGACCGAAGCGGAGACGTTTGTGTCGGCTCGGGGGAGCGATTGTGGAATCGCCAACGTGAACATCGGCACGTCCGGAGCCGAAATCGGCGGTGCGTTTGGCGGCGAAAAGGCCACTGGTGGTGGCCGCGAGGCGGGGGCGGATGCGTGGAAAGCGTACATGCGTCGCCAAACCTGCACGGTCAATTGGGGCGGCGACCTGACTCTGTCGCAGGGCGTGCGCTTTGACGTTCCGAACAACTAAATGTAGGGTGTCACTCGACGAGGCGGCCAACCGATTGGTAGAAGCTTGGCGGCGGCCGTTCGCCGCCCGGACTCCAAGCCGGCGCCATGAGGTTTCTTCGTGACCGATCAGGAGGCCGCGACAACCATGCAGAATCGACATCTCGACGTGCAACGCAGCGGAGACTTGGTGATTGTTGGATTCCGGTGCGCTCAAATTCCGGACGGCAACATCATCGAGGAACTCTAAGGAGGAGCTGCGTTCTGTCCTGGTTGGCTCGACAAAAGTCGTGCTGGACTTTGCCAACGTGGATTATCTGTCCAGCGCCGCGCTCGGCGTGCTGATTGTCTTCGACAAGCGAGCCAAAGCCACGTCATGCCGCGTCCACATGTGCAACCTGAAGCCTGACATTCCGGAAAATTTTCAGATCACGAAGCTCGACAGGCTGTTCACGATCTACAACGACCGGACGTCGGCTCTGGGAGCCTCCGAATCGTTGTCGGGGACCGATTCGGGCGCAGATGCCAAACTGAACTGAGTTCAGCAACCATGTTCGACACATCGCTGCGTGGGTTGTTTGTGCTGGCGACCGTCATCATTGTCATCGGGTTCTCCGTTGCGGAGCTCGATGCCGCCGACCGGCCGAACATCCTGTGGATCTCCTGCGAAGACATGAGCCCGAATCTCGGGTGTTTCGGCGACAGCTACTCGACGACGCCGAATCTGGACGCGCTCGCGGCGAAAGGCGTGCGGTACACGCAGGCATTTGCCACGTCGGGTGTGTGTGCGCCGTCGAGGTCGTGCATCATCACCGGTGTGTTTCCGAGTTCGCTCGGTTCGCACTTCATGCGCTGCAAGGCGACGCTGCCGGACTTCGTCAAATGCTTCCCGGAATATCTTCGCGAAGCTGGCTACTACTGCACCAACAATTCAAAGACCGACTACAACTTCGACCATCCAAAATCCGCGTGGGATGAATCGAGTAACAAGGCTCACTGGCGAAACCGGCCAGACGGCACGCCGTTTTTCAGCGTGTTCAACATCACGGTCACGCACGAGAGCCAGATTCGATTGCGGGGCGACGCCTTCCAGAAGATCACGCAGCGGCTCAAGCCCGAGCAACGCCACGACCCCGCCAAGGTCACTCTCCCCCCGATCTATCCCGACACGCCGGAGGCCCGCCGCGACTGGGCTAACTATCTCGATTGTATCACCACGATGGACGCGATGGCGGGCGACTTGTTGCGGCAGCTCGGCGAAGACGGCCTGGCGGACGACACGATTGTCTGGTTCTTCTCGGACCACGGCGTCGGCCTGCCGCGAGCCAAACGGTGGCTGTACGACAGCAGCCTCCATGTGCCGCTCATCATTCACTTCCCGCCGAAGTTTCAGCGCCGAGCCATCGGGAACAAGCCGGGCGAAACCGACGAGCGGCTGGTCAGCTTTGTCGATTTCGCGCCGACCGTGCTGAGTCTGGCGGGAGTGATAATCCCCGACCACATGCAGGGGCAGGCGTTTCTCGGCGGACAGGCGGCCCCGTCACCGCGCCTCTATGTGCATGGCATCCGCGATCGCATGGACGAACGGTACGACCTGATCCGCGCCGTGCGCGATCGGCGGTTCAAGTACATTCGCAACTACATGCCCGGCGTCCCGTACGCCCAGGTGCTCAACTATGCCGAGCTGGGTCCGACGTTGCAGTCGATGCGGCGGCTGCACCACGAAGGATCGCTAACGCCCGCCGTGGCTCGTTTCTTTGCACCCGCAAAGCCCCCCGAAGAGTTCTACGACACGAAGGCCGATCCGTGGGAACTGCGAAACCTCGCCGATGATCCCGGCTTTGCGCCCTTCCTGCAGCGGTTCCGCCAGGAGCACCTGCGTTGGCAGGACGCGATGCTCGACCTCGGTCTGCTGGCTGAGTCCGAACTGCAGGAGCGCTGTCAGAACGGTGCACCGTATGAAATGGTTCGCAACGGAAGCCTGCCCTACGCTCGCGAGCGCATCCGGCAGGCAATCGACACGACGCATCGCGGCGCAAAGGCGCTCGATGACATCGTGCCCTTGCTGAAGGATGACGATGCGGCCGTGAGGTACTGGGCGCTGGTGGGCCTCGCCGCGCTTGGCGATGCCGCCAAGCCCGCCGAGGCGGCGATCGTTTCCGCTTTGGCCGACAGTTCGCCCACCGTCCGCGTGGCCGCGTGCGTGGCGCTCGGTCGCGTTGGACAACCCGACCTCGTCGTAGCACCGTTGGCCGCGTTGCTGGGGCACAAAAACGAATGGGTCCGATTGTCCGCCGCCATCGCGCTGGACAACCTCGGCTCAGCCGCGAAACCCGTCCGTGAAGCGATCGACAAGGCGCAAACAGACAAGAATCAGTACGTCGTGCGCATCGTCGAACACACACTCGGCGAACTGTCGAAGTAACCGCGATCTGACGGCCACCGCCGACCGCGCGAACCGGCGTCAGACCGCAAATGTCTCGATTGAAAATGCCCCGAAAGCGGTTACACTCGGATCGACATTTACGTTCACGGTGGATATAGCTCAGTTGGTTAGAGCACCAGATTGTGGATCTGGGGGTCGTGGGTTCAAGTCCCATTATCCACCCTGCAAAACGCCTGCTGACAGCCCTTGTCAACGGGCGTTTTTCGTTGGCCATGATAGCAGAAGGTAGAGCCACGGATGAAACACAGATCATACACGGATGCTATCGGTCAGCCGCCGACTCGGCTTGCAACGGCTACCATTTGAGAATCCGTGTATGATCTGTGTTTCATCCGTGGCTGCAAACCGTGTCACCCTCGTAGGCGTGCCGACACTTCTTCGAACACCTTGTCGGCGGGAATCCGGCGTTGTTCGAGCGTGTCGCGATCGCGGATCGTGACGGTTTTGTCCTGAATCGTCTGGCCGTCCACGGTGACGCAGAACGGTGTGCCGATCTCGTCCTGGCGGCGATACCGTTTGCCGATGGCGGCCTGCTGATCGTAATACGCCGCGATCCCGGCCGCTTTCAAATCGCGATACAGACCCAGCGCGAACTCGGGCATGCCGTCCTTCTTGACCAGCGGGAACACGGCCACCTTGATCGGAGCCAGTCGCGGGTGGAATTTCATCACGGTCCGTTCCTGAAGCTCCCCCTTTTCGTCGGGCTGCTTGTCTTCGTGATACGCCTCGCAGAGGAACGCCAGCGTACCGCGATCCGCGCCCGCGGACGGTTCGATCACGTGCGGGATGAATCGCTCGCGAGTCTGATCGTCGAAGTAGCTCAGGTCCTTGCCGCTCCCGGACCATTTCGGTTTGCCGTCCGGGCCGAGTTGCACCTGCAGCGGCCGCGTTTTTTCATCGAGCTTCCCTTCCATGTGGCTTCGCAGGTCAAAATCGCCCCGATGCGCCACACCTTCCAGTTCGCCGAACTCTCCGGCTCCGAGGAACGGGAACGCGTATTCGATATCCGACGTGCCGCACGAATAGTGACTGAGTTCATCCTGCGAGTGCTCGCGGAGTTGGAGGCGTTCTCCGGCCAGACCGAGCGTCGTGTACCACTTCAATCGCCGGTCGCGCCAGTACTGATACCACTGCATCGACGAATTCGGGTGGCAGAAGAATTCGAGTTCCATCTGCTCGAACTCGCGCGACCGGAACGTGAAGTTTCGCGGCGTGATCTCGTTCCGAAACGACTTGCCGACCTGGCAGATACCGAACGGCACGCGGACGCGAGTCGTGTCGCACACGTTTTTGAAATTGACGAAAATCCCCTGCGCCGTCTCCGGGCGCAGGAAGGCCGCATCGTCGTCGCTCCCCATCGCCCCGACGATGGTTTTGAACATCAGATTGAACTCGCGGGGTTCGGTCAGCTTGCACTTGTCGTGTTCGCCGGGATGTTTGCTCGGTTTGAGCGGGCACTCGCTGGACTTGACGTGATCCGCCCGGAACCGGGCCTGGCACTCCTTGCAATCCACCATGAAATCGTGGAACAGGTCGTAGTGCCCGGAGCACTTCCAGACCTGCGGGTGCATGATGATCGAGCAGTCGAGGCCGACCATGCCGAACGTTTGCGGGGCACCGGCTGGCGTCGCGAATTCATCGTGGTTGGTGACCATGTCTCGCCACCACGCGTCCTTCACGTTTCGCTTGAGTTCCACACCGAGCGGTCCGTAATCCCAAAACCCATTCAGGCCGCCGTAGATTTCCGACGACTGAAACAGGAACCCCCGCCGCTTGCACAGCGAGACGATCTTTTCCATGCGGTCTGTTTTCGTGTCCATGGGAGTGATGACTCAGTGCTGAGTGTTGGGTGATGAGTGAATTGTCGGAATCGGGACCGAAGGTTCACCCGGCGGGTGAAGCCAACGTGTGGTTAACGGACGGACATCTGGAGCCGGTTGAATCAGGCCGGACGCGGAAATCAGTTCCGGAACGATCGGCAGCAGGTCCCAGCCAGCCGCAATGTCGATGTCTGCTTCCAGCCCCAGTTCGTGCAGGTTCCGGCCACCGTAACTCGTGCGCATCGTGGTTCGGAACCGAACGGGATCAGCGGCGCACGACTCGTAGAACCGGATCGCGATCTGCGTTTGATCGTCGAACGCCGCCGCGGCCTGCCCGGTCGCGAGGCGGAACCCGTGGGCCAGCGCTCCGGCGCACAACACGTCTTCCGACGAGATGCGACCATTGGTCCCGGCACACAGCAAGTGCACGCAGTCGGACTCTCGCAACAGCAGATCGATGACGAAGCTCGCGTTGACGAAGGCACCGACGAGGCGGCGGCGAGCCGAACCCGCGTGCTTCAGCGCCCGCGTTCCGTTGGTGGTGGTGAACACGATCGTCTTCCCTTCGACGACGTCACGGGTGTACGAAGCGGGCGAGTTGTCGAGGTCGAACCCATCGATCAACGTGCCTCCGCGTTCGCCGCCGAGGAGCGTGCTTCCGCCAGGATGCGTCGCAGCGATGCGCCGGGCTTCGTCCACGCTCGCGCATGGCACGACCGATGCCGCGCCCGCCGCGAGGGCTTGGGTGATCGTGGTCGAGGCTCGCAGGACGTCCAGCACCACCACCACTCCTTCCAGTCGCCCGGACTCCACGAGCTCGGGGAGCAAATGCACAAACAGCTCGCGGTTCATGGGCTGCGCACGCACTGCTTCGCGGCCCCCACCTGTCCGTGTGTGTGCTGAGCACTCTGCAGGAACACGCACGATCGTCGATTGTCCAACAGTTGCCGCACGCCCTGATCATCCACCACGGGGAGCATGAATAGCTTGCGCACTACGTCGTCATCGAGGCGGCTGTGCAGATACACATCGGCCCAGTCCGCCGCCTGAGCCAACTGCGACGCGGGAACCAGATCCACGGGTGACAGATTCCGGAGCGGATGCAACGCGTCGCGCGGAGACTTGCTGTCGCGCAGCAGCTCCAATCCGGGAGTCAGCTCCGCATGGAGTTCGGTCAGGAGGATGATCGTACCGCCGCGCAGCACCAGGTTGCGGGCGGCTTCCACGGCCATGCCGATCTGCCGCCAACCGTGACCGCCGGCATCGCTGTCCACTGCCGCCACGACGATGTCGGCACGCTGGTCGATCTCGAACAGCCAATGCTCGGCCAGCAACTCCCTGCCGCGTCGCAGAACGACCTCGGTCGCGCCTGCCAGCACGGATGCAACGTCGCTACCGCTCGAAGGCACAACCTGGATCGAGAACAGTGAACCGAGCAGCCATGCGACTTCGTCAATGAGTTGCCGCAACGGGCGCTCGTCTTCCGGTGTCAGTTCGCTGTGTCCAATGCCAGCCGCTTGACGCACGGCATCGCTCGAAGACAAACCTGGATAGAACACGCTACTCGTACCGCGATAGCCGATCAACGAATCGAACGCCAGCGCACCAATGGACACGACGACGTCGGCGTCAACCAACGCGCGGGCCAGGTATACGCGCTCTCCTTTGGCCGTCGTCGCGAGGTAGGCCTGCGACGATTTGTCGCCGGGATTGTGAATCGACCAACCGACTTTCGTGCGCACCGAAGCCGGCAGTTCCGAACGCGGATCGACTGGGGCGTCGTCGTCCCAGCCGCCAGGCTGCAGGATGTGGACCGATTGCGGTTCAATCCCGCGCTGGGCCAACGACTTCCAGACCTCTGCGAGAATCGTGGCAGCACGCGGCGTTTCACGATCCAGTGCGAGAACAACATGGTCGCCCGGCACGAAAAGCTGGGTGAATGGCGGGAAATCCAGTGGATGTTCGAGGGCCGATCGCAGTTCTTCCGCCAGGTCGCACGCAGGCGGCGGCGAAGCGTGTGCGACTGCGGTCCGACCGGCAGCCACCTCGCATTCAAACCGGCCGCGGCGACCGTAGTGCAGGCGGATCGACACGATTGGCTCCGATCGAATCAGCGTCGCGACACCGGTGTCACGCGGCCAATCCGCGTTCCGCCGTTGAGGCATTTTGAGTCCGGCGTCACTATAGTGACGGTTCAAAACCGGTCAAGCAGCGTTGCTCGTTAGTCAATAGTCATAGGTCTTTTGTCATTCGGACTTGGGTCGCATCCCACGTCGCATGATCAAGAGTGCTCAAGCCATCTCTGTTTCTCGTCGTAGCTGACGAATGACCAATGACCAGCGACGAATGACGAATGACAATACATGCAAGACGATGACGATCAACTGATGATTCGCATTCAGTCGGGAGACCACCGCGCGTTTGAGGCGCTGGTGGGGCGGTATCAGGGTCCGCTCGTTGGCTTCTTTCTGAAGAACACGTGAGACCAACAGTTTGCCGAGGACCTCACGCAGGAGACGCTGCTGCGAATCTTCAACCAGGCGTGGGACTACCTTCCCGCCGGCAGGTTTCGCGGCTGGATGTATCGCATCGCGAGGAATCTGATGATCGACAACCTGCGTCGCCAGTACCACGATGCCCTGGTCCACACCGTGCGCGGCGACGACGAGGACCAGGACCGCATCGCGCGCGTGGCGGAGGACATTCTATCTCCCGACCAGCAGGCCGACATCCGCGAAGTGGCCCGCTGGGTCGAGGCCGAACTCCAGACGTTGTCGGAGGACCAGCGACTCACCTTCCTGCTCTACCATTATGCCGGCCTGAGCCTCCCCGAAGTCGCCGACGTGATGGAAACGTATCTCTCCACCACGAAAAGCCGCGTGCGGCTGGTTCGTGAGAAACTTCAGGAACGGCTTATGGAGATTGGCATCACGGGTGACGATGTGCCGGGTGGTAACGATCGAGGATCGAGGACGGAGGATCGCGAGTGAGCGTCGGGTTCCATCTTCACGACACGATCGCCGGCTTGGCCTCACCGCCGGGAAGCGCGATCCGCGGCATCATTCGCATCAGCGGCCCCGACACGCGAGTCGCCGTGTCCGCTTGCTTCGAGCCACAAGATCGCGGCCGCTGGCAATCCACCCGCGTCGCCGAACGCCACCCGGGCACGCTCACCCTCCGATCAACATCACGCTCTCCCCTCGCCCCCGAAGGGGGCGAGGGGCCGGGGGCGAGGGGCGATCGTCTTTTGGCCTCAACTACAGTTCCCGCGCCATGCCACTCGGCCCCCTCACCCCAACCCTTTCCCACAAGTGGAGAGGGAGCCACGCCGCTTCGCCTCTCCGCCGACGTCCACCTCTGGCCCACCCGCCGTAGCTACACCGGCGAACCCGTCGCCGAAATCCACACGATCGGTTCCCCGCCGCTGCTCGAAGCCATCCTGTCGGAACTCGTCGCCAACGACGTGCGCCCCGCGCGGCCCGGCGAGTTCACGTTGCGAGCGTTCCTCAGCGGACGGCTCGACCTGCTGCAAGCCGAAGCTGTGCTCGGCGTCATCGACGCCCACGATCAATTCGAGCTGCAGTCGGCGCTGAGCCAGCTTGGCGGCGGAGTGTCGACGGAGATCGTGCGATTGCGAAACGACATGCTCGATCTGCTCGCGGACCTCGAAGCGGGCCTCGACTTCGCCGACGAGCACGTCGAATTCGTGCCGCATGCCGATCTCGTCCGCCGCGTGCAGGCGGGTCGAAACGCCGTGACCGCGCTCCTCGAACGCGCCGTCAGCCGGCTCACTTCGCGACCGCGATCGCGCGTCGTGCTGGCCGGACCTCCGAACGCGGGAAAGAGTACGCTATTCAACGCCCTCGTCGGCCGCTCAGCCGCGCTCGTCTCGCCCATCGCCGGTACGACCCGCGATTACCTCGTCGCGGACTGCGATTGCGGAGGCGTCTCGATCACGCTCATCGACACCGCTGGGTGTGACTCGGCCGATACCGGCATCGCCGGCAAAGCTCAACGTCAGCGCCGCGATCAACTCGCGCAAGCGGACCTCGTCGTCTGGTGCATCCCCGCAGACGTGGATTCCCGCGTGATCGAATTCGACGACTCAGTCACTGCCCCTGTGCTGTCAGTTCAAACGAAAAGCGATTTGTTTCCTCCCCTCTCCCCTCCGGGGAGAGCGGTTGGGGGTGAGGGGTCCGTCGGGCACCCGAACCGCCCCTCACCCCCAACCCCTCTCCTCCAATGGGAGCGGGGAGACGTCGCGGACGCACTTCAGGTCAGCGCGCTCACCGGGCAAGGGCTATCCGAACTCGTGACCGCAATCGCCGCGCGGCTCAGCCAACCGTCCGGCCGAGGCCAGATGCAGGGCACGACGGCCGCGCGATGCCGCGACAGCCTGACCGGAGCCTGCGCCGCGTTCGATCGCGCTGTGGAAATCGCCCGCCACGAGATCGATCAATCGCTGCTCGCCCTCGAAATCCGCGACGCGCTCGACGAACTCGGCAAGGTCGTCGGAGCCGTCTACACCGACGATCTGCTGGACCGCATCTTCAGCAAGTTCTGCATCGGCAAGTGAGATGCCGTCGAAGGTCGAGGGTGAAGGGTTGCGGGTGAGTGGTTATCATGGTGCCATGATTCGTATCGCACACCGAGCAGTTCCACGTTGGTCCGTGATCGCAGTTGGAGCAGTCGCCTTCCTCTGGTCTCGCCCGCTGCCGGCCGATTGGCCGACGGGGCGTGGTAACTCGCAGCGGACAGGCACGGCGGACGACCAGCCGGGGCCGAAGAACCCGCGAGTGCTGTGGGTCCACGCGGCGAAAGACGACTTCGTTGCATCGCCGGTGGTCGGAGCGAACATGCTCTACGTCTCCGGCCTCGGACCGTTCAATTCGTCGAGCTTCACCGCACTGTCGCTGGCTCCAAACTCGCCCAAGCGCATCGCGTGGTCGAAATCGGCGCCGTACCTCAAGCTCCCGATCGTCAGCGCACCCGCGATGGCGGGAGACCAACTTGTGTTTGGGGACGGGATGCATCAGACCGACGGAGCCGTATTGCACTGCGTGCGGGCGGGGTCCGGGTTCCCGATCTGGCAGTATCCGGTGCCGGGTCGACTGGTCCATCTCGAAGGACCCCCGACCATCGCGGACAACAAAGTCTTCATCGGTGGCGGCAACGCGGGCGTGTTGTGCGTCGACTTGAATCGAGTCACGCTTGACGCCAAGGAAGTCGACACGGCCGCGGCGCGGTCCGCTATCGAAAAAAAGTGGAAGGAGCTGCTCGCCAAGTACGAAGCCGAAAAGAAAATCGACCCCGACTTCGCAGTGCCGCCCAATGAAGATGCCTTGCCGAAGCCCGCGCCGAAACTTCAGTGGCAGCAGGGTCGCGACCAGTGGCATGTTGACGTGGGCGTCGCCATCGCCGGCGATCGCGTGTTGGCCGCGTCCGCGTTCCTTGACGAAGAGAAAACCGGCGAACGATGCCTCGCCTGCCTGAGCGCGATCGACGGCGGAATGCGCTGGAAGACTGCGCTGCGCCTGAATCCGTGGGCTGGACCGACCGCCGCTGGAAACGTCGTGCTGGTGGGAGGCAGCAGCATCCGGTTCGACCCCAGTCAGGTTTCGGGCGCCATCGGCGAAGTCACCGCGATCGACATCAACTCCGGCGCGGTGCTGTGGCGGAAGGACATCGCCGGCGGAGTCCTCTCGCCGATCGCCGTCCGTGGCGAACTGGCCGTGTTCACGGCGACGGATGGCCGCGTGCGCGGTTGGGACGTGAAGTCCGGTCAGGAAAAATGGAGCCACGACGCGGGTGCTCCCTTTTTTGCCGCCCCGGCCGTGACGCCGGACATGGCCTACGTCGCCGACCTGAAAGGCATCGTCCATGCAATTCAACTCCGCGACGGCAAGCGGTTGTGGAAGTTCGAACTGTCCACCGATCCGGTAGCCAAGGCGAGCGGGATGGTGTACGGTTCACCCATCGTCGCAGGCGGCCGGTTGTACGTGGCGACGTGCCAGCTTGAAAACGGCGACCGGCAGGGACAGCGAGCCGTGGTGTGCATCGGAGAATAACCAATTCCCTCTCCCCACCGAGGGAGAGGGTTAGGGTGAGGGAGCAGAGCGTCTCACAGTTTTCACTCGCGAACGTGCTCCGTGGCGCGGCCCCCTCTCCCCCGGCCCCTCTCCCCCAGTGCGGAGAGGGGAGAAAAATCGGATGGGCAACATGTCAACCAAACCACAGATCAAGCTCGCCCCGTCGATCCTCGCGGCCGATTTCTCGCGGCTCGGAGAGCAGGTGGCTGAGGCCGCCGCGGCCGGGGCCGATCGGCTGCACATCGATGTCATGGACGGACACTTCGTCCCGAACATTTCGATTGGTGTGCCGATCGTGAAGTCCCTCCGTGGCGTCACCAAGCTGCCGCTCGAAACGCATCTGATGATTTCCAACCCGGATCAGTTTCTCGACGCGTTCGCGGAGGCCGGTTCCGATTCGCTCCTCGTGCATTGGGAAGGGGCGATCAATCTGCATCGCACGTTGCAGCGCATTCGAGCGCTCGGCAAGCGAGTCGGAATCGTGATCAACCCGGCTACTCCCGCCTGCGTGTTGAGCGAAGTGCTGTCCGATGTCGATCTGGTGCTTGTGATGACGGTGAACCCCGGTTTCGGCGGGCAGGAATTCATCCGTAGCACGCTCACGAAAATCGAAGCCGTTCGTCGGCTGATTGATCAGACGGAAAAGCCGATCGAGCTGGAAGTGGATGGCGGGATCGATGCGGAAACCGCCCCGCTGGCCGTCGCCGCCGGAGCCACCGTGCTGGTCGCGGGGTCGGCGGTGTTCGGAGCCATCGAAGGCGTCGCCGCGGCGATGCGGGCGATCGAAGCGGCGGTCACAGGACGGACGGCGTGACTGTACGGTCAACGGTCCAACTCACAGTTGCGGAAGTATGAGCGGCCGTGTTGATGTCAAGAGGTTTTGAGAAGGGGTTGAGGATTCCAATGGGAATTGGTTTTGACCAAGTTGTTGAGGATCACGAGCAGCTTGCGCATGCAGGCGGTGATCACGACCTT
>Ga0233424_10001342_pt1 | contig 22229 bp, 19 predicted proteins | sample Watercolumn_Towu_FD_181011 | JGI IMG/M metagenome (GOLD analysis project Ga0233424, IMG submission 181011) | Freshwater microbial communities from Lake Towuti, South Sulawesi, Indonesia - Watercolumn_Towuti2014_125_MG | ecosystem: Environmental > Aquatic > Freshwater > Lake | place: Indonesia... | reverse complement strand
TCGGCTACTACATTCGGCCGCCGGAATCCGGCACGGAGCGCATCGGCTGGTCGGGGGATTTCTATACCAGTTCGGACGTCCATCCGATTCTCGGACAGGGGCTGGCGAAGCAAGCTGAACAGCTCGACCGGCTGCTCGGCCGGCCTGATCCATTCACCGTCGTTGAGATGGGACCTGGGAAAGGCCTGCTGGCCAAGCACTTCTTGGCCGCCCGTCAGCCTGGTTCCGGCTCGTTTGGCCGACGTCTTCGGTATGTCTTGATCGAGCGTAGCCCCGCCATGCGAGAACTGCAGGGCGCAAACCTTCTTCATGGTTTATGCGAGCCAGGCCGCATTACCTGGGTGGAAAGCCTCGACGACCTCGCCGCCAGGAGTGTGGTGGGGCTTCTCTTCAGCAACGAGTTACCCGATGCCTTCCCCGTCCATCGGATTCAGATCGAACAGGGACAGACTCAGGAAGTCTATGTGGACTATGATGGAGTTCGGTTCGTAGAACGCCTCGGGCCATTGTCCTCCCCAGAACTTCATGACCATCTCACGCGGCTGAATCTTTCACTCCCGAACGGCTATCGCACCGAGGTGAACCTTGAAGCCCTTCGGTGGATGAGACAGATCGCTCGCTCGATCAACCGCGGCCTTTCCATTACGATCGACTATGGCCATTCGGCACAGGACCTCTATGGGCCGGACCGCGCGAAGGGCACGCTCCTCTGTTACTACTCCCAGATGACCTCCGAGGATCCCTATATCCGGGTCGGCCAGCAGGACCTGACGTCCCATGTAGACTTTTCCAGCCTGGCGGCAGTCGGCGAGGATCATGGTCTGCATGTCACCGGATTTACGAATCAAATGAGCTTTCTGATGGGGCTGGACGCGGAGGGAATGATCGCTCACATGGACATGGAAGGGCCTGAGTTCCGCGCCGCCATCCACCTCCTGAGGCCTGAAGGCATGGGCCGGACGTTCAAAGTCTTGGTACAGCACAAGGGGATCCCGCACCCCGAACTGGACGGCTTGAAATTCAAACCGTTTTTCGGCGAGGCCTTGACGCAATTCGAGTCGAACGTCCTCAGGTCATAAAGTCATCGCGTCCGTTGACTTGAAGACGTTCAGACTTTCGAACCTTTTGACCGGTTGGATGTTGGATATGGGGAACGAAGCAGTACCTCTGAACTATGTCCCGATCCTAGTCTTCATCGGAATCGCCATTGCCTTCGGTACGGCCTCGCTCTTGGTCGGCTGGTTCGTCCGCCCTAGTCGCCCGTATCGCGCGAAGCTGGCCCCCTATGAGAGCGGGAGCCCGTTGTTCCAGGATGCGCGCGTGCAGTTCCCGATGCGATACTACATCATCGCGATGCTGTTCGTGATCTTCGACATCGAGATCGTGTTCATGTTCCCCTGGGCCGTCGCCTTCAACAAGCTCGGCCTTGTCGGATTGCTGGAAATGGTGGTCTTCATCGGCATTCTGGTTGTGGGGTTCTGGTACGCCTGGAAGAAAGGGGCGTTAGAATGGGATTGAAGGGCGGTAGGGATATCTTTCGTGCTCGCCCACCGCGCACGCAATATGAATCAAATTGGGACAAGCGGGCGGTGCTCGGTGGATGCGCGCAGTGAAAGACATCCCCATCGCCCTTCTGTAAGAAAGGATAGAGAAGAGCGTGAGTCTTTTAGAGCGGCAATTTGAAGCCAATATCATCACGACCAATCTGGATGCCGTCGTGAACTGGGCCAGGAAGTCGGCCCTGTGGCCGATGACCTTCGGCCTCGCCTGCTGCGCCATCGAGATGATCGCGAGCGTGTCCTCGCGCTACGATCTCGACCGGTTCGGCGCCGGCGTCTTTCGCGCGTCGCCCAGACAATCCGACCTCATGATCGTCGCCGGCACGGTTTCCCGCAAGATGGCGCCGGTGATCCGGCGAATCTACGACCAGATGGCCGAGCCCCGCTACGTGATTTCGATGGGCTCCTGCGCCACCTCGGGCAACCACTACAACAGCTATGCGGTGGTCCAGGGCGTCGATCAAATCGTGCCGGTCGATGTGTATGTGCCCGGATGTCCGCCCCGGCCCGAGGCGTTGTTGGATGGGCTGCTGAAACTGCAAGAGAAAATTCAGCGGGAGAAGGTGTTTGTGAAATAGGCCGCGAGACGGGCGAGAAGGGCGTGACTGACAAGTCCTGCTTTTCGCGCGAGTCACACGTTTCTCGCAGTATGACGTTATGCAATCGCTTGTCGAAACACTCTTGAAGAAATTTCCCGACGCCATCCGATCAGTCGACGTCGACACGGCTCGTTCGGAACTGGCTGTCCATGTCGCAGCGTCCAAGATCGTGGAGGTTGCGCGCTTTCTGCATGATGCACCCGAGGCCGACTTCGACCATATGACCGATATCTGCTCGGCCGACTATCCGGAGGACGAAGACCGGTTTGAAGTGATCTATCACTTGCTCTCCTTATCGCATGGAAAACGGATTCGCCTCAAAGCGCGGGTTTCGGAAGGGCATCCATCCATCGCATCAGTCACCGGGGTCTGGCGTGGTGCAGAATTCCTGGAGAGGGAAGTCTACGACATGATGGGCATCCGGTTTATCGGCCACCCCGATCTACGCCGCATTCTCATGCCGGAAGACTATACGGAAGGCTACCCGCTCAGAAAGGATTTCCCGGCGGAAGGCCGCGGCTGGCGCAGCCAGTTCGAATTCATTCCGCGACTCGATGAACCGCCGGACGAACCGAACGACGGCGAGATCCCCGAGGCCCAGAGAAAGCCTTATATCGCCGAACCATGCGCGTCAGGATCGCGGCGGAAGGAAGAACTGTTGCTGAACATGGGCCCCCAGCATCCGAGCACGCACGGCGTCCTGCGCGTCGTGCTCGAGTTGGATGGCGAACGCATCGTGAAGGCCACACCGGATCTCGGTTATCTGCATCGCGGCGTCGAAAAACTGTCCGAAGGCCTTGCCTACATGCAGATTATCCCGCATACCGACCGGCTGGATTACGTGTGCGCCATGGCCAACAACTACGCCTATGTGCGGGCCGTCGAAAAATTGCTCTGTATCACCGTGCCGGAACGGGCCGAATATATCCGCACCATCGTCGCGGAGATGCAGCGCATCCTCGGACATTTGTTCTGGCTGGGGACGCAAGCGCTGGATATCGGCGCGATGACGGTGTTCTTTTGGACGTTCCGTGAACGGGAGGTTCTGCTCGACATGTTCGAGAAGCTCTGCGGAGCCAGACTGACATTGAACTATTATCGGATCGGCGGCGTCGACAGCGATTTCACCCCGGAACTGGTGGTCCGTCTCAAGACGTTCCTGGAAACGTTCCCGCAGAAGGTCAGCGAGTACGACGCCCTGATCGCCTCCAATCGCATCTGGCTGGGACGAACGAAGAATGTTGCGGTGATTTCGGCTGAAGACGCCATCAACTTCGGCCTCACCGGCCCCACGCTGCGGGGGTCCGGCGTTGCCTATGACGTCCGGAAGCTGGAGCCCTACGGGGTCTATCCTAAAGTCGATTGGGAAGTGCCTGTCGGGAAAAATGGCGACACCTACGATCGCTATTGGATCCGCATGGAAGAGATGCGTCAGAGTGCACGCATCATCGCACAGTGTCTCGACCAACTGCCGCCCGGGCCGATCATGACCGACGAGCCGCAGTATATTCCGCCGCCCAAGCAGCAGGTCATGCGCGACATGGAGAGCTTGATTCATCATTTCATCATCTTCACGCAGGGATTCAAACCGCCCAAAGCCGAAACCTACTGCGCCACCGAAGCGCCGAAGGGCGAATTGGGCTTCTTCATGATCAGCGACGGAAGTCCCCGTCCCTATCGGTTGAAGATCCGTTCGCCCTCCTTCGTCCATATGGGCGCGTTCGATCACATGGCGCGCGGCTATTTGATTTCGGACATCATCACGATCTTCGGCACGTACGATGTCGTGATGGGGGAATGCGATCGGTGAAGCTGTCAAACGTGAATCGCTATTCGTTAATCGCAAGAGCCGACTCCTTTTTCCGATCAACGTTTAACGATTAACGACTGGAAGACTGCTCGATGCTGATAGACAAATACAAAGACGAGATATCAGACATCCTTTCACGCTATCCGGTCAAGCGCTCGGCGCTGCTTCCGCTTCTCTATGTGGCCCAGCGGGATCAGGGCTACGTTTCCGAGCCGGCCATGAAGGAGATCGCACGGGTTCTGGATCTGACACCGCCGCAGGTCTACGAGACGATTACGTTCTATACGATGTTCCACTTGAAGCCCGTAGGGAAATTCCACATTCAGGTGTGCAAGTCACTCATGTGCGCGCTCGTGGGCTCGGATACGCTGATCGCATGGATCAGCGCGAAGCTGGGCATCGACCCGGGGGAATCGACGGCGGACGGTCTTTTCACCCTCAGTGCCGTGGAGTGTTTGGCGGCCTGCGGGACCGGGCCCATGATGCAGATTAATGATGACTATTTTGAGCGCCTCACCGAGGAGAAAGTGGATCGGATTCTGGCCGATCTACGAACGACCGGCACGAGCCCGTTGAAAAGCGGTCCTTTTATGTGGCCGGACCGTGTACCCGTGAAAGGTGAAACGTGAACGGTGAAACGTTGGGGAAAGAGGGTGCGACTCGATTCCTTTTACGTTTGACGTTTCACGTGTGACGATCATGCCGCAGCACGAACTGGTTTTACTGAAGAACATGATGCAGCCCGGATACACCGGGACGCTGGCGGACTACGAAAAAACAGGCGGCTACCAGGCCCTGCGCAAGACACTCGGCAAGATTGCCCCGGCGGATGTCACCGCCACGGTGAGGAAATCCGGCCTGCGCGGTCGAGGCGGAGCCGGGTTCCCAACCGGTGTGAAGTGGGGATTCCTCCCGAAGGATTACCAAGGCCCCCGGTACCTCTGTTGCAACGCCGACGAAAGCGAGCCCGGGACATTCAAAGACCGTCAGCTCATGGAGCGGGACCCGCATCAGGTACTGGAAGGCATCGTGCTGGCCTGTTACGCGATCGGCGCAGAATCTGCCTACATTTATATCCGAGGCGAAATGGTGCTGGGCTCGAAGATTCTGGAACGGGCCATCGGCGAGGCACGGGTAGCCGGCTACATCGGGAGGAATATTCTGGGCACGGGCGTCAATGTGGATGTGAGGATTCACCGCGGAGCCGGAGCGTACATCTGCGGCGAGGAGACGGCACTGCTTGAATCACTCGAAGGCAAACGCGGGCTCCCCCGTGTGAAACCGCCCTTTCCGGCGACGCACGGTTTGTACAATAAGCCCACGGTGGTGAACAACGTCGAAACCCTGGCGAATCTGCCGCAGATCATCAACCGCGGGGCCGAATGGTTCGCGGCAATCGGCTCGCCGCCGAAAAGCACGGGCACCAGAGTGTTTTGTGTCAGCGGACATGTGAAACGACCTGGCAATTACGAACTCCCGATGGGTGTCACGTTCCGGGAACTGGTGTATGAGCATGCCGGCGGCATGCGCTCGGACAAACCGATGAAAGCCTTCATCCCTGGCGGAGCCTCGGCGCCCTTCCTGACGCCGAATCATCTGGATGTGAAGCTGGATTTCGAATCGGTCGCGGCCACGGGATCGATGCTGGGTTCCGGGGGCGTCACGGTCATGGAGGAGGGTACCAGCATGGTCTGGGCCGCACTGCGGCTCATAGAGTTTTTCTATCATGAATCCTGCGGGAAATGCAGTCCCTGCCGGGAAGGCAGTTCCTGGCTGGTGCAGACGATGCGCAGGATCGTGGCGAAACGCGGCCGGATGCAGGATCTTGAAACCTTGTCGGATCTGTGCAAGAACATCGCCGGCCGGACCGTCTGCGCCTTCGGCGACGCGGAGGTGGCCCCGATCATGAGCACGCTGCAGCACTGGCGGCAGGAATACGTCACCTTGATTCGGGAAGCGGAAGCGGCCAATCTCATCAGGCCGGAAGCGGTCGGAAAACATTGAGCGGAACCTGTTGATCTGACGATCTGTCGGATGGCGACTCCTCGATTCAACAGATCAAGATATCGTCAGATTGACAGATAGATAAACGGAACTATGCCTAGCGCCACTGCACAAACGATTCGCCTCACGATCGACGGTACTACGGTCAATGTGCCGAAGGGGACACTCGTCATCGAAGCGGCCCGGCGTGTCGGAGTAATGATTCCGCATTTTTGTTATCACCCCAAGCTGAAACCGGACGCGAATTGTCGCATGTGTTTGGTAGAGATTGAAAAGATGCCTAAGCTCCAAACGGCTTGCAGTACTCCGGTGGATGAAGGCATGAGCGTGCGGACCGCCACCACCGTGGTCAACGACGCCCACAAGTCGGTACTCGAGTTCATTCTGGCCAATCATCCCCTCGATTGTCCGGTCTGCGACCAGGGCGGCAAATGCGACCTGCAGGATTTTTCCCATCAATATACGGCGACGACCAGCCGCTTCGTTGAAACGAAGCGCATCTTCCAGAAGGACTATTTCAGCCCTCTTATCGAAACGCAGATGAATCGTTGCGTGCAATGCCTTCGTTGCGTTCGATATTGCGACGAAGTGATGGATGTGAAGGCGCTCGCACCGGCTGGACGCGGCACCATGACCGAGATCAAGCATTTCGGGCCGCATCCCCTCGATTGCGAGTTTTGCGGCGGGTGCGTCCAAATCTGTCCGGTCGGGGCGATTACCAGCCGCCTCTCGATGTACGAATACCGCCCCTGGATGCTCAAACGGACTGATACTATTTGCGGCTATTGCGGAGACGGGTGCCAGATCACCGTCCAGACGAAGGACCAGGAATTGATCGAAGTCAACTCCTCCCATGGCGCGGGGCGCAACAACGGTGACCTCTGCGCTCGCGGATTTTTCGGCTTCCATGCGGTCAGCCATCCCGAACGGCTGACGCATCCGCTCATTCGCCGCAACGGCGCGCTCGTGGAATCTACTTGGGAAGAAGCGCTGGAGTTCGTAGCGGACCAAGCTGGTAAGATCAAAGCGTCCCACGGCGGGCACAGCTTCGGCGGACTGATCTCAGGTCGATGCACCAACGAAGAGTTGTACCTCTTCCAGAAATTCATGCGCGTGACCATCGGGACCAACAGCATCGACAGCAGCGCGCGCTATGGCCATCTGAACGGCCTGCAGGCCATGCGACGGGTACAAGGCACGCATCGGTGGACCGTCAGCTTCGAAGACATTGTGGCCGCCGACGTCTTGTTGCTGGTCGGCACGAACATTACGGAAACCAACCCCGTCACCGGTCTCAAAGTGAAAGAGGCCGTGAAGAAGTGCGGCGCCACGCTCGTAACGATCGAATCCCTGGAGCCGGCCATCGACACGATCAGCAATATTGTCAATCTCTCCGTCCATCACTTCTGTGTCTCGGCGACGCACATGCAGAATTCTCTCCTCGGCCTATTGAAGGCCGTCGTGGAGCAGAATCTCGTGCAGCCGGATCTGATGCAAGGGCAACCCGCATACGTGAGCGCAGTCACGAGCGCGCTGCAACAGATCTCATGGCAAGACCTGCAGGCTGCGACCGGAGCCGGCGCCGCCTCCTTTACAGACGCAGCCAAAGCCATCGCAGGAGGACGGCGGGTGGTCATCTTAGCCGGACAGGTTCTGTTGCGAAGCGAACGCGGCTATAGTGGATCGCTCACCCTGCTCGATCTCCTCCTTCTCACCGGGAAACTAGATCAGCCGGGCTGTGGCTTTGCGCCGCTCGCGGAAGAGAACAACGACCAGGGTGCCGTCGAGATGGGCGCTGTCGCCGAATTCTTGCCGGGCCCCTGTGACATGGCCAGTCGTGTGGACCGCGATCGGATCGTGGCGCTGTGGAAGGAAGAACCGCCTTCCAACGGCGGTGCGTCTCTGGTCGAGATGTTGGATCGCGCCCGGGCCGGGATTCTGAAGGCCATGTTCATCGTCGGCGAGAATCCCGTAGGAAGCCTCCCCGCCCAAGTGCGTGCGGAGGAGTCATTGCGCAAGCTCGATCTGCTGGTATGCCAGGAACTGTTCTTGACGGAGACGGCAGCCTTGGCTCATGTCGTGCTACCGGTCGCTTCCTTCATGGAAAAGAGTGGGACGTTTACGAATACGGAGGGTCATGTCCAGGCCATCCGCCCGTCGATTGAACCGGTCGGGGACAGCCGTCCCGATTGGGAAGTCCTTGTCGCCCTCTCAATCATAATGGGTTTACCCTTAGACTATGCCGAGAGCAAAGAGATCCTCAAAGAAATCCGAAGCCTGATTCCCGGCTATGGGTCGCTCGGCCCGGCAGCGATGCTGCCCAGGGTCGACCGCACGGCCGTCGACCGCTACCTCACCGACGGCTACCAGAATGAGCTGCCCGCGCGATACAGGCTCGACGCATCGACGTCCAGGCCGGATGGAACAGTACAACTGGAATTGGTGCAGAGCTTGTTCCACTCCGGGAAATTGTCCACCCGCTCCAAGGGGCTGCTGCAAGTGGAAGGCAGCGGTGTGCTGCGGATTAATCCGCTCGATGCGGCACGATTCGCGTTGGTGGATGGGAATCGGGTCCGCCTGTCCAATGCGCGCGGAGAGCTGACCACGGAAGTGAAGGTCGTGGGGCGAGTTCCCCAAGGATCAGCCTGGTACCCCGATCACTTTAGCCAAGCGGCCACACAGTTGTTTGATTGCGTTATCGACCCCATAACTCGTGTCCCGTCTGTCCGGACGACTTCCGTGTCGATGATGAAGGTCGCATGAAGAGACCACCATTGATGTGGACCGCTAACCCAGGAGTCTTCTCGTGACTGAACTCGGGTTGCGCCTCGCCGTGTCCCTTACCCAAATCGCCGCGGTCATGGCCATCGTGATGCTGACCGTTCTGATCCTCACCCTCGCCGAGCGGAAAGTGCTGGGGTGGATGCAAGATCGCATGGGTCCGATGGAAGTCGGGCCCTATGGCATCCTCCAACCGATTGCGGATGCGATTAAGCTCTTTTTTAAAGAGGACATCATCCCGGCCGGCGCCAACAAGTTCCTGTTCAGCATGGCGCCGATTCTCGCGCTGGTCCCGGCCTTGATCGGGTTCGCCGTCATCCCCTTCGGCCCGGACCAGACCATGGAAGTGTTTGGCGTCTCGGTGAAACCGTTTGTCATCAGCGATATCAATATCGGCATACTATACATCCTGGCCTTCGCCTCGATCGGCGCCTACGGCATCATCCTCGGCGGCTGGGCGTCCAACAGCAAGTACTCCTTGCTCGGAGGGTTACGATCGGCGGCGCAGATCATCAGCTACGAGTTAAACGTCGGACTGGCCATCGTCGGCGTGTTGATCATGGCCGGCTCGTTGAGTCTGGTGAAGATCACCGAGGCTCAGGCCGGAGGGTTCTGGCATTGGTATGTGTTCGCGTTTCCTGCCCCGCAAGTCTTCGCTTTCGTGGTCTACGTGATCTCATCGGTGGCCGAAACCAACCGCGTCCCCTTCGACCTGCCGGAGGCCGAGAGCGAACTCGTCGCCGGATTCTTTACCGAGTACAGCGGGATGCGTTTCGCGTTTTTCTTCCTCGCCGAGTACGCCAACATGGTGCTGGTGTCCTGCGTGGCCGCCGCGCTCTTTCTCGGCGGCTGGACTGCACCATACCCCGGCACGATTCTCGGTCTTCTGGGCCTGGAATCGGCCGCCTGGATGGAAGGAGTGGCCTGGTTCACGATCAAGGTGTACGGCTTCCTGTTCCTCTTCTTCTGGCTGCGGGCGACACTCCCTCGACTGCGATACGATCAGCTGATGAAGTTCGGATGGAAGGTGATGCTGCCCATCGCCCTGGGCAACATCGTGGTGACGGCCCTGGCGGTGTTCATGTACCAACAGATGAAATAGGATGCCGAACGGAGCGATGACACACGCTGCGGCAGCCAGGCGGCTGAGCCTGCTCGAATGGTTCAAGACTATCACGTTCTACGAAATCCTCGTAGGCATGAAGGCCACGCTCTCGCACTTGATCCATTACAAGCCCGTCACGCTGCAGTACCCGCATGAGAAACGCATCCTGCCCGATAACTATCGCGGCATGCTCGCGCTGCTCCGATACGACGACGGAACCGAGAAGTGCGTGGGATGCGATCTCTGCGAAGCGGCCTGTCCCTCGCGCGTTATTCGCGTGGTCAGCGCGGAAGTGCCGGGCGAACCCACGAAGCGCTACTCGAAAGAATATTACATGGACATGACCCGCTGCCTGTTCTGCGGGATGTGCGTCCAGGCCTGCCCCGTGGACGCGCTGGGCATGACACGGGAATTCGAATGGGCCGTGTACGACAAGCGCCAGCTCCATTTGAACAAGCAACAACTGCTCGCGATCGGTGATCGTTCGTTCCCTGTCCGCGAGAAGCGATTGGAACTCCAACACCAGAACGTAGCGTTCTTCAACGTCTCGTTCAAACACGTGCCTCGAAAAGCGGACTGATCGCGCGAGATACCCCTATCGCCGATCCGCCCGGAGCAGCCTTGATTCGTTGGTCGTGTCGAGCTCGACGTTGACTGCGGGGACTGTATCGTGGCGCAGTTCTTTTTTGGATATTTCGCCGGAGTCATCGTGCTGACCGCCATTCTCGTGGTCGCGCTCAGGAACCCGATCTACAGCGCCCTCTCGCTGCTGATCATGTTCTTCCACGTGGCCGGACTCTACGTGACGCTCCATGCTGAGTTTCTCGCTGCCGTGCAGATCATCGTCTATGCCGGAGCGATTCTCGTCCTCTACCTGTTCGTCGTCATGCTGCTGAACGTCAAACGGGACGACCGCTATCACAGTCAATGGCGTATTGCGGGATTCGTCTGCATTCCCCTGGTGATCGAGTTCATAATGTTGCTCGCCGGCAGCGCCGCCTCGACGATTCCTGGCCGTCCGCCATTCCCATCTGGACCGCATGACGCCGTCGCCGGAGGGAACACGCTGGCCATCGGCGAAACGCTCTTTTCGACCTACCTCTTCCCGTTCGAAGTAGCCTCCTTGATTCTCCTGGTGGCCATGATTGGGGCCATCGTCCTCGCCAAACGAGACATCTGCGGGAGCGAGGCGTGAAACGTGAGGCATGAAACGTTTGTTGATAACCCGCGGAGGAATCTGTTGTCTGGTTCAATTTCTCTTCAACGTTTCACGTTTCCCGTTTTACGTTTCACGAGGCAGCAATGATTCCTGTCAGCTACTACCTCATGCTGAGCGCCATCGTCTTTTTTACGGGCGTCGCAGGTGTGCTCATCCGACGCAACATCATCGCCATCCTGCTCTCGGTGGAGCTGATGCTGAACGCGACGAACATCAACTTCGTCGCATTCTCCGACCACTTTCATGATCTGGGCGGCCAGGTATTCGTGTTCTTCGCCCTCACGGTCGCGGCAGCTGAAGTCGCCGTCGGCCTCGCGATCATCATCGCGTTGCACCGTTCCAAGGCCACCATCAACGTTGAAGAGTTCAATCTGCTCAAATGGTAAGCGGAAAACAGTGTTGAATTGTGAATGTTTAATTCTTAGTTTTGGAGTGTCATTCACCATTCATCATTCAACATCCCATATTTTCTAAGCCATGCTGTACGCCCTCATTCCACTCCTCCCGCTGGCCGCTTTCCTAGTCCTGGGACTGGCCGGCTCCCGCATCAAGGCGAACGCCCATGTGGTCGCCGTCCCGGCGGTTCTGCTCTCGCTCGTGTTGTCACTGTCGGCGTTTGCAGAAGTAGCCTCCGGTTCCATCATTTCCGTTCCGCTCTATACTTGGTTCACGTCCGGGAACCTCGACATCCATTTCGGGCTCTATATCGACCGGCTCACCGCCGTGATGCTCCTGCTGGTCACCGTCGTGAGCTCGCTCGTGCACATCTATACGATCGGGTACATGCACGGCGAGCCGGGCTATGTCCGCTTCTTCAGTTACATCGCGTTGTTCACCTTCTCGATGTTGATGTTGGTGCTGGCCGACAATTTGCTTCAGCTCTTCGTCTTCTGGGAAGCCGTCGGCCTCTGTTCCTATCTCCTGATCGGCCATTGGTACGAGCGAGCCTCGGCCTGCGCCGCGGCCACGAAGGCCTTTCTCGTGAATCGGGTGGGCGACTTCGGATTCATGCTGGGGCTGCTGCTCGTCTGGTCCAGCTTCGGGTCGCTGAACTATCACGACGTGTTTCCGGCCGCCCACGAATCCGCCGGGCAATCGATGAACCTGCTCGGGCTCTTCGGCGGGACATGGGAAGTGCCGGTCCTGACCGTGATCTGCCTCCTCTTGTTCGCCGGCGCGATGGGGAAGTCCGCGCAGGTCCCGCTGCACGTGTGGTTGCCGGACGCGATGGAAGGCCCGACTCCCATCTCGGCCCTGATCCATGCCGCCACCATGGTAACAGCCGGAGTCTTCCTGGTGGCCCGGCTGTCCCCGCTGTATAACCTGTCACCGACCGCGATGAACGTGGTGGCGCTCGTCGGCGCCTCGACAATGGTCTTGGGCGCCACCATCGCGCTGACTCAAACGGATATCAAGCGCGTGGTCGCCTACTCGACCGTCAGCCAGCTCGGCTACATGGTCATGGCCTGCGGCCTCGGAGCCTATGCCTCCGGCATGTACCACTTATTGACCCACGGCGCCTTTAAGGCCTTGCTATTCCTGGGCTGCGGCTCGATCATCATCGCTCTGCATCATGAACAGGACATGCGTCACATGGGCGGTCTCAGGGACAAACTACCCGTCACCTACTGGACGTTCGTGGTCGGCTCGCTCGCCCTTGCCGGTTTTCCGCTCACGGCAGGCTTCTTCAGCAAGGATGATCTGTTGGTCTCGGCCTGGTCGTCGGGATCGCTTGGACAAGTGCTCACGATTTTCGGCCTCCTGACCGCTCTGCTGACCGCCTTCTATAGTTTCAGGCTGGTGTTCGTGACGTTTTGGGGACCGTCGCGTGTCGATCCGCATCATGCCCCTCATGTCCATGAACCGTCGCGGACGATCACCACGCCGCTCTTGATTTTGGCGGTCTTCAGCATTCTGACCGGCTACCTCGGAATCCCCGCGTTCCTGGAACCGGTCTTTTCGACGCAACAGGACAGCGCGGTGCACCATGGCGGAGCCGGTCTGATCATCATGATCGCGGCAACTGCGATGGGGCTGGGTGGGATCACCGCAGCCTATTATGTCTATGTGCTCAACCCCGATCTCCCCGACCGCCTGGCCCAACAATGGACCAGCCTCTATCAAGGTTCTCTGAACAAGTGGTACGTGGATCAGGCGTACGATCGCGCATTCGTGCGGCCGACCTTCACGACGGCCTCCGCACTCTGGAGGCGGATTGATGTCCACGTCATCGACGGTGCCGTCAACGGCGTGGCCCGTGCCATCGCCTGGGGGGCGTGGTTGTTGCGGCTGATCCAGAGCGGGCAGACGCAGCACTACGCTCTGGCTATGGCAATGGGGGTCCTGCTGATCGTGACAGTCTTCGTGGTCTTTTAGAAGAACAGTCAATGGTCATGAGTCATTGGTCACTGGCAGTCACTGTACTACCAGTCTCCGTGCCAATGACGAGTGATCGATGACGAGTGACCGATGACACATTCCTTTCCCTGGCTCAGCGCCCTGATCGTGCTCCCGCTCGCCGGAGCGGTCGCGGTCTTCTTGGTCAAGGAGACCGGCGTCCGGCTCACGGCGCTCGGCGTCGCGCTCGCCGACCTCCTGCTGTCGCTCCCCCTCTGGTGGCTCTTCGATGCGTCGTCCGGTCAGATGCAGTTCTGGGAGCAGGCGGTCTGGATCACGACGCCGCCGATCCACTACCGTCTCGGCGTCGACGGAATCAGCCTGCCGTTGGTGCTGATGACGACGGCGCTGACGCCGCTCTGCATCCTGATCTCCTGGGAATCCATCGCCACGCGAATCCGGACGTTCATGGCCACGCTGCTGATCATGGAGGGCGCCATGATCGGCGTGTTCACCGCTCTCGATTTCGTATTGTTCTACGTGTTCTGGGAGGCGATGCTGATTCCGATGTACCTGTTGATCGGCGTCTGGGGCGGACCGGATCGCCTCTATGCCGCGATGAAGTTTTTCCTTTACACGCTGGCCGGCAGCGTGTTGCTGCTGGTCGCAATTCTGGTGCTCTATTTCCAGGGCGGGCAGACGTTCGACATTCTTCAGTTGAGCCAGGGCACTTACCCAAAGCCACTGCAGATGTGGCTTTTCCTCGCCTTCTTCGCCGCCTTTGCCGTGAAAGTGCCCATGTTTCCATTGCACACCTGGCTACCGGACGCGCACGTCGAAGCGCCCACGGCGGGCAGCGTGATCCTCGCCAGCCTACTCCTGAAGATGGGGGCCTATGGATTCCTGCGGTTCAGCCTGCCGATGTTGCCGGACGCATCGAGAGCCTTCACTCCGCTCATGGTCACGCTCTCGGTCGTCGCCATCATCTATGGCGCCTATATGGCGCTGGCCCAGGCCGACTTGAAGAAGCTCATCGCCTATTCGAGCGTCAGCCACATGGGATTCGTCACGCTGGGGCTGTTCGCCTTCAACATCCAAGGCATCGAAGGTGCCGTGATGCAGATGGTGAACCACGGCATTACGACGGGCGGCCTCTTCCTCTGCGTGGGCGTGATTTACGAACGCACGCACAGCCGGCAGATCGCCGATAATGTCGGGCTCACGAAGCCGATGCCCTGCTATGCGACGCTCCTGGTCATCTTCGCCCTCTCGTCGCTGGGCTTGCCTGGAACCAACAGCTTCGTCGGCGAGTTCATGGTGTTGGCCGGCACGTTTCTCTGGAGCAAGAGTGCCGCGGCCCTGGCCTCCCTCGGAATCATTCTGGCCGCCGCGTATCTCTTGTGGATGGTCCAACGGGTCGCCTTCGGCCTCCCATCGCCGCAATTTCTGCCGAAGCTCCGGGACGTGAATCAACGCGAGATGGTCGCCCTCGTCCCGCTCGTCGTGTTGATCTTCTGGATCGGCTTGTTCCCCAATCACTTGCTGGCTCGCATGCATGCGAGTGTCGACAAGGTTCTCGCCCGGACGTCATCCTCCTTCCCGGTACCGGCTCAGACCGAGAGCCGGCTCGACCCGCTCACGCCGCTCGTACGGGATACGGGGCCGGCAACCGAACAGGTGGGGCGCCCATGACATTCGCTTCGGGCGATCTGCTCCTCGTGTTGCCTGAACTCCTGGTGATTACCGCCGCCTGCGTTGTGCTCGCGCTCGATCCGGTGTTGCACCCGTCCCAAAAAGACGGGCTCGCCTGGTTGAGTCTCGGCACCTTGGCCGTCTGCATGGGCCTGATCGCTTCACAGATGAGCCATGCGGCGTTGGCCTTCGGCGGTCTGGTGGTCATCGATGCCTATGGATGCTTCTGGAAACTGCTGCTTTGCTTCGTCAGCGGTCTGACCGTCCTCCTGTCATACTCCTATCTGAAGGAGGAGCGGCTCTATTTCGGCGAGTATTACGGCTTCGTCCTGCTGGCGCTCTCCGGCATGATGGTGATGGTATCCTCGGCCGATCTTCTGACGATCTATCTCGGCACCGAGCTGATGTCGCTGTCGCTCTACGTCATGGCGGGACTCAAACGAGCGGACCCACGCTCGCTGGAGGCCTCCGCGAAGTACTTCGTGCTGGGCGCCTTCTCGTCCGGGATTCTCCTCTATGGCATCTCGCTGCTCTACGGCGCGACGGGCAGCACCAGACTCCCCGCCATCGCCGCCGCAATCGCAGGGAACAGCCTGGGGGACCCGCTGCTCCTGTTTGCCACGATCATGTTGGCGGTCGGATTCAGCTTCAAGCTTGCCGTCGTGCCGTTCCATATGTGGACACCCGACGTCTATCAAGGCGCCCCCACTTCCGTGACGGCCTTCATGGCGGTCGCCTCCAAAGCGGCCAGTTTCGGCGCCTTCCTCCGCGTGTTCATCGAGGGGCTGGGCGGACTAAAAGCCGACTGGTCTGCGATTTTCTTGCTGCTCTGTATCGCCACCCTGGTCTTGGGAAACGTCGTGGCGTTGGTGCAGACCAACATCAAGCGCATGCTGGCTTACTCCAGCATCGCCCATGCCGGCTACGCCTTGCTGGGCGTGGTCGCCGCCGGACGGTTGGGGGAATCCTCCGCCAGCGGCATCGCCAGCGTCCTGCTGTATCTCTCCCTCTATGCATTCATGACCTTCGGCGCGTTCGCCATCGTCGCGATGCTCCGGAAAGGCAGCATCGAGGGAGAAGAGATCGAGGATTTCACCGGCCTCGCCAAGCGCCATCCCATAGCGGCGCTCCTCATGATGCTGTTCATGGTGTCGCTGGCCGGCATTCCTCCGACAGCTGGGTTTATCGGAAAATTCTATGTTTTCCTGTCCGCCGTGGAAGCCGGCATGACCTGGCTGGCGGTTCTCGCGCTCATCTTCGCCGCCATTTCGGCCTACTACTATCTTCGCCTGGTGATGGTCATGTATATGCGCGAACCAGGAGAGGTCACGGCCACTTCTCCTCGACTTGTCATGTCCCCGACGCTTTCCATTGTGCTGGCCTGTGCGGTAGCCGGAGTGGTGATTTTTGGGTTTTATCCCAATCCGCTCGTGAATCTCGCCACGCAGGCCGTCCTGACCCTCAAATAGGCACCCGGTGATCGAGAATGAGGTGAGCGTCGCTACTGCTCATGTTATGCTGGCTCGAATGCGAGGGTTCATGGATGTCCTCCGCTTTCTGCTCGACATCTTGAAGGCATTCCTTCGGCAGGGGTGCACCAGCCTGGCCGCCTCATTGGCCTTTTTCTCGCTACTCTCGCTCTTTCCCATGGTCTTTCTCCTCCTCTATGGAATCAGCTTCCTCCTCAGTCAGGATGTCATCGGCGAGCAGTTCCTGCTGAGCTTCCTGAAAGGATTCCTCCCATCGCTGGGGGAACGGCTGGCGGTGGAACTCCATCGGATCAGCGCGTTGGAAAGCGTACGGTGGCTTGTCTTCCTCTCGTTCTTCTGGTTTGGCGGGCTCGTCTTCTATGAACTCGACTACGCGCTCAATGTGGTGTTTGAAAGTACCAGGCGTCGTCATCCGTTGATTTCAACCGCCATCTCCGTCGCCCTGCTCGGAGCCACCGGTCTGCTCCTGATCATCTCCTATGTCGCCACCCAGACGCTCAACTTTCTGACCGGCTATGCGCCCAGGCTCTTCGGCTTGGACCTCGTGGCTTTGGCCGCTCATGACTTCATGCTGACCTATACGTTACCCTTTGTCCTTGCGTTTTTGACGGTCAGCTTCTTGTACCGTTACGTCCCGCGCCGCCGCCCGGAATGGCGGGAAGCGATGGCGGGGGCGATGACGTTCGGGCTGCTCTGGGTCTCGGCTAAGCTGCTTTTCGTCACCTATAGCGGCTATGCCACGGTGTATGTCCGCCTCTACGGATCGCTGCTGGAAGTCGTGCTGCTGCTTCTGTGGGTCTACTATTCAGCCGGTCTCCTGCTCCTCGGCGCGGTCATCGCCCATAAGCTCCAACAACGGGCCCAGGTAGCAGGTACCGCCCCGACCGAGACCGTCCAGCAGGAGTAGGTGCGACTGGCAAGCCCAAAACCGCTCCTAGAGCCGATTTTCTGCCCATGCAACTTCCAGCCTTTTTCTGGCTGGGTCAGCCCTTCCTCGATACAATGGCAACCGGCAGAACCGGATGTATTTCGATGCTTGAAGAATACGGCAAAGAACTCATGATGTTCGGAGGGACGATCGCGGGGTTCATCGCGGCTCTGCTCACCGTGTTGGAGAAACTCCTCGACTTCCAGCACCGCATCCATTCAAAGAAGGAGAAGACAAGCCCATCCCAACCTGAGCGCATCATCACAGAACCTGCCCCAACCGTCGATTTCTTCTCCTCGAAACCTCTGCGTGGAACCTCCTTTCTGCTGTTGCATGAAACCAGCGTCATCGTGGCAGCTGGCGTCCTGCTGAACTATGTCGGCCTCACGCTCAGCCGGCACCTTGAGAGTATTCTCTTTCTGGATATGACGGGCACGGCTCTTGTGGCCATCCTGCTCGGGCCGTGGTGGGGCGCCATCGTCGCGCTCCTCTCGAACTCTGTGGTCAATTGGCTGCTGTTTCCGGAAGCGGGCGCCGACGTGGTGATCTTCCCATGGTCGCTGGTCAATATGGCCGGCGCACTGTTCTGGGGGACCTTGGCCCGTCAACCGAGTTTTCAGAAATACGTGCGCACCACCAAGAGTTCCGGCCTGGCCCATACCTGGTTCCTGCTAAGTTTCGGCGTGGCGGGAGCCGTGGTCATGAGCATTCCCGGAACTCTCGTGCAATCGGCGTTGCAGGAACGGTCGATTTTTGCCTTGAATCCGGAGGTGGCCGAATCGCTCAGCGTGCAGATCGGGCAATGGGAAGCCGCCGTTCAGATGTACTTGGAATCCACCCTTGGGCTTCGATGGAGCGAGAGCATCAGCTGGTACGTGGTCAATTGGTTCCAGAACTGCATCCGTTACATTCCGGACAAGACGATGAGCGCGGCCATCGCGCTGGTCATTTTGAAGTATGGCTATCCCCTGTTCGAGCGGGAGCTGATCCACGGCGGGCCAGAAGGCGAACGCCCAGGCGACGAGCGCATTCTGCCGCTCGTGTTGGGATTGCTCTTTGCCCCCTCCTATGCCGCCCTGATCAGCAACGAGGATTACGCCGGCCCCCTCTACTGGCCGCTCTGGTCCACACCCTGGCTGTTCATCCTCTACGGCTACTTCAGAATCCGGTATTGGGGGCCGACCGACAATGCGCTGCACGAGGCCCGGCTCCAGCGAGCCGAGCGCTATGCCCGAGCGCTGAAACCCATCGGAAAGGAACCGTCCTATGAATTCTGCCGCCGCCTCACCTTCGCCACCCTCATCGCGAGCCTGCTGTTTGCACTCTGTCTCCCCGTCCTCTTAATGGACTTTTACCGGGTCACATTCAAATTCTTCTGCGTCGTCTACGGATTCCTGCTCGTCGTCCACCTCATCCGCGTCGCCATCGCGCAAAATATTTCCGTGGCCAGAGCGGATGGGTAGGACGTCATTGGTCATTCGCCAAGCGGAAGGCCTACGACTCTGAACCGAATGACGATTGACGGTTAACGGTTAACGAATGGCGCTTGACGACTATGGTGGCTAAGCACTCGAAGAATGGCGCAACTGGAGAAAGTGCACGATCGCAGAGTGCGTGACGAGCCCGACGACATGCCCGTCTTGCATCACTACGAGCCGATCCCACCCTTCTCGCACCATGCGCTCCATGGCCTGAATCCCTGGAACGTCCGGAGCGACCACCATCGATGGCGTGAGCGGACGCATCACCTGCTCGACCCGCCGCCAGGGCCAGAGTGCCGGCGGCACCCTCTGGATTTCCGCAACCGTGATCAATCCGACGAGTTGTCCTTCCTCCAAGACCGGAAATCCTCCGTATCCATAGGGCTGAAAGTAGAGATTGACCGCCTCGTCAAGGGTGCAATGGGGAGGGATGGCGGTGACGGTCTGCACCATGAGGTCGCGAACCGGAATGGCGGCGAGCGATTCCAGCACCATGGCTTGACGACGGCTTGCCAGCGCCGCAGCAAAGAGAAACATGCCGATACCGGTCACCCATCCGCCGTTCGAGGCTAATGACGCGGGCAGCGCACCGTTCAAAGCTCCGACGATGACTGCCGCGCCCACCAGCCCAAACACGACGCCGAACCCGAGACCGATACCAGCCGCTTGTTTCGTGGCTCGATAGAAATCCTTCCCCCAGGCCCATAACCCCGCGCGCAAGACCCTCCCGCCGTCCAAGGGGAACCCCGGGATCAAATTGAAGAGCCCAAGCTGCACATTCACCATCCCCAGCAAGGCGCCGAGGATGATGAGGCCTTGCATGGCATGCGGCTGTTGCAGCGACTCGGCGAGCACGACAAACCCCAAACAGGCCGCGCCAAGCGCAAAGCTCACGGCAGGCCCGGCCACCGCAATAAAAAATTCCGCGCGCGGCGTCGGAGCCTCCTTCCGAATATGAGCCACCCCGCCGAATATGAACAGGGTGATCCGCTCGATCGGAATGTGATAGTACCGCGCCACATACGAATGGCCGAGTTCGTGCAACAGCACGGAGAGGAACAGGAGGACGGCCGCGATCCCACCCATTGCCCAGTAGCGCCCCGGCGAGAGACCGGGCAAACTCTCCGGCAGGTAACCGGTGGATAGCGTCCAGGTCACGAGGAGAAACACCAGAAACCACGACGCATGGATGCGAATCGGAATCCCCAACGCGCGCCCGATCTCCCAGGAAGGCCATTGCATGGATACACCGTAACAGCCCGATCCATAAGGAATCAATTTCTCGCTGCCCGACTTCAGGTATACTAGTTTCCATGTTTCAGCGGTTCATCCCATCGCTCCTCGGTGCGCTTCTCATGGGAAGCCTGTCATTCTCCCTGCCGCCTGGGAGCCCGGCTCAGGTCATCAAGTCCGGCCCGCCGACCTGCCCGGGTGTTGCCCTCACGTTTGACCTCTGCCCTGTCAGAAAGGGGCCGGGCTATGACCAGGCATTGATAGACTATCTGATCCAACATCAAGTCCCGTCCACCTTTTTCATGTCCGGAATCTGGATGACCAGACACGAGGAACAAGTGAACCACCTGCTCGGCGTCGACTTCTTTGAAGTCGGGACCCATGGTGACATGCACGCTCATCTCCCTCTGCACAATGCCGACGAACAGCGCACGGAGATTCTCGGTCCGGTCACGCTGCTCCATCAGCGCTATGGGCACGACGCGACCTCATTCCGCCCCCCGTACGGGGAGTACAACGACATGACCGTCGACGTGGTCAAGTCGATCGGCCTCCGGTTCATCCAGTGGAATATTGAGTCCGGCGATCCTGACCCGACGCTTTCGGCTGAGCAGATCCTGGCACGGGTGAGCAAGCGCGCGAAGCCCGGCAGCATCATCGTCTTCCACGCCAACGGCAAGGGGAAGCAGACCCGTCAGGTCATCGAGGGCCTCACGACGGATGTGTTTCCGCAACAGGGCCTCACGCCCATGACCGTCAGCGAGCTCTTGAATTGTCGAGCGCCTGCCCCATGACTGAGCCGGTGATCAGGGACATGACGCCCGACGATCGCGAGGCTGTCGTGCAATTCCTGGCTGAATCCGATCCCTGGAAAACACTCGGGTACACCGGCTCCGATTGGACGAGGATTTTCTGCCCCCTTCCTCAGGAGCGCGACAGCTATGTGGCCGAACTGGACGGACGCGTGGCGGGCATCGCCATCGTGAAGCAGCGTTTCCTCTTGGGCGACTACCTGGAACTCCTGGGCGTGGCCGGATGGGCGCACCACAAGAGAGTCGGCAGTCTGCTTCTGAAGCATGTCGAACAGCGCGTCTTCGAAAGAGCCAAGAACCTTTTCGCCTGCGTGTCGGATTTCAACGAATCGGCAAGGGCCTTCTACAAGTCACACGGGTATCTGGAGATCGGACCGATGCCGAATTTTCTGATCCCCGGCAGCGCTGAAATTCTACTGCGCAAGACGGCAGGACCGGCCAGGACGGCGCCGTAATACGTCAACCGCCACACATCACTCGTCATACGATTTCTACAAGCAGAGCGCTTGTTCCTCTCGAATGACGGTTGACGAGTGACGAATGACGGGGCAAGGAACAGTGGAATGAAAGTCACGAAGCTCCTCCATACGCGGATGCGCGTCAGCGACTTGGATGCAACCATCCGGTTCTATACGACTGTGCTGGGCCTCGAAGTCATCGAGCGAAAAACCTCGCCCCGAGGCTCCCACATTGCCTTCTTGAAGGTACCCAACAGCGACGAGTTGATCGAGCTGACCAGTTTTCCTTCCAGCGGACCGGTGAAGGTCCAGGAAGACCTCGTCCATCTCGCGTTTCAAGTGGATAGCCTGGACCGGACCGTCGCCTCGCTCAACGCGAAGGGGGTCAAGATCACGGACGGCCCCACGCAAACCTCCTCCGGCAGCCGGTTCATCTTCATCGATGACCCCGACGGCTACGAGATCGAACTCATCGAACGGCCGCCCGGCGTGGCCATCGCATAACGCCCCGTCATTCGTCAAACGTCATTCGTACGGAGACTCACCGTTGACGGCTCCACACTTTTCTAGGTACCTTCTGTCTTCCGAGTGACGGTTGACGCTTGACGTTTGACCACCAGGAGGGTTTCGAAAATGAAGAACGGCTTTTTCCGCGGGCATGGCCTCGGCAATGACTATATCGTGGTGGACCCCAAGGAGCTGACGTTAAGGCTCACCCCGA
>Ga0233424_10001341_pt1 | contig 22255 bp, 10 predicted proteins | sample Watercolumn_Towu_FD_181011 | JGI IMG/M metagenome (GOLD analysis project Ga0233424, IMG submission 181011) | Freshwater microbial communities from Lake Towuti, South Sulawesi, Indonesia - Watercolumn_Towuti2014_125_MG | ecosystem: Environmental > Aquatic > Freshwater > Lake | place: Indonesia... | reverse complement strand
ATTCTGTTGTTGGTTTATTAGATTTTAAGAATTCAGTTCATTATGCAACTACTTCTGCTTTACCAGCTTGTACTTATAATAATGGATCTTCTGGTGTTGGGGCTACTTTAACAGGATCATCTAATGTCGCATTAGCTAATTTAGATGGTACTCATTCTTTAGCTACTAATGATCGAGTCTTAGTTAAAAATCAGGCAGCTGCCTTACAAAATGGTATTTATGTAGTTACACAAGTAGGAAGCGGAGCATTACCATTTATTTTAACAAGATCTACAGACGCTGATAATTCTCCAACTAATGAAGTTACTGCTGGATTATATACGTTTGTTGAGTTAGGAACTACTAATAACAGTACTGGTTGGGTATTAGCAACTACTTCTAATGCAGATGGTAAGACCGTTGTTATTGGAACAGATTCGGCCACCTTTACTCAATTTAGTGGAGCTGGTACTGTTACGGGTGGTACTGGTATTGCTCAGTCTGGAAACAATTTATATATTAGTTCTACTACTTTAAATGCAGCTGCAGACACTTTAGATTTAGCTTCTATTGTTACTGCCGCTTCTTCAGCTTTATATAAAGTTGCTGTTGATGTATATGGTCGTGTAACCAGCACAACTGCTGCTACTATTTCTGATGTTGGTGGTTTAGGTACTGGAATAGCTACATTTTTAGGAACTCCCTCTAGTGCAAATTTATTAGCTGCCGTTACTGACGAAACTGGTACTGGATCTTTAGTATTTGCGACATCTCCAAGTTTAACTACTCCTACTTTAGGGGTAGCAACTGCTACTACTATTAATAAAGTTGCAATTACAGCTCCTGCTACTAGTGCTACTTTAACTATTGCTAATGGTAAGACTTTAACTGCTAACTCTAGTTTAACTTTAGCTGGTGTAGATGCTAAAACCTTAACAGTTAATAATACAGTTACATTATCTGGTACTGATGGTTCAACTATTACTTTTGGTGCTGGTGGTACTGTTTTATATAATGGTGGGGTATTAGGTACTCCTTCTTCAGGTACTCTTACATTCTGTACTGGATTACCTATTTCAACCGGTGTTTCTGGTTTAGGTACTGGTATCGCTACTTGGTTAGCTACTCCATCTAGTGCTAATTTATTAGCCGCTATAACTGATGAAACTGGTACTGGGGCTTTAGTATTTGGAACTTCTCCAACTATTACCACTAGTTTAATTGCTGGTTCAGCTTCATTTGATTTAATCAATACTATTGCTACGACTGTTAATTTTGCTAGAGCATCTACTACTTTAAGTATTGGTGCAGCATCTGGTACTACTACAATTAATAATGCATTAACTGTAACTGGTACTTTAACAGCTCCGGGTATTACTAAGAAATATTCTGCTGCTATTGGTGATGGAGCTTCTACAACAATAACAGTTACACATAATTTAAATACGCAAGATATTCACGTTACAATTTATGACGCAACTACATTTGAAGTGTATGTTGCTGATGTAAATAATGCGACTGTTAATACTTGTTCCGTAACTTTTGCAGTTGCCCCAACTACTAATCAATATAGAGTGGTCGTTATTGGGTAATATGTAGGATATTAATATGAAATATGTAGGCATACAAAATTTAGTTACTCCAATTATTAAATCATCAAATAAACCAACATTACTATTAGATTTTGAAAATAGTAAGAAATTATCTTCTATTGTTAGTTTTTCTAGATCTTCTATTGCTACATATTTTGATGAATCTGGAGTATTAGTCGAAGCCTCCGCTGATACTCCGAGATTTGATCATAATCCTGCAACTTATGAATCTAGAGGAATATTAATAGAAGAATCTAGAACTAATTTATTGATTTATTCTAATAATTTTGAAAAATGGACTACTTCAAATGCTAATGTGATTCAAAATTGCATTATATCTCCAGATGGAAAATATTATGGATATAAATTAGTAGATACATCTACAAGTATATCCCATAATATTTATGAAGGTGGAATGAATTTTACTTCTGGGCAAATTTATACTTATTCGATTTTTGCTAAAGCTAGTGAAAGAACATATTTATATATTAATTTAAGTACATCTTCATTTACAAATATAAATGCAACATTTAATTTAACTACTGGAGTAGTCACTTCAACTAGTGGTTCTACAATAGCTAGAATATCTGATATTGGGAATGGGTGGTATAAATGTAGTATAACTGGAACCGCTACTACTACTGGAACTGGAGTTCAAAGTGGGAGTATTGCAATTTCAAATGGATCAACTACTGTTTTTGCTGGAGATAATAAATCTGGATTATATATTTATGGAGCTCAAATAGAAGCTGGAAGTTTCCCAACAAGCTATATCCCTTCTTCTGAAACTTTTACTTCTAGAGCATCAACCGCTACTTATTTAGATTCTAATAATATATTACAAACAGCAGCAATTAATATTCTTAGAAATTCGAGAATTCAAGATTTGGTTCAAAATTCATTTGACATATATGAACCATCAGCTACTAATTTATTAAAGTTTTCTGAGAATTTTGATCAAACGGCTAATTGGGCTATTAGTAATTGTAATTTAATATCTAATAGAACTACTGCTCCAGATTATACATTTACAGGTACTAAATTAATAGAAAATACTGCTACTAATAATCATTATGTTTATCAATATGTAACATTAACTTCTTCAACTGTATATACTTTTTCAGTATTTTTAAAATATTCTGATTATGCATTAATTAAAATTGTATTTACTAATAAAGATGGGACTATGTATCATGCTAATATTGATCTTGGAGCTATGACAATTGTTCCAGATACTAATTATGGTATAGCATATGATTGCAGATTATATCAAATTAATGGTTCAACTAATTGGTATCGAGTATCAATAACAGCGCCTTCTGGAACTGGGGCTACTCAATCTAGTGTATCAATTTATTTAATTAAAACCGGATTTAGTACTAATTATGCTGGAGATGGTTCTTCAGGTATATACATTTGGGGAGCTCAATTAGAAACGGGATATACCGCTACTAGTTATATCCCTTCTTCTGAAAGTTTTACTTCTAGATCTTCAACTGCAACATATATTAATTCAAATGGTAATATTGCTTCCGTCTCTTCGAATACGTCTAGAACACAATTTAATCCAGATTATTTAAGTTATTCATCTCCATTATATGAAAATTCAGCTACTAATTTAATATTACAATCTGAAAATATTACTACATCATGGGCAGCTGATATTACTGTAATTTCAACCTCTAATGTAGCTACGGCCCCTGATGGAACTTCAACTGCTGATAAAATAGTAGCGACTACTTCTAATAGTGAACATACTAAATATCAGGCAATATCTGGAATTACTACTTCATTATATACTTTCAGTGTATTTGTTAAGAAAGCAGAGCTTACTTATTGTATAGTTCGAATGAGTAATTCTGCTACAAATAATGATTATGCTCAAGCCCATGTAAATTTAAGTACTGGAAGTATAATAGGAACTAATTCAGCCGGAGCATTTACAAATCCAATTTCAACAATAATTACATTAGGAAATAGTTGGTATAGAATAGGTATTACTGCTTTAATTACAGGTATAACTAATATTAATGTTAAAGTAGATATATCTGATGGAGTAATTGATTCATTAACTGATGGGTTGAGTATTTTTGTTGGAGATGGAACCTCTGGAATTTATATGTGGGGAGCTCAATTAGAAACTGGAACAAGTATGACTTCATATATTCCAACAACCACATCTACTGTAACTCGTTCAGCTGATGTAATTTCTAGTTCAACTACGACTCGTTCAGCTGATGTAATTTCTAGTTCAACTACAACTAGAGCTAATGATTACGCCGTTATTGAAGAAAATGAATTTATGAAATTCTTTAATTTTAATGGTGGGACATTTATTACTAATTATACTCATGGATATGATACCGATGGGTGTTATATAATTTCATGTAGCGATGGAACTTCTTCAAATCGATATGATGTAGTTGCTCATAATAGTGGGGATACATTAAGAAACTCTATCGCAGTTAATACTAATAGTACTTTAAATTCACCAAATACGTCTTCAACATTAGCTTCAAATACTTATTATCAATTAACAAGTAAATATAATTCTACAACTGTTGGGGTTTCAGCTAATGATGGTGTTGTACGTACCCATTCACTATCTGGTATTTCAGACCATTTAAATCAAATGGCTATTGGATCCACTTACGGAACAACTTCATTCTTAAATGGGTGGATATCCAAAATATCATATTCTCCGATTGTAGAAACAGATCAGCAACTTGCAATTATATCTAAAATATGAAATTATTAAGTAATATACAAACTTCAAGAACTGAAAATTTACCACAAATTAATCCTTCATTATTATTAGATTTCGCAAATTCTCAAAAAGTTCCAAATAATATTACATTTACTAGAAGTTCAATTGCGAGTTATATTGATAAGAATGGATATGTTAATTATGCAGATTCTAATTATCCAAGAATTGAATATGATCCAATAACTAGAGAATGTAAAGGATTATTATTAGAAGATCAATCTACTAATTTATGCACATCTTCAAATGATTTTAGAGTATCTGGAACTTGGTGGACATCTCTTAAAGTCAATCTATATCCAAATTCTGAAATTTCACCAGATGGGACACGTAATGCTACATTATTAACTGAAGATACTTCTAATGGGCAACATTTTATATATAACACACGTACTGGAAGTAATGAAACATTAACTTTTAGCGTATATGCAAAAGCAAGTCAAAGAACTAAAATAGGATTACAATTAAGTAGTTTTGCAACACATTCTGCAAATGTTTCATTTAATCTATCTGATGGAACAATCATATCTGTATCTACAAGCAATGCGGATTATACTGAAATTACTGGAAGTATTCAAGTTCTTTCTAATGGATGGTATAGATGTTCATTAACCGCAACTAAAGGATCAGTTAATACAACTAATACTCCTGCTATTTCAATTTTAGATACATCTAATAATTTTATATATACTGGAGATGGTACTTCTGGATTATATATATTTGGAGCCCAATTAGAAAATTTAGGGTTTCCTAGTAGTTATATCCCTTCTTCAAATATATTTACATCTAGAGCTTCTATTGGTACTTATATTGATTCTCAAGGATATATTAAAACAGCGGCTATAAATATTGCTCGTTATAATAATGAATATGAAAAATATCGTAATTCTAATTTATTAATAGAAAATTCTTCCACTAATTTATTATTATATTCAAATCAGTTTGATAATACTGCAGCTTGGGTTCCAACAGGAACTAATATAGTTTCTCGATTTGGATTAGCTCCAGATAATACATATACTGCATTTAATTTAATTGAAGATACTTCTAACGATCAGCATAGTGTAGTTACATATTATATATTTGAATCTAATACAGTTTATACTTTTTCAGTATTTGTAAAAGCGGATACTCGAAAGAAATTTTCATTAAAATCATATAATGCTACTGATGGTAATATTTTTATACTTCAAACCAATATACAAGAAGATCAATCTAATCCTTTTATATCTACTAATATTTTAGATCTTCAATGTATAAAATTTAATAATGGATGGTATAGATTTAGTTGCTCTTTTAAATCAATAAGTGCATTATCATCCCAGTTAGTAATTGAAATATTAGATGATTCATATAATTATAGTTATACTGGGGATGGTACTTCTGGATTATATATTTGGGGAGCTCAATTAGAATTAGGTTATTATACATCATATATTCCTTCTTCGATAACATTTACTTCTAGGTCATCTAATGGATCTGTTATTGGGCCAAATGGAAAAATGTACCAAACTTCTTCTAATGTTCGGAGAAATCAATATTCATTAACAGATTTAAATTTACCCTCTACTTTATTATTAGAAACTAATAGTTCAACTAATTTATTAACTTTTACTGAAGAATTAAATAATTCAGCTTGGACTAAAACTGCTTCTTCAATATCAGCTAATCAAATAGTTGCTCCAGATGGTAATTTAACGGCAGATTTATTTTTAGATGATACTTCCGCTTCAACATATCATACTATAAGTTATAATTTAACAAAAGCTGCTTCTGTATTAAAATATTCATTTTCTTTCTTTGTTAAACAAGCTTCCACATCTACATGTAATTATATTCATTATAAAACCGGAAATGTATCAAATACTAATCAATGTGGAGTATTTTTCGATTTTACAACTAATACATTTGCAAATCCATTTTCAACTGGATCATTTATTTTAGTTGATTATAGTTATGATGATTATGGTGATGGATGGTATCGATTAAACATGAGTCTTATCACAAGTAATGAGACTATGATAGTATCTACAATAATGCCAAGTCAAAGTTCCACTGATGCAGCTTATACTGGTACAGGAGTTGGGCAATTTTATCTTTGGGGAATGCAATTAGAACAAGCTTCTTATTCTTCTTCTTATATTCCTTCAGCGCAAACATTTACATCTAGAGCAGCTTCTAATGGAATGGTTTTAAGTAATACAGGATATTATTCCCTTTCTAGCAATACAGTTCGTAATCATTATCCATTATTTAATCCAGGTCAAAATAATCGATTATTTGAAACTAAAATACCTACATTATTTATTAATGGTAACGATTTTAGTACTTGGACAATTCAAAATTTAACTTCTTCTATAGATTATGATATTCAAGGTCCTGATAATTTAATTGGAGCTACTAAGTTAGTTGAAAATTCAGTTAATGGAACTCATGATCTTAAATATTCTAGAACAGGAGTATCTAATGAAACTGTAACATTTAGTGTTTTCGCTAAAGCTGGAGCGAAATCATATATCCAATTACAATTATCAAATTTAGTGAATAGTTCATATATTGCAGCCTTTGATTTAGCCAATGGTATAGTTTGTTATGAGAATAAATCATATGGGGCTGATTATTCAAATCATATTTCTCAAATTTTTGATTATAGTAATGGTTGGTATAAATGTATTATAACCGCTACTAAAGCCGCCGTTAATACTACAAATAGTGCTATTATTAATGCTTATGATCCAATTTCTCAATCTGGAACTTTCCAAGGAGATGGAACTAGTAGTTTTTATATTTGTGGAGCTCATATTACTAAAGGTCCTATAACATTACTTGAACCAGCAGCTACTAATTTAATTTCTGGATGGCGAGATTTTACTAGTTGGAATAATTTAGCATGTAATATCCTACCATATACTCCAGAGACTTATGATCCAATTGGAAGATATAATGCTACTAAATTAATAGAAGATTATACTACATCAGTACATCGTATAACATATAGTAAAACTGGATCTAATGAAACCCTTTCTTTTAGTGTATTTGCTAAAGCTGCTGAACTTTCAATTTTAAAGTTACAGTTTTCTAATTATGTTAATGATAGTTATCTAGGATTTTATGATTTATCATCTGGTAAAGTATTGCTTCATGGAGAATCAGATGTTTCTATTGGTGATTATCCTAATGGATCTGCAGATATTGAAACTATTGGTAATGGATGGTACCGTTGTATTTTAACTACGACTAAAGGAACTTATAATACTACTAATAATGTTTTAATCCATCTTATAAATGATTCAGAATTTGCAAATATATATACACCAACATATACTGGAGATGGTCGATCTGGATTATATATTTATGGAGCTCAATTAGAAGTTGGTAACTATACATCTCCAATTTATTCATCAGTTACATTTACATCTAGAGCATCTACTGCTAGTTATATAAATTCTTCTGGGTATATTACTAGCGCAGCAATTGATACATTGAGAAATGATTATAACCCTAATAATTTAGGAGTTGGATCAGCTATTTTACTTGAAAATTCATCTACTAATTATTGTATAAATTCTGAAGATATTATTTCTTGGGCTAATCTTGTAGGAGCATCTAGAACTTCTAATGTAGCAACTGCACCAAATAATGCAGTTACAGCTGATAAATTAATTGAAGATAATTCATTAAGTGCTCACTATACTAGTACTGGTCCAATATATGTAACCCAGTCAAGTAATGCATATACTTATAGTTTCTTTGCTAAAGCAGCAGGTAGAACTCAAGTAGCAATGAATACTGGATTAACTGGATTTGAACAATATAGTGGGGCTAGATTTGATTTAACTAATGGTATAGCTTATCAATGGTTAGGTTCTCCTATAGTATCTATACGACCATACCCAAATGGGTGGTATAGATGCATTATGACTGTAATTGCAGATCGTATTGGTAATGAAGGAATTGTTATTCAATTGATTGATAATATTACAAATCATAATATTTATACTGGAGATGGTTCTTCTGGAGTATATATTTGGGGAGTACAAATTGAAGATGGATATTCCGCAACTTCATATATTACAACTACCACTTCTCAAGTAACTAGAGCGGCTGATGTATTTACATGGGATGCTACAAATTCTAGATCTGCTGATATATATTCCTCTGCTCAAACTACTAGATCTGCTGATGTATATACTGGAGCTCAAAGTACTAGATCTGCTGATGTGATTTCTAGCTCAACTGTAACTCGACCTGTAGATAAAGCATATCTTGAAGCATCTAATTTTAGAAAGATATATAATCCTAATGAAGGATCTGTATATTTAGAAGCTGATAATTTTAGATTGGGAAATGGAGGAGGAACTTTCTTCTCAATTGAAGATGGTGTAGTTTCTCCAGATCATAATAATAATGCAATGAGATTTAGAAATCATTATTATGCAACAGATGGTTCTGAATTAGCTACATTTACATTAAGAACTCCAAATTCATTACAAAATACATATCCTAATCGAGTTTATTCTACAGTTTCTAAGTTTGCATTTTCATATTCTGTAAATAATTTAAATTCATCATTAAATGGTGCAACAGTTGTTTCAGATACATCTGCGCCTATTCCTAATGTAACTTATTTATATTTAGGGCATTCTGGATCTGTAAGTGGGGATCATATATTTGGACATATTCGCAAATTAGCATATTATCCTGCTCAATTATCCAATAATACCATAAGGTTAATGACAACATGAGTATAAAAACCTCAGTAATTAAATCTTCTGCGGTTGAATCTTCTCATTCGGTTATACAACCAACGGTACTACTTGATTTTAAAAAGGGAAAAGGACTTCCCTCTAAAGTAGTATTTTCAAGAAATTCAACGGCGACTTATATTGATAAAACAGGAATACTCAAAATTGCTCAACCTGGTGTTCCTAGAATTACATATAATCCAAATACTAAGGAATGTTTAGGATTATTAATAGAAAATGATGCTACTAATTTAATGACTAATTCGGAAAAATTTGATGACACACCATATAGTCCAGCTGGGTTAACTATTCATCCTAATACAAATATATCTCCAGATGGGCATCGTCTCGCAACTAGAATAGTAGAAGGTACAACTAACTCTTTAAAATATATATTATATAATCGAGCAGGATCAACTGAAACTGCAGTTGCTTCTGTTTTTGCTAAAGCTGGTGAACGATATATATTAAGATTTGGGTTTACTGATTATGTTGATAATTTTTATGAAGCGTATTTTAATTTAAATAATGGTACTATTTTAGGAACTGATTCAACTGGTATAGATTATACTAATTTTACATCTTGGATTGAATATTATGGAAATGGATGGTATAGATGTTTTATTAGAGCTACAAAAGCTACAGTAACATCAATTAATAATGGATTAGAGATTGGATTGACCGCAAATAATACGACTCGAGTATATACTGGTGACGGTTCATCTGGTTTGTATGTTTGGGGAGTTCAATTTAGTACAGATGGTGTACAATCTTCATATATTCCATCTTCGATGAGTTTTATATCTAGAGCGTCTTCCGCTTCATATATTGATCAAACTGGAACTATTAAAACTGCTCCTACTAATGTAGCTAGATATAATTTTAGTCCATTAAATCAAGAAATAGATTCTAAATTATTATTAGAACCATCTTCTACCAATTTGTTTACATATTCTGAAGATATTACAAATGCTGCTTGGACAAAAACCAATATAAGTACAACTTCTAATTCAATTGCTTCTCCAGATGGTACTACTACTGCTGATATTTTTTATGAAACTTCAGCTACTGGCATACATTTTCTTTCTAGATCTCTTGCAACTACTGCAAATTTAATTTATACATTTTCTGTATTTATTAAAGCTAAAGAATATACTTATGGTGTAATTGAAATAAGTGATGGTCAAAATACAGCTAATTATTTTAGAGCTAATTATAATTTAGTAACTTCAACAATTAGCAACTTTACTTCCAATGGGTTATTATATGCTATATCTAGTGATATAGTTCCATATTTAAATGGATGGTATAGATTATCTTTTACATATAAAATAACTAATGGTAGTAGTACATCTACTGCATTTTCTATATATTTGAAAGATAACACTTCTAGAGTTGGGGATGGGGTATCAGGATTATATATTTGGGGAGCTCAATTTGAACAGAATAATTCCGCTACTAATTATATTAAAACTACCAGTTCACAAGTAACTAGATCTGCTGATGTATATTCTTCTTCGCAAGTAACTAGAATTGAAGATACTTGTAATATACCAAATATTGAAGGAATTAATCTAAATGAAGGTTCGTTATATTTTGAAGCGAATACATATGCTAATTATTTTAAGACAGATCAATCAAATAGATTAATGTGCTATCTTCAAAATTCAAATACTAATAGGTTTTATGATAATTCTATTGCTTTTTGGGTTTGGAATGATCTATCCAATTTTCATTATTTAAGAGCATCTGTAACATATAATAACCTTTATGAATTTGGTGATTTTCGAGAATTCGCATTTGCGAATATTATAAATTCTAATGCCAAATTTAAATCTATTATAGCATATAATGCAAATACTCGTAATTTGCAAGTTACGATAAATGGTGGAAATACTTCTAATAGTACAACTAGTATACCCGCCGTTAATAAACTTAATTTTGGTAATGGTGTGTATGGTGTTATTTCTAAAATAGTATATTATCCAAAGCAATTGTCCTCAATTATTCAAAAACAATTAACTACCTTATAATAAAGGAAAAATAAATATGCAAACATTTTATTTAAAATTTAATGATAAAGCTTCTTTTACAAGTTTAATGGAACAAACTGGGTTTACCTATCAAAATCAAGAAGGAATTACTCAATTTATTAATGCATCAAAAAATCATGCCTTAGATATTATTGGGACAATTTATAATTATAATTTAGATGGTACTTTTACTGAAGTTCCAGGTTTCCATGCTAACTTAAAGATTGAAACTCTTCCAGGTGAATTACAATCATATAGTCTTAATGTTGAAACTCCATATAGAAAATTTGCTGGAGATTAATATCCAATGGCAACTGATTATTTAATCGGTACAAAGCCTAACCAAGTCCCTACTTGTGGGGACTTGGGTTCTCTGGCTTTTCAAAACGCAGACGATGTAGTAATTGATAATCTTATAGTATCTACTAAAATTAAAATTTCAGGATCTATTAAATTAGATAATGTTAATTTAAGTGATAGTGCTATAATTGATTGTAATCAAGAAACAGTTTCTTTAGTTTCTGGTACTTCATCATCATATAATGGATTGGTGATGTGGCCAATATTGAATGCAATTGGAACTGGAGCTTTTACATCTTATTATAATATAACTTCAATACCAAGATTAAAAACCTCATTATTAAATAATGGGATTCATGCTTATTATTCTAGATTAGAAGCTGATGGAATAACCACTACTATTTCAAGCTTTTATGGAAATACAATAGGTATTCCGCAGCTTTTAAATTCTGCAAATGTAACGGTTACTAATTTTTATGGATTTAATGTTGAAAATCCAAATGGTATAACTACTACTAATGCTTATGGGTTTAAAACTGATTTAACTAACGCCACTAATAAATGGGGATTTTATAATAGTGGTGGGGCAGATAACTATTTAGGATCTGGGGATACTAGTATTACTGGAGCTGCATCTAGTTTATCATTTGGTAGTGATACTCGTCAAATGATAAATCTTTGGAGTACTACTTATGGTATTGGTGTCCAAAGTTCTACTGCTTATATAAGAACATCTAGAAATTTTGATATTCATGTTGGAGGATCTCATTCCAATACTGAAAATGATCCTGGTACTGGTGGTACTTTATTATTTAATGCAAAATATATATCATCTACCGATGCTGGATTTTCAATGTATGGTAGTGTTGGTATTAATACTAATTATGATAATACTTCATCATTAAAAGTTCAAGATCAATTTACAGCTAATGGATCTAAATATGGATTTTGGAATAATACTACTATCACCGATGAAGATTTAACAGCGAATAGATCTCAATATGGTACTTATCTTCAAATGAGTAATTGTGAAGATGGTGTATTATTGGCTTCAAAAGTTATTAGTGGTATTACTTGGTCTGCTGGAACGGCGACTATAACTGCTACAGCTCATGGATATACTAATGGCAATAACTTATTACTATCTGGAATAGCTCCATTTTGTTATAATGGGTATTTTACTATTTCAGGTGTAACTACTAATACATTTAATATTTCTATCGCAGCTATTGTTACCGGTTCTTATTGTGCAACAACTATTAACAGTGTAACTGTTACAAGTACTAATACTGGAGATTTTCGTAATGTAACTGTTGGTATGGCTGTATCTGGCACTGGAATACCAGCAAATACATATGTTACAGCAGTTGCTAGTACTACATCTATTACAATATCTCAGGCAGCAACAGTTACAGGAAGTTCTTTAGTATTAACATTTAATCCTGGACCATATGGATATAGTTATTCTACTACTTCTAGTACATTGAATTCTACAACTACAGTTACAAGTAGTGCTTTATTTGGGCGTGTAGTTGCAGGTATGACTGTTACTGGATATGGTATTCCCGCTGGAACTACTGTATCTTCAGTTACTAATACTTCAACTATAATATTATCTCAGGCAGCAACTGTATCTGGAACTTCGATACTTTCATTTACTTTAGCAATTTCTGGAACGGGTATTGCTCAAAAATCTCATGGATATACTCAATCTATTTATGGGCAACAAACTAGAGCATATAATTCTTATACTTTTACAGTTGGTTCATGTGTAACTACTGGCGGTACAAATACTGTAACTTCAACTAATGATTTTACAAATGTAGTAGTTTCAGGTACATCTTTTGTCAATACTGTAAAAGTTGGATATTATGTATCTGGTACGAATATCCCTACAAATACAGTCGTAACTTCAGTTTCTGCTAATAGCATTACATTATCTAATTTTTGTACAGCTTCTGGTACAGTAACCCTTACTTTTAGGACCTCTGGAAGTATTGATACTTTAACTATAATTAGTGCATATTTTGATAATGATGGCACTGTACCTGGTGGTAATAGTATTACAACTGCATATGGTAGTTTATCTGAAGTATATAATTCAACTCCATTGGGGTATATGACTACTGCAGTTGGTGATTATGTAAAAATTGCCAATACTGGGACCGGTTATTTAACTAATGCTTATGGATCATATTATGATACTTGGGCGGCTTCAACTGGATCTATTTCTAATTTATATGGATCATATAATAGATTAAGATGCGGTACAGGATCTGGTCAAAACCCAACTATTGATATTGGATATGGTATTGCTAATAGTATTGAACAATCATATGGTGCGCTAAATGTTGCATATGGTTTCTATAATTCATTTACTGGAACAATTGGAACTAAATTTGGTTTTTTAACATTAGGAGAAAATTATAATCATCATTCTGCTAGGTTAATTATAAGTCCAAATGTAACTAATAGTGTAATTTCTAATTGTACTATTACTAGCGGATCAGCAATTGTAACTACTACTGGAAGTTTAACTAATGTTTATGCTGGTCAATTAATTACAGGGGTTGGAATCCCAGTTAATACATATGTATTAAGTAAAGATTCAAGCACCCAATTAACTCTTTCAGCTAATGCCACATCTACTGATTTAGTAACTTTATTCACTACTCATAATTTAAGACCAGTAAATAATAATTGTTTATTGCAATTACAGAGTGTATATAATAATGACACAACTATTGAAATAGCTGCTTCTGGATCTGGATATAACCCAAGTATTGATTTTAAGAAAGCTAGAGGTACTACTGTAGCCCCAACTGCTATTCAAAATAATGATATTATTGCGGAAATAAATGCATTTGGTTATGGGGCTACTGCTTATAGTTCAGCATCTAGAGCGATGATTACATTAGGTGCAGCTGAAAATTGGACAGATTCTGCCCAAGGAACGCATATAATATTTAATACTACTTTATCTGGAACTACGACAACTTCTGAAATTGCGAGATTTACTAATAGTGGGACGTTAGGTATTGGCGTATCACCAACTAATTCATATGGAATACAGTTAGTGAGAAATGCAACTAGTGCAGTAAGTTGCTTTGGAATATCTTCAACATCTACAATTCAATCTGATGTAACTACTTCATTTGTTAATTTTAATTCAGATGTAACAACTCAAGCTTCGACATTTACAACTAGTGCAGTTACTCATTATTATGTAAATCCATCTAGTACTTTTGGGGCAGGATCCACTGTCACTACTCAATATGGTTTTAGAGTATCAAGTAATACGACAGGTGCTGGAACTAATTATGGGTTCTGGGGTAATATTGCTTCAGGTGCTAATAGATATAACTTCTATGCATCAGGTACGGCTGCCAATTATTTTGCTGGAGCATTAACTATTGCAGATAGTACATCATCCACTACTACAACTACTGGTGCTTTAATTGTAACTGGTGGTATTGGCGTTGGGGGTACCGTTAATATTGGAGGAGATGTAGTTGTAACTGGTAATGTAACTATTAATGGTACAACTACTACTATTAATGCCACTACTTTAACTGTAGATGATAAGAATATTGAATTAGGATCTGTTGCAGTTTCAACAGATACTACTGCTAATGGTGGTGGTATAATTCTAAAAGGAACTTCAGATAAATCCATTATTTGGGATTCTACTAATACTAATTGGACTTCGTCTGAACATTGGAATTTAGCTTCTGGTAAAACTTTTAAGATTAATAATGTTGGAGTATTAACTGACACCACTCTTGGATCAACTGTAGTTAATTCTAGTTTAACATCTGTTGGGACTTTAACGTCTATTACTACAAGTGGGTCATTAAATCTTAATTCAGTTTCTTATACTCAAACTATAACTTTAACAACAGCTTCTACTTCACAAGTTGCATTAGATACTTGGACTTCAGCTACCTATCGTTCTGCTAAATATATTATTCAAGCTCTCAATACAATTACTCTCGCCGTTCATACAGTTGAAGTAATGGTTATTAGAGATAATAATGCTACTCCTAATGTTTATATTAGTGAATATGGGTCTGTTTATTCATCTGCTGCATTAATGACTTTAACAGCAGATTATTCTTCTCCAAATATTAGATTATTAGTAACACCTGCTAGCGCAAATAGTACTCAATTTAAAGTTCATAGAATTTTAATTGTTGCTTAAAACAAAATATCTTATGGAGGTTTCTCCACAGGGTTTTTCTTTAAAAAAATTTATAACACTGGATAGTGAAAGTGTATGTCAACATTTAATACCGATTTTATAGTAAAAAATAATTTACAAGTTTTAGGAACTGGTACTACTGCAATATCTGGTTCTATTACTGCAACTAGTTTTAATAGTATTACTGGATTAGCTTCTGTTGCACCATTAGTTGCCTCTACATCCGCAGCTATAGGTACTTCTACTTTAACTGCTCGTCAAGATCATATTCATCCAGTATTCACATTAACTATTGGTAATGGTTTATCTGGTACTTCCTATAATACTACTTCAGCAATAACTATTGCAGTTTCGGCTGCGAATAATACAACAGCTGCTTCATATTTTCCAGTATTCGCCACCTCTCAAGGTACTGCAGTTGCTCTTGGAACGGTTTCAACCTTTACTATGAATCCAAGTACTGGTACATTAGGAGCTTCAATTGTAAATGTTGCTTCTGGTGGATCTTATCAGATTAATGGTACCTCAGTATTAAACGCAACTACTCTTGGATCAGGTATAACTGCTTCTTCATTAACTTCTGTGGGTACTCTTAGATCTGTAACTGTTTCCGGTACTTCTACATTAGCAGCTATTACTACTTCTTCTTTAATCGCTACAAATGCTACTGCCCCAACTATAGCAAGTGCCGCTACTATTGCTCCGACAAAGATGATTTCATTTATATCTGGTACTACTCAAATTACTACAATTACAGCTCCTTCTCCAATTTCTTCTGGTGGTGGAGTTATTGTATTAATACCCACTGGAGCATGGACCACTGGCACTTCTGGAAATATTGCAATCGCTACTACTGCAGTAGTTAGTAAAGCATTATTTATGACTTATGATATAACTACTGCTAAGTGGTATCCTTCATATTGATATCTAGTTTTTAGGGTTATATTTAATGATATAATCCTAATCTATCATAATATAATCGATAAGGTACTCAATATTCATACAGATATAATAATATATAAAAATATTTTTATATCCTTTTAAAGGGTACCTTATCATTTCTTTTTTGCAAGGTAAGTCATGACAACATATGCAAGAAGTTTAAATAATTTAGATTTAACTGATAAATCAGGAATTAAAAATCTAATCCCTAATGGGGATTTTAAAATTAATAAGAGAAAAAGATACTCTATTAATAATTCGAATATTGATACTATTTGGCCAGGTGGAACTGATGAAATTGTAAATATTATTTCATATACAGTTTCAACTAAAACATTAGTTATCGCTACTCCTACCCCTACTATTGTAGTTGGAACAGTTTTACGTATTCCAAGATTTGGAAATTATGCAGTTTCTTCAAAAACAAATAATACTACATTTGTATTAGAAGAGATTCGAGGACGCGAAGCTCTTCCCGGCGTAAATTTACCAAATGCTAGTTTTCCTAATTCTACTCAAATACAAGTATGTAGATATCGATCATTTTGGTTGAGTGATGGGGTTTGGTATAATTGGTACAGTGCAACTACTGATTATGATTTAAAATTTACTGCTTCTCATGAAGAGTTTGGGGCAGATGATTGGCCAACTACTGATTTAATTCCTGGAATAAATGAAAATCCAGCTTATCGTTTAAAATTTCAAATAAGATCAGCATATAATGCGAATTCAGCTAATACATATAATGAATTAATTATTCGGTCTTCTGATTTAATTGCTAAATATTTAGGAAAAACTTTAACTCTTTCATTTTGGTATAAAACTATTGGATTAGATGATGGTGAAATTGCAACATCAATTAGTGTAAAGTTATTTAATGGGACATCTAATGGATCAGTCATTTCTACCCCACATTGGTTTACTTTAATTTCAAGATCGATTATTGCTAGTAATAATTGGGTAAGGGCTACTGCCACATTTACAGTTCCAGCTACTGCTTCTATAAAAGTTGGTGATCAAGCAACTGCTACTGTACAATCTATCCCAATTGGAAATGATAATACTGATTATTTTAGAATTGATATTGCTTTTGTTAATAAAGTAGCTACTCATTATATGACAGCTTTCCAAATCGAGGAAGGTAATATTGCAAGTGATTTTGAAGCTCAACCACCTGCTCTTGCAAATTATGATATTTCGAGATATTATCAGCAGTTTGAAATATACACACAAAGTGGAGATATATGGGTACCATTTAATCCACCAATGATTACCTCAAATGATGATACTGATTTTACAAATATAAATATTAAGTTAACCGATTTGAGTACTAAAGTCATTACAATTATACCTGATGCTACTAATGGTACATCATACACTGCTCCAGTAAATGGCGAAATTACAGTAACTATTAAAACTGATGTTGATCATGATTTACAACCTGGAGATTATGCTTATATTTCAGGTTTAGATGGGACAATGAAATCTGCTAGTAAATCTAAGATTATGGGACGTCAAGTAGTTTCAGAAACTCCAAATTCAACTACTCTTAAATTTGTAATTCAATCTGCAACTGCTCTTACTGGTACATTATTAAATGATGGATCTACATCTGGTAAAGTGAATGTAAATAGTAATGCTACTATAGTTAATAGAAATCAATATGGTTGTACTATACGTCATAATTTAGTAGAAAGAACTCAAGTTTCTGTCCATGGTATTGGATATCATAATAGTGTATGATAAGTTCAGCTGCAAATCCAACTACGATATTTAATTCAAGAATTAAATATGAGTTAGAAGCTGATGTCGTTTCGCCGTTAAAACCAGGGGAATTAGGTTATTCTTATTCCTCTGGTAGTCTATATATTGGGCCAAAAAGCTCTGTAAATGAGAATGATGTAATTACATTAATTACTGCTCAAAATAATGTAATTAATTATATTATTCAATCTGTTGTAGTAGATGTAAGGGATAAAGTACCTAGTTCTAATGCAATTTATTTAGCGTTGAAGGAAAAAGCTAGTTTAGATGAAGCTAATATATTTAATTCATCTAATTATTTTCCGGATGTTGAAATAGATAATACTCCTGATTCCCAAGGAAAATTAGTTGTTAATGTTCGATCTTTAAAAAGACATACATCTAAACTTCGAGATAATATTATAGAAAAATTATCTGCCCATGCTCATATGGCTTATAGTGAACGATATGAGTTTTTAACGCCGTTAGAAACTTGGAATATACATCATCAATATAATACAGATTCTATTAATATAGTAATAAGGCAACTTGGAACCAATCGAATTTTAATGGCTCCTTATGATATAATTGACGACTCTTTCATTTCTATTTATTTCGCATCCCCTACTTCTGGCTATGTTGATATTGAATTTACTTAATGGTGGTATAAATTAAATGCCCCTCAATAAAGATAAATATATAATTTATCATGGAATCAAGCTCGCTGAGAATTCTAGTATCGTTAATTGCGAAATAGAATCTTTAAGTGCCGATCCATTCCCAACCAGAATTGGACGGGTTTGGTATAATACTACAGATAAAGTTTTTAAATATTCAGGTTTAGATCAATCTAATCAAATAATTATTAAATCTTTTGATGATTTTGGTGGATTAACTACTTTTATACAAGATTTAGTATCAACTGATCCTGGTAAAGGGGCTAATATTATTGGTTATGAAGGGAATATAAATACTTTTTTAACCATACCCCCAGGAACCATTAAGGATAGTTTAGATGTTATTACAACTGAACTTGGAATTTTAAAAAATAGTCTGAATAATTTAGTTGTTGTTGATCAATTTGTCATTACTCAAGATGGCCCCAATACAGTAACTCTTTCAAAAGTTGCAAATGATAAAAATAAATTGATGGTATTAATAAATGGTTTAGAACAAGGAGAGACTGACTATCAATTAACAACTAATAATAATCAATCTCAGATTTCGTTTGATTTAATTTACAATAATGATAAAGTCAAAGTTGTAAATTTTGAAATATTATAAGAAACAATTATAAATATCAATTAATATATTAATTAACATTTTTTAATTTTTTACAATGAGGTTATAAGTCTATATGACTATGCAAATTCGTGGTAATACTCAGATTATCAATAATACGATTGAGAATGCGCAAATTGCTAATGCAGCTGCGATCGCTACTACCAAGTTAGCTGAAGGTCCTAACTTTATCAAAAAGGATGGTACTATTACTATGACTGGTGCTCTTAATATGGGCAGTCAGAATATTAGTAATTTAGCGGAACCAACTCTCGACCATCACGCTGCTACTAAGTTCTATGTTGACTCGACTGCTCAAGGTCTTATTGTTAAGGACGCTGCTCGTTTAGCCACCACTGGTAACTTAGCTGCTACTTACAATGGTACTGCTAAGACCTTAACCGCTGATGCTAATGGCGCTTTAATCGTCGACGGCAAGACCGCTGTTGCTGGCGATCGTATCTTGGTCAGGAATCAGACTGATGCCACTCAGAATGGTATTTTCGACGTTACCGTTACTGGTGATGCTTCTAATCCATTCGTTTTGACCCGTTCTGCGGATTGCGATGGTTCTCCTGCTTCTGAAATTAAAGGCGGAATCTTCACTTTCGTGCAAGAAGGTACTGTTAATGGTGACAATGGTTTCGTAGTTATTTCTGATGGTATTATTGTTCTTGGAACTGACGCCATCAATTGGTCACAATTCTCTGGTGCTGGTCAGGTTATCGCCGGTCTTGGTTTGGTCAAGAGTGGTAACACTTTAGACGTTAACGTTGCAGTTGATGGCGGCGTTGAAATTAATGGTGATGCAGTACAGATCAAATTAGCTGCTAATAGTGGTTTAAATACTACTTCTTCTGGACTGTCTGTTGATTCTTCTTTAGCTGGTAGTGGTTTGTCTCTGATCTCTGGCGCTTTAGATATCAATCTGGGTTCTGCTGGTGGTTTACAAATCACTTCTGATAATCTAGCAATTAAGCTTGATTCTTCTAGTGCGTTAGCATTATCTTCTGGTGGTTTATCTGTTGATTCCTCGATCGCTGGAGCTGGTTTAACTTTCTCCACTGGCGTTATCTCTATCGCTGCTTCGGCCGCTGGTAATGGTTTGTCTTTAACCGCTGGTGTATTAGATGTTAACATTGCCGCTGCCGGTGGTTTACAGATCACTTCTGACAATTTAGGTATTAAGCTGGCTTCTGCTAGTGGTTTATCGTTGTCTGGTTCTGGTCTGACCGTTGACCCGACTATTGCTGGTAATGGCCTTACCTGGACTTCTGGTGTTCTGTCTTTAGCCGCTTCTTCAGCTGGTGCCGGTCTGTCTTATAGTGCTGGTGTTTTAGATGTAGTAGTTTCTGCTACCGGTGGTTTACAGATCGCTTCTGATGAAGTTGCTATTAAGTTGGCTACCAACAGCGCTTTAGCTACTGATGCCAATGGTCTGCGTGTTGATTCTTCAATCGCTGGCGCTGGTCTTCAATTCTCTACTGGAGTTATCTCTATCGCTGCTTCAGCTGCTGGTGATGCTTTAGGCTATAGTTCTGGCACCTTGAATGTATTAGTTTCTTCAACCGGTGGTTTACAGATCGTTTCTGATGCTCTGGAAATCAAGTTAGGCACTAACAGCGCTTTAGCTCTGTCTTCTGGCGGCTTGGTTGTTGATTCTTCAATTGCTGGTAACGGTATCACTTACTCCGCTGGTGTTCTGTCTCTGGCTTCAGCTTCTGCTGGTGCTGGTTTATCTTACACTGCTGGTGTTTTAGACGTAGTCGTTTCCGCTACTGGTGGTCTGCAGATTGTTTCTGACGCGGTTGGTATTAAGTTAGCAGCTAATAGTGCTTTAGCTCTATCTGCTTCTGGTCTAACTGTTGATAGTTCTATCGCTGGTTCTGGTTTGACTTGGACTGCTGGAGTATTAGACGTTGTTGGTAAAGTTTCCAGCACCTTGAATAATGGTTATATCTATCGCGGTAATTCTTCTAATGTTGCTACCGCTTACCATGATATTCATCGTGAATCTCCGTCTACTTCCGATAATACTACTTATACCTTGGCTGAATCCGTTCTATCTGGAACTGAGTATGTCTATGTAAATGGTATTCTTCAGAAGGAAGGTTCTTCTAATGATTATACCGTTAGCGGCGCTAATATTGTCTTCACTTCTGCTAATCAGGGTGGAGATATTGTGGTTGTTAGCTATTTAGGTTTAGGTTAATTACTTAAAACCCTAGCTAGTTAATTAGCTAATCTAGGAGGAGTTATATTTTTATAACTCCTCCTTTTTTCTGAGTTTTATAATTCAATGGCTAGAACCGAGATACGTACAAACCAAATTAAGGATACAACTATACAACGCCAGGATATTAATATTGGCACTTCTGGATCTTCTTTAATCACTAGAGTTGTAGCTGGAAATAATATTTCAATATCCTCAACTGGTGCGGATTCTGGCACTGGTATTGTAACTATTAATGCTACCGCTCTATCTGGAATAACGATGACATTCGTGCCATTAGACCCAGGTGGGGTAAATATATCATATATTCTTCCAAATCCAAATACAGTTACGGATATTTATGTTCTTAAAAAAATAGTTTCGGAAAGTACTTGGAAAATTACGGTCACTTCTGCTGGAGGGGCATTAATCGATGGTTCATCATCTTTAATTATAAAAACCG
>Ga0233424_10001339_pt1 | contig 22269 bp, 18 predicted proteins | sample Watercolumn_Towu_FD_181011 | JGI IMG/M metagenome (GOLD analysis project Ga0233424, IMG submission 181011) | Freshwater microbial communities from Lake Towuti, South Sulawesi, Indonesia - Watercolumn_Towuti2014_125_MG | ecosystem: Environmental > Aquatic > Freshwater > Lake | place: Indonesia... | reverse complement strand
GATCGCGGCGATGTGCGAGACGCATGCCGTGGGGATCATTCCACATTTTACCGGCCCCATCGCCACAGCGGCGCTGGTGAATTGCCTTTCTACGTTCTCCGGCCCGGTGCTCATGGAATACAACTACGGCGGCCGCCCCATCGACTACCTGCCCGAATGCCTGGACTTCAAAAACGGCAAAGCCTACACCAACGATCGTCCGGGTCTCGGAGTTGCACCGGAAATGAAGTTGCTGACGCAGATCGGTGAAGTGACGCAACCGGGACGCCGCAACGTCTTCGTCCGCCCGGATGGGTCGTTGACGCATTGGTAGGCCTGGTTTCCTCTTTCATTTGCTTGAATTGGATGACACCGTGACCGCCCGGTAGAACGATGCGTTAAGAAAGGAACAGCTATGCCCGAACCAACCGTCAAGAAACTTTCTGACAAGAACACAAAGCAAGAAATGCTTGAGGCCTATCAAGCGTTGGCAAAGCAGTTTGAGACCAAACGCCAGGCCGAGTTGAATCCAGAGCGTAAGACCGAGGAGAAAAAGGCCGAGGAAGCCCTTAAGGTCGCCGCAACCGTGTCCGCAGACGGAATCGATCGCGAAATCGGGGGGCTGAAATCCGAGATCGGCAAAATGCTTGCGGACGTGGCGGAGAAGCTCACGACCGAGTCGCTCCGGTTCCGCAGCCTGCAAAAAGCGGTTGAGGTCAAGGAGCGTGAACTGCAGGAGTTATATGGGATTGAAAAGTCAGCCGCGGCGTTGGCGGCTCTCATCGAAGCCCAAAACCAAAAACGACGCGATTTCGAAGTTGAGATGGCCAAACAACGGGAAGACTTGAAGCGCGAAATCGACGAGACACGCTCGCAGTGGCAGAAGGAAAAGCAGACTCACGAGGCCGAGATTCGCGAACGTGACGCGTCCGAGAAGAAAGCGCGTGATCGCGAGAAAGAGCAGTTCGATTACGCATTCAAAAGGGAGCAAAGCGCGCTGCGCGACAAGCTCGCCGACGAGAAGGCCACTCTCGAAAAGGAACTCCAGATCAGGAAGGAGACCGCGGAAAAAGAACTGTCCGAGCGCGAACGTTCGCTGCTGGAAAAGGAGAATGAACTGAATACTCTTCGCGCGCGCGCCGCAGCCTTCCCGAAAGAGCTTGAGGACGCTGTAAACAAGGCGGTCAAGGAAGTCTCCGACAAATTGAAGTTGGAGGCGAAGAACCGTGAAGATCTCTTGAAGAAGGAATTCGAGGGCGAGCGCAACGTGCTCACCACGCGTATCGAGTCGATGGAGAAAACACTGAAGGATCTGTCCGACCAAAACGCTCGATTTGCCAAACAACTCGAAGCGGCTTACCAAAAGGTCCAGGAAATCGCCGAGAAAACGATCGAGAGCGCCGGACACTCCAAGTCGCTCGCGGAACTTCAAAAGTTGCTCGTGGAACAAGGCCGCAAAGCGGCGGGAGAAAAGTGAGTCTCGCGGGATAATCCCGCCTCTCGCTAATTCGGAGCGACCAAAGAATGAGACGGCTGCAGCCGGCTTTGCACCCTTGACACCTGTCGATTCGTAGCCTATCGGTGCCGCCGATGGACGGTCTGGACAAAATCAAGGCTGTCGGCAGACGGAAACCACCTTCGACGCCCGAAGAAGCGTTTCGCCGCGCCCAGGTCTTGCAGCGACAAGCCGAGCGGCTCAACCCCTACCCTCGACCGCGTGGTTTCGTGTACAAAGCGCGAACCCGAGAAGACTACGAGCGCTGGCCGCGGAGCCACTCGAATCCGCGGTTGTGGTAATCGCCGCCGTGCCCGAGCCGCTGTCACCGCTTCTCCATGTCTGCGCCCTCTTGAATGCAGCCGGCGCAAAGTACATTGTGGTCGGCGCGCAAGCTTGCATTCTTCACGGATTGGTTCGAGGACAAATTGATCGAAAGCAAGGAGACGTAGCGGGAACAAGATCAGATCGACCGCGCGCGGCTGCTCCAATTGCAGATGCAAAAGCGAGGCGACAATCCGCTGCCGTAATCGACGCAGTCGTTTTGCGGTCGTTAGCAGTTGTTTGGCCCTGGAGAATTCCCACTTGACACTCGATTCACGGGCGACCCGTACTTGCGCACATGAAACTAAACTTCCCCTCCGGTCGGCTTCTCATTCTCTCCGCCTTCATCGCTTTGGCAGCCGAATTTCAACCGGCGCGCGCCGCCGAGGCCCCGAAACTTCAGAAGTGGCAAAAGGGCCAGGGCTGGGGTTGGGTCTGGGGACCGAACGATGAGGTGGGTTCCCTCAACGAGATGACCGACGCGTCGCGGTTAGCTGCGCTTCGTCTCGCGACGCAGGGCAAAGTCTATGATCTTGGCGTGACGTACGACCGCACGTCCTACAAATGGCCCGGCCACAGCCCGGGCGAAATCATTTCCTTCAGAACGCCGGAAGGCGTCAAACGGCAAGGCGACTTGCCCGCCCTTGTAAACGACAACTCAACCAAAACAGCCTGGCACAGTTCCGCGCTCTTCATGAATGACAACGTCGCGACGCAGATTGACGGTCTCGGCCATGCGACAGAAGGCGAGGATGATCACTGGTACAACGGTTTCAAAGAAAAGGACTGGGGTGGCAATTGGGGCGTGCGCAAATGCGACGCCACCACCATCCCGCCCATCATCGCGCGCGGCGTGCTGATCGATGTCGCGGGCTACAAGCGCGTAGAGGCCTTGCCGGCCAGCTATATCATTTCCGTCGAGGATTTGCGGGGCGCCTTGACGAACCAGAAGACGGCACTGAAACCTGGGGACGTCGTTCTCATCCGCACCGGGACCTTGCGGCACTGGGGTGAGACCGGCAATGACGAGAAGGGGCTGATCAAAGACCACGATTCAGCCGGCATCAATCTGGAGACCGCCCGATGGCTGGTCGAGCAACAAGGCGCCATGATGATCGGCAGCGACACCAGCGGCCTGGAGTATAATCCGAAGACCGAGGAGACCTCGGCTTACCGCGCGAAATACAAGTCGTTCATGCCGGTCCACAACTACCTCCTGATCCAGCAAGGCGTGCACATCGGCGAATTCCACAATCTCGAACAACTCGCGCAAGATCGAGTGTACGAGTTCGCCTACATTTGTTGCACGGCCAAGATCAAGGGCACGGCGGCGGGATTTGCCCTTCGTCCAATTGCCATCCGATAAAAAAAGAACCCGAAAACCGAAGCCGGCTCGTAACTCACCGGCCGAGCCAGACTCCGATTTTCGGGACTGAACGGAACTTCTCTTCAACCAACTGCGGCCCGCCGCTGTAAGCGTGCCGACACTTACCTGACTCCCGATTTCGGGAGGCTCGGCCATCAAGAGGAAACTGAACCTCAGCTTTCTTTTACACCCGACGCCGAACTAAACTGCGATGACTGATCGGTCAAACCCGCTGGATTCCGGCTGCTGGTGTGTGTTGGGACCACCTTGCCGCAGACTGTCTTGATCCAGGAATGTCACTGTCCTGATTGTGGACAGGATTAGGGTATTCACGCTTGCTTCTCCGTCCTCGAACGATGCTTACAAAACGTTCAAAAGCACGAAGGCAGCGATACTTACGATGAAGAGCACCCACTCGGTTGTTCTAATCTTGATTCGATCGGTCATATGCCTATAGCAGCAGGGATGCCATGCCGGAAGCTAACCTAACTCCGATTCCTCCTGTCCTCCTTCCCTACCGGTAATCTTCCCGAATCGGATAGAAGGCGTCGATGATGTGGCACCGAGTCACGGCGCGACCTGAGTGAACGGCGTGGGAAGGAATAATGCCGACAGAGCCTGGCTCCAGCCGCTGCGTCTCCCCGTTGATCGTCAGCTCAAATTCTCCGGCGATAACGTTCGCCACTTGTTCGTGCGGGTGCGAGTGCACGGGCAGAACGGCGCCGGCTTCGATGTCCCAGTGCGCAAAGGTCATCGTGGCGGAGTGAACGAACCGCACCTTGAATCCCGCGAACGGCTGTTTGCTTGGAAGTTCTTCAAGTCTCAGGAAAGGCATGCCGTTTTATGCCACAGTTCAGCCAGGGTGCAAAGAAGCGTCTCGAAATCGGTGCATCCACGAGTCGGTCGCAAGGCATGGGCAGGCACTTCCTGCGGGGGCAAAAGCACGTCCATACAGCAATTTTGGCCCTGATTTTTGACCCGAGGAATTACCGTTGAATCAATTGCTGTGGTCCGACCACGATTATTGCGCCTTCTCCTTTGAAGGCGAGTTGGAGGATGGTGGCGAGCAACGTATCCATCCGGGGTCAACCTACGCGGGAGCAAGTTCGATCTTGATGGTGAGTCCGAGCGCACGGGCGGCCTTGCCGAGCGTCGCGAGCGTGACTGAGGTGTTCGAAGCGTCCAGCAGCCTGTCCACAGCAGCCCGACTGGTCTTCATTCGCGCGGCCATCTCCGCTTTCGTGAGTTCATTCTCTTTGAGCAATCGGGCAAGTTGGAGGGCCAGAGCCTGTTTCATGGCGCGTTCTTCGACTTCCTCCAATATGCCTTCACCCCGGAGGAAATCTCGGAAGTCACCGCCACGATGGATGTTCTTTTTCATAAGCTTGGACGTATTCGTTCATTCGCTTTCTCGCCAGTTCCAGTTCATCGCCTGGCGTCTTCTGCGTCTTTTTGATGAAGCCATGCAGCAGAACGATTTCCTGGTCCACGACCGCAAAGAGCGTCCGAGAGATACGGTTTCCCAAGCGGAAGCGAATTTCCCAGAGGCCGTCACCCAGGTTGTCCACCAGCGGCTTTCCCACCGGCCACGCAAACTGGACCTTGAGAATGTCCCCCCCCCCACTTTTACATTCTTCTTTCGGCAAACTCAGCAGCCATTCACGCACCGGTTCATTGCCGGACCCGGTTTTGAAGAAAACCACTTTCAGCGGGCGCCCGGCTTTCATCCGAAAGAATCCGTATCATTATTGATACACCTGTCAACGCTGTTGGTGAGAACCAGGAAACAAAACCTCGATATGTCCGGCATGACAGTCTGGGATTATTTGATGGTTCCTTGTATCTCTTCGTGTCGGACAACGGCTTTCCAACCACGAAGTTTGTTACAAAGGGAATCCGCCCAGTGATTCCGGCTATTCAGGTTCGCTTTGGGAAAAACCTCTCTAATCTTTCGCAAAACCATTCTTGATCGCCTGGAGATTCGGACGCATCTAAGCGGACGTTGACGTAAAACTCCTCGGCCGGGTTCTTCGAGTAGTTCAGGAGGCTCTTGTCCGGTATCCGGTCACGCACTACGTCGCGACCTTTCTTGTCCCCACAATAGAACCAAACGGATAGGTAAGTCGTCGCGTCATAGGTCTCGTAGCCGAACCACGCTACATACTTTTTTTCGGCCGAACTACCGATGTAAGTCCCCTGATCTTTTGCTTCCAATTGATGTCAAGCCCAAGGGACGATGCAGCTCTGTCCTCGGAGATGCCGAACTGCCATGGGAGCTTTCGAAGGCCATACTTCTGAGCAACGTTATCGAGGATTACCATTGTCTCCGCAGCCCTAACTGCGTCCTTCTGAATTGTCGTTTTCCTGGTTTTCATGAACTGAAATGCAGCATATCCCAGCGATCCGAGCGAGTCACAAAGGTCCCTTTCTAACTCGCTAGGCGGCTCTTCATCACGGACGAGGTCACCCCAAGTTTCGGACAAGCATCTAATGCGTCCGAGGACGCCTCTCTTGATTCGCTCGCGAAACCGCAATCGATACTTCATCAGAACCACGTAGTGAAGGGCCTTAGACCGTCCGGCTTTGGTGGAATATTGCGCCACGAATTTGCGCCCATAACCATCCCTTCCTGAAAACGCTTCGCTGCTGGGATTTTGCTTTTCCGCTAAGCCGGCATCAACCTTGCACTCGACAACAATTACGTGACGCTCGGATTCGAGAAGCACATCAGCCCAGGCGTATGGATCCACCGAAATCTTGAAGTTCTGATCTAGCAAATCCGGTACTTCATCTGCACCGCAAACTCTTTTGAGAAAATGCGCACGGAACGACGCATCGTGCTTGAGACAAAACCCCAGGATGGCGACACCAAATCGTTCGGACTGGTTCATTCGATCTTCGTCTGAATCCGTCGAGGAACGAAATCTTCCTCTTCGGTAGAGCGTATAGAAGGATGCTTCCATTTCCTTAAGGTCTCCACTGTTTCCTGGACTCTTGCCACCTGCTCTGTAAGGCAGGTCAATGAAGAAAACGCTTCACACCGAAACCACTTCGACTCGCGGAGCAAAGCCAAGTTTGCCCAACAACTCCTCGCAATCCTCCCAAGCCAGACCGAATGCGCGCACGTCAGCTACCCCGAGACGGGCGATGACGGTCGAAAGCGTGCTGGCATCGCGCTCGGCAAACTCGCCGTTCAGGATGGCCTGCTCTGACCAATCCACCAACTGCGCGAGCGTGATCTCGTGTTGGAGATAGGCGGCGATCTTGTCGGCAACGGTCTTTTTCGTGATCGTCATGGCTGGACTCTACACTTTCTGGTGGCCCCTATCCATCGGGAATTTCTCGTGCGTCTCGAGGAGTTTTCCCTTGTCGTCGTAAATCTCCTGCCAGAAACGCACGGTCTTTTCGTCTCCGTCCACTTCTTTGAGATAACGCGCCAGCCAGCCCAGCCTCCCTGGCACATCAAGCCGGTAGCGCCGCCCGCCGCCGGGCAACTCGTCCCACTGACCAAACTTCTTTTCGTTCTGGGTTCGCGTGCTCACGATTTGGTCAGATTGATGGTTTTCTAGGGCTGTCATCGCTCATATTGCTCTGATTCGGTGTGGTGCAGCTATGTCGCCGGCGGGAGACACTGGTCCAATCTCGCCTTGATGAGTGTCAGTTCTATTTCGGCTTCGTTGAGTCTGGCTTTGAGATTGCCGGGCAGCGAGATCGCCAAAGCGTCCCGACTTTTTCGCAGGTGTTTGATGTGACACAGTCCGTCATTCGCGGCATGCCGGGCCTGCATGGCGCGAGCAACCGCGATCTCGATAAAAGCCTGCGGACCGAGCACGTCGTCTGAGATCAGGTGCTCCCAGAGCATGATGGCGTTTTCCCAATCGCGCTTAAAGGCGAAGTAGTCCGCCAGCGAATGAAGCAGCACGTTGAACTCCTCGCCTGGACTTATTTGGCGAAACAACCGCAGACACCGCGCCACCAGCGCATCGGCTTTCTTTGTGCGATTCAGGGCGAGGAAAGTGTCTAGCGCGAAAGCCAATTCCAAAGGAGCCGCGAATCGGGAAAACCGCACCGGAATAAATTCCAGCGCCTTTTGGTAATCGTGAACGGAATGGTAGAAACACAGCATGGCGTAGCGGCACGTCCGGCTATTTCGCAAACTCTGCGCTGTGTATGCCTTCTCCAACCTCCCCGTCCAATTCTTGAGATCCTTGAGACTGTCCGCATGGATGAGCAATGCACGGACGGCTTCGATAAACAGCATTGGCGACGATTTCTGGACTAACAGACGATCCACCATCTGGAGGACCTCCCTTTGCATACCCATTTCGCAAAGCCCGTTCAATTCTTGGAGCAATGCCTCATCCCGCGCGGCGCGCGCACCGGTCTTTGGCAGTCTTTTTCTCATGATCGTCGCGGGTAACCTCTATCACTTAACACACCGTCACCTTACGCCCTGTCGCGATTCCAGATGTGCTTCCATCTCGAGCCACGGCACGCCGTCTTAATACCATTTCGGCATGGGCTTGCCCATCAGGTAGTGATCGAAGAACTCTTGCACGCGCAGCATGAAGTCCTTCCCATTCGCGCGCTTTGCCAGGCCGTGGGCCTCGCCGGCGTACTGAAGCATCACGACCGGTTTCTGCAAGCGCCTCAGCGCGTTGAAGAGCTCTAAACCCTGGGTGAAATCGACCGCTCCGCCCCTGTCGTTGTGAAGCATCAACAGCGGCGTCTTCACCTTCTTTGCGAACAACACCGGAGAGTTGCGCGTGTAGGCCGCCAGGTTGTCCCACGGGCCCAACGGGAGCCGGCCTTGATTGCTCTCGGCGACCGGTCCGTTCGCCGCGCCGCTGGCCTTGCTGATCAAGTTGTACATGCTGATAAAATCAGTGATCGGCGCGCTCGCCACCGCGGCAGCGAAGATGCCTGTCTGCGTGAGCAAGAACGACGTCTGGTAGCCGCCCCATGAATGGCCCATGATGCCGACGCGCTTGGGATCGACGACCCCTGTGGCAATCGCCGCCTTGACCGCCGGTACGATGCACCAGACCGCCGACATGCCCGGGTCGTTGATCGTGTAGGTGATGTCGGGAAAGAAAACAGCATAACCCTGGCTCGTGTACATCGTCTTATTGAGCTGCGTGGGATTCGGCCTCAGGAGCCGGGTGTAGGAATGGAGATTCGCCGATTGCTCCTCGTAGACGTTCAGCACCATCGGATAGGTCTTGCCCTTCTCGTAGTTGGCGGGCAGGAAGAGCGCGCCCTGCAGCTTCTGCCCTTTGTCGCTCTCGTAGTCCACGAGCATCACGCCGCTGGACCAGAGGAACTGTTCGGTTCCTGCGGCCAGATTCGTGATGCGCGCCGGATTCGCAAACGCTGCGTCCGTCACGTAGAAGTCCGGCGGATTCTTGTAGGTCTGGCGCGTGAAAAGATACACATCCGCATTCGCCGCCTTGAGCATCGGCGGCACTCCGTACGCCGCATCGCAAAATTGCAGCCGTTCGAAACCGGGCTTGCCCGGCTCAATGCGGCCGAGGCCGCCCTTTCCGTCCACTCGCCGTAGAGATCGATATAGAGCGGCTTGGTGAGGTCGAAGCCGATCTCGTCGTTGCTGAAGTCGAGCGGACGCCGGTGGCGCACCTGTTCGGTCCGCCCAACCCGCGTCAGGTTGGCGCCGCCACCGCCATCGACGGCCACCTGCCAGATGTCCCACCCACCTGAGATCAGCGCGAACTTCCCATCCGTTGACCAACCCATGAAGAGCGTCGGCGGCTTCTCCACCGGGTGATTGTTGTCGGCATCGATGAACGAGGTCGGCACGTTCCTGGTGAGGTTGACGGACTGGCCCGACCGCATGTCGTAGCTGTAGAAGTGACCATCGTCGTAATAAAGAAAGTGCGTGCCGGTGGGCGACGCGCCATAACTCCAAGGCGACTTCGAGACAGCGAGCGTTCGTGCCCCCGTCGCCATGTCGATCACGTAGAGATCCCGGAAGCGGCGGCCGTCGAGATTGGCCATGAGCTCATACGGATCATCGTCGCGACCAATCGCAAAGCGTCCACCCGGAGCCGGCGTGACGTCTGGAACTCGCTCGTCCGCGAGTAGAATGAACTTTCTGTCCGCCACACGATACAAGGCGAGGTAGTTGAGGTTCCGGTCGAGAGTCTCCTGGATTTGTTGCTGTGATTGGAGCCGCTTGTCTTGCCAGTGCCACAAGACGAGATCGACCTTCTCCTCCGCCGACGTGTCGTCCGCACCCGCTGCAGCCGCCGGCGTGCGGGGATCCGCCCCCGGCGTGCGCGTGCGCGCCTGGGTCTGGGCCGGCGCGGCCCTCCGTGCGGTCGTCACACTCGGTTTCTGAACGCCGAAGAGCAGCGCCGATCGATCGTCCGTCCACGTCGGGTTGCGGTTCGGGCTGACGATGAACCCCGAGGGAAAGCCGTCCGCGGTCGCGGGGTTGAACACCGTCTTCTGTGGGGCGCCGGAACCGAACGCGGTAAAGCCCACCACGAAATAGCGCGTGCTGCCGGGGGTGCGATCCTCGAGCCCCTTCAACAGTGCGAGCCCCTCGCCGTCGTCACTCCACGACATCCGCGAATAGACAGCGCGGTCGTCCGATTCGAGTGAGTGGACCGCACCGCTCCGCATGTCGCGCAGTTGCATTCCGTTGCCGACCTTGTCCTGAGTATCGACGGTCCACACGAGATACCGTCCTTGCTTGTCGAACGCGAAATCCGAGACGTTGCCGATGACGATCTGCTGGCCCGTCGCGGGCTCGCGGAGCAGGAGATCTGTGGCTGATGCCGTCGGTGTCGCGTCGGGCGCGTACTTATGCAACGCGATCCATCCGCCACTCGGCGCCAAAGCAAAGCGCCGCACCTTCGGCGCCTCGATCTTCGCGCCCGTGTCGAGATTAACCACCGCCACACTGTTCTGAAGCGCACAACGCTGCGGTCTCGCAACAGCCGCTTCCGTGCTGGTCGGATAGATCGTGAACGCCGCAAATTTCGCGTCTCGTGAAAACACCGGAGACGCTGGCCGGTGGAACCCTGCCTCACCCGCGGGGAAGCGATACGCCTTCTCGGTCCGCGTCTGGCGAAACACGACTTCGCCATCGCCTTCGGTCGGACCGATGTGGTAGCCGAACCAGACGCCATCGTCAGAGACGGCGGACGCATTGATGAAGCGCCAGGCCATGATGTCGGCCAGCTCGATCGGACGCTGTTGGACGCCTGCCGCGCGGAGTGATGCTGCCGGTGTAACGAGAGCAAGGGCGAAGGACAAAAGGGCGACGGTGCGCAGCTTCGTCATAGTGAATCCATACCCCCAACGGTGTCCCGTCGGGGCCGCTCCCGCGTGAAGGTCATCTGGAGGACTCGGGTCGTGCTGAACAGAAAGCCCGTGATCTCGCGCTTCACATTGCGCACGAACTCCATGGTCACGCGTCCGCCCCCCAAGTGAAAGAGGTCGGCCCGCAGCGGATCGAGCACCGACTGATAGGAATTTGCTTTTCGGCACGAGTTGAAGTTTGGCCGTCCAGCGGCCGCGAACGGCTGTTTATTTGGGAGTTCTTCGAGTCTCAGGAAAGGCATGCCGTGTTATCTCATAGATCCGCATAAGTGCAACGCCGTCGCCCGTGCAGATAAGGCGCGGTAGGGCAGACCTACCAGTCTGCCGATCTTCGTCGCGACTTCCCCAGCCCTGCCCGTGAACCTCCTGGATTTCTGGCAGTCGAGGCGGAGCGGCAGCATCGCCCTACCTTGGGGCGGTTCACGGATGCGCGGACTTGAATGGAAAACGTGAAATGAGGATTGCGCACGCCCTCCGCCCATTGCACACTGGGTGGAATCTGCGAGCCGATGCGGCGTTCCTGCCGGAGAGCCAACAACGCGGCTCCCACAACCAGCGGTGCACCATGACCTTCACCGGCAAAGTAATCAAAGGCGCCATCGTGTTGCCTCCTCACCTCAAACTCCCCGAAGGTTTGCAGTTGGAAGTGACCATTCCGGAACTGCCGACAGGGACGCCTGCCATTCATGAGCGCCTGCTTAAGTTCGCGGGCATCGTTCGGGATCTTCCGCGCGACTTCGCCCGAAATCACGATCACTACATCCATGGAGCGCCGAAGCGATGAGAACTCTCTTTGCCGACACGTTCTTTTTCCTCGCGTTGCTGAACGCGAATGACGAAGCCCATGAAAAGGCCAAGGCCGCCTGCGCGGAGCCCGGACTGCGGCTCGTGACCACCGCCTGGGTCATCAATGAAGTCGCGGATGGATTGGCGCGCGTCCCCAACCGCAGCGGCGTCATCGATTTCCTGAACGCGTTGAAGAACGATCCGGAAATGGAAATCATCGCCCCTTCGCGCGAGCTGTTGGAAGCCGGCATCGACCTCTACTCCCGGCACGCGGACAAGGAGTGGACGCTCACGGATTGCGTGTCGTTTGTCGCCATGAAAGAGGAGCGCATTTCCGAAGCTTTGACGGGCGATCTGCACTTCGAGCAAGCGGGCTTCAAGGCGTTGCTGAAATAGCGCGGTCAGTGTGCGCGGAACTGAAACCGGGGTGATCAGGGGCGTTTAAGCCGTGTCTATTGATTGAAAAGGTAAATCGCCCTCACCCGCTCCCTCTCCCCCAGGAGAGGGCCACGGGCGTGCAAAAGTAACTCCCTCTCCCTGGGGAGAGGGCCGGGGTGAGGGCGAGCTATTCATCGCACTGAATAGATACGGCTCAATGTTTCATCAGTTTCTCGATCGCTTCCGCTTCGATCGGAATTCCCGCCATCAAATCCACCGCGCCAGACTCGGTCACGAGCACGTTGTTTTCCAAACGCACGGCGAAGCCCTCTTCCTTGATGTAGATCGCCGGTTCAACCGTCATCACCCAACCCGGCTGGATTGGTTCGGTGGTGAAGCCCACATCGTGCACGTCGAGCCCGAGCGGATGCCCGAGGCCATGCATGAAGTATTTTCTGAAGGCGGGCTTTTCCGGATCCTGGCGCTTGATCTCGCGGGTCGAAAGCAGGCGAAGCTCGACCAATTCCTTCTCGATCATTTGCTCGCCTTCTCTTTGCCAGTCTTTCGGTTTTTTGCCGGGGACAAGGCCTTTGACCGACTGCCGCAAGACGCGCAGCACCGCTTCATAAACCTGTTTCTGGCGGCGCGTGAAACGGCCGCTGACGGGAATGGTGCGCGTGAGATCCGAGTTGTAATTCGCGTAACTCGCGGCCACGTCGAGCAACAGCACGTCGCCCGCGCGGCACTCCCGGTCATTCTGGATGTAGTGCAGCACGCAGGAGTTCGCGCCGGAGGCAATGATCGGCGTGTAGGCGAAGGCACCGCGTCGCCGGATGAATTCGTGCGCGAATTCGGCTTCGACCTCCGTCTCGCTCACGCCGGGCTTGACGAATCGAAGCACGCGGCGGAATCCCGCCTCCGTGAGAACGCACGCCTTCCGGATGACTTCAATCTCGGCCTCGGATTTGACGATGCGCAGCCGGTGCATCAGCCGCGCCAGCCGCTGGTAATCGTGCAATGAATAACGCCGCATCGTGTCCGCCACAAAACGCGCTTCGCGGGTTTGGACTTCCACCACCGCGCGTTTGTGCTCGTTCGAGTTCAGATACACGTGCTCGGACTCGCACATCAGCCGATGGAACAGCGGCCGGAATTCCGAAAGCCAATGGATGCGCTCGATGCCGGACACCAGGCGCGCTTCCTCCTTGGTCAGCTTGTGGCCTTCCCATGTGACCAGGTGCTCGTTGGTCTCGCGAAGAAAGAGCATTTCGCGCTGCTTGTCGTCGTCGGCGTCCGGAGCGATCAGAAGGATGCTTTCTTCCTGTTCGACTCCCGTGAGGTAAAAGAGATCGGAGTTCGGAAAGAGACGCAACGTGCCGTCGGCGTTGGTCGGAAGAACGTCATTGGCATTCACAACGGCCAGCGAGTTCGTAAGCATGAGCTTCTGGAGCCGCTGGCGGTTGGTTTTGAACAGTTGCGAGGCAATGGGAGTGTGGTGCATGGGATTGGAGGGAGTACAAGAGTCAGTGGCGCAGTGGGAAAGCAACAGGACTGCAACCGAAGAAATCGCTGATTTCGCGGATCAGGCCCTGATTGCGGCATGCAGTCGGAATGGGGGAGCACACGCGCCCTCGCGTGTCCTGACCGGCGCCTCGCCGGGCAGACCCGTCGTGGAACACCGTCCCTAAACAGTGACCGGTAGGATGGCCCCCTTGAGGGCGGAGAAGGCGCCGCCCACAGCACGAGCTTGCGCTGCCGAAGCGGCTTCGTCGTCGCGAAGGCGCGAGGGCGTGCGCCCCATTGGGCCGCCAGCTTTGCAATTCCGGCCCAGGCTGAATCACGCCTCTTTCCCCCTCACCCTGGCCCTCTCCCTTGGGGAGAGGGAACGTCGTTTCCAGCGTTGGGACAAATCTAGCAGCCTGGGTTTTCTGGAGAGATGGCAATTGACCCACCCTTTCCCCAAGGGAGAGAATTCTCCCAAGCGAAACTTCGCGCATTGGACCCCTGAACCTCCCCCTCACCCGTTCCCTCTCCCCCTCGGAGGGCTCGGAGGGGGAGAGGGTGTCCGGAGGACGGGTGAGGGGGAGGTTCGTGGAAAGGGCCAGGGTGAGGGGAAAAGGAGCGGCCTCGCGGCTGGAGCATTCAATACTTTGGCAACAATTTCCCACAATCGAAGCGCGCCGGTTCCGTCCTATCGCTTCGCCGGTTCGCCGCCCATCAAGGTCTCTGCGGTGATCGCTACAAACGTCGGCGCGACGGAGTTGTTGAAGCTTTCCAGCGTAATCCTCTGAATCGGCGCCGGGTTTTTGATGTCGCGGCTGAACGTGCGAACTTGCCCGCCGTTCAGCAAATCCGGCACCTGCTTCGACTCCGGACATTCGTGCGTGCTGTTGATGTAATCGACGACGTGCACGCCATTGGCGAGCGTCCACGTCTCGCTCTGGCCATCCGTGTGCGTCACGGTGATCTTGGCCACCGCCATTCCTTTCGTCTCGTCGCCTCCGTAAGGCCAGGCCCAGCCGCCCACGCCGCCCAGGAAGTGCAGTCGCGCAGCCTTCAGATTCAGGTTGGCGACTTCGACGCGCTGCGGGTATTCGCGTGTGATGCCGTTCCGCCCCTTGAGCACGACCAAATTGTTTCCGTTGAGCGTCCTGGCCGGCGCGATGATTTCGAACGGGACTTCCCCAGCTTTCACGACGCCGAATTTCCGGAAACGCAACGACTCGCGCCAGCTTTCCCGGTTCGCGTAAATGCCTTTGCTGCTGTCCGCCGTGCACGCCGAGCGCAGATCGACGAAACGATATTTCGTGTCCTCGCTCGCGATGTAGGCGAGCACATCGCGCAAGCCATCCGCGCCGAGCGTCTCGAATCCTTCGGGCATCAAGGACAGATTCGTCGAGCGGCGACTCCTAATGTCGCGCTGTTGAATCGTGTAATCGCCGCTGGCGTTGCGCAGAACCAGCTCGCGCTGATTCTCGCGGGCGATGATGCCGTCGTAGGCCAGCTCATCTCTCGTCTCGATGTTGAAGCTGACAAAATTCGGCTCCACGAGCCGGTTGGGGTCGAGGATGTGCACGAGCAATTCGGCGGCGCCGTGCGCGCCCATGCCCGTGAGGTTCGGAGCGAGATCGCGGCCTTCATTTTTGAAGACGTGGCAGCCGGCGCAGTTGAGCAAGAAAACCTTGTGGCCGTTTTCGAGGTTACCTGGCTTTTCCACTTCCGCCCTGAACTTCGCAATCAACGCCTCCTTTTCTTTTTGCTCCGGGCCGCGCAAGGCGTCGATGGTCTCATTCGCGAACTTCGCAATGTCCTTGTCCGGGTGCGTGCGCAACCGATGGGTGTCCGAAGGGCCGAAAGCGCGGATGGGAATTTGTTTGTCCGCCAGCGCATGAACCAAATCCCGCGCCCACTCGGCGCGCTTCAGAATCTGCGCGAGCACCGTCTCGCGCGATTCGACCGAAACTTTGGTGACCGCGCCAATCAGCGCGCGGCCCACGGCCGGATCGCTCACTGCGCCGAGCGCTTCCGCCACGCGCCGCTGGGTCGCGGCGGCAATGGACGATCCCAGCATCCCGGCCACCGCGGGCACAATCGACGCGTCCATCTGCCGGACGCCGATCAAGTTGACCGCGACCTGGCCGCGCGCGTCGTCGGAAAGCGAAGCGTCAGAAAGTTTGGCCGCGAGACGGGCGACCAACGGCTTCAGATCCGCGCTCATGGCGCCGGATTTGTCCCACCGCCCGATCAACGCCAAGGCCGCGCCGGGGACTTCCGGTGTGGCCGAAACCAGGAGCGATTTGAACGCGCTCTGTAAATCGGCGTTCCATTCGGGCGCGCTATCCGCCTTCAGATTGGCCCCCAGGCTTTCGAGCGCGATTTGCTTCTGGCCATCAGAACTTGCCGGCGCTTTGGCGAGAAGCGCGATCAGCTTCGCGGCCTGAGTCGCATCGCCCTTCAGCGCCAGTTGCCGCGCGACGTGACGCACAAAACTCTCGTGCGCGGCCCCGCGATTCGCCGCCAGCGCGGCTTCGACGAACATCAGCGGCTCCTTCGCGGCCACACCAATGGCCGCGGATTGAAGCCAGCCGTCGTCCAGGGACGGCCAGGCTTCGACCACCGCCTGAGCGATTTCCGCGGACGCGTCGAAAGTTCCCAACGCCATCAAGGCCTGGATTCGCGCGCGAGCGTTCGGATCGCTCAACTGCGATTTGATGGCGTTGAGCTTGTTCGCGCCCGCATTGGTGTCGCGGTCCGCCAGGATGCGGAGCGCGTTCTTGCGGACAGCCGGGTCTTTGTCGGACACGGCATTGATCAGCAGAGTGTCGTCGAGCCGGCCCAGCGCATTCAAAGTGTGCAGCGCGACGACTTGCGCAATCGGGACCATGAGGGGACTGGCGGCACGAGCCACCGAATTGAGGATTCCAACTTCCCGGTCGTTGACTCCCTTTTCGCGCAGGAGCCGGGCGGCGGTGTCGCGCACCCAGCCGTTCGGATGATCGAGATTTAGGATCAATTGGCCGACCTCCAATCGGTCGAGAGTGAGGACTGAACGATCCGGCCCCAGAACCGAAATCCGTTTCGCCTCCTTGTGCTGCACGCGCCAGATGCGTGCGAAGTGATGGTCGCGATCCGGGCGCGTGGCGGCGTTGTGCGCGCCGTGCCGCGGGCCGCGCGTGTCGTTGTGGATGGCAGCTTGATTGTAGAAATCCACCACGTAAAGAGCGCCGTCCGGGCCAACCCGCGTGTGGATCGGGCGGAACCAGAGGTCCGTGCCGGCGATGAATTCCATCTCAACGCGCGCCGGGTCTTTGCTGGCCGTGAACGTGGCGCCTTTCGGTGTCAGGTACTCATGGTGGACAAGATTGACAGTGGGTTCGGAACTGAAGTGCGAGCCGTTGAACCGCTCCGGCCATGCGCCACCATTGTAAATGCACGAACCAGCCGAGGCCGTGAACATGCCAACCCAATCGATCTGGATGTAAGGCGGGCGCGTGTGGTGGACCGCAGGGAAGACTTTCTGGTGATCCGGCAAGACGGCGGTCGCGCGGATGCCGCCGATGTTCCCCCGAGCCAGCACTTTCTCCGGCATCACGACGTGCAGGAAATGCTCGCCGCACGTCGCCGTGGTGTAAAACGGCTCACCGTCCGGCGCAAAATCGAAACCCCAGGTGTTGCACGAGCCGGAAGCGACTTGCTCCAACGCCGAGCCGTCCGGTTTGAAGCGAATGATCCCCGCCGTGACGCGGCCAAAATCCTTCGAGCCATCGCCCGATCTCGGATTGCCTGCGCTGTAGCCAATCGCGCTGTAAATCCAGCCGTCCAGGCCCCAGCGAAAATTATTGATGACCGCGTGCGTGTCGCCCGTGCCGAAGCCCGTGTAAAGCACCTCGACTTTGTCGGCGACGCCGTCGCCGTTCGTGTCGCGAATCCAGAGAATGTCCGGCGCCTGGGCGACGATGACGCCGTCCTTGTGCAAGACGAGCGAGGTCACCAGTTCAAGCCCGCCGGGCACGCCGTGGTCCAAGTCAGCGAAGATGTGCTTCTTGTCCATGCGCCCGTCGCCGTCCGAGTCTTCGAGCCAGGAAATGCGGTCGCGGGCGGGGCGATTCTCTTTTTGGCTAAGGAAATTCTCCGGGTGCAATGACCGCTGCGGATGGATCGGGAGATCGTTGCGATTGATCGTTCGGCCATTCGGATACTCCGGCGTCTCCGCGACCCAGAGGCGCCCTTGCGCGTCCCAGTCGAGCGAAATGACCTTTTCCACCAGCGGTTCGGAGGCGACGAGGCGGACGTCGAATTCCGGATGAACGTTCAATTTCGCCGCGGCCTTCTCCGGCGCCGTCGGACCGCCGGCCGGATATTTCAGCGACGCAAGCTCGTCCGGTTTGCAGAATTCATCGACGTTCTTGCGTCCCCCAGCCCAGGCAATGCCGCGCAGAAGCAGGGCCCGGTAGTGCGGCGTGTCGAAGGAAACATACTCGTGCCCAGGCAGTGAAACGAAGGCGCGATACGGTTGGCTGCCGTCCTCCCAGGTCTTCTCGTAAGTCCAGATTTGCGGCGCGATCACGAACACGCTGTGGAACGACGTGGCCAGCACGTGGACGTCCGGCGCCATGTCCAGGTCGAAGTAAATCTCGTCCTTCCAATCGAAGTTCGACGCGCCGCGCGTGATCGGGTGCGTCGTATCGACGAAGTATTCGCCGACCTCGCCCTCGAACCATTTGGTTTTTGTGTCGCCATCCCAGCGCCACGCGCCACCCTGAACTTTCTTCGCCCACTCATGTTGATCGCCGCTGACCACGCCATCATGGATGACGACGAAACCGCCGCCGCGCCGGAGGAAATTCTCGAAGCGCGCGCGCTCTTCGCCCACGATTTTCATGCCGTCGGCGGCGAAAATGATCAGCACATCGGTGCTGTCGAGTTGCGTGGCCGTGGGAAAATTCATCGCGCCAACCGTTTTGCAGCCGCGCTCGGCGAGGAGCTTGGTCCAATCGGCGAGAAAGCGCGGATGATCGTGTTGGCCCGGGCCATGGGTTTTGACACCGGCGCGAATGAAGACGCGCAGGGGTGCGTCGGCCTGGGCGAATGAAGGCGCCGGATTGACCAGGAGAGCGACAAGCCAGGCCAACCCCGCAAAGAGAATTCCTCGAGGCCTGGCAAGACGCTGCGTCATTTCTACAAAAGGAAACGAAGAGAACAAAGATTTCGTTGTCTCCTTTGCCTTCTGTGGAAAATCTGCTCCGATTCGCGGCGAGCCGATTGGCTTCGCTGGTTGGACAGATTCAAAAAGGGTGGGTACGGTTCGGGCTGAGAAATCTTTCGTCATAGCGTATTAAACTTTTAGCATTCTTCCTTACGACTTGAAAACAAGAAGAACTCATCCCTTTACATTGCGGCAGCCTCTGTGAAAGGCTTCATCCTCATGCGCGATCGAAGCCGCGAAACCTCCCCATGAAGCCAAACCTCCCCAACCTTCTCATCCTTGCCGGAATTTCCATCGCTAACTGGCGCGCCCCCGCCGCGGAGTCGCCCCCACCGCGCAGCCGCGCGGAAGTGGAAGCCGTGCTGGCACGCGCGCCGCGGCCTGACGCCGGTGCCCCGCTGCGCCCTCTGCACGTGTTGCTGGTCGCCGGTCCCAAGGATCATGGTCCGGGCGAGCACGATTATCCGGCGTGGCAAAAGCAATGGGCGCCATTGCTCGCCAAAGCGCCCGGCATCCGCGTGTCCACTGCGTTTCCCTGGCCGAAACCGGAGCAATGGGAAGGAGTTGATCTGGCGGTGTTTTTCTTGAAGACCCGCTGGGATGCGCAGCAGCTTGCCGAAATCCAGCGGCACCAGGCTCGCGGTGGCGGAGCGGTGACCATTCACTGGGCCATCGGCTGCGATCAGGAATGGGAAAACCACGCGCGACATTTCGGGCTGTCCTACAAAGCCGCGTCGTATCGGCACGGGCTTACCGAATTGCGCCTGCCCAACCCAGACCACCCGCTGCTCCTGGGATTGCCTCGCTCGATGCGTTTCGTGGACGAACCGTATTGGCCATTCATTGGCGATCGGTCCCGCGTCACCGTGCTGGCGACTTCCGACGAAAAGATCAACCAGGGCGATGATCGGCGGAAGAATCCCGGCGACGGAACGGTCGAGACGGTCCCGGTGTTCTGGACTTACGAGCCGCCCGGCGCCAAAGCGCGCGTGTTCGTCTCGATCTTTGGCCATTACATGTGGACGTTCGACGATCCGTTTTTCCGGCTGATGCTCCTGCGAGGCATGGCCTGGGCCGCGAAAGAAAATCCGTATCGGCTCGACCCACTGGCCGTGGACGGCGTGAAGCTGGCTGGCGGCGCGCCCAACCCAGACACACCGCAGAAAATCATCACTCCCCCAGTGGTCCAGTCGGCGGATGACACCGTCTATGCGGATCGGCCGTATTGGTACAAGCCCGGACACCCAGTGAATCCCGCCGAGTCTTCAACGATCAAAACGCTGCCCGGCTTCAAAGCGGAACGAATTTTCACCGTGCCCGCGGACGGCGGCTCGCTGACCGCTCTGGCCGTGGACCCGCAAGGCCGTTTGCTCGCCGCCGCGCAGCACCATCCCGGCATCTACCGCATCACTCCGCCAGCGATCGGGAATGCCGACGCGGAGACGAAGGTCGAGAAACTTGGAGGCGCCGCCGCCGGCATTGGCTGGTCGCACGGACTGCTGCATGCCTTCGACAGCCTTTACGTCACGGTGGCGGAGAACAACGACACGGCGAAGAGAGGATTGCACCGCCTGCGCGATACGGACGGAGACGGCCAGTTCGATCAAAGCGAATTGCTTTTTGAACTCAAGGGCGGCGGAGAGCACGGCCCGCATAATCTGGTCGTCAGTCCGGATGGCGAGACGCTTCATCTGCTGGGCGGGAACGGCACGCCGCTGCCGCCGGGCATCGAATTGCGACGGCCCGCCGCTACGGAAGGCATCGACCGTCCCATGCCGCCCGGCTTTGAAAGCGCAAAGTATTCGGTCCAAGGCTGGGTGCTGCGCTTCGATCCTGCGGGCCGGTACCGCGAGTTGGTCGCGAGCGGATTGCGCAACAGTTTCGACCTCGCGTTCAACCGCGCGGGCGACTTGTTCACGTTCGACTCGGACATGGAATGGGACCTCGGCACGCCGTGGTATCGGCCGACGCGGATCTGTCACCTGGTCGGCGGCGGGGAATTCGGCTGGCGCGAAGGCTCGGCCATGTGGCCGGAATACCTGGAGGACAGCGTGCCACCTGTGGTCAACATCGGCCCGGCGTCGCCCACCGGCATCGTGTTCGGTTATGGCACGAAATTTCCCGCGAAGTATCAACGGGCGCTCTATGCGTGCGACTGGACCTTCGCGACGATTCACGCCATCCACCTGCGGCCGCAGGGCGCCAGTTACCGCGCGGAGGTCGAGGAATTCGTCGGTGGCACGGGGTTGCCGCTGACCGACATCATGGTTGGCAAGGACGGCGCGCTCTACTTCATCGTAGGCGGGCGGCAGCTTGGTTCGGCCATTTATCGAGTGCGTTATATCGGCGACGAAGGCATTGCCCCGGCAGGAAGCGAGGAGTTCTCGCCAGAGGAACGGACGCTGCACTCACTCCGGCGTGAACTGGAGGCATTGCACGGGCGCGAAGACCTTGCGACGCCAGCGAAGGTATGGCCGCACCTCGGCCACCCGGATCGAGCCATTCGTTTCGCCGCCCGCGTCGCACTCGAAGCTCAGCCGGTCGCGGCCTGGCGGGAGCAAGCGCTGGCCGAGGCAAATATCGAGGCTTCCCTCATGGCGTTGCTGGCCCTCGCGCGCCAGGGATCTCGGGACGATCAGGCGCGGCTTTTGGAACAATTGAGCAAGGTTCGGTGGAATTCCCTTTCGCCTGGCCAGAAGCTCCGTGCATTGCGCGTGTACGAACTGGCCTTCGCGCGGGGCCGGGAGGCAGTCACCGGCGCAAGAACCTCCATGGCGCAGCGATTACGACCGCGCTTCCCCGACCCGGACGGTCTAGTCAATCGTGAACTTTCCCGCCTGCTCTGCTTCCTCGGCGACACGACGATGATCGGACCTCTGCTCGAACGCATGGAGGCCGACACCGGCGACCGCCCGCTCCTCGGCTCAGGCTACTTCGTGCGCAATCCGAAGTACGGCGCCGCGGTGATCGACATGCTCCAATCCGCGCCGCGCCTCGAACGCATGCACTGCGCCCAGACGTTGCTCTGGCTCGAGGACGGCTGGACCAAAGACCAGCGCCGGCGATATTTCACATCCATCGCCGATGCCGTGGCCCACTCCCGCGGCGGCCACGGATACCGCGAATTCTGGGGCCGCATCCGTGAGATTGCCCTGAGACAAGTTCCGCCGGAGCAACGCGCCGAGTTCGAGGCCATCCACGCCCCTACGAAGGCGCTTGCGGAAGGATTGCCCGTGGCCAAAGGTCCGGGCCGCGATTGGACCCTGGACCAGGCAATGGCGGTTGCCGGTCGCGGATTGACGGGACGCGATGCCCAACGCGGGCGCGCCACGTTCGCCGCCGCCGGCTGCGTTCTCTGCCATCAAATCAACGGGGAAGGCGGCGCGATCGGCCCGGACCTCTCGACCTTGGGTCAGCGTTTCACGGTGCGCGACATTCTCGAAGCGACGATTCATCCCAGCAAAGCCATCCCGGACCAGTATCAAGTGACGACGCTGGAAATGGCCGATGGCAGCACACTATCGGGTCGCATCGCCTCGCGGGACGAGCAGACCACGCGCATTGCCACCGACCTGATGCGCCCGACCGAATCGGTTGCAGTGTCCAACACGACGATCCGCAAGACCATCGCGCAACCCATTTCCACCATGCCCAGCGGGCTTCTGAACGCGCTCAATGAGGATGAGTTGCTGGACTTGCTGGCTTACCTGAAGGGCGGGGCGCACTGACATGTGCGAACGGTCGGAGCTGCCCGGCGAAGCGCTGCCGGTGCATCCACGAGTTGTCGGTGATTCCTGCGCCCGTAGCGCAGAGTTGCACTCTGCCGTATCGCCGATTTGAAATCGGCTGCGTGTCGGGTCTTCTCAACGCCCCAGGCCACGCCGAGGC
>Ga0233424_10001338_pt1 | contig 22283 bp, 22 predicted proteins | sample Watercolumn_Towu_FD_181011 | JGI IMG/M metagenome (GOLD analysis project Ga0233424, IMG submission 181011) | Freshwater microbial communities from Lake Towuti, South Sulawesi, Indonesia - Watercolumn_Towuti2014_125_MG | ecosystem: Environmental > Aquatic > Freshwater > Lake | place: Indonesia... | reverse complement strand
CGCTGTTTTCCAGGACTACAGGCTCGCCGCCCTCCATCGCGGCCATGCAGGAGTTTGTCGTACCGAGATCAATGCCAAGTACTTTTGCCATATTATTTAGAGCTAAAGCTGATAGTAGAGTAGCACCGCGGATGCCAGTGACACAAGTCGAGCCGCAAGAGCTTTGTCTTGAATGATTTGAAAAAAAGAAGCGCCGCCCATCCAGAGGTCTTGCAGCGAGTAAAAGCGTCAACGTGGCTCAGATTTGCTTCTCCGTGTCACGGTTGACGTGGCACAACTTCGATCTGCCCGCTGTTATTCAGAGATGTAACATCCCACGCCCGGCATCGGTGCGTTTGTCACCGGTTGGTTGGAGGTAATTGAAGTCAGAACATCGTGAAGGTCGCGTTGCGTCGGTGAGGGACGCTCTTTGCCGAAATCAACATAGCGATCATCGATCCTTCCGTAATAAGCGAGTTTGGGCCCCGGCACAAACACCGCCGCTTCCGGAGTCACTCTCACTTGAGTCTGCTTCACCAGTTCAAGCCTCGGATCGAGCAAAGCTTCGCAAGGATACTGATATTCCCTCAAATGTCGCCGGATTACCTCCGCCGGTTGAGCCGTGCCAGGGTAGATCAGCCAGAACCTTATTCCCCGCGGAGCGAACTTTTCGTGGAGACGCCGAATCTCGGGCGCATAACGATTCGAGATCGGACAATCAGTGCTCACAAAAACGAAAACCGTGGCGTGGGTGCCGTTCGACTGCAATGGGTCAACCATGTTCCCCTCCGGATCGGGAAGCTTTAATCCGGTAGAGGCAGGGCGGGTTTCGTTGCGGGTTGCAGGAGCCCGAGAACAGCCAGAACCCCAAACCATGAAGATGCCCAAAGCCACTGTGAGCAAAAGCAAGAGCCCGTTCATCTTGGTCCGCATCATCCGGTTGCTAGCCGTTCGTCGATTCCTTCGAGTCGTCCGTTATTACGGCCTAAACAGTCTTGCCGCAAGCGCGCACTTGACCTGGTTGGCTTGGTGTCCGGGCTTCGTTTCTTTTCAATCCAGGATTTCCGATCTCTCCATTTGGCGCTTCCGAGAAGGGTCTGATTTCCGAGAAGGGCCTGATAATTGCTCCTTTCAATCCGTTCTTGGGGAAAACAAATCTAAACAAATCTTGTCGTACTTGACTTTCCCGGTGCGAGAAGAAATGGTCGTTCACTAAAATTTTGGAAACCTATGGCTGCAAAATCGACATTGATTGATCAGAGTGGGGCTAGAATTCTGCTCGTGGATGACGAGGAGATTGTTCGTAATGTTCTCAAGGACCAACTGCAACCGGAGGGCTTTAACATCACTGAAGCCGACAGCGCAAGCAAAGCCCTGGACATCCTTGGGCACGAAAGCTTCCCGGTCGTCTTGTGCGACCATGAGATGCCGGGCATGACCGGGCTGGATTTCCTGGCCAAAGTCAAAGAGTCTAATCCTTCCGTCACGCGCTTGCTGCTGAGCAGCGGATTGAGCCTCTCGGCACTCTCCGAGGCCATCAAGGCGGATTTGATTTACCGCTTTATTACCAAGCCCTGGTTGCGCGAGGAACTGCTCGTCACGCTTCGCAACGCGATCTCTTACAATCGCCTCGTCACCGAGAATGAAGCGTTGCACGAGCGGAACATGAACTTGAATCTTAAGCTTACCAAGCTCGCGGAAGCCGAACAAGCCGCCGCGGAAGCCAAAGACACCGCATCCGAGGCCACCACGGCGGATCCCGATTCTCAAGCCACCCTGGGAATGGAAGGCGAAGGCGCGGCTAGTACCATCACCGTCCCGCCGCCACCGGGCGTCGATCTGGCGATCCAGGCCTTCACCAAAATGCTTTACACATTTCACCCGAACCTGGGCAACACTTCCCAGCGCGCCGTGGCTCTCACGCAAACACTCGGCGAAGTCCTCCAACTTCCGCCGGACCAGCTCAAGAACTTGATGTGGGCCGCCGCCCTTCACGATATTTCTCTCGTGACTATCGACCGCGGCATCGTGCGGCGATGGCTGCGCGGGCCAGAGAAATGCACGGACGAGGAAATCGTCATCATCAAGCGTCATTGCGAGCTTTCCCAAAAAATGCTCGAAGAGTTCGAGTTTTTCAAAGAAGCCGGAGAAATCATCCGCTCTCACCACGAAAACTGGGATGGCACTGGTTACCCGGACGGATTGAAGGGCGAAATGATTCCACCCCTGGCTCGGCTCCTGGCCGTCGTGGTCGCGTACTGCAGCAAGCACGCCGCGAGCATTCAAGCCATGAGCGAAATCGAAGCCGAAGTCGAAACGCGGTGGGATTCAAACTCCTTGCAAGCGCTGGCCAAAGCCGCTCCGCTGACGAAGATGCCGCGCGGCGAACGGGAAATCCTCCTCATCGAACTCAAACCCGGCATGATGCTCGCGCGCGACATCTTCAACGCGAATAATTTCCTCCTCCTGCCCAAGGGCCGCGAGCTGTCCGACGCCTCCATCAACAAGATTCTCAGCATCAATCGCGTCACCCCGCTCGAACCGCACGTGCTGGTGTATTGCTGAGTTGATCTGGAGACCGTTTTGAGAATGGGTGGAACGGGCTACCACCCCGTTTTCGCGTGCGCAACACGTCCAGTGGCCCGTTTCACCCCCTAAAACCAAAACCGGAAATCACGCCCGGCGTCTGCGATTTGCCGAACTTCCATCTGCCGGAAATTCCGCCAGGCCACGTGGCCGTCGAGGTAGAGGATGTTTCCGCCCGCCGCCGGAAGCACCTGCAACACGAAATCGTAAATGGCTTGGGCGTGTTGCAGGGCTTCGTCGAATTCTTCGCGCGTGGGATACGTTTCAGACAAATCGTCCAGGTAACGAAATTCCCAAGCGTAGGGTGTGAGCGCCGCCGCCATGTCCATCAGTTCGTTGAAGCGCGGTTCGCGCGCGATGGCTTCGAGCGTCAGCTTTGACGGATTTCTCCGCCGCCTGCTGGCAATGATAAATGGCGGTGTCGAGCGGGGCTTCTTCCGCCGCGCCGAGGAGTTTGGCGGTTCGCAACTCGCTTGCCGCTTTGGTCAGTCAGGAACGCAGCAATTCCTTGCGGGTGTCATCCATAAACCTTGCGCCCTTTTTGCAGCACCTCGTGAGTCAGGCTTCCCAGCACTTCGCGAACGCGATTGACTTCGCGCCGCGTGCGCACGAGCACGTCGGCGGAAATCGGCAGCCGTCCCAAGCAACGCTGGGCACGTTGGTCGCGCCGAATGGGACGTTCGTCGCTCTGTGGCACGATAACCAACAGGTCAACATCGCTGTCGGCATCGGGCGTGCCCCACGCGTGTGAGCCGAACAATCAGATTTGCTCCGGCTGAAATTCAGCCACGAGTCTTTGCGTAGCCGTCTCAAGCAGGCTTTTGTCCAGCGTTTTCATGGTTTGTTTCTAGCACAGTGCAAGTGCGAATGAAAGCCCCTCCTGTGCTCACCTTTTGCGTAAAGCTCCGCACTCTTTTCTTGGAACTCGCGGGATTTTTCTTCCATTCCTTTTTGCAACGCAGCTTCGTCCGAGATTCCCTGCTCTACAGCATATTTTCACACGTCTTCCGTTATTTTCATCGAGCAGAAGTGCGGGCCGCACATGGAGCAGAAGTGCGCGGTCTTGGCGCCTTCCTGCGGCAGCGTTTCGTCGTGGAATTCGCGCGCGGTGACGGGGTCGAGGTTGAGGTTGAATTGAACTTCCCAGCGGAATTCACAGCGCGTTGCTCAACGCGTTGTCGCGGTTTTGCGCGCCGGGATGGGCTTTGGCGTGGGTCCGAACGTCCGAAGAACGATTCGCGGAATCGGCGCAACCGGAAAAGACTATTCGTAAAAGCCCCTCTGCATTAGATTGTGCTCGAAAATAGAAGCCATGAGTCTCCGCACCGAACATCTGTCGCGCTGCATCCAGACTCTGGAAACATCGGTCACACTGTTGCGTCAAGCCCCGCCGGACAGCATCGACTACGAGATTTACCGCAATGCCGCCGTGAAAGGTTTTGAACTCAGCTTGGAAACCGCTGGCAAGCTCTTGCGCAAAGCCATCAAATCCTACCTGGGCAGCCCGCGCGCCGGGGATGAACTCACTTTCAAGGATGTTTTGCGTCGTGCCGCCAAACACGGCCTGATGGACGCCTCGGCGGTCGAACGCTGGTTTGCTTATCGCGACAACCGCAACAGCACCGCGCACGACTACGGCGTGGGCTTTGCCGAGGAAACCCTGACCCTGCTGCCGGATTTCATCGTGGACGCCCGGCGGATTGAGCAGACCCTCCGGGAAAAGTTCGGTCATGCCGACCCTTGAACTCCAGCCCAGGCATCTGCAAAAGCTGCGGGCGATTCTGGCCGCCCACGTGCCCGGCGCGGAAGTGTGGGCCTACGGCAGCCGTGTAAACCAGCAGTCGCATGAAGGCTCGGACCTTGATCTGGTAGCGCGCAACCCGTGCCACCCAGACACACCTCAGCCCCGCTTATATCTCCTGCGGAATGCTTTGACCGAGAGCGATCTTCCCTTCCTCGTGGACGTGTTGGATTGGGCGCGCCTCCCCCTGGAGTTCCGTCGCGAGATCGAGCGGCAACACATCGTCATTGCGACACCTCAACTCGCAAAATAATCCGCACTCTCGGCGCGGCGAGACGCGTTTTCGGCCAGTGGGTGAAACACACAACCCCAGTCGAAATTGGACAATTCGGGCATTTCCGACTTAAATCCCAGCCGTGGCGAAGGCGACCTTGGGAAATGAGAACATCGACGCGCTGATCGCCGCGGCCCAAGACGCTTTGCGCCGCGGCGATCTGTCCCAAACCATTTCCCATTACCAGGCAGTTCTCGCCGTCGATCCGGAGCACGGCCTGGCGAACTACTGGCTCGGCGTGCTGACCTTGAAGGCGTCGATGCCAAAGGACGCGATCCCACTGCTGTCCACTGCCGCGGCAAAGCTCCCGGAATTGCCCGATGTTCACATCGATCTCGGGCTGGCCTGGCTGGCCCTGGCCGACCGACCGCGTGCTGAGAACTGCTTTCAAGCCGCGCGCGCAGCCGCTCCGACCTACGCCGCGGCTCAACTGACCCTCGCCTCCGATTTCGAGCGAGACGGCAAACTGGTGGAAGCCGTGGAAGCTTGCCAGCGCGGGCTGGTTGTTTTTCCGCGAGACGCCGATCTCCTCCGTAAGCTGGCCGACTTGCATTCACAGAGGGGCCAGTGGTCCGAGGCGCTCGCGGCCTGGAAGGCTTTGCTGGAAATCCGCCCCGATTGTCCGGCGACGCATTTTGCCTTTGGCGAGAAATGCTATGAAGCCGGCGCGTTCGATTTCGCCGCGTCCGCCTTTCAGCGCGTGCGTGAGTTGCGCCCCGATTCTCTCAACGCTCTGCTGAACCTTGGCCTGACGCTTCTGAAACTCGGCGATCCGTGGCGGGCTCTGGAGTGCTTTCAGCGCGCCACAGAAATTAGCCCGGCCCAGAGTGGCATTTACAAGTGCCGGGGCGACGCGCAACGAGATCTGGGGAATTGGCCGCAAGCTAATGCGGCCTGGCAAAAGGCTGTCGAACTGGATCCCGAAAACGCCGATGCCTGGCAGAATCTCGGTCTCGGACTCGAACGCCAGGAGCGCCTCGAAGAAGCTCTGGCCTGCCACCGCCGCGTCGTGCAACTGCGGCCCGGGGACGCCACGGCACACCGTTATCTCGGCATGATTCTCCAAGATGTCGGAACGTTCAAAGCCGCCAGCGATTGCTACGAACAATCGCTGCGGCTGGATCCCAACGACGCGGAATCCCATTGGCAAAAGTTTTCCTTGCTCGCGGCGCGGGGGGAATTTCCCCAGGCCTGGGCAGAGCACGAATGGCGCTGGGAACTGAAAAAGCGTGACACGCCCAGGCGCGAATTCAAGCAGCCGAAGTGGACAGGCGACGATCTCGCCGGACGGCGCGTTCTGCTCTACGCCGAGCAAGGTTTTGGCGACACGATCCAGGCCGTGCGTTATGTGCCGCGGGTCAAAGCGCGTGGAGGCAGCGTGCTGTTGTGGTGTCCGCCGGATCTGGTGTCGTTGCTGCGGACGCTTCCCGGCGCCGGCGACGTTTTCTCGGATTTGACACCGGAGAAGTCTTTCGATTGCCACCTCGCGCTGATGAGCCTGCCGCTTATCTTCGGAACCACACTGGCATCGATTCCCAATGCTGTGCCGTATCTTCGCGCGCCGCGGGATTCGGATTTTGTGTTGCCACAGTCGAGCGGCCGCGCCCCGCGCGTGGGCCTGGTGTGGTGCGGCTCCCGCAGCCAGCCGCACGACCGGCGCCCCGTGCCTTTTGAGAACTTGCGGCCTCTGCTCGAAATCGAAGGCGCGGAATTCTACAGCTTGCAAAAGGGAACTGACCTCAGCAATCAACAGACTCCCCCGCCGCGGCAAGTCTTCGACCTTGCGCCGCAACTGACCGACTTCGGTGCGACCGCCGCCGCCATTGAGCAAATGGATTTGGTGATCACAATCGACACGGCGGTCGCGCATCTGGCGGGAGCGCTCGGCAAGCCGGTCTGGGTGCTCCTGTCGTTTGCGCCGGATTGGCGGTGGCTGCTGGAACGCGAAGACAGCCCGTGGTATCCGACCATGCGTTTGTTCCGGCAAACCACGCCGGGCCGCTGGGACGATGTGATTCGCCGCGTTTGCTTGGAATTCTTGAACTGGCTCGCGACGTACCAACAGCCTTCCGTGTGGAGACCCTGGTTGGCCGAAGGCCTCGCGCATCATCACGCGGGCCGATTGGCCGAGGCGGAAAGTTCCTACCAACGCGTGCTAGCCGTGGCACCGGACCAGGCCGAAGCGTTGCGTTTCCTGGGCGTCATTTTCCGGCAGCGCGGTGATTTGGCCCGCGCCCGCGAGTTTCTGGAGAAAGCCCTCGCAGTGCAACCGCAGGACGCCCACGCGCACCACGACCTCGGATTGGCGCGCTTCGAGTCCGGCCAGTTTGAGCAAGCGGCGGCTGCGTATCGGAAGGCGATCGAAATTCTGCCCGGCTTCCCGGAGGCGCACTACCATCTGGGCAACGCCTGCTATGCTCTGCAGCAAAGCGAAGACGCCGCGGCGAGTTATCGCCGCGCGCTCGAACACCAGCCCGACCTTGCGGAAGCCCACTATAACCTGGGATTGCTCGCTCAGGAAAAGGGCGAGCTGGAATCCGCGGCGCAGCATTATCGCCGAACGACGGAGCTGAACCCGTCCCATCTCGACGCCCTGCTGAATCTCGGCCTTGTGCTGAAAGATTCGGGAAAGGTCGATGTTGCCGAGGCGTGTCTCGAACAGTTGCTCGGGCGCGATCCGAAGCACCCCAAGGCTCGGATCAATCTGGCGGCGCTGTGGGCGGGCAGAGAGGAACTCGAAAAAGCAGATGAAATGTGTCGCGAAGTCCTGCGCGATTTCCCGGCTCTCGCCGAAGCCTGGCTGAATCTCGGCGTCATCCGCCAGTCCTTGGGCGACCCCGCCGAGGCGATCCAGGACTTCCGGCGCGCCCTCGACCTGCTACCAGATTACGCCGACGCGCAGTACAATCAGGGCATCGCCCAGTTGCTCACGGGCGACTTTGCGGCCGGTTGGAAGAACTACGAGGCCCGCTGGCGGACAGAGATTCCAATTTTCAAGCCGCGCGGATTTTCGGAGCCGTTGTGGCCAGGAGAGGACCTGGAGGGACGCCGCGTTCTCGTCCACGCGGAGCAAGGCCTGGGCGATGCCATTCAATTTGTCCGCTACCTTCCGCTGCTCGCCGAACGCGGGGCGGAAATCTTCCTGGAATGCCCGGCGCCGCTGGTGAGGTTGCTGGCTACCTCGCAGGGCGTAGCCAGAGTTATTTCTCGCGGAGAACCGTGGCCGGCCATTGATTTCCAGATTCCTCTTTTGTCCTTGCCGCATCGGTTGGGAACGACCCTGGGGAACATCCCGAATCAAGTTCCGTATATCCGTGTTCCGGATGGAACCGCCTTGAAGCTTGCGCGGTCAGCGTCCGCCAATCTCAGCGTTGGTTTGGCCTGGGCCGGCAATCCCCTGCATGGAAAGGATCGGAGTCGGTCGATTGCGTTAAGGCAATTCTCGACGCTGCTGAGCCTGCCCAACGTGGCGTGCTACAGCTTGCAGGCAGGGCCAGCCAACCGGGAGTTGAGCGAAGTCAAATCGGCGCGCCCAATCGTCAACCTGGAACCGCAGTTGACGGATTTTGCAGCGACCGCGTCGGCGATCCAGCAACTGGATCTGGTCATCAGCGTCGATACTGCCGTAGCGCACCTGGCGGGAGCGCTGGGGAAACCGGTCTGGGTTCTGATTCCGTTCGCGCCGGATTGGCGGTGGCTGCTCGGTCGTGAGGACAGCCCGTGGTATCCGACGATGCGGCTCTTTCGCCAGCGGCAGCACGGGGACTGGAGTTCAGTGATCGAGCGGATCAAGGCGACTCTGCAAACGGAAGCCAGGCGCGCTTGAACAAAGGAAATAGGAAAATCGCAGATGAACGCAGATAAACGCAGATGCGCGTTGGCCCTCGAAAAATCAAGCGTTTCCCAGGCAGATGCCCTCTCCACGAACCAGTGGTCAGGAGCGCCGCGTTTACATCGCTTGAACATCCAAAGCGAACGGAGCTTCGGAACCGGAAGCGGCGTAAACGCCGCGCTTCGGTTCGGGGGTTCAAAGCGCGAACTCCTTCGGGGAATTCTCTCTCTTGAGGGAGAGGGCAGGGTGATGATGAAAGCTTCGAACGGGTCTAGAGCAGCAGCACCAGTAAGCGCTCTCCCGCTGGGCACTGCCATTGAAATAAGGAATGAACCCAGAGAAAGTTGCTTCGGTTTCACCCTCTCCTCTCTGCGAAGGGAGGAGAGGGTCAGGGAGAGGAGGGCCGTTCTTACTGAGTTTGCCCCTCTCCTCGATCCTCTCCCCACTCGTGCCTCGCGGGGAGAGGAAGAAGATAAAGGCGTCGTATTACTTGCTTCAACGGCAATGCTCCCGCTGGGAGAGGGAGCGTTGATTTCCGGCCTGAAAACAGCGATGAGCCTTCTTTCTCTAAACGCCTTCCTGGCTGTGTCCATCTGCGTCCATCTGTGGTTTCAATGGCTTGTTCTTGCATGAAGCCCTCGACTGATCCCGCCGCGACGCATCACAACGAAGCCATTCGATTGGCTGCGCTCGGGAATCTTCCTGAAGCAATCAAACATTTCCACGCCGCAGTCCAACTGCGGCCGACCGAGCCGGTCTGGCAATTCAACTATGGGCTTGCGTTTCAACATCTCAAACAATTGCCCAACGCCATCGCGGCCTACCGAACGGCGGTCCAACTGAAGCCCGATTTTTTCGATGCGTGGAGCAATCTATCGGCGGCTCTTAAAGCGGCGGGCCAGGCGGAAGCCGCGGTCGCCGCTGGCCGCCAGGCCGTGAAACTGGCGCCGAACGCCGGCGGCGCTCATCTCAATCTGGGCAATGCGCTCAAAGCGGCCGGTGATTGGGCCGCCGCCGAAGCTGCGTATCGGCGCGCCTTGATTCTGGACCCGAACAATCCCCGCATTCGCCTCAACCTCGCCAACACCTTGCGCGAACTGGGACGGCTTCCCGAAGCGATTGCGCTATCGCGCCAGGCCGTCGAACGCAGCCCAAACTTCCCCGAAGCGCACCGCGACCTGGCTTTCGCGCTCATGCTCGACGGCGATCTCCGGTCCGGCTGGGTGGAAAACGAATGGCGCTGGCAAACCGAGGAGATGCTCAAGAAACGGCGGACTTTCGATGCGCCGGCGTGGTCGGGGGAGGACTTGGCCGGGCGCACAATTCTGGCTTATACCGAGCAAGGATTCGGGGATGCGTTCCAATTTGTCCGTTACGTCGATCTCCTGGCGCAACGCGGCGCCCGGGTCATCCTGGAATCCCAGTTGGACTTGAAGCGCCTTTTCGATACCGTGCGCGGCGCCAGCGAAGTCATTGCCCGCGGCGAACCGCTCCCGCGCTTCGATTTTCAAGCGGCGTTGATGAGCCTGCCACGAATTTTCGACACGACCCTGGAAACGATTCCACCCGAAGTGCCCTACCTGAAAGCGCCGATGGAGGCGGTGAGAGAATTGCCGCCGTTCCCCGGCGGATCGTGCAAAGTTGGATTGGTCTGGGCTGGGAACCCGGATCATCTCAACGATCAGAATCGTTCTCTCGCGCTAACTCACCTCGTTCCGCTCCTGGAGACCGGCCGCCACGCGTTTCAGAACAAATTGCCCAGCGTCGGGGAATCAGAACTCCCCGGAGCGCGGACAGCTTTGTCCGCGAGTTCCACGCCAGGCCAGCCGAATCAAGCGCACAGGGCTGTCCGCACTCCGGGGGCCCGTCCCGCGTCGAACGTTTCGTTCTACAGCCTCCAGGTTGGAGACCGCGTTTCCGAACTGAAACGCGAAAGCGGCCTGTCGCACGTGATCGATCTGAGTCCGCATTTGCGCGACTTCGCGGCGACGGCGGCGGCCATCGAACTCATGGACCTGGTGATCAGCGTCGATACTTCGGTGGCGCATCTGGCGGGCGCATTGGGCAAACCGGTCTGGCTGCTGCTCCCCTTCGCCCCAGACTGGCGCTGGATGCTCGGACGCGACGACAGTCCCTGGTATCCGACGATGCGTCTCTTCCGCCAAACTCGAATCGGCGATTGGAGCGCAGTTGTGGAAAAGCTCTGCCTTGAAATCGCGCGCACGAGCCAGTGAACCTGGATGAGCCGGCCACCCGATGAATGAAGCTATAAAGCGTGTGCCTGAAACCTTCAATTTGTCCAAACGCTGTCGCCGCCTCGCTTGGTCGCGGTATCGACTGGGCGGTGTCCTCCGGCACCTTCGCTGCGCCTTGCGGGACCGCCAATGGCGCTGGCACGGGCGCGGCATTCTGCGCGAACTCTTCGATGCCTTCGCTAGTCCAGTGGCTGAAACGACACCATCCGACGCTTCTCGTGAAAACAAATCTTGAAATGCTCAAACACGTCGAGCCGGCCCAGCAAATGGAAGCCCACGCGCAATTGTTCGGAGAACCCGACCGTGCTTTTGAAGCGGCTTGGCCCAATCTGCATTCGCAGCCGGTGCAGCCAAATGGGAATAAGGCTGCCGTCCCCGACTTGGGCGAATATTTTCGGCCCCGTCGTCCAATCGAAGCCCAACTCTTGGGCGAATTGCGGCGCTAAAATCGTGTACGCGGCTCCCGAGTCCACGTACATCTCCAGCGGCTGCCATATCCCAGCCAACTCCAGTCCCGCAGACACCATGGACGACCAACGCCCGGCCACGAGTTTGTATTTGAAGATGATCGGTTTCACCAAAGTTCTCCCGGCGTTGCGCTTCCGATTTCAAAGGATGGCCTCGAAGTTCTCTGGGCGCGGCACCTCCATGACAAATGGCTGTTCCGAGATGCCTTGGGTTCGAGCTGCCGCGAAAACTTCCTTGTAGGTGTCGCCCACGGCCACGAGCTTCCCAGCGTAAACCGCGATGATCTTGCCTGGGTGCTTGTGAACCATCTCGTCCAGGTGCCGGGTCACCCAACGGTCGTATTCCATCAATACTTTGGGATCAATGCCTTCCCTCTGGCTTGGAGATGCTTTCCGTTTCGTGCCGTCAATCTGCCGCAATCGAGTGAAGCAAGCAATGAAAACGCCGGCGCAAACTTTCCGAACAACTCGAACCGCGAATCAGACAATGGATATGAAAGAAGTTCTTCAACCGCGGAGCACGCCGCGCAGCCAAGCTGCCCACCCCCAGGCAGTTCACCACAGATTTCGCGGATGCCACGGATGGGTTTCCTTTTTCGGTCCGCGAGATTCGTGAAATCCGGGGTCAAAGAACGTGTGGCAAACGGCGACCAACCTCGACGATGGCCGCGCCGTCCCAAACCAACCGTCAACCAAATGAACCCACAAACTAAGTTCAGGGCTCTAGCGCAAAGGCGCCGGCTCGAATGGTCACAATGCCGGCTAGGCCGTGTTCTCCTGCATGTGAGATGCGCCTGGCGCGACCACCGTTGGCTCTGGCACGGGCGCGGCATCATTCGCGAGCTTTTCGGAAGATGAACCCCACGGTCGCCATCCCAATGAACCTCCACACATCCCCAATGGATATGCCGCCGGTGCGTCGATTTCCTCGCGCGCGTGGTAGGATTGCCGCATTGGTTCTCTCGTTACTCCTACCAGCTCTGGGGCCGAGAAATGCCGCCCAGAGCGCTTCGTCGGCAGCCCCGGTTCAGTTGAACCTCAAAGGCGCGGGCCAAGCGAAATACACGATCGACGTTGGCAATGTCGCCAAAGATGAAATCGACCTTCGGGTCACGGTCGATTTTCAGTTTGTCCCACAGGACCTGGCGCTCTCCGGCAACTCGATCGTTTCCGAACGATCGAGTATCACCGGCCGTTTTGATATTCGTGGCTCCGCGACTAGGCTTTCCTCGGATGGCCTCTTCAGAAACGAGAACCCGTTCGGTCGCATCCAGGAAGTGACTGCCGCGCCGTCTTTTCCGGTTGAGATTGTCTTCAAGCAGGATAGCAACCTGGAAAAACTGCGACTGGACCTGACTTCGCCTTTGACGCCGTTTGTTTACCGGTTGGATTTTGCCCCTGGCGTAAGTGCTTCTACCATCTGGATTCGACTGCCGTCCCCATTCGTCTATCCGGACGATATTGAATCGAACCCATTAACCCTTACCGCCGAAAGCCAGAACGCTTTCAGTCTTTTGCTCTCCAGCGGAATGGGACTCGCGCACGGGATTCACCGAAGCGGTGGCGTGCAAGCGCCAGGCGATTGGCGCACTCCAGGACGCTGCCGCGCCGAAGCCGGCTCCTTTCCTCTCAGACGAATTTGCCGGGGTTTAGAATTCCCTTTGGATCGACTGCTCGCTTGACCGCTTCGTGCAGCCGATGCACCTCTGGCGAAACCGCGAGAGGCCACCAGGGTTTCTTGGCCAGGCCGATCCCGTGTTCGCCCGTGATCACGCCCCCGAGTGCCAGCACGCCTCGGAACAACTCGTCCAGCGCCGCGTCGGACCGCCGCCGCGCGCTCGGCTGGGTGGTATCCACCATAACGTTGACGTGGATGTTCCCATCTCCGGCATGCCCGAAACAGGCGACCGGGAAGCCGTGTTTCTTGCGGAGATGCACCGCCAGTTGAAACAGTTCCTCCAGACGTCCGCGCGGCACGACGACATCCTGGTTAAGTTTGGTCAGGCCGGTGTCGCGCAGCGAATAGGAGAATTCGCGGCGCAATTGCCAAATCGTTTCGCATGGCCGGCTGCCCAGAGCGCGCCGCACGAAGAGCGGACGCAGCGACTGGACGATTCGCTCAAGTTGCCGCGTCTCCGACCGGACCGATCGTTCCTGCCCGTCCAATTCGACAATGAGATGGGCCCGGCATCCAGAGAGGAGGCGGCTTCCAGTCCGCTTTTCCGCCGCCGCCAAAGTGAAGGCGTCGGCCAGTTCAAGCGCGGAGGGCAGGAAACCCGCGGCGAAGATGGCCTCCAGGGTCCGGATGGCGGTGCGCATCGAGCCGAAGCCAATGGAAAGACAGGCCCGGAAGGGCGGCAGCGGCAGCAATTTCAAGGTGGCCTCCGTGACAATGCCCAGCAAACCTTCGGAGCCGACCAACAAACGCGCAAAATCAAAACCCGTCTTGTTCTTGTGTGTGCGCCCGCCAAGACGCACCACCGCGCCGTCCGCGAGCACCGCTTCGACGCCAAGCACGTACTCGCGCGTGACGCCGTATTTGAGGCAACGCGGACCGCCCGCGTTGGTCGCGATGTTGCCGCCGATTGTGCAGTCCGCCCGGCTGGCCGGATCCGGGGGATAGTAGAGCCCAAGTTTCTCGACCGTTTCCTGGAGCGTTTGCGTGATCACGCCGGGCTCGACGACCGCCACGAAATCCGCCGGGTTGATTTCTTTGATGCGGCTCATCCGGGCGAGCGACAGAACGATCCCCCCCGCGCTGGGCACGCACCCTCCCACGTAGCCATGGCCCGCGCCGCGCGCGGTCACGGGAATTGAGTGCCGCGCCGCAAAGCGCAGAATGGTGGCGACGGATTTGGCGGAGCGCGGCAAAGCGACGGCTTCGGGCAAGTGCGACGCAAACCACTTGTCGCCGGCGTGCGCTTCCAGGGCCGCCGAGTCCAGCCGGAGTTCCCCCGGAGTAAGGTGTTTCCGCAATTGGCCGAGGAGAAAGCGTAGTTTCATCGTGGTTCGTGGGTTTAGAGAGGAGTTGCTCGCGCATTCGCGAACGCTTGGCGAGCGAACGCCAACCTCCCCCTCACCCTGGCCCTCTCCCCAGGGAGAGGGAATCCCGTATTCCGCGGACAGACCAATCGGGCACGCTCGACTTTTCGAAACTCGGCCATTAATTCTCCCCCTCCCCAGGGGAGAGGGTCAGGGTGGGCTGCGGGCAAAGACATGGGTAACAAAGCGGGCAAAGACATAGGTAACACATGGTGACGTCTTCTTATCCTAGTGAGGAAGGGCAATGGCAGCGTCTTGGTGTTCACAGAGCGGAGGCGAGCGAAGCGAGCCGGAGCGGAGTGAATACCAAAACGCTGCGCGCCGCGATAACTGGATGCTCACTCCTCCGATCCCATAGGAACCTGCTCGCATCACCTCGCGGTTCGTTGGACATAGTGTGCCGGACGCATCCCGCCCGAATCGGTCTCCCGCATCTCTCCGATCAGGACGTTCCCCAAATAGACCAGACTCTGGCTGGCTCTGGCTGGCTTGAGTCCCACCGGATACCCAATGAACGCTTCTCCGACAAATCGCTTTCTTCCCTTCCACCTGATCTGTCCATTGCTTCGAACGCGCCGCACCTGCCACAAACGCGGGTACCGTACTCTGGCCAATCTCCGGCCTTGGCGCTGGCGGCGATAGATCTTTGCGGGCGTCCTCTGACCCAACGCTTCGTGCGGTCGCACTTGGTTGTAAGTTCGGACCCATCGATCCGTGCGCCGTTGTTGCGCTCGCCGATGAACCGACGCAAGCCGTGTCGTTTCGGCCTTGAACACCCGATGCATCTGTTCGTGTCCGCCATTTTGTTCGGGATGTCCTGGAGCGATAAATTCCACTCGAATCGCCAAGGCTGTCCACCACGCGCTCAAACGCGAAAGGCCCGCTGGACCGGTCGATCCAAAGGGGCCGCCGTTGTCCACACGGATGACTTCCGGGTAGCCATGCCTGCCAAACAGTCGCATAAATTCTCGGCGGACCGGCTCCCAACTTTGATCTTTGAGCAGCCGGATGCTCAGCAAATACCGACTGAACAAATCCCGCACGGTCAACGGTTCTACCCGCTGACCATCCTGCGTCCGAAACCAGCCTTTGAAATCGACTGTCCACACGTGGTTGCTTCGCTCGGCCACCGTCAGGCGCGGCCGGTTCAATGGAGGTCCCCGACGAGAGCGACGGCGCCTCCGCCGGTTCAGCCCCATTCGCTTGAGCCAATCGCTGATCGCTCGGACAGAAGGAGGGCGAGCCGAGCGATGTTGTTTGCGCAAACACGCTGCCAGTTTCCTGCTGCCCCAGCTTCGATGGCGCCGGCGCAGTCGGCGTATCCGTGCCAACCATCGTGGGGAAATCTGGCGCGGGCAGCGTCGCGGTCGCCTCGATCGATCTTTGAGCCCACGCAGTCCATCGCGTTGGAATCGCTGGATCCATTTGTAGCCAACCCTGCGGCTGAATCCAAATTCTCGACAAAGTGCGGTGATCGTTCGTTGGGCCTTGGAAACCAACTTCACAAACTGCAAACGCCGCATCACACAGGAGATCTTTTTCCACGTCATGCCTGTGGAAAAGGGCCGAATTGAAATGAAAAGTGTTACCCATGTCTTTGCCCCGTGCCGTGAGGGGGAAGGAATTGTCGCTTGACCTGCGTTATCCTGAGTACCGCAGACCGAGCGTCATCGAACCCAGTGCGGTTGCGGCTTGTCATTTGCCGTGATCCGATGAGGAACTATTTGCCTCCTCACTCGGGGGACCTGCCGTCACGAGCGACCGGGCGTCTTCGGCCTGGCTATCCGGGACTTGAACGAGGATGCCACCGGTGGACATGGAAGACGGATCCAGGCCCATGGCGGCAAGTTCGTGAGCGACCTCGGCCTGATACCCCGCGGCCTCCAGCCGCGAGCGAATGAGATGCGCTTCCACTGGGTTGAAGGTCTTGAATACGGTGACGAGCTGCATGGCTCAACATGGAACGGACGCGGGCAAAGTTCAAGCGGGCACAGCGGTTTTTGCCGGCGTCTTCAGGTCGGCAAAAATAATCACTCCGGCGCCGGTCTGAAGCAGGCTCTGCACCTGCACTTCGACTTGCTGCCCGATCAAGCTGTGCGCCTGGTTCACCACCACCATGGTGCCATCACTCATGTAGCCGACGCCCTGGCCCTTGTCTTTGCCTTCACGGACGAGCCGCAGGTTCAGGCTTTCGCCCGGCAGAATCACGGGTTTGAGCGAGCTGGCGAGCTGGTTCACATTTACGAACGACACGGATTGCAGCTCGGCGATCTTGCCCAGGTTGTAATCGTTGGTGAACAGCCTGGCGCCCAGCATGTGCGCCAGCCGGACCAGCTTGGCATCGACGCTCGTCTCTTCCGGGAATTGGCCTTCGTGAATTTTCACCTCGTTGCGCTGATTGCGCTGGATGCGGCTGAGCATCTCCAGGCCGCGCCGGCCGCGCGCGCGCCGGATAGGATCGCTCGAATCCGCGATCTGCTGCAATTCTTTCAAGACGAATCGAGGAACGACAACGACGCCTTCCAAAAAGTTGGCTTCGATGAGATCCGCGATGCGCCCATCGATGATCACGCTCGTGTCGAGCAAAAGGAGGTTGTCCGGCTTGTTCTGGGAAGCAAAGCGCACGTAGGGAATGATCAGCGAGAAATCCTCCTTGTTGCTGCGCATGGCCAGCACCATGCCGATGTAGCCGAACGAGACAAAGAGGCAAAGCCGGATCAGCCACATCTCGCGTTCGTCAGCGTACACGAACAAGCCCGATCGATCGAGCAACCAGGCGATCAAGGTCCCCAGCAGCAGGCCGAAGGTCGCCGCGGAAAAGGCACGGAGCGAGAATCCCTTTAACATTTCGTCGATGCCAATCAGCAATCCTCCAAACCCGAAACCGATGGTCAAACCGTAAATGCCCTTGTCGATCAACTCCGGACGAACCTGGCTGATGGCGTAGCCCCCCGCGGTGCAGAGCAACAGAAACAAGGTGCGGACGACCCAGAGTGACATGTTATTGAAGAGGGTTCCGGCCCAGAGGCGGCGCCGGCGTTGCGCGCGGGGGCTGGGCTTTCGGTTTCCAGAAGAGGCCGAACCGGCCCAGATTGCTGCTCAACAAACTCAGATTGTTCATGGTCGCCAAAAACTCCTGCTCCAACTGAGCGTCTTTCAGGAGTCGCCCTGCCAGCCCTCGGCCGGTCTGCAGATCGCTCACCAGTTTATCCACTTCACCGCTGGCGGATTCAATGTTTTTTATGATCGTGTTCACTTCGGAGCGGTTCGTGACGACGGTCAGCCGAATTTCCTTGGCCGTCTGGCTCAATTGTTCGGAGAAGGCTACCAGGTTGCTCACGGAGGCGCTCAAGGGATGCGTGTTGGTCCGCACGAACTGATCCACACCGTCCAGCGTGGACAGCGCCCGTTCGGAAACCAGGCGAAAATTCGACACCGTGGCCGTGAGGTTGGAAAGCGTGTTCTCCGCGAACAAGGTGCGATCGATTCGTTTGACGGCGTCGTTGAGCTTCTTGGCCGTGTCGTCCACCCGCTGGAGAAGGCCCACCGCGGATCGGGCCATTTCCTGGAGGTCGAATGGCTCTTCGCTTTCGACCGCGTCTCCGTGCTGCAGCAGGCCCTGCGCGTTTGCGGTGGGAACAATGGAGACGAACCGATCACCCAGGAAGCCCGCCTGTTTGATGGAAAAACCCGCGTCGCGATGAATGGGATACGACTTCTGAATCCGGAGCCGGACCATCGCGTTGGTGCCCCCGGAACCGAGATCGATCTTCGCTACGTGGCCCACGGGCACACCCGCCATGAGCACGACGGCGCCCTCGATCAGCCCGCCGACGTTTTTGGTCCGCATCGTGATTTCGTACGTGGCCTCGAACACGGAAGCGCCCTTGTTGAACTTGAGCACGACCGCGGCCATCAGAGACAGTGCGACAAGAACGAACAGCCCGACTTTCCACTCCAGGCGTGACTGGCTCATATCAAAACAAAAGTTCTTTCGGGTCGGAAACCCCGGTCACAAACCGATGAACGACCGGATCATTGGACGCGAATATCTCGTCCGGAGTCCCCGACACATGAATGCGCCCCTGGTGAAGCATCAGGATGCGATTGCCCACGCGCCGGGCGCTGCGCATGTCGTGCGTGACCACCACCGATGTCACATCGAGACGTTCGCAGACGCGCAAAATCAATTGGTCGATGCTGTCGGCCACGACAGGGTCCAGGCCGGTCGTCGGTTCATCATACAACACAATCTCCGGACGATAAACGATGGCGCGCGCCAGGCCGACCCGTTTGCGCATCCCGCCGGAAAGCTCCGCCGGTTTCTTGGATTGGGTGCCGGGCAAATCAACCATTTCCAGCGTCTCGTCCACCCGCCGGGCGATTTCCGTGGCGGACAATTTTCTCTCCCGCCACAGGAGAAACGCGACGTTCTCGGCCACAGTCAGGGAATCAAACAGCGCGGCACTTTGGAAGAGCATCCCAAACTTCCGGCGCACCCGGAGCAACTGCCGTTCGTTCATGCCCGCGATGTTCTCGCCGTCAATCAGCATTTCTCCAGCATTCGGGGCGAGGAGGCCAATGACGTGCTTGAGCAAAATGCTTTTGCCTCCGCCGCTCCGCCCGATAATGACCACCGATTCGCCCCGTTCAATGCGAAACGTCACCCCGTCCAGAACCCGGTGCGCGCCGAAACTTTTTTGAAGGGCCCGCGCTTCGATCATGCGAGCAATCGGGTCAGGAACAACGTCAGAAAAAAGTTGCTCACCAGGATCGAGATCGAAGCGATCACCACCGCCTCCGTGGTCGCTTTGCCGACGCCTTCGGCACCTTCGCGGCAGCTCATTCCTTTGTAACAACTGACGAGCGCGACGAGGCCGCCAAAGATGAACGCTTTGGTGATGCCAATCACCACGTCCACCGCGTGGCTGTATCGCAGCATGTTCGCCCAGGCATACGCGGCGTCGATATCGAGCAGATACACTCCCACGAAATATCCGGCTGCGATTCCGACGGCGATGGACTCGGCCGTCAGCAGGGGCAAGGAGACCACGGTCGCCAGGAACCGGGGAACGACCAGGTAATCGATCGGGTGCGTGGCCAGAGTGCGCAACGCGTCGATTTGTTCGGTCACCCGCATCGTGCCCAGTTCCGCGGCCATCGCCGCGCCCACGCGGCCTGCGACCATGAGGGCGGTGAGCACCGGCCCCAACTCGCTGCTCATCGAAACGCTCACCACCGCCAGCGTCGCGGTGTCCATCTTGACTTTGTGAAACTGAAAGTAAGTTTGCGCGCAGAGGACCATGCCCGTGAAGGCGCCGGTCACCAGAACGACCGACTGCGATTTCACGCCAATGAAATGAAGCTGGTAAATCAGGTCTGCTCCGCTCAGCCGTCGGGTGAACAGCGACCGCACCACCTCCCCCAGCATGAGAGCCATGCGCCCCAGAGTTACGATCCCATCCACCAGCCGATTCCGGGCGCCGAAATTCATGACTCGTGAATAAAAAAACACGGTCCGTTTAGCAAGGCCATGTTTTGAAAGGGATAGAACGCGCTACCAGCCCGTTCCCGGAGGCAACTTGCCGCCGCAAATTGTGGCGGCTTGGTAGTCTGCTCAAATCTCATTTGTCGATGCCATTGGGCATCTTGAGCACGCGGATGTACTGGATTTCCGGACTGCGGGACTGGTTGTTTTCAGCGACGCAAGCATGGACGCATTTACGGCAGCCGACGCAGCGTGTCAGGTTCAGGCAATAAACAAACTCCACGCCGTTCATGGGCTTGAGATCGCGCACGTGCGGCCGCAAACCATACTGCCGGTCCACTGCGCGGGCGATCCGCTCCAGCACTTTCTCCATCTCCGGCGGGGTCAATTCTTTGTAGTGCTTTTGCAGAAATTGATCGAGCGACGGGAAGTCTGTCATCTCCCGCAGTGGCGCCAGCACTGCGGCCATGGCGCCCACGCCAGACGCGGCCACCGCGGTGGTGCGCAGAAAATTGCGCCGCGTCATCGGCGCGTCTCCCGTGGGCGCAGCCAGGTCACTTCCAGAATTATCTCGGTGAAGAAATTCGGGCATATCAATGGCGTTGAGTCGGGGCGGTGATAGGCGGTGGATGAAGCGGATGCGGCCCAGGAGCCGGTTTGAGGGAAGGAAACGCTGGCGAGTGCGGATCATGGCATGCGGTGCAGTCTTGTTTCGTGATCGGGCCTTGCTGCCGGTCCCAGTGACCGCTGACACGTCCGTGAATTCCGACTTCCCAGTCGCGATAGGTCGGCCCGTGGCAACTGGCGCAAAGCTGGCTGCTCTCGACGAGTTTGAAGCGGTGGCCGTCGCGCGTCAGCAACTGGTCGAGATTTGCAGAGTCATGGCAATTGTAGCAATGGTCGTTGCGCTTGTTTCGGCCATGCCGCATCACGAGATCATTGTGTTCTTCGGGCAAAACCACGTTGCCTTGCTCGTCCAATTTCACTTGCGGCGGTTTCGCTTTGTCGTGGCAGGCGTAGCAATCCTGGCCGGAGGTGTCTCCATCTTGGCGGATCAATTCAGCCGCGTTCGTGCGCACGGTCATGATATTGGTGAAGGCGGCATCGACGAGCGGCACTTCGCGCAGCGGTTCTGGATGGCCCCAGAGGTCCGACCGGAACGCTTCAATCAGCGCTAAGAACGCGACGGCCAGAGCTACCAGTACGATCGACGCTTTGAAATCGGCGCTCATTTCTTCTTGCAAAGCCGCGTCGTTAAATCGTTAAAAGGCCAAAAAGGATGAAATTGCGCTGGCCTCAAGGGCGTTGAGTGTTACTGGACGCGTTGACGTATTTGACCGATTTAACGATTTAACCTTGTAACGCTTTAACGTTTCAACGATTTACAGGCGTATTTCTCGGCGGCAAGTTGCCGCCGAGAACGGGCTGGTAGCCCGTTCCACCCAAACCCTACCACGACTTTGCGACTTCTTCCGCGGCCTTCTTTACAAAGGGCGAGAACAAATCGATCGGCACGGGAAGGAATGTCGTGGTGTTATGTTCGCTGGAAATTTCCCGCATGGTCTGGAGGAAGCGCAGTTGCAGCGCAATCGGCTCCGTGCTGATCATGCCGGCGGCTTGCACCAGCTTCTCGGCGGCCTGAAATTCCCCTTCGGCATTGATAATCTTGGCGCGCCGTTCCCGTTCGCTTTCCGCTTGCTTGGCCATCGCGCGTTTCATGCCTTCCGGCAACACCACATCCCGAACCTCCACCGCCGTCACTTTGACCCCCCAGGGATCGGTCCGGCGATCGATGATCTCCTGGAGCGTTTGATTGATCTTGTCCCGGTGCGCCAGCAACTCGTCCAGTTCCGCTTGTCCCAGCACACTCCGGAGCGAGGTCTGTGCAATCAATGACGTCGCCTTGAGGTAATTCTCGACTTTGACCACGGCCGCCACCGGATCGACCACGCGAAAATACACCACGGCATCGACCGTCACCGGCACGTTGTCGCGCGTCATCACTTCCTGCTTGGCGACATCGATGGTGACGACTCGCAGGTCCATGCGAACCATGCGATCCACATACGGGATCAGCACGATGAGTCCGGGGCCTTTGCCCCCGACGAGATTGCCGAAGCGAAAGATGACTCCGCGCTGGTGTTCCCCCAGGATGCGGAACGTTTGCGGCAGGATCACGCCGGCGACGACGCCGATGACGACAAACCAGGTCGCGACCGTTAGAATTTTGGAAAAACCTTCCATAACAATTCCTGAGGTTGGTGGTGGGTGAATGGCGTGGGGCGGCGTTGGGTCGAGGGGATTGGAGTCATCCTTGTGACCTGCGCAACTTGATTATGATTGGCCCGCATGTTGGCAAAGTAAGCGCAAGTTTAGTCCGGTGCCTGTACGCATCTTGTCCTTCTCTTTGCCATTTTTGTTCAAGCCCCACTGGGGTTCGGAGAGAACCCGAACGGATTCTTCGCTATTCTCAGTGGCTAATCTTCTGGTTTTTGGACGTCGCGTTTCCCCTCACCCCAGCCCTCTCCCTTGGGGAGACGGAGCCTGGGCCGCCGCAGT
>Ga0233424_10001337_pt1 | contig 22311 bp, 17 predicted proteins | sample Watercolumn_Towu_FD_181011 | JGI IMG/M metagenome (GOLD analysis project Ga0233424, IMG submission 181011) | Freshwater microbial communities from Lake Towuti, South Sulawesi, Indonesia - Watercolumn_Towuti2014_125_MG | ecosystem: Environmental > Aquatic > Freshwater > Lake | place: Indonesia... | reverse complement strand
TGGTGGCGATGTAGCGGGCCAGCTCCTCGCGGATGAGCTGGGATTCGCTTTCCTTGTAGCGCCGCTCCAGGCTGGGGATGACGCCGTCGAAGCGGTGCCGGCGGACGACCTTGCGACCGCCGTCGCCGAGATAGTGGAAGGGGATTTCCTCCCGGCCGCTGCCGTGCAGCAGGATATGGTGGATGCTTTCCGGCAGTTCCTCCCAGGGTGTGTCGATGTCGAAGCCGTAATGCAGGGCCAGGGATTCCAGCATGCGGTAGAAGAAAGCGTTGCGCTTGTCCCAGCCCTTGATGGCACCGGCGGCCAGGGAAAGATGGGGGTAGGTCACCACCCTTTTCGGATCGAAGAAGGTGACGGTGCCCAGACCGTCGCACTTGGGGCAGGCACCCATGGGGTTGTTGAAGGAGAAAATGCGCGGCTCCAACTCCGGCAGGGCGTAGTCGCACACCGGGCAGGCGAACTTGGCGGAGAACAGGGTTTCCTTGCCGGTGTCCATCTCCACCGCCAGGGCCTTGCCTTCGGAATGGCGCAAGGCGGTCTCGAAACTTTCCGCCAGGCGCTGCTTCATGTCCGGGCGGACTTTCAGACGGTCCACCACCGCCTCGATGGTGTGTTTCCTGTTTCTCTCCAGGGTGGGCAGGGCGTCGATGTCGTAGACCTCGCCGTCCACCCGCAGGCGCACGAAGCCCTGGGCGCGCAGCTCGTCGAACAGGCCCGCCTGCTCACCCTTTCGCCCCACCACCAGGGGCGCCAGGATCATGAGCTTGGTGTCCTCGGGCATCTGCGACACCGTGTCAACCATCTGGGACACGGTCTGGGCCGCCAGCGAGAGGCCGTGGTGGGGGCAACGTGGCGTGCCGGCGCGGGCGAACAGCAGGCGCAGGTAGTCGTGGATTTCGGTCACCGTGCCCACGGTGGAGCGGGGGTTGTGGCTGGTGGCCTTCTGCTCGATGGAGATGGCGGGGGAAAGGCCCTCGATCAGGTCCACGTCCGGCTTTTCCATGAGTTGCAGGAACTGGCGCGCGTAAGCCGATAGGCTTTCCACGTAGCGCCGCTGGCCCTCGGCGTAGAGGGTGTCGAAGGCCAACGACGACTTGCCCGAGCCCGACAGGCCGGTGATGACCACCAGCTTGTGGGGCGGCAGGTCGACGTTGACGTTCTTGAGGTTGTGGGTGCGGGCGCCGCGGACGCGGATCATGATTTCGGCTTGGGCGGGAAACAATCAACTATACGCAAACACGCCATTCCGCCTCAAACCTTCCCCTCCTCACCTCCCCCGCTCGCGGGGGAGGAACCTGCCCCCTCCCCGTGTACGGGGAGGGGAGAAAATTGTCGTCATAGACAATGTGGCATTACTTCAAAAAATGAGTGACTTCGCCGCCTATTGCCCGACGATCTGCCCCTTCAGCGGCAGGATCAGGCCCAGCAACTCGGCTTTCTCCTTGTCCGGCACCTTGAAGGCGTTGAGCACCTTCACCAGGTTCTCGCCCACGGCGCCGAATTCGGCCTCGGTGATTTTCATGCCGGCATGGGCGCTCTTCATGTCGCGGCCGCTATAGACGCAGGGCCCGCCGGTGGCGGCGCACAGCTGTTCCTTGAGCTTGCCGGCGCAGCCGCCGGACAGCCGGCCGGCCAGGCGCGGGTCGGCCTTGGACAGTTTGATGGTCTCCTCCACGGCGGCGCCGATGGCATCCGGTCCACCCAGGCGCCAGTACAGGCTGGCGTCCTTCGGGTCAGCGGGCTTCTGGGCGGCATAGAACATGGCGAGATCCTGGGCATCCTGCTCGCTCAGGCCGACGGTGAGGATGTTCATCACCGGGTGGAAGCGCCTGCCGACCTTGAAGGCCATCAGCCCGTCCTGGAAGCGGGCAGTGGACTGGCCCGCCAGGCGGGCGCTGATGTAGGTCAGGTTGCCGTCGGTGCCGTGGCAGCCGGCGCAGAACATGGACTTGGACCATCCGGCCTGGACCGATCCGGCGGCGCTGGCCGCGGTCGCGGCCAGCAGGGCGATGGCGCCGACAACCAGGCGGGTGACGAGTTTTTTCGCTTGCATGACGAAACCTCCTTGCGTGATGTATGAAATATCCCCCTCTCTTCGGCCTCTTGGGTGTCGCTGGCCGCAGTGTTTCTACTAAACATAGCTCCGCCGGTGGAAAACGTATTGTTTACTTAGGAATATCCCTGTGTATTGGTGGAGTGGTGGGTGCGCGGCGGCAGCCCGCTGCCCGATAATGGCCGCATGCGTCCTTTCACCCCCTATGCCGCCCCGGCATGGTTGCCCGGTGGTCACGCGCAAACCGTATACGCCCTGCTGCTACACCGCCCGCGTCCACTCTACCGGCGCGAGCGCTGGGAATTGCCGGACGGGGATTTCCTCGACCTGGATTGGCTGGACGGCCCGGCTGATGCGCCTCTGGTGGTGCTGTTCCATGGACTGGAGGGGGGGTCGCGCGGGCATTACGCCAGCTTCCTCATGGCTGCCCTGCAACGTCGCGGCTGGCGCGGTGTGGTGCCGCATTTCCGTGGCTGCTCGGGCGAGCTCAACCGCCTGCCGCGCGCCTACCACTCGGGTGACAGCGCCGAGATCGACTATGTGCTGGAGCGTGTGCGGCCCGTCACCGGCCAGGCGCCGCTGTTCACCGCCGGCGTGTCCCTGGGGGGTAACGCCCTGCTCAAATGGCTGGGCGAGCGCGGCGAGGCGGCGACTCACCTCGTCGCGGCGGCGGCGGCGGTGTCCGCGCCCCTGGATCTGCCGGCGGCGGGTGCGGCGCTGGATCGCGGCGTCACCCGGCTGTATACCGCACATTTCCTGAAGTCCCTCAAGCGCAAGGCCCTGGCCAAGTTGGTACGCCATCCCGGCCTGCACGATGCCCGCGCCTTGCGGGCAGTGCGCAGCATCCGCGGCTTCGACGACCTGGTGACCGCCCGCCTGCATGGCTTCCGGGACGCCGAGGATTACTGGCACCGCTGCGCCAGCAAGCCCTGGCTGCGCGCGATCAGGGTGCCGACCCTGGTGGTCAATGCCCGCAACGATCCCTTCATGCCCGGCGCGGCACTGCCAGGGGTGGACGAAGTTTCCGACAGGGTGTTGCTCGACTTTCCCGACTGCGGCGGCCACGTGGGTTTCGTCAGCGGACCCTTCCCCGGACGCTTCGAGTGGTTGCCCGGTCGGGTACTGGGCTTCTTCGACGCCGCGCTCCCGGCGCGCGGCGGCAAGGCCTGAAGCGCCCAAGCTCCGCCGGACGAGCCAGGGCGGGAAATCCCCGGACAGGGCGGCGGGCCGTTGCTAAAATCCGCGCTTTCCGCTTCGCTTCCCACTCCGTGGCACGCCTGGATCCTGTCTCCCAAAAAGAACGCCGTGCCGCGGTTTCCCTGGCCAGCATTTTCGGCCTGCGCATGCTGGGCATGTTCCTCATCCTGCCGGTGTTCGCCCTGTACGCGAAAACCCTGCCGGGCGGCGAGGACCATACCCTGGTGGGTCTGGCCCTGGGCATGTACGGCCTCACCCAGGCGGCGCTGATGATCCCCTTCGGCATGGCGTCCGACCGTATCGGCCGCAAGCCGGTGATCATCGCTGGCCTGTTCATCTTCGCCCTGGGCAGCTTCCTCGCCGCCTATGCCGATACCCTCGCCGGCGTCATCCTCGGCCGCGCCTTGCAGGGTGCCGGCGCCATCTCCGCCGCGGTCACCGCGCTGCTGGCCGACCTGACCCGGGAGGAGAAGCGCACCCAGGCCATGGCCATGATCGGCAGCACCATCGGCTTGGCTTTTGCCTTCTCCCTGGCGGCCGGACCGGCCTTCTACCGCTGGATCGGCGTGCCCGGCATGTTCGCCATGACCGGCGTGCTGGCCCTGTTGGCCATCATCGTGGTCCGCTTCGTCACGCCCGATCCGGGCAGGACGGCTTTCCACTCGGACGCCGAGGCCAGCCCGGCGCGCCTGAAGGATGTCCTGCGCAGCCCCGAACTGCTGCGTCTCGACTGGGGCATCTTCGCCCTGCACGCGGCCCAGATGGCCATGTTCGTGGTGGTGCCCTTCGCCCTGGTCAAGGCGGGCGGCTTGGATGGGGAGCACCATTGGCAGGTGTATCTGCCCGTCGTGCTGCTGTCCTTCGCCCTGATGGTTCCGGCCATCCTCTACGGGGAAAAGCGCGGCGAATTGAAACGGGTATTCGTGTCCGCCGTCGCGCTCATGTTCGTCGCCCAACTGGGGCTGGCCCTCAGCCTGGATCTGTTCTGGGGGGTGGTGGCCGCCCTGTTCGCCTACTTCGTGGCCTTCAACATCCTGGAGGCCACACTGCCCTCGCTCATCTCCAAGATCGCCCCGCCCGAGGCCAAGGGCACGGCCATGGGCGTCTACAACACCGCACAGGCATTTGGGTTATTCTTCGGCGGCGCGGCGGGGGGCTGGCTGGCGCAGCATCATGGCTTCGGCGCGGTGTTCGCCTTCTGTGCCGGCCTGATGCTGGTGTGGCTGGTTCTGGCGGCGGGCATGGCGCCGCCGCCGCGCGTGAAGACCCAGATGTTCCACGTGGGGGCGCTGTCCGAGGAGGACACCCGGCGCCTCCTGTCACGTCTGCCGGTGTTTGCCGGCGTCGAGGCGGTCACCGTGCTGCCGGAGGAGGGTGCCGTGCTGCTCAAGGTGGCCCAGACCGGCTGGGACGAGGAGGGGGTCCGGCATCTGTTATCGCACATTTCTGAAGGGGATTAGTCATGGCTTCGGTCAACAAGGTCATTCTCATCGGCAACCTGGGCCGTGATCCGGAAATCCGTTACATGCCCAGTGGCGACGCCGTCGCCAACCTGCGCATCGCCACCACGGACAAATTCAAGGACCGCAGCGGTGAACAGCAGGAAGTCACCGAATGGCATTCGGTGGCCTTTTTCGGCAAACAGGCGGAGATCTGCGGCCAGTACCTGAAGAAGGGCAGCCAGGTCTATGTGGAAGGCAGCCTGCGCACGCGCAAGTGGCAGGACAAGGACGGCAATGACCGCTACACCACGGAGATCCGCGGTGATCGCATGCAGATGCTGGGCAGCCGTGGCGGTGGCGGGGGCGGCATGACCGATTTCGAAGCGCCTGCCGAGAGCGCGCCACGTGGCGGCAAGGCCACGGAATCCAGCGGCGGGTTCGACATTCCCGACGACGATATTCCCTTCTGAAGCAAGCGTCGCACCGATGACGCGGTGCACCCGCCCCTTGGAAACACGACGGAGAAAGCGATGAAAGCACGCGGCCTGATGTCTCTCATGGGCTCACTGTGGTTGGTGGGTACCGCCCATGGCGCCGGTTTTGCCCTGATCGAACAGAATGCCAGCGGCATGGGCAATGCTTATGCCGGCGCCGCCGCCGTGGCGGAGGATGCGAGCACCATCTTCTTCAATCCGGCGGGCCTGACCTTGCAGCAGGGCACCCAGGCTGTGGCGGCATTGCATGCCATCGGCCCCTCCGCAAAGTTCAGCAACGGTGGCTCCGTCGCCGCGACTATGCAGGCCCTGGGCGGCAATGGCGGCGACGCGGGAGGTTGGGCGGCGGTCCCCAACCTCTATCTGGCGATGGATCTGCGACCCGGGGTGCGCTTCGGTCTGGGCATCAATGCCCCGTTTGGCTTGAAAACTGAGTACGACCCCAGCTGGACTGGACGCTTCCAGGCCGTCACCTCGGACCTGAAGACCCTGAACGTCAACCCCACTCTGGCGTTCAAGCTCAACGACGCCTGGTCCCTGGGGATTGGTCTGAACGCACAGCAGGTCAAGGCAGAACTGTCGAACAAGGCGAATTACAGCGCGTTTATAGCCGTCGCAAGCGGCGGCGGTATCCTCACGCCCAATCTCGAAGGACTTGGTGTTGTGAAGGGGGACGACTGGAGCTGGGGCGGCAACATTGGACTGCTTTATGCACCTTCGGCTGACTTGCGCGTAGGTGCCAACTATCGCTCCGCCATCAAGTACAAACTGGAAGGGACGGCGAGCTTCTCGAACGTCCCGGTTACGGTCAGTCCTGCGGTGAATGCGGCGCTGGCAGCTCAGTTTGCCGCCGGCCCGGTGACGGCTTCCGTGAAGATGCCAGACACCTTCTCACTCAGCCTCTTCAAGGCCTTGGACACACGCTGGGATCTTCTGGCCGACGCCACCTGGACCAACTGGAATGTCTTCAAGACCCTTGCTGTGGTGCGCAGCAGCGGCGCCCCCTTGAGTTCGACGGCCGAAAATTGGAAGAGTACCTGGCGCTACTCACTGGGTGCCAATTTCCATCCCAACCGCAACATGACCTGGCGCTTCGGCGTGGCCTACGACCCAACACCTGTGCCCGATGCCAACAGGACGCCACGCATCCCTGACGAGAGCCGCACCTGGCTTGCTCTGGGTGGGCAATACCGCTACTCGAAGCATTCCGCGGTCGATTTTGGCTATGCCCACCTGTTCGTAAAGGACGCCACGATCAACAGCACCGTCGCCGGCGCGGGAACGCTCAATGGCACCTACGACAACCACGTCGACATCCTTAGCGTCCAATACACCCATAGCTTCTGAGCAAGCATGAGCGCCACCCTGCTCTCCGCCCTGGTCAAGGCCTGCGCGGAACATGGCCGCGACAAGGCCGGCCAGTGGGAGGACATGAAGCCGGGCAGCTACAGCTACGGCGACCTCCTGAAGATGACCCTGGCCCTGGGCCGTCTGGCCGCCAAGGTGACGGAACCGGGCGAGCATGTCGGGGTGCTCATGCCCAACATGGTTTCCACCGTGGCCCTGCTCATCGGCGTCTCTGCCTTCGGACGCGTGCCCTGCATGCTCAACTACACGGCGGGCACCGACGGCATGCAGGCAGCCTGCCACACGGCGGGCATCCGCAAGGTGTTCACCTCCCGCCTGTTCCTGCAGAAGGCCGGCCTGGAGCAGCAGGTTGCGCAGCTGACCGGCGAGGAATTGATCTACCTGGAGGACCTGCGCGAACAGTTCGGCGTGCTCGACAAGGCCTGGCTGATGGGCTACGCCCTGTGGTTCCCGGAGATGGCGGTGCCCGAGGGCGACGCCGAGGCCCCGGCGGTGGTGCTGTTCACCTCGGGTTCTGAAGGCAAGCCCAAGGGCGTGGTGCTCTCCCACCGCGCCCTGCTTGCCAACGTCGACCAAGTCATCGACGCCCTGCGCCTGTCGCCGCAGGATATCGTTTTCAATTGCCTGCCGGTGTTCCATTCGTTCGGCCTCACCGCCGGCACCCTGCTGCCCCTGGTGACCGGTTCGCGCGTGGTGGTCTATCCCAGCCCGCTGCACTTCAAGGAAATTCCCAAGCTGATCCGCGAGAAGAAGGCCACGGTGCTGTTCGGCACCGGCACCTTCTTCAACCACTACGCGCGCAATGCCGAACCGGACGATCTCGCCTCGCTGCGCTACGTGGTGGCCGGGGCCGAGAAGCTCTCCGCCCAGGTTCGCCAGACCTGGAAGGCGCGTTTCGGCATCGATATCCTGGAAGGCTACGGCGCCACCGAGACCGCGCCCGTGCTGTCCTGCAACCTGCCGCGCGACAACCGGCCGGGCACGGTGGGCCGGCTGATGAAGGGAATCGAGGCGCGGCTGGTGCCGGTGCGCGGCATCGAGCGCGGCGGCGAGTTGCACGTGCGCGGCCCCAACCTGATGTCCGGCTATTACCGCTATGACGCGCCGCGCCTGCTGGAACCGCCCAAGTCCGAGATCGGTGAGGGCTGGTACGACACCGGAGATGTGGTGGAGATCGATGCCGATGGCTTCCTCACCATCCAGGGTCGCCTCAAGCGCTTCGCCAAGGTGGCCGGGGAGATGGTGTCCCTGGAACTCGCCGAAACCATCGCCCGGGCGGTGTCCACCGAGGATGTCCACGCCGCCACCTGCATCGCCGACGAGGGCCGCGGCGAGGTGATCGTGCTGTTCACCACCGATTCCGACCTCACCCGCGAGCAGATGGCCGCTGTCGCCCGCGGCCTGGGCTACCCGGAGATCTGCCTGCCGAAGAAGATCAACGTGGTGGAGAACCTGCCGCTGCTGGGCTCGGGCAAGATCGATTACTTCCACCTCAAGCAACTGGCCGCGCGCCTGCACCTGAAACATGGCGACGAAGCTAAATATAAGAAAACGTTGATATAATTCCCCGACTTTAGATCAGGAGTCCGCCATGCCCATCTATGCCTACAAGTGTGCCGATTGCGGCTTCGAGCAGGATGTCATGCAGAAGATGAGCGATGTCCCGCTCAGCGAATGCCCGTCCTGCGGCAAGTCTGCCTTCGCCAAGCAGTTGTCCGCCGCCGGTTTCCATCTGAAGGGTTCCGGCTACTACGCCACCGATTTCAAGAACGGCGGCGCCAAGCCCGCCGAGGCGCCGTCGCCGGCCTGCGGCACAGGTGCCTGTCCCGCCTGCGCCGGCTGAGCTACACGACCCTGACGAATCGGGCAAACGCGGGCGCGTTTGCCCGATTCGTTTGACGAGCCCCCATGACTTCCCTCAAGCGCTACTTCCTCACCGGCCTGCTCATCCTGGTCCCCCTGGGCATCACCTTCTGGGTGCTCACGGCCCTGTTCGACTTCATGGACCGGAGCCTGCTGCTGCTGCCGGAGGCTTGGCGGCCGCATGCCTGGCTGGGCGTGCACATTCCCGGCCTGGGACTGATCCTCACCGCCGTGGTCATCGTGCTCACCGGGCTGCTGGCCGCCAACCTGATCGGCCAGCGCCTGGTGGAATACTGGGAAGGCCTGGTCAAGCGCATCCCGGTGGTCAAATCCATCTACGGCAGCGTCAAGCAGGTGTCCGACAGCCTCCTGTCCGGTTCCGGCATGGCCTTCAAGAAGGTGTTGCTGGTGCGCTACCCCCATCCGGAGGCCTGGTCCCTGGCCTTCCAGACCAATGTGCCGGAGGAGGTGTCCGGGCAGCTGGATGGCGAATACGTGGCGGTGTTCATCCCCACCACGCCCAGCCCGGTCAACGGTTTCTATTTCTACGTACGGCGCGACGCGGTCATCGAACTGGACATGAGCGTGGATGCCGCCTTCAAGGCCATCGTCTCCATGGGCGTGGTGGCCGCGCCCATCAAACCCGCCATCGCCAACTATCCGGGAGATTAAAGTCGGCAGTCATCAGTCGGCAGTTGTCTGAAGCTGCCAACCCACATGCCTTTACTGCCTACTGTCCACCGCCCACTGCCTACTAGGATTTATATGCGTACCCACTACTGCGGCGCCGTCAACGCCGATCACATCGGCCAGATCGTCAACCTGTGCGGCTGGGCTCATCGCCGGCGCGACCACGGCGGCGTCATCTTCATCGACCTGCGCGACCGGGAAGGCACGGTGCAGGTGGTGATCGACCCGGATACCCCGGAAGCCTTCAAAGTGGCGGAAGAGACCCGGGGCGAATTCGTCCTGCGCGTGGTCGGCAAGGTGCGGCCGCGTCCTGCCGGCACCGAGAACCCCAACCTGCCCACCGGCATGATCGAGGTGCTCACCCAGCAACTGGAAATCCTCAACCCCAGCCTGACGCCGCCCTTCCAGCTCGACGACGACAACCTCTCCGAGAATATCCGCCTGCAATACCGCTACCTGGATCTGCGCCGCCCGGCCATGCAGGCCAACCTGCGCCTGCGCTACCGGGTCGCCAAGCTGATGCGCGACTACCTGGACCAGCACGGCTTCCTGGAAGTGGAAACGCCCATGCTGACCCGCTCCACCCCGGAAGGCGCCCGCGACTACCTGGTGCCGTCCCGCGTGCACGACGGCATGTTCTATGCCCTGCCGCAGTCGCCCCAGCTGTTCAAGCAACTGCTCATGGTGGCCGGCTACGACCGCTATTTCCAGATCACCAAGTGCTTCCGCGACGAGGATCTGCGCGCCGATCGCCAGCCCGAGTTCACCCAGGTGGACCTGGAGACCTCGTTCATGAACGAGGAGGAGATCATGACCCTGGTGGAAGGCATGATCCGCGACATGTTCAAGCAGGCCCAGGACATCGACCTGCCCGACCCTTTCCCACGCATGACCTTCGCCGAGGCCATGGGCCGCTACGGCTCCGACAAGCCGGACATGCGCGTGACCCTGGAGATCACCGAGCTCACCGACGTCATGAAAGACGTGGACTTCAAGGTCTTCTCCGGTCCCGCCAATGCCGGCAACGGCCGGGTGGCCGCCATCCGCGTGCCCCGGGGCGGCGAATTCAGCCGCGGCGAGATAGACGCCTGGACCGAATTCGTCAAGATCTACGGCGCCAAGGGCCTGGCCTGGATCAAGGTCAACGAGAAGGCCAGGGGCCGCGACGGCCTGCAATCCCCCATCGTCAAGAACTTGCACGACGCCGCGCTGGCCGAAATCCTCGCCCGCACCGGCGCCGAGGACGGCGATATCCTGTTCTTCGGCGCCGACAAGGCCAAAGTGGTCAACGATGCCCTCGGCGCCCTGCGCGCGAAGATCGGCCACGAAAAGGGCTACGTCGACGGCCGCGCCTGGGCGCCCCTGTGGGTGGTGGACTTCCCCATGTTCGAGTTCAACGAGGACGAGAACCGCTGGGATGCCCTGCACCATCCCTTCACCAGTCCCAAGGACGGCCACGAGGAATATCTGACCACCGATCCCGGCCGTGCCCTATCCAAGGCCTACGACATGGTCCTCAACGGCTGGGAAGTGGGCGGCGGCTCGGTGCGTATCCACAAGGAAGCCGTGCAGGAAGTGGTGTTTGGCGCCCTCAACATCGGCGAGGAGGAGCGCCGCAACAAGTTCGGCTTCCTGCTCGACGCCCTGAAATACGGTGCCCCGCCCCACGGCGGCCTGGCCTTCGGCCTGGACCGGCTGGTGACCCTGATGACCGGCGCCGAATCCATCCGCGACGTCATCGCCTTCCCCAAGACCCAGCGCGCCTCCTGCCTGATGACCGACGCCCCCAACGCGGTGGACGAAAAGCAGTTGCGCGAGCTGCATATCCGCCTGCGCAATCCGGTGGGAACGGGCACCCAGGCAGCATAAGGCTGACTTACCCCCTCCCCTGCAAGCGGGGGAGGGCCGGGGAGAGGGGGTGCAACGTGTCCTCTCCAACGGCGACTCCAATCCCCAAGACGTCATTCCGGCGCAAGCCGGAATCCAGCCGGGTTCGCCAAGGCAGCCCTTCCTCTTGCCGTCACCGATTTCCGGCCTAGCCGGAATGACGAGGCCATCGGGCTACCCTTCGGCCCGCTTTGCGGGCGAAATTCCCAGATTTCGCCCCGCGCCAGAATCACGGCCGGGCACCTACAATCCACCCCATGACCCCCGAGTTCCTGCTGCAACTCCTGCTCCAGGTATGGCTGCCCATTGCTCTGCTGGTGGCGGCGGGCGGCCTGTGGGTGCGCTTCCGGCCGCAGTTTCCGGCCGACACATTGCGCGTCAACCTGAACCGCCTGGTGGTGGATGTGTTCGCGCCGCCGCTGCTGTTCGCCCTGTCAGCCCAGGCGGAGATCAGCCGCGAGCTGCTCACCGTGCCTGTTCTGACCGTGAGCGGCATCATCATCAGCTTTGCGCTGCTCTATCCCCTGCTGTTCCATTCTGCCCTGGGGCGTGGGCTGGCGAGGGAAACCCGGGCGGCCATCCTGCTCGCCGGATGCTTCGGCAACGTGCTGTTCATGGGCTACCCCACCCTGACCTTCCTCTACGGCGATATCGGCGGCAGCTACGCCGCCTTTGCCGACGTGCTGGCCTCCACCCCCCTGGTGTGGACCTTCGGCGTCTGGATCGCCACCCGCCTGGGGCACGAAGGCGGCCACGGCCACAGCCTGTTGCGCACCATGCTCACCCTGCCGCCGATCTGGGGCTTCGTGCTCGGCTTCGCGGTGAACCTGACCGGCATGGAGGTGGCGCCGCTGGTGAAGGCGGCCAAGTTCATGGGCCAGGCCACCATCCCCATCATGCTGTTCACCCTGGGGCTGTCCATTCCCTGGCGGGACCTCAAGCCGACGCGGCCGGTGCTGGCGGCGGTGGCGGTGAAGCTGCTGGTCGGGCCGATCCTGGTCTTCCTGCTGGCACGGGCCGCCTTCGGCGAGCTCAAGCCGGCCCAGACCGCCGCCATCCTGGAAGTGGCCATGCCCACCATGCTCATGGCCGCCAGCTTCGCCGACCGCTTCAAGCTGGACGTGCGCGCCGCGGCGCTCACCGCCAGCTGGACCAGCCTGGCCTTCCTTGCGACCCTGCCGGCGTGGATCGCTTTCCTGGGACGCTGATTAACGTGCCAGGTCCGGTAGCAGGCCGCGCGATTCGAGGAAGTTGATGACCTGGGCGGCGGCCTCCTGGGGCGTAACACGGTCGTTGTGTAGCACCAGTTCCGGCGCTGCCGGCGGCTCGTAAGGGTCGTCCACGCCGGTGAAGCCCATGCCCTTGCCCTCAGCCAGCGCCGCCCGCGCCTTCTTGTAGAGTCCCTTCGGATCGCGGGTCTCGCAAACCTCCACGGGTACGTCCACCAGGATCTCGACGAACGGCAGGCCGCTGGCGGCGTGGATGGCGCGGGCCTGGTCCCGGTCTTTCCGGTAGGGGCTGATGAAGCTGGTCAGGGCGATGACGCCGGTGTCGGCGAACAAGCGAGCCACCTCGCCGATGCGGCGGATGTTTTCTTCCCGGTCGGCGGCGGAGAACCCCAGGTTCTTGTTGAGGCCATGCCGCACGTTGTCGCCGTCCAGCACGTAGGTGAGATGGCCGCGTTCCACCAGGGCGTGCTCCAGCGTGAAGGCGATGGTGCTCTTGCCGGAGCCGGAGAGGCCGGTGAACCAGATGGTGACGCCCTTCTGCGCCAGCAATCGTTCCCGGTCCTCCCGCTTGACGTGGCCTTCGTGCCAGGTGATGTTGGTTGCGCGGATCTCGGTCATTGCGGGGACTCCAGGTTGCGGATTGAAGGGGGATGTCCGTCCGATACGGACGAACACAGTCACTGTAGACCCCGGAGATAACGGTTCAAGACCCCGAGGTCTTGAATGTCTTTCGCATCGGCGAGTCGATTACCATCTCCCAGTCCCCCTTATTTCTCACCAAGTCATGACCCCACTCGGATTCATCGGCCTCGGCACCATGGGCCAGCCCATGGCCCTCAACCTGCACGGGGCTGGCCACCCCCTCACCGTTTTCGCCCGCAACCTCGCCCGCGCCGAGCCCCTGGTGCAGGCCGGGGCGCACGCTGCCTTGTCGCCCCGGAGCGTTGCGGAAGCGGCCGAAGTCGTGTTCGTCAACGTCGCCGACGATGCGGCCCTGGAGGCCGTGCTGTTCGGCCCCGACGGTGCGGCGGAAGGGCTCGGCCCGGATGCCGTGGTGGTGGACATGGGCACCACCTCACCCGCCGCGACGCGCGAATTCGCCGCGCGCCTGGCCGGTCAGGGCGCTGCGATGCTGGATGCGCCGGTATCCGGCGGCGAGGCGGGGGCCGTCGCCGGTACCCTGTCCATCATGGTGGGCGGTCCGGAGGCGGCATTCCGGCACGTCCTGCCTTTCTTCCAGACCCTTGGAAAGAACATCGTCCACGTCGGTGACACCGGTGCCGGCCAAGTGGCCAAGGCCTGCAACCAGATTGCCGTGTCCGCCACCTTGCTGGGCGTGGCCGAGGCCCTGGATTTCGCCGCCCGCCAGGGCGTCGATGCCGGCAGGGTGCGCCAGGCCCTGCTGGGGGGCTCGGCCTATAGCCGCATCCTGGAGATCCACGGGCAGCGCATGCTCGATCGCAACTTCACACCAGGCTTCAAGGCCCACTTGCACCGGAAGGACCTGGGCATCGTGCTGGCGGAGGCACAGCGCCTCGGTCTGGCCCTGCACGGGGCGGCCTTGGCCGCCCAGTTCATGAATACTCTGGTGGGTGCCGGCGGCGGCGAGCGTGATTCCTCCGCCCTGATCGAAGTTCTGGAACGTATGAACGGAAGCCGGCCATGAAGGAATATCTCGTTTTTCTCGACCGGGCGACGCTGATCGCCGACCTACGTATCCCCGGGTTCGACCATGTCTGGGTGGAACACCCGGACAGCGCGCCGGAGGAGGTGGCCGACAAGCTCTGGCGCGCCAGCATCGCCATCACCAACAAGGTTCCCGTCAGCCGTGCGGTGCTCGATGCCTGCCCCAAGCTGCGCCTGGTGGCGGTGGCCGCCACCGGCGTCAACAACGTCGATCTCGATGCCTGCCGCGAGCGCGGCGTCGCCGTGTGCAACATCCGGGGCTATGCCGAGCACACCGTGCCCGAACACGTGTTCATGCTGCTGCTGGCCCTGCGTCGCCAGCTCCTGGCCTGGCGCGACAGCCTGCGTCGCGGTACCTGGCAAAAGGCCGGGCGCTTCTGCCTGTTCGACCACGAGATGCACGATCTTCACGGCTCCACCTTGGGGCTGATCGGCCACGGCAGCGTCGGTGCCGGCGTCGAGCGCCTGGCCCGCGCCTTCGGCATGGAGGTGCTGGTCGCGGAACACAGGGGTGCCGATGAGATACGTCCCGGACGCGTCCCCTTCGACGAAGTCCTGGCCCGGTCCGACCAGATCAGCCTGCACACGCCCCTGACCGAGGCCACCCACAAGCTTATCGGCACCCGGGAGTTCGGCCTGATGAAGCGCTCTGCCGTGCTCATCAACACCGCCCGCGGCGGCGTGGTGGACGAGGCCGCGTTGATCGAGGCCTTGCGCGGCGGACGCATCGCCGGCGCCGGCTTCGACGTGCTTGCCGTCGAGCCGCCCCGTGATGGCAATCCCCTCCTCGACCTGGACCTGCCCAATTTCCTGCTCACGCCCCATGTGGCCTGGTCCAGCCGCGAGGCCATGCAGACCCTGGCGGACCAGTTGATGGACAACATCGAGGCTTTTGTCAGGGGAGAGGCGAGGAACCGGGTGGTGTAGGGCATCGATCCCACTCGCCCCGGCAGGCAAGACCGTGGCGGACATGCCATGGCCCGAACGCGCGTTTTCCCGCTGTGCATCCCGGAAGTAGGTCGCTCTGCGGAATGGGCGTATATCTGCGGTCTGCGGTATCCGAAACCTGGCTTGATCGAGCCATGGGCCACTTCAACTCCAGTCGGCGGGGCAATCATGAACGCACTACAACCTCTGTACCGGGCCTTCCTTCCCACCCTTTGCCTCGGCCTCGCGGCGTGCGCCACGACCCAGGATGTCGAACAGCAGGCCGCGCGACTCGGCGGGCGCGTCGACACGCTCGGCGCCACCGTGCAGCAATTGGGCGAATCGCACCAGGCCTTGAGCCAGCAGGTCCGCCAGCTGGAGGCCAGCCAGGGGGCGCGCATCGGCAAGCTGGACGGCGATGTGCGGCAACTGGCCCAGGATTACCGGAACCTGGGCGGCAAGGTGGATGCCAACCACGCCGAATTCATCAAGAGCCGCCTGGAAGGCAAGCTGGTCAAGCAGGTGTTCCTGACGGAAGACCGCATCATGTACCCGGCGAACGCATCGGACATCCCGCCGGGGGACGCGAAGGCCCTGGACAACCTGGCCAGGGAGCTGAAGAACGGCGATACGGCCTATCACATCGAGATTCAGGGCCATACCGAAGACAGCGGCCATGCGGACTTCAATCAATTCCTCGGCGAAGGCCGGGCCCGGGCCGTGCGTGATTATCTCCACCGCCACGGCGGCATTCCGCTCTATCGGATGTCGACGATCTCCTACGGCGCCACGCTCCCTGCCGCCGACGATCCCGGCGCCGGCGCCAATCGGCGCGTGAAGCTGCTGGTCTTCCGCTGACGCGGCAAGCCGGGCTTTCCGGCAGCCAGACGATACGGCCCGTAATCGGGCCGTATCTCATTCCTCCCCGCCGGCCTCCATGTTCAACTCCTGAATCTTGCGGGTCAGGGTGTTGCGTCCCCAGCCCAGCAGGTTTGCGGCATCGATCTTGCGGCCGCCGGTGTGGGCCAGGGCGACGCGGATCAGGGTGCGCTCGAAGTTGGCGGTGAGGTCGTCGAGGATGCCGTTTTCGCCGCGGCCCAGGCGGGCCTGGGCGGCGCGGGCCAGGGACTCTGTCCAGTCCTGGACGGCGCCGGCGGATTCCTGCAGGGCCTCCGGCGGCAGGTCCTTGGGTTCGACGACCTGGCCCGGCGCCATGACGGTGAGCCAGTGGCACAGGTTTTCCAGTTGCCGCACGTTGCCGGGGTAGGGCAGGGTGGCAAGGGCCTTCATGGCCTCGTCGGAAACCTGCTTCATTTCCACGCCGAGCTCCTGGGCGCTCTTCTGCAGGAAGTGCTTGGCCAGCAGGGGGATGTCCTCGCGCCGCTCGCGCAGGCTGGGCAGCTTGATGCGGATGACGTTGAGGCGGTGGAACAGGTCCTCTCGGAACAGGCCCTGGCGCACCCGGTCTTCCAGGTTCTGGTGGGTGGCGGCGATGACCCGCACGTTGACCCGTACCGGCGAGTGGCCGCCCACCCGGTAGAATTCGCCGTCGGCCAGGACGCGCAACAGGCGGGTCTGCAGGTCGGCGGGCATGTCGCCGATCTCGTCCAGGAAGAGCGTGCCCTCGTCGGCCTGTTCGAAGCGGCCCCGGCGCGAGGTGGTGGCCCCGGTGAAGGCGCCGCGCTCGTGGCCGAACAGTTCGGATTCCAGCAGGTCCTTGGGGATGGCCGCGGTGTTGAGGGCGATGAACGGCTTGTCCTTGCGCGGGCTGTGGCGGTGCAGGGCGTGCGCCACCAACTCCTTGCCGGTGCCGGTCTCGCCGGTGATGAGCACGGTGGCATGGCTTTGGGAGAGGCGGCCGATGGCGCGGAATACGTCCTGCATGGCCGGCGCCTGCCCCAGCATGGCCTGGCCCGCCAGGCCGGAATCCAGCCCCGGCGCTTCGTCGCCGCGGCCGCCTTCCTCCAGGGCGCGATGAATGAGCTCCAGGGCGTGGTTCACGTCGAAGGGCTTGGGCAGGTATTCGAAGGCGCCGCCCTGGAAGGCCGAGACCGCCGAATCCAGATCGGAGTACGCGGTCATGACGATGATGGGCAGCCGCGGCTGCTGCGCCTTGAGCTGCTCCATGAATTCCAGGCCGCTCATGCCGGGCATGCGGATGTCGGTCAGCACCGCGCCGGGCGATTCCCGCTCCAGTGCGCGCAGGGCTGCCTCGGCGCTGTCGAAGATGCGGTGGGCCAGGTTTTCCCGGGTCAGGGCTTTTTCGAACACCCATCGGATGGAGCGGTCGTCGTCGATGATCCAGACGGGTTTCATGGGGTGACTCCTCAGGCCTCGTTATTTGATGGGCAGGAAAATCGAGAAACAGGTACGGCCGGGCTGGCTTTCCACGTGGATGGCGCCGTCGTGGCGCTGCACCAGGCTCTGGGCCAGGGTGAGCCCCAGGCCGCTGCCGCCTTCACGCCCCGACACCAGGGGGAAGAACACCCGACCCAGCATGTCCTCGGGGATGCCCGGGCCGTCGTCGATGACATCCAGGCGGATGGCCAGCTTCCAGCGCTTCATGGCCAGGGTGACCTGGCGCGCGACGCGGCTGCGGAAGGCGATGCGTCCCTCGCCGTTCATGGCCTGGGCGGCATTGCGCACGATGTTGAGCACGGCCTGGATGAGCTGCTCCGGGTCCCCCGCCAGTTCCGGCAGGCTGATGTCGTAGTCGCAGTGGAATTGCAGGCGGGGGAATTCCGCCTGGATCAGGTTGCGCACCCGTTCCAGCACCTCGTGCACGTTCACCGCCTGCACCACCGGGCGCTTGGCCGGGGTCAGCAGGCGGTCCAGCAGGCTTTGCAGGCGCTGGGTCTCCTGGATGATGACCTGGGTGTACTCGCGCAGGTCGGACGCTTCAAGCTCGCCTTCCAGCAATTGCGCCGCGCCGCGGATGCCGCCCAGGGGGTTGCGGATCTCGTGCGCCAGTTGCCGCAATAGGGCCTGGCTGGCCTGGGTCTGGGCCATGACCTGCTCGTCCCGTGCGATGCGCACGCCGCCGGCGGCGGGGTGAAGTTCGATCACCACGGCTCCTTCCGCGTCATCCAGGGGGGAGACGGTGGCGGACAGGGCTAGGGCATGGCCGTTGATGGCGAGGCTGAGATCGTGTTCGGTATAACTGGCGCCCTCGGATAGTGCATGATCCAGGGCGCGCACTAATTCGGTGCATTCCCCGAGCAGCGCGGTGACCGGCTTGCCCAGGGCGTGATGCGACGAAACGCCGAGCAGATTCTCCGCCGCCGGGTTGAGGTAGCGGGTGACCCGCTTGGCGTCGGCGATGACCACCGCGGTGGCCAGGATGTCGGGGTTGGGCGTGCTGTGCATGGTGGTTGGGCTTGGGTTGCCTCCAGATTAGCAAGAAGCAGGCCACGGCAGGTTCTAAATCCAATACCCACGATTGGAAATGCGCGCATGCCTTTTTTCGGGCGGGCTCCTAGAATGTCCTGAAAAGGGTGATGGAGACATTGGGGCCGGATTCGGCGGGTGGCGCGTCGCCCGCCATGATCGGTTTGCGAGGTTTTCCGGGAGCAGTCATGAGCACCTTCCTCAACATCGACGGCAACGAAGCCGCCGCCCGCATGGCCTACCTGTGCAACGAGGTCATCGCCATCTATCCCATCACGCCCTCCTCCAACATGGGGGAATGGGCCGACGAATGGGCCTCCCAGGGCCAGCTCAACCTGTGGGGGGCAGTGCCCAGGATCATCGAGATGCAATCCGAGGGCGGTGCGGCCGGTGCCCTGCACGGCGCGCTCACCTCCGGCGCCCTGGGTACCAGCTTCACCGCCAGCCAGGGGCTGCTGCTGTTCATCCCCAATCTCTACAAGCTCGCCGGCGAGTTGACCCCGTTCGTGCTGCACGTGGCCGCCCGGGCTCTGGCCACCCACGCCCTGTCCATCTTCGGCGACCATTCCGACGTCATGGCCTGCCGCGCCACCGGCTGTGCCCTGCTGAGCTCCAATTCGGTGCAGGAAGCCCAGGACTTTGCCCTCATCGCTCAGGCCGCGACCCTGGCGGGCCGCATCCCGGTGATCCATTTTTTCGACGGCTTCCGCACTTCCCACGAGGTGGCCAAGATCGTCGCGGTGGAGCCGGACACTGCCCGCGCCCTGCTGGATCCCGAGGCCATCGCTGCCCACCGGGCCCGGGCCCTGTCCCCGGAGCATCCGGTCATCCGGGGCACCTCCCAGAACCCGGACGTGTTTTTCCAGGCCCGCGAGCGGGCCAACCTCTGGTACGAGGCCTTCCCCGGCGTGGTGCAGGCCACCATGGACCGCTTCGGCCAGCTTACTGGCCGGCATTACCGGCTGTATGACTATGAAGGCGCCCCGGACGCCGAGCGCGTCGTCATCCTCATGGGTTCGGGCGCCGAGACTGCAGGGGAGACGGTGGCCCACCTCAGCGCCCGGGGCGAGAAGGTGGGCGTGCTCAAGGTACGCCTGTTCCGCCCCTTCGCTGCCGATGCCCTGCTGGCTGCGCTGCCGGCCAGCACCCAGGCCATCGCCGTGCTCGACCGCTGCAAGGAGCCCGGCGCCGACGGCGAACCCCTTTACAAGGACGTGCTCACCGCCCTGGCCCGGGCAGCGGCGGATGGGACGAGACCCATGCCCCGCGTCCTCGGCGGCCGTTACGGACTGGCCAGCAAGGAGTTCACGCCGGGCATGGTGAAAGCGGTGTTCGATGCGCTGCGGGCCGATTTGGCTCCCGCCCCCTCCCAGCCTCCCCTGCAAGCGGGGGAGGTGTCTTCCTCCCTCCCCGCAGGCGGGGAGGGTCGGGGTGGGGAGCGGTCCATGCCGCGCCGGCGCCAGTTCACCATCGGCATCCAGGACGACGTCACCCACCTGTCCCTGGACTGGGACGCGGCCTTCCGCACCGACGCATCCCGCGCCCTGCAGCACGCGGTGTTCTGGGGCCTGGGTGCCGACGGCACGGTGTCGGCCAACAAGAATTCCATCAAGATCGTGGGCGAGGCCACCGGTCTCCAGGCCCAGGGCTACTTCGTCTACGACTCCAAGAAATCCGGCGCGGTGACCGTCTCCCACCTGCGCTTCGGCCCGGACCCCATCCGTTCCGCCTACCTGGTGGAGGAAGGCATGGCGGGCTTCGTCGCCTGCCACCAGACGGTGTTCACCGAGCGCTACGACCTGCTGGCCCACGCCGCCCCCGGCGGCGTCTTCCTGCTCAACACCCCGGAGCCGCCGGAGCGGGTCTGGGACAGCCTGCCGGAATCCCTGCGCGCCGGCATCGCGGGGAAGAATCTGCGGCTCTGGGCCATCGACGCCTACCGGGTGGCCGCCGAAGCGGACATGGGCCGGCGCATCAACACCATCATGCAGGCCTGCTTCTTCGCCATCTCCGGCATCCTGCCCCGCGACGACGCCATGGCCGCCATCAAGAAGGCGGTGGACAAGACCTACGGCAGGAAGAGCAAGCGCCTCGCGGACCTCAACCACCAGGCCATCGACATGACCCTGGCGAACCTGTTCCAGGTTCCCCCCTTTGGAAAAGGGGGGGTAGGGGGGATTCCCGGGTCTATGCCGGACAGGGCGGCCTTGAATCCCCCCCGGCCCCCTTTATCCCCGCATGGGGGCTTTCCCAAAGGGGGGAGTGGAGAAGGAAATCTTCCCGCCTTCGTGCGCGACGTCACCCTGCCCATCTTCCGCGGCCACGGCGACCGCCTGCCGGTGTCGCTCATGCCGGTGGACGGCACCTTCCCGGTGGGCACCGCGCAGTTCGAGAAGCGCAACATCGCCCTGGAAATCCCGGTGTGGGAGGCGGACCTCTGTACCCAGTGCGGCAAGTGCGTCTTCGTCTGCCCGCATTCCGCCATCCGCGCCCGTGCCTTCCCGGCCGAACTGGCGGCCGATGCCCCGCCCGGCTTCAAGCACGTACCGGCGAGGAGCAAGGACTACCCGGCGGGCACCCATATCAGCTACCAGGTGGCGCCGGAGGACTGCACCGGCTGCGGCGACTGCGTCGAAGCCTGTCCCATCCACGACAAGTCCAACGTCAGCCGCCTGGCGGTGAACATGGCGCCCATCGGCCCCTTGCGCGAGCAGGAGCGGGACAACTACGCCTTCTTCCTCGGGCTGCCGGAGTTCGACCGGGCGGCGGTCAAGCACGGCACCATTCCCGGCTCCATGCTGCTGGATCCGCTGTTCGAGTATTCCGGCGCCTGTGCCGGCTGCGGCGAGACGCCCTACATCCGGCTCGCCACCCAGCTCTTCGGCGACCGCATGCTGATCGCCAATGCCACCGGCTGCTCCTCCATCTACGGTGGCAACCTGCCGACCACGCCCTACACGGTGAACGAGGAGGGCAAGGGCCCGGCCTGGAGCAATTCCCTGTTCGAGGACAACGCCGAGTTTGGGCTGGGCATGCGCCTGGCGGCGGACCAGCTGATGGACTACGCGAAGCGGCTGGTCCGGGAATTGGCGACTGACATCGGCGGCGACCTGGCCACGGCCCTCATCGACGCCGGCCAGCGCGAGGAAGCGGGCCTGCACGTGCAGCGCCGCCGCGTCGTGGCCCTGATCGAAAAGCTGGCCACTTCAAGCCATCCGCGCGCGAAAGAGCTCACCAGCGTGGCCGAATGGCTCATCCGACGCTCGGTCTGGATCGTCGGCGGCGACGGCTGGGCCTACGACATCGGCTACGGCGGCCTGGACCACGTGCTGGCTCTGCCCTATGACGTCAACATCCTGGTGCTGGACACGGAGGTCTATTCCAATACCGGCGGCCAGACTTCCAAGGCCACCCCCATCGGTGCCGTGGCCAAGTTCTCCGCCGGCGGCAAGGCCACCGCCAAGAAGGATCTGGCCAGGCTGGCCAGCGACTACGGCCACGTCTACGTCGCCACCGTGGCTTACGGCGCCAAGGATACCCAGACCCTGCGCGTGTTCCACGAGGCGGAAGCCTACGCCGGTCCCTCGCTCATCGTCGCCTACAGCCCGTGCATCGCCCACGGCGTGGACATGCTCTACAACCAGCGCCAGCAGGACATGGCGGTGAAGAGCGGGCACTGGCCCTTGTTCCGCTTCGACCCGCGCCTGGCAGAAACCGGCGGCAACCCGTTCAAGCTGGACTCGGCCGCGCCCAGCCTGCCCATCAAGGCCTTCATGGAAAGCGAGACCCGCTTCGCCATGCTGTCCCGTAGCCACCCGGAAGCCGCCGAGCGCTTCCTGGCCGAAGCCCAGAAGGAGGCTGAGCGCCGCTTCAGGGCCTATCAGGAACTGGCCAGGGCCGATACCCCCAAGACAGGAGCCTGACATGATCGATCTGTCCACCGACTACGTCGGACTCAAGCTGAAGAATCCCCTGGTGCCTTCGTCGTCGCCCCTGTGCAAGAAGCTGGACACCGCCCTGCGCCTGGAGGATGCCGGGGCGGCGGCCATCGTGCTGCATTCCCTGTTCGAGGAGGAACTGCACGCCGA
>Ga0233424_10001334_pt1 | contig 22326 bp, 20 predicted proteins | sample Watercolumn_Towu_FD_181011 | JGI IMG/M metagenome (GOLD analysis project Ga0233424, IMG submission 181011) | Freshwater microbial communities from Lake Towuti, South Sulawesi, Indonesia - Watercolumn_Towuti2014_125_MG | ecosystem: Environmental > Aquatic > Freshwater > Lake | place: Indonesia... | reverse complement strand
AAAAGGGGGGGAGCGACCACTACAGCCGCTCCCCGGTAAACCCCGTTATTTATCGGGTGAGGGTTCCCGTAGATTTCCCGTATCATTGCCGGTGCTGGCCAGATACTCGGCAAGTGCCGCGTGCAGATCGGGCAGGCGTTGCAGCGGGATGGTCATGCCCGTGCGCGTCGGTTTCAGTTCGCCATCCTTGGGATACCATTTGCGCCAGTTGGCAAAATCGCGCCCCTGATAGCTGGCAACCTCTAGCCGCCAAACGTCGCCCCGGTGCTTTTGCTCGAATAGGATGGTTTCCGTCATGGCTTCACCCCCTCGACCAGCTGCCCAGCCGTCAGCAGGCGATAGCGCGCGTGACGAAATGGCCCCTCGCGTTCGGTATCGATAGACAGCCCGGCATCGCGCATGGCGTGTATCGTGCCGCCTAGCCGTGTATGCCATGGCAGGGTGTCCCATTGCGTGATGCCGCCGGGGGAGCCTGCCAGCATGACCAGCACGCGGCCCTTTTTGCCCTTGAAGCGCCATATCTGCCCGGTGTCGGCCTGATAGGCGGTCGGCCGGTCGCAGTCCTGGGTTGCCGGATCGGCACGACGGGAGTAGCTAGGGGGCGTCTCGATTGTGCAAGCGGTCGGGATTGAACGGGGTTCGGGTGCAACCGGCCCCGTTCGTTTTTTTGGGGGCATCATTGTGCGCCCCCTTCCTTGACGGGCAGCGATGCCGCCCAGCGTTCGGCATCCTCTGTTTTGATGCGCGACGCTGTGCCCAGCTTAAGCAACCGGATACGCCCGGCCGCGACTTCGCGATAAAAGGTGGTCCGACTGACGGAATATAGCCGCAGGAAATCTGCGACCGTCATAAGGTGAGATTGAATATCCATCGAATGCGCTTTCTTGGCATCTGCCTGTTTACGCAACAGGCCTGCGACCCCCTGCGAGTGCCGGGGCGTTTCAATGGATAGTCAGAAATTGCACGGGTGTCGGGTGAGACGGGTTATTTGGGTTTTCGAGCACGCAAAGCCCCAAGCAGCTTCGCAGCTTTAGGTTTGCAACTGTCGGCGGCTGGCACTGCTAAGCCTCGTCTTTCAAATGAATCTAGCATCATCTGCACAATCTCTGCTTGCACGCCTCGTGCATTGATGTTTTCGAATTCGGTATCGTGATAGAACGCAGCTGCCACATCGGCAAAAGCCGCTTCCCAATCGTATCGAGATGGATGTGCATTTGATTCCCGTTTGGCATCAGGGATTATGCCCATGAGGCGCGCTACCGCCTCCCGCTCCACCTCGACCGAAAAAACGTCATATTCGACTAATCCAAAGCCAGTGTCTCCACCAAACCCAGATAGCGCATTGACGTAGGTGAGTGTCCTTTTTTTGAAGTGACATAATTCCCAGTCCGCTTTGCGCTGAGTGATCGAGTGGCGGGAGTTTACCTGATTATGCCAAGCTCCCTTCGTATCAAACGGTAGAATTCCTATCCGATAGGGGATGATTTCACTCCAGTCTTTCTGGCTCTCGTCAGAGAACTCCTTGGCAAATGGTAGAAAAGCATCATCTAGGCAGGACGAATTGCCAACAGCGCAAAATATTTCAAGGTCATCTTCTCTGCTAAACTCTGACTTTTTGTAAATTGTTCGGAAGGCTCTCGCATTGATTAGGCCGTCCAAGATCAAAGAAATCAGTTGCCGTCTCCTAGCAACTGTTTCGCTTTCACCCGCAGGATGATGGCCCGCTGCACTGATGGATATCCAGTCTGTCATGATGCGAACTTTAGAACGTTGCCTCTTGGTGCCCCCGTGCAATGAGCGGCCCAAGCCGTCATCATCTGCCTACGCTTTTCCAACAGATTGCCCCGCCGATAGGCGGCTTCGGTTTTGTCCCTAACCGCGTGCGCCAATGCCGCCTCTGACAGTTCATTGGAAAAGCCGGTGGTTTCGGAAGCCCAATCCTTGAACGAGCTTCTAAAGCCGTGCGGGGTAGCACTATGGCCCATGTCCCGCATCAGCTTCGTTAGCGTCATATCGCTGATAGGCTTGGCGGTATTGCGCCCCTGAAACACCAGATTGCCCTTGCCGGTGTGAATTTCCCGCGCAGCAGACAGCACTAGAATGCTGGCAGGCGATAGGGGCACCACGTGCTCGCGCCCTGCCTTCATTCGGTCGGCCGGGATGGTCCAGAGCGCGTTGTCCAGATCCATTTCATCCCATGTCGCGCCGCGCACCTCGCCAGACCGTGCAGCCGTCAGGATAACAAATTGGAGCGCCAACCGGCCGACCGTCACCTTGTCGCGCAGATCGGCCATGAATGCAGGCACGTCGGCATAGGGCATCGCCGCGTGATGATTGTCGGACCGCTTTTGCTTGGGGAGCGCGCGATTGATGGTTGCCATGGGCAGGGGGGCATCCCGATAACCCTTTGCCGTTGCCCAATCGATTATCGAGACAATGCGCTGGCGAACGCGCCGTGCTGTCTCCGGCCGCGTCAGCCAGATTGCCGCCAGCACGTCACGCACCGCCGCCGCGTCAATTTCCGACACCGCCATGTCGCCTAGCGCGGGGAATGCGTGAATCTCCAGCGATGACAGCCATTGCTTGTTGTGTTTGCCGTTGCGCCATCCGGCCTTGGCCTCGCCATGCACCAGCGCTGCCGCGTTCCTGAAAGTAGGAATACCAGCTGCCTTGCGCCGTTCTGCGACCGGATCAATCCCCGCCTCGACTTGGGAGCGCACCTTAGCGGCCTTGATGCGGGCATCAGCCAATGACACCTTGGCAGCGCTGCCCAACCCAATATCGCGCCGCTTGCCGTTTTTTTGGACTCTGACGGCCCAAGAGCGAGCGCCCGCGCCTGTCACCAGCAAATACAGCCCTGCACCGTCGCCATAGCGTCCTGGGGCTTTCAGAGCCTTTACGCCGTTCGCCGTCAGCTTGCCCATATCGCCTATCCCACACTTTATCCCACACCGCTTGCGGGTTGCGTAGGGTTAAGCCGGTTCCGCTAGAAACACAATAGCCCTGTAAATCGGCCTATTTTAGAGGTTTCGGGGTGGGGTGGGTTTCCGCAGAAACAGGAGGGTGGCGGAAGAGGTGGGATTCGAACCCACGGAGAGCTTGCGCCCTCGCCGGTTTTCAAGACCGGTTCCTTAAACCACTCGGACACTCTTCCACAGACAGCGCCAGGCGCGCCAGTGCGGGCCCAGTGTGCGGCGCGGTTGTTAGCCGAGGTGGTAAAATCTGGAAAGCGAAACTTGCGGGCAGCGTGCCCGCGTGGTTCAGCGCCGGTCAAGCGTGGCCATGGCGGGATGGGTGCATGATCTGTGCCCTTTCCCCCGCACCGGCTTGGTGGCACAACCGCCCCTGGGAGTATCGCATGAATTTCAATATCGTACACTCGGCTGCGGTGCGCGCATGCGCCGTCATCAGCACCGCTGCGCTGCTCGCCTGCGGCAGTCCCAGTACGGCGCAGCGCGAGATCGTCCAGCCGTTACCGGGCGCGGAGGCGCAGGCAGCGCAGACCCAGGGTTTCCAGCGCTATCTCGACAGTGTCGCCGCCCGCGCGCGGCGCGAGGGCGTGTCGCAGCGGACGATCGATGCCGTGCTGCCGACGCTGAGCTTCGACGAAAGCGTGGCCGCGCTCGATCGTCGTTTCGCGCCGACTCTGCCCGGACAGAGCTTTCCCTCATTCGGTCCCGAAATGGCCAAGCGCATCAACGCCGCCAAGATTCGCCAGGGCCAGCAGGTCTATGCCGACGAGGCCGCCCGGCTGGTCGCGATCGAGCAGAAGACGGGGGTGCCAGCCTCGATCATGGTCGCAATCTTCGGGCATGAAACCAACTATGGCACGCTGCTGGGCAAGACCGACTTGCCGCGCGCGCTCGCGACGCTGGCTTATGAAGGGCGCAGGCGCGACCTGTTCGAGGGCGAGCTGATCGCGGTGCTCAAGATGGTCGATCTCGGCGTGCCACGGTCGGTACTGCGCGGCAGCTATGCCGGCGCCTTCGGCTATCCGCAGTTTCTGCCCTCGGTCTATCTCAAGCTTGCCAAGGACGGTGACGGCGACGGCAAGGCGGAAATCTGGTCGAGCCGTGCGGATGCCTTTGCCTCGATCGCCAATTACATGGTCGCGGCCGGCTGGCAACGCGGCGAACCCTGGGGCTTTGCCGTCTCGATTCCTTCCACGATAAACCCGGCCGCCATTACCAATCGCGAGACCGTGACCAAGTGCGCGCGCGCCATCGAACGGCATAGCGAGTGGAAGACGCTCCGCGAATGGAAGGCGCTGGGCGTGGTGCCGCGCGGCGGCGTGTGGCCCGGCGACGACAAGATCAAGGCCTCGCTGCTGCTGACGCCGGGGCTCGATGCGCAGGGCTATCTTCTGACGCGCAACTATCGGGCGATCCTCGACTATAATTGCTCCAATTACTATGCGATGTCGGTAGGATTGCTGGCAGACGGCGTGCGCAACTGATCGGCCGGGCAAAAGGGGGAAGCGGGATGAGGAATTGGATGATCGTGAGCGCAGGGCTCAGCCTCGCGCTGACCGGATGCGGCGGGGGCAGCACCGTCACGCGCAGCCTCGAGACCGCGCCGCCCAAGACCGCGGGCGGCGTCACCGACTATCCGGTGAAGCTGGGCGAGCCGTATCAGCTCGGCGGCATCACCTACACGCCGAGCGATGCCTTCAATTATGATGAGACCGGCTATGCCAGCTGGTACGGGCAGGAGCTGGGCGGGCGCAGCACCGCCAATGGCGAAACGTTCAACCCCGAAGCGATCAGCGGCGCGCATCGCACGTTGCCGCTGCCCAGCTATGTCGAGGTAACCGCACTCGATACCGGCAAGACCATCCTGGTCCGGCTCAACGATCGCGGACCGGCAGCCCCCGAGCGTCTGCTCGATCTGTCGCAGGGCGCAGCGCGCCAGCTGGGCGTGCTGGGGCAGGGGTCGTTTGCCGTGCGCGTTCGCCGGGTCAATCCGCCCGAGGCCGAGCGCGCGAGGCTGCGCCAGGGCCAGGAAGTCGCGGCGCGGATGGATACGCCCGAATCGCTGCTGGTGCCGCTGCGCCGCAAGCTCGAAGGTAAGCCAAAGCCGGCCAATCTGGCGTCGATCCCGGCGGCAGATGCCGCGCCGGCACCCGTCGTGGCAGACGCAGGCACCAAGGCCAGCCCCGAAATCAAGCCCGCACCGGCCTCGCGAACCCCCGCAGGGCCGGCAGCAGCGGCTGCCAAACCGGCCGCGCAGCTGCCATCCCCGACCCCCCGCACCCAGGGCAGTGACCGCTTCATCGTCGAGGGCGAAAAGGGGGGCAGGGGCGGCCGGCCGCAGATGGCCGAGAACAGCACTGGCGACAATCGCGCGACGCTCGCCCCCGCGCCTGCTGCGCCGCCAGCAGCGGCGTCGGCCGGCTCCTATTTCGTCCAGGTCGCATCCTTCTCTTCCAAGGCGCGGGCTGACGAACTGGCGAAGCGGATCGGCGCCAAGACCGTCGCGAGCGCCGATGGCAAGCTGTTTCGCGTCCGCTATGGTCCCTATCCTGATGCAAATGCCGCGCAGCAGGGGGTTACGCTGGCGCGTCGCAAAGGCTATCAGGGGGTACAGATTCAGCAGGACTCCGGTCGCTGACACAGACGGGCCAGTCAAAGGCCTGCGTCCCTGCAACACGCACACCATGGATACCGCATGAAAACCCCGATTATCGGTCTCACCCTGTTTTCGCTGCTGGCGACGCCGCTGGCGGCTGCCGCCCCCTCTTATGTCTCCGAAGCCCCCATCGCCTATATGACCGACCTGTCCTCGGGTGCGGTGCTGTTCTCGCGCGATGCCGACAAGCAGATTCCGCCCGCATCGATGGCCAAGATGATGACGGTCTATGTCGCTTTCGACCTGATCAAGAAGGGCGAGCTGAAGCTCGACCAGACGCTGCCGGTCTCCGCCGAAACCTGGAAGAAATGGAATAACCAGGGGTCGAGCATGTTCCTGGCGGTCGGCAGCAAGGTCACCGTCGCCGACCTGCTCGACGGCATCGTCACGCTTTCCGGCAATGATGCCTGTGTCGTGCTCGCCGAAGGCATTGCCGGATCCGAAGAGGCGTTCGTCGACATGATGAACAAGAAGGCGAAGGAAATCGGCCTTGCCAACAGCCGCTTCGGCAACAGCAACGGCTGGCCCGACGAGGGCGTGACCCAGGTGACAGCGCGCGATCTGGCGACGCTCGCCACCGCGACGATTCGCAACCATCCCAAGCTGTACAAGCGCTTCTATTCCAAGGGCAGCTTTACCTGGAACGGGATCACCCAGCCCAACCGCGATCCGCTGCTCGGCAAGGTGGCGGGAGCCGACGGCCTGAAGACCGGGCATACCGACGAGGCGGGCTATGGCTTTACCGGCTCGGCCGAACAGAATGGCCGCCGTCTGGTCATGGTCGTCGCAGGTCTCGACAGCTTCAACGGCCGGGTCGATGAATCGGTGCGCTTCATGAACTGGGGCTTCAAGGCGTGGAAGTCGGTGCCACTGTTCACCAAGGGCAAGACCGTCGATACCGCGCCGGTGCAGCAGGGCAGCATGCGCGAACTGCCGCTCGTCGCGCCGCGCGACCTGGCGCTGACGCTGCCGCGCACGGCCGATACCGACAAGGTCTCGCTCAAGGTCGTTTATCAGGGCCCGCTCAAGGCGCCGATCGCCAAGGGCCAGCAGGTTGCCAGCCTGATCGTGTCCGCCCCCGACATGCAGCGCCAGGTGATGCCGCTGGTCGCGGGCGAAGCGGTCGAGGAAGCCGGCTTTTTCGGACGCATCTGGGCCGGAATTCTCTCCTTCTTCGGCGCCTGACCGGCGATGCAGGGGCGCTTCATCTCGATCGAGGGCGGCGAGGCGGTGGGAAAGTCCACCCAGATTCGCTTGCTCGCCGATTGGGTGAGGCGCGAGGGTCGCGAGGTCACGCTGACGCGCGAACCCGGCGGCACCGACAGTGCCGAGGCGATCCGCACGCTGCTGCTCGAGGGCGGCGCCGACCGCTGGAATGCGCGCAGCGAGGCTTTGCTATTCGCGGCGGCGCGCGCCGACCATGTCGCAAGGCTGATCCGCCCGGCGGTCGAGTCGGGCGGCTGGGTCATCTCCGACCGGTTCGTCGACAGCAGCCGCGCCTATCAGGGCGTCGCCGGGGGGCTTGGGGACGACGCGATCCTCTCCCTGCACCGGTTCGGCTCGGAAGGCTATCTGCCCGATTGCACGATCCTGCTCGAGCTGCCCGCCGACGAGGCGGCGCGGCGCGCCACGGCCCGTGACGGCGCGAATAGCGACCGGATCGGTGGGCGCGATGCCGCATATCATGCCAGGGTCGTTGCCGCTTTCCGCAGCTTTGCCGAGGCCGAGCCGCAGCGGTTCCGCATCATCGACGCCAGCGGTCCGAGCGAGCAGGTGCATGCGCGCATCGTCGCGGCCCTGCAGCCGCTGATGGCATGACGTCATGAAGGCTTCGACCGCACACTGGAAAGGCCATGCCGAGCCGGAAACGACGCTGCTTCGCGCATTCCAGGCAAGGCGGCTGCACCATGGCTGGCTGCTTGCCGGGCCGGAAGGGATCGGCAAGCGCAGCTTCGCGCTCGCAGCCGCCGCGCATCTGCTGACGCGCTCGCCCGATCATCGGGGCGACCATTTCGATGGAGATATGGATAGCCCGTCGGGGCGACTGCTGCTGCAGGACAAGCACCCCGACTGCCATTACATCACGCTGGGGCCCAAGGACGACAAGGAGGCGCGCAAGGCCGAGGACGGCAAGCCGTTCGAGACCGCGCGCAACATCAAGGTCGATCAGATCCGCAGCTTGCAGAAGCGGCTCACGGTCCGCCCCAGCCTGGCCGATCGCCGGGTGATCATCTTCGACTCCGCCGATCTGATGGAGCGCAACGCGGCCAATGCGCTGCTCAAGAGCCTTGAAGAGCCGCCTGCGGACACGGTGTTCCTGTTGATCGCGCACAATCCGGGCCGCCTGCTGCCGACGATCCGCTCGCGTTGCCTGGTGCTCGACTTTCCTGCGCTCGACGATGCCGAAATGGCCGATGCGTTGCGCGCCGCGCGGACCGAATTGCCCGAGGGCGAGATTGCGGCGCTGGTGCGACTGGGCCAGGGGGCGCCGGGGCAGGGGCTGAGCTATGCCGGGCTCGACATGGCGAAGATCGACGCGCTGCTCAGCGAGATTGCCGATCATGGCGACAGCACACATCGGGCGCGGCTGGCGCTGGGCGCCCTGGTGGCGAACAAAGCCAATCGCGACCGGTTCCAGGCGCTGCTCGCCTATGCGCCGCGTTTCGCCGCCCGGCGCATTCGCGATCTGCGCGACGAGCGGCTGCCGGGCGCGATCGCGGCCTGGCAGGAGATCGGCGCGCTCGCCTCGCGCGCGGTGGTGCTCAATCTCGATGCCTCGGCCGTGGCGTTCCAAATTGGCAGCTTGCTGGCACGGCTGGCCCCGCCTAGATAAGCGCTCATTACCAGCCAACCTCGACTAGAAACGGCAGACATCACCGCCATGGGCGAACCTTATTATATCACCACCGCGATCAGCTATCCCAATGGTCGCCCGCATATCGGCCATGCCTATGAGGCGATCGCCGCCGATGTCATCGCGCGTTTCCAGCGGCTTATGGGCCGTGACGTGCGCTTCCAGACCGGTACCGACGTGCATGGTCTGAAGATGCTGCAAAAGGCGCGTGAGCTGGAGACCACGCCGAGCGCGCTGGCGGATGAAATGTCGCAATATTTCAAGGAAATGTGTGACAGACTTGATGTCAGCTATGACCGCTTCATCCAGACGTCGGAGGACGACCATCACCGCGCCAGCCAGGCCATCTGGCAGGCGATGGAGGCCAATGGCGACCTGTATCTCGATCGCTACGAAGGCTGGTACTCGGTCCGCGACGAGGCCTATTATGGCGAGGACGAGCTGGTCGACGACGGGCAGGGGGGCAAGGTCTCGCCGCAGGGCACGCCGGTCGAATGGACGGTCGAGGAAAGCTGGTTCTTCCGGCTCGACCAGTATCAGGACAGGCTGCTCGCGCTGTACGACGAGCATCCCGAATTCCTCCAGCCCGACGGCCGTCGCAACGAGATCGTGAGCTTCGTCAAATCGGGCCTGCGCCCGCTCTCGGTCTCGCGCACCAGCTTCGACTGGGGCGTCAAGGTGCCGGGCAGCGACGGGCATGTGATGTATGTCTGGGTCGATGCGCTGACCAACTATCTGACCGGGCTTGGCTATCCCGATGCGGACAATGCGCTGATGAAATACTGGCCGGCGGACCTGCACCTGATCGGCAAGGATATCGTGCGCTTCCACGCGGTCTACTGGCCCGCTTTCCTGATGAGCGCCGGAATTCCGGTGCCCAAGCAGGTTTTCGGCCATGGCTTCCTGCTCAACAAGGGCGAGAAGATGTCGAAATCGGTCGGCAATGTCGTCGATCCGATCGCGCTTGCCGATGCGTTCGGCGTCGACCAGCTGCGCTATTTCCTGCTTCGCGAAGTCAGCTTCGGTCAGGACGGCAGCTATTCGCCCGAGGCTATCGCGCAGCGCGCCAATGCCGACCTTGCCAACAGCTTCGGCAATCTCGCCCAGCGGATCCTGAGTTTCATCGCCAAGAATCTCGATGGCGCGCTGCCTGCGGTGCACGGCCACACGCCTGCTGACGAGGCGCTGTTCGCGACGCTGGAAGAGGCGCTGCAGCGTGATCTGCCCAAGGCGTTCGGCGAGCTGGCGCTGTCGCAGGGGCTCGAAGCGTGGATGCGCGCGGTGTTTGCCTGCAACGCCTATGTCGACGAACAGGCCCCCTGGGCGCTGAAGAAGACCGATCCCGAGCGGATGCAGACCGTGCTAGCGACGCTCTATATAGCCATCGCACAGCTCGCCATCGCGATCTCGCCGGTGATCCCCGGCAGCGCGAAGGCCCTGCTCGATCATATGGGCGTGCCCGATGGCGCGCGCAGCATCGCCGGGATGGGCACGCACTGGTACTCGCCGCTGGCCGAGAGCGATTTCGCGATCGCTACGCCCAAGCCGCTGTTCCCGCGCATCGAGCTGCCGGCGGAAGACGCGGCCTGATGCTCGTCGATTCGCACTGCCACCTCAATTACAAGGGCATGGCCGAGCAGCAGGCGGTGCTGCTCGAGCGCGCGCGCGCCTCGGGCGTGACCGCTATGCTCAACATCTCGACCCGTGCCAGCGAGTGGGACGACGTGACCGCGACCGCGCATCGCGAGGCGGATGTCTGGGCAAGCATCGGCATCCATCCGCACGAAGCCGACGCGCATCCCGACATGGATACCGCGCGGCTGGTGGCGCGCGCCGAAATCGATCCGCGCGTGGTCGGCATCGGTGAGACCGGGCTCGATTATTATTACGACAAGTCGGACCGCGACGAGCAGCGCCGCTGCTTTCGCGCGCATATCGCCGCTTCGCGCCAGACCGGCCTGCCGCTGATCATTCACACGCGCGATGCCGAGGCCGATACCGCGGCAATCTTGGCCCAGGAAATGGGGAAGGGGGCCTTCCCCGCGCTTATCCACTGCTTCACCGCTAGCGCCGATTTTGCCGCCAGGGTGCTCGACATGGGGCTGTCGATCTCGATCTCGGGCATTGTCACGTTCAAGAATGCCAAGGATTTGGCCGCCGTTGCTAAGGACATTCCTGCAGACCGGCTGCTGGTGGAAACCGACGCACCATTCCTGGCGCCCGTGCCGCATCGCGGCAAGCAGGGCGAACCCGCCTTTGTCGCCGATACCGCCCGCTTCCTCGCCGATCTGCGAGGTGAAAGCTACGAACAACTGTGCGAGACGACCTCGCGCAACTTCTACGCGCTGTTCAACCGGGCGCGCCCGTGAAGGCGATTCTGCTCGGCTGCGGCACTTCGGGCGGAGTGCCGCGCATCGGCAATGACTGGGGCGAATGCGATCCGGCCAATCCGCGCAATTGCCGAACGCGTGTCTCGGTCATCATCGAGCATGATGCCCAGCGCATCCTGGTCGATACGTCTCCCGATTTGCGGCACCAGTTGCTGCGCGAACAGATCGGCGAACTCGATGCGGTCATCTGGACGCATGACCATGCCGACCATACGCACGGGATCGATGATCTCCGCGCGCTCTTTCACCGCACGCGCCAGCCGATAGCCGGCTATGCCAAGGACTATACGCTGCAGAGCCTTGTCACCCGTTTCGACTATGTTTTCGAAGGTGGTGACGGTTATCCGGCGACCGTTTCGGCGGCCGCGCTCGGCGATGAACAGGCGATCTGCGGGTTGACCGTGCGCACGGTCGACCAGCCGCATGGACCGGTTCTTTCGACCGGGCTTCGCTTCGACCTACAGGGTCGGTCGATCGTTTACGCCACCGATTTCAGCCATTTCACTGACGAGATGGTCGCGCTTTATGCAGGATGCGACCTGCTGATCACCGACTGCCTCCGGCACGAGAAGCACCCGACGCATGCCAGCCTGCCCATGGCGCTGCAACTGGCCGAGCAATGCGGCGCGCGGCATACGGTGCTGACGCATATGGACAAGACACTCGACTATGCCGCGCTCTGCCTGGAACTCCCCGAAGGCGTCGAGCCGGGTTACGACGGGATGGTCGTCGATCTGGACCGGATCGCGCCATGAGCGAGAGCGATACTGCCAGCCTGGTCTATAGCCTGATGCTGCTGGTCCTGGTCGGCAGCGCGCTGATCTCGCGGGCGCTGCCCATCGGGCAAACGATCAAGATGGCCTTGGCCTGGATCGGCATCTTCGCGCTGATCTTTCTGCTGGTGAGCTTTCGCCCCGAAATGAAGCTGATCTGGCAGCGCATATCGGCCGAACTCGGGCTCGCCAGCGCGCCGGAGATCACGGGCACGCCGTTGACGTTGCGCAAGCGCGAGGACGGCCATTTCTGGGTGACCGCCGAGGTCAATGGTCGTCCGATGCGGTTCATGGTCGACAGTGGCGCAACCTTTACCGCGATCTCGACCCAGGCAGCTCAGGCTGCCGGGATCGAGCCGGGCGGTTTGGGTCTCAAGACGGTGATCGAAACCGCCAACGGCATGGTCGAGGCAGACCGCGCGTCGATCGCGGACCTGCGCGTCGGTTCGCTGGCGATGCGCGATCATGACGTGCTGATTTCGGACGGGCTCGGCGAGACCAATCTGCTCGGCATGAACTTTCTGTCCGAGCTGGAAAGCTGGCGCGTCGAGGGGAGCAGCATGATATTGGTGCCGCGCCAGCCCAGCCGCTGAATGCCTTTTAATTTAACATAATATATATTATCGGACTTATGCTCATGACCGACCAGACCGTTCCGTCCAGCGCTTCCCCTCAGTCGCCGGTGCCACTCGACCGGCTGGTGGCGATCATGGCGCGGCTGCGCGACAAGGAGCACGGTTGTCCCTGGGATATCGAGCAGACGTTCGAGACGATCGCGCCGTACACGATCGAGGAAGCCTATGAGGTTTCCGATGCCATCACGCGCGCCGATATGGCCGCGCTCAAGGACGAGCTTGGCGATCTGCTGCTGCAGGTCGTGTTCCACAGCCGTATGGCCGAGGAAGCCGGGCATTTCTCGGTCGCCGATGTGATCGCGTCGATCAGCGACAAGATGGTGCGGCGGCATCCGCATATCTTCGCCGACCAGTCGGTCGAGAGCTGGGATTGGGAAGCGATCAAGGCCGAGGAGCGCAGCAGCGGCGGTGCGGAGAGCGCGATGGATGGCGTCGCGCTCGCGCTGCCGGCGCTGATGCGTGCGCAGAAGCTTCAGAAGCGCGCGGCGCGGACTGGATTCGACTGGCCCGATGTCATGGGTGCGATCGAGAAGATCGGCGAGGAGATCGAAGAACTGCTCGATGCCGAGACCGAGGCCGAGTGCGCCGAGGAAGCCGGAGACCTGCTGTTCGCTGCGGTGAATGCGGTCCGGCACATGGGCGTCAGCGCCGAAGATGCGCTGCGCGCGGCCAATGCCAAGTTCGAACGCCGCTTTCGCGCGATGGAGGCGATCGCTGGTGACGGTTTTGCCGATCTGCCGCTCGACGACAAGGAAGCCTTGTGGCAGCGCGCCAAGCGGGGCGAGAACAAGCTATAGCGCCTGGAAGCGGCCCCAGTCCTTGTCTGACAGGCGCACCGAAAGCGCCATGTCATCCCCCTGCTCGCGACTTTCAAGCACCTCGCCATGCTGGTGCAGCCAGGCGATCCGCTGGCCGTCATGGCGAGGCAAGGTCACATCGTGCACCCGGTGACCGATGACCAGCGCCTGCGATGCTGCGCGCAGCAGGTCGCCAACGCCCTCGCCGGTGAGCGCCGACATCGGACAGACCGTGCGGTCGCGCGGTGCCGTAGCGATCAGCCGGTCGCGGGTTTCCTCGTCCAGGACATCCCATTTGTTCCATGCTTCGATCAGTGGCACGGCAAGCCCCTCGCCCGCCAGCACCGGATCGAGTTCCATCCCCAGATCGGCCAGGATCGTTTCGACCGACTGCGCCTGCATGTCCGCCTCGGGATGCGACATGTCGCGGACATGGATGATGAGATCGGCCGAGAGCACCTCTTCGAGCGTCGCGCGGAAGGCGGCGACCAGTTCGGTCGGAAGGTCCGAGACGAAGCCGACGGTATCGGACAGGATGACCTTCTCGACCCCGTCGAGCCGGATCGCGCGCATCGTCGGATCGAGCGTCGCGAACAGCAGATCCTCGGCCATGACTCCGGCGTTGGTCAGCCGGTTGAACAGCGTCGACTTGCCCGCATTGGTATAGCCGACCAGCGCGATGACCGGCCAGGGCGCCTTTTGCCGCCGCTCGCGATGCAGCCCGCGCGTGCGCTTGACCTGTTCGAGCTCGCGACGCAGCTTGGCCATGCGGTCGCGGATCATCCGGCGGTCGGCCTCGATCTGCGTTTCGCCGGGGCCACCGAGAAAGCCGAAGCCGCCGCGCTGGCGCTCGAGATGGGTCCAGCTGCGCACCAGCCTTCCTGCCTGATAATCGAGATGCGCCAGCTCGACCTGCAATCGTCCTTCGGCTGTCGCGGCGCGCTCGCCGAAAATTTCGAGGATGAGGCCGGTGCGGTCGATCACCTTGACCTTGAGCCGCTCTTCCAGATTGCGCTGCTGGATGGCCGAGAGGCTGCCATCGACGATCAGCAGTTCGGCCTTCTGATCCTCCAGGCTGTGCGCGATGATCTCGACCTGTCCGCCTCCGAACAGCGTGGCGGGCCGCGCCGTGCGGATCCGGAACGCATGTGCGGCGCAGACCTGGATTCCGATAGCGAGCGCCAGCCCCCTCGCCTCTTCGAGACGCGCGTCAGCGTCCACGGAGCCGCGGCGGCCAAGATCGGGATAGGCTATCACCGCGCGGGCACCGCGCGCGAATTCAAGGGTCTGCGGGTCGGTCAAATGTCAAATATATCCTAGTCCGCCCCCGCAATCCACGAGGTCAGTCATCATCGCCTTCGGCATCGCCCCAGTCGCCGGTCAGATCGATCGGCGCATTGGGCTGCACGGTCGAAACCGCATGCTTGTAGGCCAGCTGCGCCATGCCTTCGCGCTCGAGCAGCATGCAGAACAGGTCATAGGCGGCGACCTTGCCCTGCAGCATCACGCCGTTGATCAGGAACATGGTTACCGGAACCCCGGTTTCCTGCACGGTGCGCAGGAACACTTCTTGCAGGTTGCGGTTCTTGGCGCTCTTTGCCCCCATCAACCCAGCAAACATGCCCAGGTCGATCGGCTGCGCCGGCATGACGGTGGAAATCGCATGCTTATATACCAGTTGCGACTGGCCATCGCGGCGGAGCATCACCGAGAAATTGTCGAACCAGGTAACGATGCCCTGCAGTTTCACGCCCTTGACCAGGAACATGGTCACGGGAATTTTCGATTTTCTCAGGGAGTTGAGGAAAACATCCTGAATGTTCTGAGCCTTTTCGGTCATTTTTGACCCCCGGTCTTGGTGGCGACGTTGCGCCACGGTTCATGAAAAGCCGGTGCGACATATCCCGTCCCGGCTGCGCTTGGAGGACGCCGTCTATACATAGTGCGGATGCTGCACCGCGCCAATGCCCAGTTTGCGGGTATTTGCGGTTTGTTGCGCGGATTCTAGCGGTCGTGCAGCCCCAGCAGCTTGAGCTTGCGGTGCAAGGCCGAGCGCTCCATCCCGATGAACTCTGCCGTTTTGGAGATATTGCCCGAAAAGCGCCGGATCTGGATCTTGAGATATTCGCGCTCGAAGCTCTCGCGCGCCTCGCGCAGGGGCACCCCCATCAGGCTGGATATCCCCGCGGCGCGGCCGCCATCGCCCTGGACCAGCTCGGGCGGCAGCATGTCGACATCGATCCGCGCCAGCCGTCCGCGCGGCGCCAGAATGATCGTCCGCTCGATGACGTTGCGCAGCTGGCGCACATTGCCCGGCCAGTTATAGCTCTGCAACGCCGCCATCGCCTCGCTGCTCGTCTCGGGAGGGGTGATGCCATGCTCGCTGGCAAAGCGCGCGACATAATGTTCGACCAGCGCGGGAATATCGTCGCGGCGGTCGGTCAGCGCCGGGATTTCCACCGGCACCACATTGAGCCGATAGAACAGGTCCTCGCGAAAACGCCCTTCGGCAATCTCGTTCTCCAGATTGCGCGAGGTGGCAGAGACGAAGCGCACATCCACCTTGATCGGCCGCGTCGAACCGACGCGCGAAAAGCTCTGGTCGGTGAGCACGCGCAGGATCTTGGCCTGGGTCGATTCGGGCATGTCGGCGACCTCGTCGAGGAACAGCGTGCCGCCATGCGCGCGCTCGAGCAGCCCGGGTGTAGCCAGCTTGCCCTGGTCCTCCTCGCCGAACAGCTCCTGCTCGAACCGGTCAGGGGTCATGCGCGCCGAGTTGACCGTGATGAACGGGCCCGACGAACGCGCGCTCCAGCTGTGCAGCAGCCGCGCTGCTACCTCCTTGCCGACGCCAGCAGGTCCGGTGATGAGCAGCCGGCTGCCGCTATTGGCAACGCGCTTGAGCGTGGCGCGCACGGTGTTGATCGCGCTCGAATTGCCGGTCAGTTCGTCGGAAATGCCGAGCTTTTCGCGCAGCTGCGCATTCTCGCGGCGCAGCCTTGCGGTCTCGGTGCCGCGCGAGACCATGTGGATGAGCCGCTCTGCCTCGAAGGGCTTCTCGATGAAGTCCATTGCCCCGCGCGAAATGGCGGACACCGCCGTGTCGATATTGCCATGGCCGGAAAAGATGATCACCGGAAGGTCGGCATCGCGCGCCTTGATCTCGTCGAGCAGTTCGAGGCCGTCGAGCTTGCTGCCCTTGAGCCAGACATCAAGCAGCACCAGCGAGGGGCGGCGCTCGTCGATTGCGGCCAGCGCCTCGTCACTGCCGCCAGCGGTGCGGCAGAGATAGCCTTCGTCCTCCAGCACGCCAGAGACCAGCTCGCGGATGTCGCGCTCGTCATCGACGATGAGAATTTCCAGGGGCATGTTCAATTGCTTTCCTTGTCCTGCGCGGTCGGGCTCAGCTCGGCACGGGCCCGGGCCGGTCGCGAAGTCATGGTGGTCATCTTTTCGGTGCCGGAACGCTGGTCGTCCGAAGCGGGATCCTGCAGCGCGCCGGCCTGGAGCAGCACCGTATCCATGCGGATCGTCACCCGCGTGCCGCCCTGATCATTGGGTTCGAACGACAGTTCGCCATAATGCTCCTCGACGATCTTCTTGACGATGGCGAGGCCCAGGCCCGTGCCCTTTTCCCGCGTCGTCATATAGGGTTCGACAATACGGTCACGGTCCGCAGGCAGGCCGATGCCGTTATCGTCGAGCGTGAGCACGAGATACGGTTCCTGGCGGAACACGGTTGCGGTGACCGCGCCGGAATAGTCCTGCTCGATCTGCTGCCGCGCCTCGATCGCCTCGACCGCGTTCTTGAGGATATTGGTGACGGCCTGGCCGATCTGGCGCCGGTCGCAGCACAGATCGCTGCCCTCGTGGGCGCCTTCCGCGGCAAAGCGGATCGCCGGGTGCGCGACCTCCTGCAGGAAGATCGCCTGGCGCACCAGATCGAAGAAATTCTCCTCGCGGAACACCGGCTTGGGCATGCGCGCGAAGGACGAGAACTCGTCGACCATGTTGCGCAGATCGCCGACCTGGCGGACGATCGTGTCGGTCAGCTGGCCGAAGGTCGCATCGTCCTCGCTCACCTTGCTGGCATAGCGGCGCTTGAGCCGTTCGGCGGCGAGCTGGATCGGGGTGAGCGGGTTCTTGATCTCGTGCGCGATCCTGCGCGCGACGTCCGACCAGGCGGCCTGGCGCTGGTCGACCAGCTGCTGGGTGATGTCCTCGAAGGTGATGACGATGCCATAGGGCTCGCGCACCACGCGCACCGCCAGGGTGAGAAGGTCGTTCTCCCGCGAATACTGGATCACCGCTTTCTCGGTCCCCTCGCCCACCAGCCGGGCAAAGGGCGGCGCTATGTCGGAAAGCGTGCAGCCCAGGCAGTGCGCGACCTCGGTCTGCAGCAGCCGCTGTGCGGTACTGTTCATCAGCCGCACCACGCCCATCGGATCGACCGAGATCACCCCGGCGCTGACCGATTCCAGTACCGCCTCGGTAAAGGCGCGGCGATCGTCGAGCTGGCTGTTTGCGCGGATCAGTGCCGAGGTCTGCTCGGCGAGGCGGCTCGCCATGCGGTTGAACGCGCGGCCCAGAACCCCGACCTCGTCCGTACGATTGGCGGTATCGACCCGGATGGCGAAATTGCCGGTGCTGATGTCGCGTGCGGCCCCCGCCATGTCGGTCAGCGGACGCACCATCCGGTCGGCGAACTTCAGCGCTGCCCAGAGTGCCACCGCAACGAGCAGCAGCGAGACGAAGAACAGCGCGATGTTGAACTGGACCTGCAGGTTCTGCGAGCGCGAGAACAGCGCCTTGTAGTCGGTGAGCACCGTCTGCGCGCGCTCCCACTGGCTGAGCGCCAACTGGTTCGAGGCGCGGGCGACATAGAGATAGATCTTGGCCTGGCGGTCGATTGGCGTCACCACCTCGATCCGGTCCGCCTCAGCCGAGACGACCGCGGTCTCGCCCTTGTCGAGCTGGCGGATGATTGCGGGGCTGACCCGGTCGGACGAGGTGCGATTGTCCGGATCGACGATCGCGGCGGTCCGCAGCACGCCATCGGACCCGACCTCGACGATCGCCGACTCGTTCATCTTGCGCCCGGCGACCTGGAAGACATAGGCCTCGGCGAATTCGGGGCTGTCGATTCGCGTCTGCTGCAGATATTGGCGTAGGTCGCTCGCCATGGCGACGGTTTCGGCAGAGACGTCGCGCCGTCCCTCCTCATAATAACCGCGCGCCAGGTCATTGGCATTCTCGAGCATCGTGCGTGCACGCTCGGAAAACCAGAACTCGACGCCGTACTGGAACAGCAGCGAGGTGATCACGACGACCAGCAGCATCGGGATTGACGAGATCAGCGAGAACAGGGCGACGAAGCGGACATGGAGCTGGCCGGTGCCCTGCTCTCCGCTGGCATTGGCACGGCTGATCGCGACACGCCGTCCGATCAGCGCGAGCAACGCCATGGCCGGCACCAGATTGGCGACCAGCAACGTCGCGGTGACCGGTGCGGGCACCATCGCCTCGCGGCCCTGATAGCTGCTCACCAGCCACCAGGACAGGCCGAGCATCCCGATCAGCAACAGCACGCAGCCGATCTCGAGCGCGGGAAACAGGCTGCCTCGGCGCATCATCACCGCGAACCGGCGGGTCAGGCGACTCTTTCTGTTGGGAAGCTGTGCGGCAGACGCGGGCATAGTGTTCAGTTTACAACAGTTGCGTTGCCGGAATACAAGAGGTTTCAGCGCATGCGGCGGATATCACCGCATTTGGCAACCGTTTCAGCGCAGCTCGCCGTTCGCCATGCCGTGCTCTACCAGTTTCTTGCGCAGCGTGTTGCGGTTGATGCCCAGCACCGCCGCAGCCTTGACCTGATTGCCGTCGCAACGCCGCATGATCGCCTGAAGCAGCGGAATCTCGAAGGCCGCGAGCGCCTTGTCATAGACGGCGCCGTTCTCCGGGCGTTCGGTCAGCAGGAAGCGGCTCACCGCCTGTTCGAAATCGCTCTCCTCGCGGCGCGTCTCGCCGGTGCCGAGCGCTGGCTCGTCGAAGATGCTGCCCAGCGCATCGGCGGTGATCAGGTCGTCGCGGCTCATGATCACCGCGCGGAAGACCAGATTGCGCAGCTCGCGGACGTTGCCGCGCCAGTTGCGCCGCTGCATTGCGGCGATGGCGCTATCGTCGAAGCTCCGCCTAGGCAGCCCCTCCTGCACCGCCAGCGCCAGAAAATGGTCGACCAGCGCGGGAATGTCGCTCAGCCGGTCGCGCAGCGGCGGCAGGTCGATCGGCACCACGTTGATCCGGTAATAGAGGTCCTCGCGGAACAGCCCGGCCTCGATCAGCGGGCCGAACGGCTTGTTGGTGGCTGCGACGAAGCGGACGTCGAGCTCGATCTCGCGATGGCCACCGACCCGTGTGATGCGTCCGGTCTGCAGCGTGCGCAGCAACCGCGTCTGCGCCTGCATTGGCATGTCGCCTATCTCGTCAAGGAACAATGTCCCGCCATGCGCCTGTTCGAACTTGCCGATCGACTGAGCCACCGCACCGGTAAACGCGCCCTTTTCATGCCCGAACAGCTCGGATTCTATGAGTTCGGCCGGAATCGCGGCCATATTCACAGCGACGAACGGGCCCTGCTTGCGATGGCCGAGCTGGTGGATCGCCTCGGCCACCAGTTCCTTGCCGGTGCCGGATTCGCCCAGGATCAGCACCGACAGGTCGTTGCGCAGCACGCGCGTGATCATGCGGTATACGTTCTGCATCGGCGCGCTGCGCCCGACCAGCGGCAGCCCGCTATCGGCGGGGTCGGCATCGGCATTGCCCGACACGTCGCCGCTGCGCGCGATCGCCTGGAGGACGGCGCGGATCAGTTCGTCGAGATCGAACGGCTTGGGGAAATACTCGTACGCCCCTGCCTCGCTCGCGCGAACGGCGGTGTCGAGGGTATTCTGCGCCGAAAGCACGATGACCGGCGTGTCGGGTTGGCGTTCGAGCACGCTGCCCAAGGTCGCAATCCCGTCGCCATCCTCGAGCATCACATCGGTGAGGATCGCGGCGTAGCGCTTGTTCGCCACCAGCGCGTTGCGCCGCGCGATCGACGTGCAATGGTCGACGCTGCACCCCTCGGCCTCGAGCGCGGCCATGATCACCTGGCTGATCGCGCGGTCGTCCTCGACCAGCAGAATCGATTTGGCCATATGCGTCAGCCCTCTTGCGGTGCCAGCGGCAGGAACAGGCGGAAATGGGTGAGCCCCGCAGCGGAATCCCGGTCGTGCACGATCCGCCCGTTCATGTCGCGCACCAGCTTCTGCACCAGCGCGAGGCCCAGCCCCTGCCCGGTCTTCTTGGTGGTGACGAAGGGCGAGAAGATATCCTCGGCAATGTCGGTATCGATGCCCGGGCCATTGTCGGTCACGCGGATCTCGACGGGCAGCCGGATATAGCGGTCGTCGCGCGACAGACGCAGCCGCACGCCGCTGACGAACTTGGTGGTGAGCGTAATGCAGGCATCGTCCTGCCCCTCCATCGCCTCACGCGCATTGGTGATCAGGTTGAGCAGGATCTGCACCAGATTGTCGGCATCGGCGAGCACGGGCGGGATCGAGGGATCGAACCTTTCGACAAAGCGCACCGTGTCGGGATGTGCGGTCTCGACGATCTCGCGCACCCGGCCGAGCGGCTCGTAGATATTGCACGGCTTCATCGGCGCGGCGGTGCGGCGGGTGAGCGACTGCATCTGGTCGATCAGCAACGCGATGCGGTCGACCTCCGCCGTGATCAGGCCCGAGAGTCTGCGCCCTGCCCCGTCGAGCTGGCGCTCGATCAATTGCGCCGCGCCCTTGATCGCGGCGAGCGGGTTCTTGATCTCGTGCGCCAGAATGTCGGGCCCGCGCACCGCAAAGCCTTCTGTGCCCGCCTCACTGTCGAACAGCGGCGATCCCGCACCCGATTCACTCAGCACCAGCAGCTGCCAGCCCTCGCCCTGCCCCACCGGGCTCAGCGAGATATCGACCTTGCGCGTGCTGGTGCGGCCGATATGCACGCGCATGCCGTGCGCCGCCAGATTGGTGTCCGGCTGGTTGAGCGCCGCCCCGATCCGGGCATCGTCGAATTGCAGGAATTCGGACAGCGGTCGCCCGACCAGACGGCGCGCGCTCTGCTCGAGCATGTTTTCCGCCGCCGCATTGGCTGCTGCGATCGTCCGGTCCGCGTGCAGCATCACCACCGCCATCGGCAGGCTCTGCAGCTGTGCGGCGGCGTCCGGCGCCAGACCGGAATGCTGCTCCATCAGGCGGCGGCGCGGCGCAGCCAGGGGCGGTAGAATTCGCCCAGCATGCCGAGAACCTGGTCGGGATTGTCGAGCGTGTTCATCTTGTTGCGAAGGTCTGCCGAGCCGGGCAGGCCCTTGGTGTACCAGCCCAGATGCTTGCGTGCCATCTTGACGCCGGTTTCCGCCCCGTAGTGCTCGAGCATTGCATGATAATGCTCGACGATTACACCATACTGTTCGTCCAGATCGGGATCGGGCAGCGTCTCGCCGGTGCGCAGCGCGTGCATCACCTGGCCGAGCAGCCACGGCTTGCCATAGGCGCCGCGACCGATCATCACACCGTCTGCACCGCTCAGCTCGAGCGCCTTGCGGGCATCGTCGATGCTGCAGATATCGCCATTGACGATCACGGGCAGCTTCACCGCCGCCTTCACCTTCGCGACGAACGCCCAGTCGGCGCTGCCCTTGTACATCTGGTTGCGGGTACGACCGTGCACGGTGATCATCTTTGCACCGAGATCCTCGGCGATGCGCGCGAGTTCGGGGGCGTTGAGACTGTCATGGCACCAGCCCATGCGCATCTTGACCGTTACCGGCACCTTGACCGCATTGACCGTCGCCTCGATCAGCTTCGCCGCGAGCGGCAGGTCGCGCATCAGCGCCGATCCGGCATCGCCATTGACCACTTTCTTGACCGGGCAGCCCATGTTGATGTCGATGATTGCCGCACCGCGGTCCTCGTTGAGTTTCGCCGCCTCAGCCATTTCATAAGGCCCGCAGCCGGCAAGCTGCATCGATACCGGCTCTTCGACCGGATGCCAGGCGGCCTTTTGCAGCGACTGGCGCGTCTCGCGGATCATCGCCTGGCTGGCGATCATCTCGGTGACATTGAGCCCCGAGCCATAGCGGCGCACCAGCGTGCGGAAGGGCATGTCGGTCACGCCTGTCATTGGCGCGAGCAGCACCGGCTCGTCGATCTG
>Ga0233424_10001333_pt1 | contig 22328 bp, 21 predicted proteins | sample Watercolumn_Towu_FD_181011 | JGI IMG/M metagenome (GOLD analysis project Ga0233424, IMG submission 181011) | Freshwater microbial communities from Lake Towuti, South Sulawesi, Indonesia - Watercolumn_Towuti2014_125_MG | ecosystem: Environmental > Aquatic > Freshwater > Lake | place: Indonesia... | reverse complement strand
CAACCCGGGCAGCGGCTCGCTCAACCGACTGCTCTATTCGCTGCTCACCCCGGCGCCGAACGCCGAGGATGACACCCCGACGACGACTACATCCACCACGTCCACGACGACATCGACCACGCTGCCCGCGGGTGGCGGTGGTGGCGGTGGTGGCGGTGGTGGTGGCGGCGGCTCAGGTGGTGGCGGTGGCAGTGGCGGTGGTGGTGGTGGTGGTGGTGGCGGCGGTGGTCGCGGCGATGACGGCGGTGGCGGCGGCGGCGAAGAGCCCACCACAACCACCACCACGCCGCGTCGAGCGGTGGTGAGCACCACGGCGCCTGCCTCCACAACTACGACGACCACGATGGCCCGCACACCCGTCATGTTGCGACCCACTCCGTCGAGTATCAGGTTGCCGAGCGGTCTCGTCGTCACCCGTCCTTCGCTGCCGATCGTGGGCGAACGACCTGCTGCAGGGACACCTGCTCCGGTGATTCCGTCGGGCACTCCGGAACTTTCACTGTCGACCTATACGCGAGGCGGAGTCGTGCGACTTTCAGCGGATGTGGTACGAGACACCCTCCTGCACATTTATAAAGCAGGAGTCCTCATCAAGTCGTTGACTGCCCAGGAACTCTCGGACTTCAGTCTCCCGGGTTCAGCCGAGGACGCCCGCAGTATTCACGTGGTTGCGGTATCGCCGTCGGGAGAAGTGTCGGCAACCGCGGAGCCCGAAGTCGTGACGACGACGGTGCCGCCGCCGACGACGACGGTGCCGCCGACGACCACGACGACGACGGTGCCGCCGACGACCACGACGACGACGGTGCCGCCGACGACCACGGTTCGAGTCACTGCAAACACGGCGAAGTCTGGTGCGGCGAAGTCTGGTGCGGCGAAGTCTGGTGCGGCGAAGTCTGGTGCGGCGAAGTCTGGTGCTCCATCATCAGGCAAGTCGTCGACGGGCAAGTTGGGTCAGCGCTCGACGAGCGACACCACCAAATCAGGCAAGTAATCGCACTCGAGCACGACCTCGCCTGCTCAGCGCCCAACGGTCTACGGTGAAGGGCGATGAAACCGACTGCATCCACGTTGCGCGAACTCAAAGCATCCGGCTGGCGTTCGCGACCGGTGAAAGAAGAGATCCGCGAAAACACGGTGGCCTGCATTCGCGAGGGATGTCCACTGGTAGCCAGCATCCTCGGTTACGACGACACGGTGATTCCGCAGTTGCAGAACGCGCTGCTCGCCGGCCACGACCTCGTGCTCTTGGGCGAGCGGGGCCAGGGCAAGACGCGAATCATCCGATCGCTCACCGGGCTGCTCGACGAATGGATGCCGATCGTTGTCGGCAGCGAGATCAACGACGACCCGTATCACCCGGTGTCGCGACACGCCCACGACCTAGTGGCCGAGCACGGCGACGCGACGCCGATTGCCTGGGTGCATCGCGACGACCGCTATGGCGAAAAACTCGCGACCCCCGACACCTCCATCGCCGACTTGATCGGCGAGGTCGACCCGATCAAGGTCGCAGAAGGGCGCTACCTCAGCGACGAACTCACGCTGCACTACGGTCTCGTGCCGCGCACGAACCGCGGCATCTTCGCCATCAATGAGTTGCCCGACCTCTCCGAGCGCATCCAGGTCGGCCTGCTGAACGTGCTCGAGGAACGCGACGTGCAGGTGCGCGGCTACAAGATTCGCCTGCCGCTCGACGTGTTGCTCGTTGCATCGGCGAACCCCGAGGACTATACGAATCGCGGCCGCATCATCACGCCGCTGAAAGACCGATTCGGCAGCCAGATCCGCACGCATTATCCGCTTGAAGTGTCGACCGAAGTGCAGATCGTCCGGCAAGAGGCGCGCAACGCCACCATCGGCGACGTGCGCGTGCAGTTCCCGGCATTCATGGAGGAAATCGTCGCCGAGATCAGTCACCTCGCGCGCGCCAACCCCAACGTGAGCCAACGCAGCGGTGTGAGCGTGCGACTGTCGGTGAGCAACCACGAGCTGCTCGCCGCGAATGCCGTGCGCCGCGGGCTGCACGCCGGAGAGAACGTGGTGGCACCGCGAGTCAGCGACCTCGACGCGCTCGTTGCCTCGACGGCCGGGAAAATTGAGATTGAGAGCGTCGACGAGGGACGCGAAGGCGCAGTGTTCGAACAAATCGTGCGCGGCGCGGTGCTGCAGGTCTACAAGCGGCGCGTGTCCGGCGACAAGACGAAAGACGTGGTGGTTGCATTCGAGGCGGGCGCCACGGCGAACACTGGCGAAGACGTGTCGTCGGCCGACCTCGTGCAGTTCGCGACGGATATTCCGGCGTTTCGCGCGCTCGCCGCGAAGCTCGTCGAAGGTGACGAGTCGCCGGCCGCCATCGCGAGCGCGGTGGAATTCGTGCTCGAAGGCCTGCACTTGGCCAAGCGGTTGAACAAAGACGCCGCCGGTGGCCGCGCGGTGTATCGGTCGCGCATCACCAACGTCTAGCGCGTCACGCGCTTCACATCGCGAACGGCGCCCGAGTCCAATGTTCCTCGGTGTCGTTGCGAAACTTCGCCGCCACGATGCCGACGAGCCGCGAGGCAGGCATCGGCTCGTCGAAGCCTCGCAACGATAGCTCTCCGACGGGCTCGGCGATCACGCCGTCGGGCAGATTCAGTGCCTGGTGAGTGGGCATCAGAATGCCGAATCGCACGGCCTCGTCACACAGCCGCGCCGCGAGGTTGGCTGCGGTTCCGATGTAGTCCTCGCCCTCGAACAAGATGATGTCGCCGCTGGCGATACCGATGCGCAGGCCGAGCTCTTCGCGTTGCTCACCGAATCGCCGCTGCAGTTCCATCGCGAAGATCACGCCGCTGTCTTGACTCGTGGCGATGGCCATGAACCCGTCGCCCAGGTGCTTGTCGATGCGCACGCCAACCTCGGAGGCCAAGTCGCGGGCGATTTCGCGAAATGTCTTCAGCATCGCGATTGCGGCGTCGTCGTCGGTGCGCCGGATGTAAGCGGTGAAGCCCGACAAGTCGACGAACACGATCGTGCGCGGATAACGCATCGTGGCACTAATGCTACGGTTCGCTTGTGGTCGTGCGATTCCGATACTCGCGCTGGGACGGAACGCAGACCGGTTTCGAGCTCGACGCCGATTCGTTGATCAAGGAGATCGGCGATGAACTCATCCATCACGGTGATCCGAACGCGGCGTTGCGAAAAATCATGCAACAGGGCATGCGCGACCGCAACGGCCGCAACATCGAGGGAGTCCGCGACGCACTCGAACGATTGCGACAGCGTCGCCAAGAAATCCGCGAGAGCGGCAGGCTCGGCGGCGAGTTCGACGGAGTCGCCGACGAACTCGATGACATCGTCGACGAAGAGCGACTCGCGGTTGACGACATTGCACGACGTGCCGCCGACTCAGGCGACGATCGTCGGTCTGAGGTGGCGCGCGCCGCCGCGGCCGAGCGGCGCTTACAGCTTGACATGCTGCCCGACGACCTCGCGAAGAAGATCGACGCACTGACCCACTACGACTTCCAGTCCGAAGACGCACGACAGCGCTTCGAGCAGCTCGTCGAACGCCTGCGCGAGCAGCTCGCACAACGGCAGTTCGAGCAGGTGTCGAGCGCCGCGCGCAACATGACGCCAGAAGACGTCGCCCGAGCGAAAGAAATGATGGCGGCGCTCAACGACATGATCGAGCGCCGTGAGCGCGGCGAAGATCCGAAGTTCGAAGAGTTCATGAAAAAGTTCGGCGACTTCTTCCCGGAGAATCCGGCCAACCTCGACGAGCTGCTCGAGCTGCTCGCCAAGCGCATGGCTGCCGCGCAGGCGATGCTCAACTCGATGACGGCCGAGCAGCGCGCCGAACTGCAGTCGCTCATGTCGGGTCTGCTCGACGACGACGAACTGCAAGAACAAATGCAGCGTCTCGCCGGCCACATGCAGCGCGCCTTCCCCGACATGGGTTGGGACGACACGCAGCAGTTCTCAGGTGACGACGCGATGCCGTTCGGCGACGCGTTGCGCAGCGTGCAAGAACTGCGCGAACTCGACGACCTCGAGCAGTTCCTCAAAGACGCATCCGCCCCCAACGCCCTGCAAGAAGTCGACCTCGATGCGGTGCGCCGCTTGCTGGGCGACGTCACGGCCGACTCGCTCGACCGGCTGGCGCGCCTCACGGACACCCTGCGCGAGGCGGGCCTCGTGGACCAGAAAGAGGGCAGGCTCGAACTGACCCCGCGCGGCCTGCGGACCATCGGCAAGCAGGCGCTTCGCGACCTGTTCGGACGCCTCGAACGAGACGCCCTCGGCCAGCACCGCATCGAGCGGATCGGGGCGGGACACGAGCGGGCCCACGAAACCAAGCCGTATGAGTACGGCGACCCGTTCCACCTTGACCTGCATGGCACCCTGCGCAACACGCTGCGCCGCCAGGGCGGCGGCCTGCCCCTGCGACTGTCGCCCGACGACTTTGAGATCGATCAAACCGAGCAGCTCACCCGGTCTTCGACCGTGCTGATGGTCGACCTGTCGCTGTCCATGCCGATGCGCGACAACTTCCTGCCCGCCAAGAAGGTGGCGATGGCACTGCACGCGCTGATCTCTTCGCAATTCCCGCGCGACTACCTGGGCCTCGTCGGTTTCAGCGAGACGGCCCGCGAACTTCGCCACGAGCAACTGCCCGAAGTTTCGTGGGACTTCGTGTACGGCACGAACATGCAACATGGTCTCGTTCTGGCACGACGGATGCTGGCGCGACAGACCGGCACGAAGCAGATCATCATGATCACCGACGGCGAACCCACCGCCCATATCCGCCAAGACGGCGAAGTGTTCTTCAGCTACCCGCCGGCCTACGAGACGCTCGAGGTCACGCTGCGCGAGGTGCTGCGCTGCACTCGCGACGACATCCGCATCAACACCTTCATGCTCGACGCGACGGGTGCGTTGCGCGGTTTCGTCGAACAACTGACACAAATCAACAAGGGTCGCGCGTTCTTCACCACGCCCGAGACGCTCGGGGAATACGTGCTGGTCGATTTCCTCGAACACAAACGTTCGCTGCGTCGGGCCGGTGCACGTCGCGCGGGGTGACTCGCGACCCCGGTGATAAAACTCGCGGGATGACTCGCGACCACGGTGATGAAACTCGCGGGGTGACTCGCGACCCGGCCGACGCGTCGTCTCCCTCGCGCCCAACTTGACACGCGCGACACGAACCTGCCAGAATGACACGGCTGTCATTCGGGTGGGGTAGGAAGAAGGGGATAGTGAGTCAACGAATCGAAGCGGCGGAAGGCGACGACCGCGCTTGGCAAGACCAGGCGAACTGCCTGGGTGTCGACCCCGACCTGTTCTTTCCCGAACGAGGTGCATCCACCCGCGAAGCCAAAGAAGTGTGCCGCTGATGCGAAGTGCGCGTGCAGTGCTTGGAATATGCGCTGGCAAACGGGGAGAAGTTCGGCATCTGGGGCGGACTGTCAGAGCGCGAACGTCGCCGGTTGCGCCGCCAACGCGCCCAAGCAAATCGCGGTTCTGCCACCGCCTGACGCGCTACCCGCACTCGCGGCTTGACCCATCGGTCGGCTCGTCTGGTAGGGTGCGGGCATGCCGGGCGGCCCAGAACTTTGGATCATCATCGCCCTCGTCGTCGTCTTGTTCGGCGGTTCGCGGCTTCCCAAGATTGCCCGCAATCTTGGACGCGCCCAGGGTGAGCTGAAAAAGGGCCTCGCGGAGGGCAACGCCGAGGTCGCCAAAGAGCCCAAGCCTGAGACCGGCAGCACTCCGCAAGCCTGAGCGCGCCGAACTGGGCTTGTTCTGGGCGCGCCAAATCGAGCGCGCCGATCTGAGCAATCGACGACATGTGGTCGTCAGGCTTCGACGAACTTCACCTTCCGCTTGCTGACGTCGGCGAGCAAACCCTTTCGCTCGTTGGCCGCATAGAGATTGAGCGCGATGTCGGTCTTCTTGCCGCGCGGCTTGACCGAGACCAGCAGTTCGTCGGCGGTCACTTTGACGCTGGCGGACTTGACGCGCGCGTCGTAGGTGCGGTCGAGGCCGATCGACACCCGCAAGATTCCGGCAAGACACCGCACGATGCGTTGATCCTCGCCCGACAGCGCGGCAAATTCGACGTGCTCGGGTTTGGGCACGCTCTTGCGGTGGTAGCGCGCCACCTGGGCGATCACCTCGACCTCGCGATCGGTGAGCCCCATGAGCTCGGAGTTGCGCACGAGGTAATACGTGTGCAGGTGGTGCTTGGCGTGAGACACGACCACGCCGATGTTGGCGAGCAACGCGGCAAACTCCAGATACCGCCGCCACTCCGGCTGCATCTGCAGCGGTTCTTCGAGTTCGTCGAACAACGTGCCCGCCAACTCCGCGACGTGCTGCGAGTGCTCGGGGCGGTCGTCGCAACGATCGGCGAGTTGTTGCACGCTGCGCCGCGCCGCATCGTGGTCTTCGTCGAACTCGATCACACCTTCACGCCGCAGGGTGTCGAGCAGAAGTCCCTCGCGCAACGCATAATCAGAGAACACGAGCAACTTCAACTCGAAGACGTCGACAAGACCTTCGAGGATCAACGCACCGGCGAGGATGATGTCGGCGCGGTTCGGCTCGAGTGCGAATCGCTTCGCGCGTTCTTCCACGGTCGGGGCTGCGACGAGCGCCGCGACGGTCGCGCGCACTTCGTCACCGCTGAACTCGAACCGATTCATCGACTTGGGCTCGCTCGAGTTGCGCCGACCCTGGATGATTCGCGCGATGGTCTCTGCCGTGCCCGACGACGCCGCCACCACCTCGAATCCGAGCTCGAGCACTTCGGGTGCCACGACCGACAGTGAAGACCGGATGAACGCGCGACAGCTCGGCACGGCGCTCGGATGCAGCGTCGTTCCGGAGAAGAACCGGTCGGTCAAGCGCACCGCACCGAGCTTGAAACTGCGGGCGAACAGCACCTCGTCGTCGAGGCCGACGACCACCTCGGTGGATCCACCACCGATGTCGGCGACGAACATCGGTCGGTCGTGCACGCCGACGGCGTTCAGCACGCCGAGATGGATGAGCCGCGCTTCTTCCACGCCCGACACGACTTCGATATCGAGCTTGGTGGCTTTGCGAACTCTCTTCAGGAATTCGCCGCGATTCTTCGCCTCGCGCACCGCGCTCGTCGCGACTGCGCGCACCTCGGCAAGGTGTGATTCGGCGATGGCTGCCAGGCGCACGAGACATTTCACGCCGCGCTCCATCGCCTCCTCGGAGATCTCCTTCATGTCGCCGCCGCCATGCCCGAGTCGCACCACTTCCTTCTCGCGGGTGACCACCTCGAATCCGCCGGGCACGGGCTTGGCGACCACCAGATGAAAACTGTTCGTGCCGATGTCCAGCGCCGCCACGAGGTCGCTCATTCGCTCTGACGATAGCCTTTGACGCTCCAAGGAGTCCTGATGTCTGACATCGTCAAAGAAGCACCGCGCGCCCACATTCGCATCACCTACACCGGCCCCGTGTATCCGCACTGGGAGATCATCGGCGACTACGGCGACCCCGAGTTGATCGACGAGTTCGCGCGGCGCGCCTACATGCGACTGCTCTACATCCCGATGCGCGACAGCCAGTTCCGCCGCAATCGCGAGCGCATCAAGAAAGACGCCGAAAACGAGAACATCAGCGTCGAGTGGTTTCCGGCCGAAGTCAACGACTGACCCCCCACACTCGTGAACGGCGGGTGAAACATCAGTGACTACGCGACCAACTCGGCGCCCTACCGACACCACGTCGCCGACGGCTCGTTACGGTTCGAGTGTCGACGCGCGCTTCATCAACCGCGAACTGAGCTGGCTCGACTTCAACGAGCGCGTGCTGTCGCTCGCTACGACTCCGCACGTGCCGCTCTTGGAGCGGTTCAAGTTCCTCGCCATCAGCGCGTCGAACCTCGACGAGTTCTACCAGGTGCGGGTCGCCGCATTGCAAGACCAGATTGCAGCCGAGATCACCGAGCGAAGTACCGACGGCATGTCGCCGCGCCAACAGCGCGACGCGGTGTCGCAGCGCGTGCAGTCGTTCGTCGTCTCCCAAGAACGGCTGTTGCATCGCGAACTCTTCCCGGCCCTCGCTCGCGCCGGCGTTCGCATCCTGCGTTGGAACAAGATTGGCAAGCGTGCCAAAGAATTGCTCACCGCCGACTTCGAGAGTCGCATCTTTCCGATCCTCACGCCGCTCGCCGTCGACCCGTCGCATCCGTTTCCGTACATCTCCAACCTCGCGCTGAATCTTGCCGTCGTGGTGCGCGACACCGAGACCGGTGACGAGCGTTTTGCCCGCCTGAAGATTCCGCGCAACTTCCCCCGCTTCGTCGCGGTACCCGACTCGAACGACTTCATTCTCCTTGAAGACCTGATCGAGGCTCACCTCGATCGGCTGTTCCCCGGCATGGAGGTCGCGGAGGTCTCGCGTTTCCGGGTCACACGCAACGCCGACCTTTCGCTCGAGGACGAAGACGCCGAAGACCTGCTCGCTGCCGTCGAGATGGAGTTGCGCCGCCGGCGTTTTGGTCGCGCCGCGCGCCTCGAGGTGCAGAGCAACGTACGCGCCACGGTGCTGGCTCGCATGTGCACCGAATTCGAACTCGAACCCGAAGACGTGATTCGCCACGACTCATTCGTGGAGTTTTCGGCCTTGCATCAACTCGCGTCGCTCGACCTGCCCGAACACCGCTTCGAACCCTGGACCCCAGCGACTGCCGGTCGGCTCGCCGCCGCCGAAGAAGCGGGGCGGTCGATGTTTGAAGTCATTCGCACGCGACAGCTGCTGGTGCACCATCCTTATGAATCGTTCTCGTCGTCGACCGAGACGTTCGTGCAGCAAGCGGCGCGCGACCCGAAAGTGCTGTCGATCAAGATGACGCTGTATCGCACGTCGGGCGACAGCCAGATTGCGCGTCACCTCATCCACGCCGCGGAGTCCGGCAAGCAAGTCGCGGTGGTCTTGGAGTTGAAAGCACGATTCGACGAGGCGCGCAACGTCGGATGGGCGCGCGAACTGGAGTTGGCCGGCGTGCACGTCAACTACGGGCTCGTCGGTCTGAAGACCCACGCCAAGTGCATCCTCGTCGTGCGCGAAGAATCGGGCGGTATCCGCAGGTACGTGCACGTGGCGACCGGCAACTACAACTCCACTACCGCGCGCATCTACGAAGACATCGGCTTCTTCACCTGCGAAGAAGCCGTGGGGCGCGACGCCACGCAACTCTTCAACTACTTGACGGGATACGGTCGCGAGCCGCACTATGAGCAGCTCATCGTGGCTCCGCACCAGCTGAAGAAAGAACTCATCAGTCTCATCGAGCACGAGGCGAAGTTTGGCGCGGCGGGTCGCATCACTCTCAAGCTCAACGCAATTCAAGACCCCGACGTGATTAGCGCGCTGTACGCCGCGAGCAACGCCGGCACCCGTGTCGACATGGTCGTGCGCGGAATCTGCTGTCTGCGCGCCGGTGTGCCCGGAATGTCGGAGAACATTCGGGTGCGCTCGATACTCGGGCGATACCTCGAGCACTCGCGCACCTACCGGTTCGACCACGGGCACGACGGCGACGAACCGCTGCACCTCATCGGTTCGGCCGACCTCATGAGCCGCAACCTGAAAGGCCGCATCGAGACCCTGGTACGCCTCACGCATCCCAAGCACCGTGCGTGGCTCGACACCGCCCTGTCTTTCTTGCTCGACGACGCGAACGTGCACTTCAGGCTCGGCGCCGACAACACGTGGACACAAGTCGGCGATCACCACGGCGTCAACGACGCGCAGCGCCAGTTGCACGAGTGGGTCGTCGCCACCCAGTCGCGCTGACCGGCGTCGCAGCGCCCGGTGCGACGCTCGCTGCCATTCACTCAGTATTCAGGATTCGGTCGTACACCGTTCACCGCGGGCGCCGCACCCGTGTGCCGGCACCGCCTAGCGTGAAGCGGGAGGCGTGATGGAAGAGACCCGCAGGGCGTACCACAGCGAACTGGAAGAAGTCCGCTCGCGCATCGTGCGACTCGGCGCCAGCGTGATCGAGGCGATTCCCCGCGCGACCAACGTGTTGCTCACCGGCGATCTGGAAGGCGCGGACTACCTCGTGCAGTCCGACGACGAAATCGACCTCCGCGCCCACGAAATCGAAGACCGCACGTTCGAGATCCTCGCACTGCAGGCCCCGGTTGCCGGCGAGTTGCGGCAACTCGTGGCGATTCTCAAGATCACGAGCGACCTCGAACGCTCGGCCGACCTCACGGTGAACATCTGCAAGGCGGCACGGCGCATCTACGGCAAAGAAATCGATCCGGTCTTGCGCGGTCTCATCAGCAAGATGAGCGAGCAGGCGAAGCAGTTGTACGAGGCGACGATCAACTCGTTCGCCGAGAACGACGCGGCGACCGCCGCTGCAATCGAAGACATGGACTCCTTCCTCGACGCCCTGCATCGCCAATTCATTCAGGCGATTTTCGAGTCGCATGCTCGTGAGCGCATGGACCTGCAACTCGCGGTGCAGTTGGCGATCGTTGCGCGCTTCTACGAGCGCATCGGTGACCATGCCGTGAACGTCGGCGAGCGCGTACGATTCGCGCTGACCGGCTGGAAGCCGGAGATGCGCGCGATCGCCCGGCAGCGCCAGCGCGACGCGACCGGCGAATTCCCGATCACGCGGGGCTGAAGTCGAGGCGAGCATGTCCTACTCGCTCGCCATCCTCACGTTTCTTGTCGGCGCGGCACTCGGCGTGTCGGTCGCTCGCCGCCGCACCCAGACGCAAGCCGGTATTCAGCGTGAGGCAATGCAGTCAGCCGAACCGACTCGCAACGGCGCCTCGTCAGTGATCAGCTCGGTGTTGGCCGAGGCCCTCGACGCACTGCCCAGCGGTGTCGTGATCGCCGAGGCGGATTCCACCATCATCCACAAGAACTCCGCCGCCAAGTCGATGACCGGCGTGCGCCACGTCGACGTGCTGGTCGACGAAGCGGTCGATGCGCTGGTCGCAACGGCCGCCGCATCCGAATCGCAGCACCGTCGCTTCGAGACGGTCGGGTCGCCTTCGCGCGCGTTCGACATCCGCAGCAGGTGGCTCCCTGACGGACGAATCGTCGCGACCGTCGAGGACGTCACGCAGCAGTCACGCATCGACACCGTGCGCACCGATTTCGTCGCGAACTTGAGCCACGAACTGAAGACGCCCATCGGCGGAATCGCGGCGCTTGCCGACACGATGCTCGGCGAGACCGACCCGCAGGTGATCGAGCGCCTGACCTCGCGCATCGTGGACGAGTCGTACCGCTTGTCGCGCATCGTCGACGACCTGCTCGACCTCTCGCGCATCGAGTTCGGCGGGGCCGACGACTGGGAGCCCGTGGCGCTTAGCGACGTGGTCAACGAGGTGACCGCCCGTCAGCAGCACGAGGCCACCCGTGTCGGGGTCGCGATCACGACCAAGAATCTGCCGGGAGTTCGGGTGCTCGGCGACCGCACGCAACTCGTGTCGGCGCTCGAGAATCTCGTGTCGAACGCGGTGAAATACAGCGACAGCGGCAAGACCGTGCTCGTCGAAGTGCAGGCGACACCCGAGATGGTGAGCATCGCCGTCGTCGACCAGGGCATCGGTATCGCGGCGAAAGACCACCAGCGCATCTTCGAGCGGTTTTATCGGGTCGATCGCGCGCGCTCGCGCGCCACGGGCGGGTCGGGCTTGGGATTGTCCATCGTGCGACACGTCGCATCGAACCACGGCGGCACCGTGTCAGTGGTGTCCGAAGAAGGTCGCGGCTCAACGTTCACGATGCAGCTGCCGCGCGATACTTCGTTGCCGGGCGAGAAGAGCGGCGCCGACCTTCGTGCCGTCATTGCCGTGCCCGACAACGATCGACAGGGCGACGAACGTAACAGCGACCATCTGCGCGCCGACAAGCGCAACCAAGACCATCACGACGCAATGACGAGGAGCACCACGCCATGACCGCGATCGCACAACAAACCGTGATGGTGATCGAGGACGAGGAGGCGTTCATCGACGCGCTCGTCGTCGGGTTGCAGCGCGAAGGCTTCGGCGTGCAAGTCGCCCGCGACGGCGCCGAAGCGCTCACGAACTTCGACAAGGTGAACCCCGACATCGTGCTGTTGGACGTGATGCTGCCCAAAGTGTCGGGCACCGACGTCTGCCGCGAGATCCGAAAAAAGAGCCAGGTGCCGATCATCATGGTGTCGGCCAAAGGCACGGAGATCGACACCGTCGTCGGTCTCGAGGTCGGCGCCGACGACTACATCGTGAAGCCGTACCGCATCCGAGAACTCGTCGCGCGCGTGCGAGCGGCCCTGCGACGCAGCGGAGTTTCGGCCGCACTCGACCCGGACGGTGGGTCGGCGATCGAAGTCGGCGCGGTGTCGATCGACCCGGAGCAGCACGTGGTGGCGGTGCGCGGCATCGCGGTGAAGCTGCCCCTCAAAGAGTTCGAGTTGCTGTACGTCTTGATGGCGAACGCCGGACGCGTGATGACCCGCGACACGCTCATCGACCGCGTGTGGGGCAGCGACTATTACGGCGACACCAAGACGCTCGACGTGCACATCAAGCGCCTGCGCTCCAAGGTGGAGCTCGACCCGGCGAATCCGACGGCGATTCTCACCATCCGCGGGCTCGGCTACAAGTTCGAAAAGCCCGCCTAGTCCGTCTAGTTCGCCTAGTCGGCCTAGCCCGTCGTTTCGAGGCGCGCGAGCCACAAACCGGGCGCCTCGAGCTCGGCTGGAGTCGGCAGCGAGCCTTCACGCGTGAGCAATTGGGCGAGACCTGCCTCGTCGGCGCGCTCGAGCACACCGTCCACGAATCGATGGGCGAGCTCGACGCGTTCGCGCGTGAGATCGATGCCGAGCAATCGCTCGACGAAGAGCCGGTCGTTGCCGCCCGCCACGCGACGTCGCCGCACCGCCTCTGAGATACGCGCGGCATCGCCGAGCACTCGCGATGCGACCACGTCGACGCAGTGGTCGACGTACCCGACCACCGCCGTGACCGCCGCGTCAAGCAGCGTCGCCACGCGATCTTGCGCCGGCGACCTGCTCGCCCCGAGCAAGATCGTCGGGTCGGAGAGCAATGAGTCGAGCATCTTCATCGGGTCGCCAGACGACACGTCGAGTCGGGCGATGCTCTCGGAGAACGAACCCGGGTCGGCCTGGAATCCGCCGGCGAACTCAGACACGAGCCGGCTCACGGCACTTCGCAGGTGAGAAGCTTGGAACACCGTGTGGCTCGTCAACTCGTGGGCGAGCGCCCAGATGGTCATGTCGTCGCGAGGAATCGACCACTCGTCGGCGAATGCGTCAATGTTGCCCCCGACGACCAACAGCCGGCCGTGCGGTTCGCGTGGTAGCGGCAGGTCGTATTGTCCAAACGTGTGCACGGCCAGCCGACCGACGAGATTGCCGACCGACATGCCGAGCATCGACGGCGCGATCAGCCTGCTCACGTTGGCGAGCATCGACAACATCGCATCGCTCGACTCGTCGTCTGACGCGGTCGCCGCGCTTTGGGATGTAGCCGACCCGCCATCGCCGCGCAGCGCTTGTGCCAGCGAGTCGAAATAGGGCTTCCACGCCTCCAGCGTGACCTGCACCCACGTCGCTCGATTCACCACTTCGAGTCGCGATGTCTCCACCGCATCGCTTTCGGTCACCTCTGCGACGCGCATCGCGATGATCGGTGCGAGCGACTCGCTGGCGATTCGGCGCTGCGGGTCGACGTTGTGTTCGGCGATGCCCTGAGTCGCGGCCATCAACGCAGTTTGTCGAGCCACGTCCCACTGCAGCGGTCCTTGCGACGCCATCGCGCGCTGGAAGTGCGCGAACAACGGGTTGGAGAACGGGTCGGGCACGTCGTCGTCTGCCACGCCGCCCAAGGCTATGACGAGGCGCAAGTACGCTGATTTCGGTGGAATGCGTGCGCGATGACTGCTGACCGCGTCCAAATCGTCGACACGGCGCTCGACATCGCCGAACTGTACGACTGGGCGCTCACGCCCGAATGCGGAGCGGTCGTACTTTTTTCAGGAATCGTGCGCGATCACGCCGAAGGTCGCAGCGGCGTGACGTCGCTGTCGTACGAGGCATACCGCGACGTGGCAGTCGAGAAGATGCAGCAGGTGGTCGACGAAGCGCGGCGGCGGCACGCTACGGCGGGCCGTATCGCTCTCGTACATCGCGTCGGCACGCTTGAGCTGAGCGAGTCGTCGGTGGTCGTCGTGGTGTCGGCGCCGCACCGCCCCGAGGCATTCGACGCCGCCCGCTATTGCATCGACGCGCTCAAGCAGAGCGTCCCGATTTGGAAGAAAGAAACCTGGGCGATCGGCAGCGATTGGGGCACGAATGCCGCAGTGCCCGTCGGAGCCGAAAGCGTCGCCAGCCCAGAGAAAGCCAGCAAGTGAACGCGATGATGCCGTTGCTCGCAGCCACGTCGATCGCCAGCCTCGTGCTCGCGGCGGTGTCGGTGTCTGCTGCCGCGATGCTCGCGTATCTCGTGGTCACCGACGGCCGGCGTACGCGCCCGGTCGACGGCGCCGCGCAGTTCCGCCGTCACCTCGACGCCTTGTCGGACGACTCGCGCGAGCACTTGCGCGAACAAATCCGCATCGTGCGCGAGCGACGACAGGCTGACCGATCATGAGCGCGACGAACCAACTCATAAGCCCGACGAACGAACTGAGCGTCTGACATGGCACGCGACCTCGCCATCGACCTCGGCACCGCCAACACCCTCGTCTACAAACAGGGCGAGGGCATCATCATGAACGAACCCACGGTGATTGCCAAAAACCGGCGCACCAACGAAGTGCTGGCGACCGGTCGAGAAGCATGGGACATGATCGGGCGCACGCCCAGTTTCATCGTGGCGGTGCGGCCGTTGCGCGGCGGGGCGATCACCGACTTCGAAACCACCGAGCAGATGATCCGCCTGCTGTTGAAACGTGCCGGTGTGTCGCGGTTCGCCCGACCAAAGGTGCTCATCTGCGTGCCCTCGGCCATCACCGAGGTCGAGCGCCGCGCAGTCACCGAGGCGACCCGCCGGGCCGGCGCAGCTGATGCGCAGTTGCTCGAACAACCGATGGCTGCGGCGATCGGCGCCGATCTTCCGATTGAAGAACCGTCGGGCAACATGGTCGTCGACATCGGCGGCGGCACCACCGAAACCGCGGTCATCAGTCTCGGTGGCATCGTCACGCTGCGCGCCGAGCGAGTCGGTGGCTTCACGATGGACGAAGCAATCCAAGGTTGGGTGCGCAGGGAGCACGGCCTTGCTATCGGCGAACGCACCGCCGAAGAAATCAAAATCCAAATCGGCAGCGCGCTCGCATCGACCAGCGATCGCAGCGCCGAGGTGAAAGGCCGCGACCTCGTGACCGGTCTGCCGAAGACGGTCGTGCTCACCGCCGCGGGGATTCGCGACGCACTCGAAGACGTGGTGACGCGCATGATCGACTCGGTGAAGGAATGCCTCGCGATGACACCGCCAGAATTGGCGCAAGACTTGTTGACGAGCGGCATCTATCTCGTCGGCGGCGGGGCATTGCTGCGCGGGCTCGCCGATCGCCTGCAGTACGAGACCAAGGTGCCCGTGCGCATGTCGCCGCAACCTCTCGAAGCCGTCGTGCTCGGAGCAGGCCACTGCATCGAGAATTACCAGGCGCTGCGCGGCATGTTCATGGACGCGCGTCGCTGAAGCGGCGACCGTGACGCTGTTCTTGCTCGACGCCGCAGTGTGGGCGACGTGCGGAGTCGTCGTCGGATTCATGTTTGCCCGGCGTGATTGGAGCACGCTCGCCCCACCCGGAATGTTCACCCAGTTGCGCGACTTCGATCGGCGCAGCACCTACGAGCGAATACTGCGGGTGCGAGCCTGGAAAGACCTGTTGCCCGAGGCCGGCACATGGTTCGGTGGGCTCAGCAAGCGCCACCTGCCCTCGCGACACGACGGCTACCTGCGGCGATTCGCCGCGGAGTCGTTGCGCGCCGAGCGGGTGCACCACCTTCTCCTGCTCGTCATTCCAGTCACCATGACGTGGAACCGCGGTTGGTGGATGCTGGGCAACATCGTCTTCGGCGTGGCGGTGAATGCGCCGTGCATCATCGTGGCGAGATACAACCGCGTGAGACTGTCGCGACTGCTGCGCTCGTAGCATTATCACGATGTTCTTGCGCGGCCGCCTGCAGTGGTCGCTTCTGGCGATCACCATCGTGAGCGGAGTGCTCGCCTTGTTCTTCGCCCAACGCAACGACTCCGGTGTCGAAGCCGTGCCGACCACCGTCGCCACCACGACGAGTACCACGACCACCACCGTGTACCAGCCGCCAATCACCTACGTGGTGCAGCGCGGCGACACGTTGTTCGGCATCGCACAGAGTTTCCAGGTGGACATGCAAGCGCTCATGGACCTGAACGGCATCACCAACCCCGACCGAGTCGAGGCGGGGGACGAGCTCACGATGCCTCCGGCGACCGGGTTCATGCCCGTCGCACCGTCGACGACGATGTTGCCGTAATTCGGTCAGTTGGCTGCGGCCCTGTGGCGCTCGACGATGTCGACGATGTCTGACATGATGCGCGCCACCGCATAGTCCTTCGGCGTGTACACGGCGGTGACACCGGCCTTCATCAGCGACGCGCGATCGTCATCGGGAATGATTCCACCGACGACGACCGGCACGCGCACGCCAAGCGAGCCGAGTTCGCGCAGCACGTCGGGCACCAACGCACCGTGAGAGCCGGAGAGAATCGAGAGCCCGATCACGTCGGGATCTTCGTCGCGCGCCGACTCGGCGATCTGGCGCGGTGTGAGCCTGATGCCGCCGTACACGACTTCCATTCCGGCGTCGCGCGCGGCGATGGCTATCTGCTCGGCACCGCTCGAGTGTCCGTCGAGTCCGGGTTTGGCCACGAGCAAACGCGGCGGACCGCCCGCCAGAGCGCTCGACCGGCGTGCCACGGCAGCCAACTCGTCGCCCCGCGGCGCGGCAACACCGCCGACGCCGGTGGGTGCGCGATACTCGCCGAACTCTTCGCGCAAAGCTTGCGCCCACTCGCCCGTGGTGCCACCGGCCCGGGCGAGTGCAATCGATGCGACCATCAGGTTGTCGGTGCCGCGCGCCGCGGCGCGCAGGTCGCGCAACGCGACCTCGACGGCTCGCGCATCGCGGGTCGTGCGCCACCTGCGAACGTCGTCGACGTGGTCGGCTTCGACCTTCGGGTCGACTCGCAGGATGTTGTCGTTGCCGCCGAGGGGTGACTCCGCAGTCTCGACGTACGCATTCACGCCGATCACCACTTGCTCGCCGCTCTCGATTCGTCGCGTGCGCTGTGCCATTGAAGCGACGAGACGCTTCTTCATCTCTTCGACCGACGCGTACGCACCGCCGAGTGCGAGAATGTCGTCGAGTTCGGCCTTGGCACCGTCGCGGATCTCGGCGGTGAGCCGCTCCACCACGTGCGAACCGTCGAGAATGTCGCCGTACTCGAGCAGGTCGGTCTCGAAGGCGAGCACCTGCTGCATGCGCAGCGACCACTGCTGATCCCACGGACGCGGAAGCCCGAGTGCCTCGTTCCATGCGGGAAGTTGCACGCTGCGCGCCCGAGCCCGTTTGGAGAGCGTGACCGCGAGCATCTCCAGCACGATGCGCTGCACGTTGTTCTCCGGTTGCGCTTCGGTCAGACCGAGTGAGTTCACCTGCACCCCGTAGCGGAAGCGCAGCGCCTTGTCGTCGGTGATGCCGTACCGCTCGCGGCCGATCGACTCCCACAGATCGCCCATCGCGCGCAACTTGCAGGTTTCTTCCACGAAGCGGATGCCGGCGTTCACGAAGAACGACATCGACGCGAACACGCCCGCGAATGCGTCGCCGCACACCTGGCCGCTCGCGCGCACGGCGTCGAGCACGTCGATGGCGTTGGCGAGCGCGAAGGCGACTTCTTGCACCGGTGTCGCGCCGACTTCTTGCAAGTGGTACGAGCAGACGTTCATCGGGTTCCACCTCGGTGCGTGGGTGTTGGCCCAGGCGATCATGTCGACGATGATGCGCCGCGACGCGAGCGGCGGAAAGATGAACGTGCCGCGCGAGAGATACTCCTTCAGCACGTCGTTCTGCGTGGTGCCGCGCAACTCGGCGCTGCTCGCACCTTGTTCTTCTGCATTGGCCACATAGAGCGCAAGCAACCACGCCGCAGTGGCGTTGATGGTCATCGACGTGTTCATCGTCGCCGGCGGAATGCCGTTCATCAGCGCGCGCATGTGGCCGAGATGTGCCACCGGCACGCCGACCTTGCCCACTTCGCCGCGCGCGAGCACGTGGTCGGGGTCGTACCCCGTCTGTGTCGGAAGGTCGAAGGCAATCGACAGCCCGGTTTGGCCCTTCCCGAGGTTCGTGCGGTACAGCGCGTTCGAGGCTTCGGCGGAGGAGTGACCGGAGTAGGTGCGCATGAGCCACGGCTCGTCGCGCTTGCGACGCGGGCTCGTCTCGCTCACGAAAACAAGGCTAAGCCGACGTGGCGACGGCGAGCCTCGCGAGGTATTCCTGGCGCGGCACCTCGGTTGCCCCGAGGCTCGCCAGGTGCGGCGTCTGCCACTGCGCGTCGAGCAGAGTCATTCGTGCCGAGCGCATGATGTCGACCAGTGCCATCAACGCCACCTTCGACGCGTCGCGCTCGAGATGGAACATCGACTCGCCGGCGAAGAATTTGCCGATGCGCACCCCGTACAAACCGCCGACCAGCACCCCGTCGGCGTTGAACGTCTCCACGCTGTGCGCCCAGCCACGCTCGTGCAGCGCGCAGTACGTGTCGATGAACTGCGGAGTGATCCAGCAGCTCTGCGCCTCGTGTCGCATCGTGCAGCCGAGCATGACTCGATCGAAGCAACTGTTCACACGAATGTGATAGCGCTTTGCGCTGCTGCGCATCGATCGCGTGACTCGCAGCGCGTCGAGCGGAATCACGCTGCGCATCGTCGGCGACCACCAGAACAACGTGCCGTCGCCGTCGCCGCGCTCCATCGCAAAGAGCCCGTGGCGGTACGCGTCGATCACCGTTGACATCTCGAGGTTCGCGCCCTGTCCGATCAAGTCATCGTCGGGCGGCCACTCCTCGGGCGGCGGCCACGCAAACTCACCCTCACCGACCGGCTGCGGTTTGCGGTCCCACCCGGATGTCGCGCGTAACAGCGAAAGATCTCCCCAGCGGGAGGCGTGGTTTGCGCTCCTAGTAGACGTAGAAGCCGGCCTTCGACTTGCGTCCGAGGCGGCCCTGTGCGACGAGATCGCGCAGCATCGGTCGCGGCGCGAAGTTCTCGTCGCCGAACGACGCGTGCAGCGTCTGCAAGATCGACAGCGACGTGTCGAGGCCTACGAGGTCGAGCAGCGCGAACGGCCCCATCGGAAAGTTGCAGCCACCCTTCATCGCGGTGTCGATGTCTTCCATCGAGGCAGTGCCCGCTTCGAGCATGCGGATCGCGTTGTTCAAGTAGGGGAAGAGCAGTGCGTTCACGATGAATCCGGCGCGGTCGAGCACCCGCACGCCGTCTTTTCCGACGGCCTTCACGAACTCAAGCGCGCGGTCGATCGTGGCGTCGCTCGCGGTGATCGGCCGCACCACCTCGATGAGCGGCAGCACGGGCGCAGGGTTGAAGAAGTGGATGCCGCACACGCGCTCGGGTCGCGCGACCAACTTGGCCATCTCGACCACGGCCAGAGTGCTCGTGTTGGTGGCGAGAATCGCCGACTCGTTGACTGCGCAGTCGAGCTCGCGGAAGAGTTGCTGCTTGGTCGCGAGGTCCTCCACCACCGACTCGATCACGATGTCACAGTGATGCAGCTCGGCGAGATCCGTCGCCGTCGTGATGTTCGCGAGAATGCGATTGCGCTCTGCGGCGTCGAGTTTTCCTTTGTCGACCTGGCGGGCGAGACCACCGGCCACTTGCTTCACCGCGGCAGCGGCCGACGACTCTGATCGTGCCCGCAGCACGGCGCGCATTCCGCTGCGCGCCACCACTTCGGCGATGCCGCCGGCCATGATGCCTGAACCGACGATGCCAATCGAGCGCGTCTTCTCCACCACGCGAAGCGTACCTCTCGGTCGAACATGAATCGAGTTCGGGGAGTGTCAATGCTTGCGTGACTCTGCGCATCGGCGTGGCTCGCCATGCGTCGGTACGGTACTGGGGTGCCTGCTGACCTCGAAGCCCTCCTCGGCGACGATCGCCGAGTGGTGCCGCTCTTTGCGGTGCACAACTTCCGCGACCTCGGCGGATATCCGACCGCCGACGGCCGCGAGACGCGGTGGCGCAGGTTGTTCCGCGCTGACGGGTTGTATCGCCTCACCGACGATGATGCCCGGTCAGTCGTCGGTCTCGGCGTGCGCACCGTCATCGACCTGCGCACCGCCAATGAGGTGAAGAAGCGCGGCAAGTTTCCTGTCGACGACCACGACGTCGCATACCACCATCTGCCCGTGATCGACGCAACGTGGGGCGAAACTGCCACACCCGAGATCGACGATGTCGTCGAGTTCCTCGTGTGGGCCTATCGCGAGATGCTCGCCGAGGCCGCGACCAAGTTCGCCGATGCGATGACGCTGCTCGCCGACGCGTCGGTGCTGCCGGCGGTGTTCCACTGTGCCGCGGGCAAAGACCGCACGGGAATCTTGTCGGCGCTCGTGCTCGGCTCGCTGCGAGTCGACTCCCATATCATCATCGCGGACTACGGCTTGACACAGCAGGCGATGCAGCGATTGATCGTCTGGGCGCGCGAGCACCAGCCCGAACTCGCCGACCTCTACGCCACGATGCCGCCGCGGTTCGCCGCCGCCGACCCGCGAGCGATGGCAGTCATCCTGGCCGACATCGAGCGCGACCACGGCTCGGTGCGCGACTACGCGCGGGCAATCGGCGTGAGCGAGGCCGCGCTCGGGCGACTCGAAGAGGAGTTGCTGACGCCGCGCTGAAGACGACCGTCTTTACGACTCGGTGACGCGCACCGTCTTCAGCACGATGTCGCCAGCCGGCGGCACGCCGTTGGCGGCCGGGTCGGGGTTGTACAACGCGGCCATCGCGGCGACGGCGTTGTCGAGGCCGTCGGTGACTTCGCCGAACAAGGAATAGTTCGGCGGCAGCGTCGTGCCGTTGTTGCCGGTGATGATGAAAAACTGGCTGCCGTTGGTGTTCGGGCCGGAGTTGGCCATCGCCAACGATCCGATGCGATACTCACCGGTGCCGGGCAGCTCGTCGGCGAAGGAATACCCGGGGCCGCCCGTGCCGGTCGCAGTCGGGTCGCCGCACTGCACGACGAAATCATGGATGACTCGGTGGCACTTGGTGCCGTCGAAATACTTCCAGCGCGCGAGGGAGACGAAGTTGTTTACGGTGCCCGGCGCGCGGTCAGCAAAGAGCCGCACGGTGAAGGCACCTTGGGTCGTGTCGAAAGCGGCCGTGTAGGTCTTGGCCGGGTCGATGCACAACTGCGGAGCCGCGGAGAACTCGCGGCGTTGCTCCGCGCTGTCGTCGGTCGGCGGGCACTCGCCGGTGCCGTACTCGAACGGTCCGGCGACGGCCGGCGCCGCGGTGGTCTCGGGCGCGGTGGTCTCGGGCGCGGTGTCGACGGTCGCCACGGTGATTTCGCTCGTCGTGTCGTCGTTGTTGCTGTTCCCAGTCACGAAGACGAAACCGACGAGCGCCGCCACGACGAGCATGACTACGCCGATCTGCGCCCCGCGCTTCCGCGTGCGGCTCATCTGCGCGCGTTTGGCTGCTGCATCACGCTGAGCATCGCGGTTGCGTTTTTGTCGTTCGCGTTTTTCTGTTCCCACGAGTAGGCAAGACTACCGAGCACGCGTCGCAGTGTCGGTCGTGCAAGTCGTCGCACGGATAGCGTGATTGCACGCATGTCGCTCATCGTGCAAAAGTACGGCGGAACATCGGTCGCCGACCCCGAGCAGATGCGCAACGTCGCCCGCCATATTGCCGCCACGCGGGCCGCGGGTCACGATCTGGTGATCGTTGTTTCGGCGATGGGCAAAGCCACCGACAACCTCCTGCAGCTCGCGCACCAAGTGTCGGCGAATCCGCCGAGCCGCGAGATGGACATGTTGCTCACGACCGGCGAGCGCATCAGCATGGCGCTCTTGTGCATGGCGCTGCACGACGTCGGAGTCGACGCGGTGAGCTTCACCGGCTCGCAAGTCGGCATCATCACCGACACTGTGCACACGAAGGCAAAAATCCTCGAAGTGAAGGGCGACCGCGTGCGCGCGGCTATCGCCGACAAGAAGGTCGCCGTGGTCGCCGGC